>Ga0102832_1000050_pt1 | contig 343332 bp, 281 predicted proteins | sample EBPBio282013_DNA_FD_88942 | JGI IMG/M metagenome (GOLD analysis project Ga0102832, IMG submission 88942) | Wastewater treatment Type I Accumulibacter community from EBPR Bioreactor in Madison, WI, USA - Reactor 2_5/28/2013_ DNA (Illumina Assembly) | ecosystem: Engineered > Bioreactor > EBPR >... | reverse complement strand
TAAGTAAAAAATCCACTCCAAGTTGAGTGGATTTTTTGAAAATATTTTTTGAAAAAGTAATTTCCAAGGGAAGCCTATTCTACTTAAAGGGAGCCGCGCCGAATCAATCCAAACGGATTTTTAACGTGCATGATTTTCCCCTTTAAAATCAACTCCGCCGCCGTACGTCCCATTTGGCTATGATTGGTCGAAATAACGGTGATTCCATTGGCCAAAACCTCTTTAAGGGGCGTATCATTAAAAGATACTATTCCTACCTCTTCACCCAAGACCAGGCTTTGTAGTCTGGTCTTTTTTACTAATTCGGCTAAGTCAGAATCTTCCAACACAATGTAGGCGCGGCCTTTGAGAACTTCATCGTCGGACGCTTTTCCGATAATTCGTCCTTGTTTATGGTAGTGCGCACAAAAATTGCGGAAACCGCGTACAATCTCAGGTGGATACTTTACATCCTGCGGAAACACGAGTACAATTTCCTCATATTTACTCAATAGGTCTATTCCCGACTGCAAAGCCCCGTAAATATCGTCCGTAAAATCTTGATAAACGCTGGCGTATTCTCCCGAAAAATCCGAAAACTCGCGGTCGAGTAAAATGAGTTCTTTGGGATCAATCTTTTTGAGCATCGACAATACCGACACGCGGTCTGCCTCGTCATAAAAGTGCGGCATGATGACGTAGTAGTGGTAATGCCCGATGCTCTCTTTCATAATGTCATCGAACACCCGTACGTTGCCGTGATGTATGTGTAACGTCACTGTCGCGCGGTCGCCCAAGGTACTCACAAAAGCCTCATACACGGCTTTTTTATAGGCACTGAGTTTGTTCATCACCAACAACACCCGCATTTGCTTTGGCTTTTCATTCAAAATATAAAAGCCTTTTCCGCGTACGGAGTCAATCACCCCCAGTGCTTTGAGTTCTTTATAGGCTTTTTCGACGGTGTCGCGCGCTAAATAGTACTCTTCACTAAGTTCGTTGATGGAAGGAAGTTGGTCGTCCTGTTTTAAAACACCACGTTCAATCGAGCTAATCACCGATTTTACAATTTGCTTGTACTTAGGGGTTTTAGCGTCGTGGTCAAGATGTAGGGTAAAGCTCATGCAAAGTAAGGCTTATTGGCCATGTTACTGCCAATTTGGACAGTAAGTAATAGCTTGTTGTGGGCTAGTCATTCATCAAAGTTACTTGTTTTGCGCTTTTTTCGCCTTTTTTTGCTGTTGTTTTTTCTTTATCTCTTTCAAAGGGTTCTTGTGCAATGGCACTTTTTGTCCCAACAATTCTCGAATAACAACAGAGGCACAAACGCTTCCAAAAGTAGCGGGTAAATACGAAATAGTACCGTAGGCGGAGCGCTTAAAGTTATTTCCGTCCGTCAGCATCAACGAATCTTTTTGCACTTTTTCGGTCGAAAACACCGCCGTAATTCCTGACGTAATCCCGTATTTTTTGAGGCGTTTACGAACGTAATGCGCCAAGAAACACTCGTACGTATCAAACAAATCAGCTACTTTCAACTGAGTGGGGTCGTATTTCCCCCCCGCTCCCATCGAGCTTACCAGCGGATAGTTATACTCGCGCGACGTCACCAAAAGGGTCAATTTTGGGGTAATACTGTCGATGCAATCCATCACGTAGTCATAAGAAGCCGCGCCGAGAATATCACGTACTTTTTGAGGGGTCAAAAACTCTTTAATCACCGTCAGCTTCAGCTCTGGGTTAATGGCCAACAAACGTTCCGCCATCAATTCGGCCTTTGACTGGCCGTGCGTGGTGGCGAGTGCGGGAAGTTGTCGGTTACGATTGGATGGATCAACCACGTCGCCATCGACAATCGTCATCGTTCCTACGCCCGAGCGTGCAATAAATTCGGCGGCAAATGAACCCACACCACCTAGCCCCACCACCAACACGTGAGCTTGTTGAAGTTTATCCAATCCTTCGTCGCCCACCATGAGGCGCGTACGCGAAAGCCATCCTAAATCTGCCATTTCAAACACTATCTTAAATAAATAAAAGAGCCTACCAGGCTATTTCTGCGAAAACAGTGCTGCAAAGTTAGTCCAAATTTGGTTTTGTAGGTGTCCTGTAGTACACTGCAAATGCACAGAAGCTGCTTGATAGACCTCCTCAATAGGAACATCGCGGTCATCGTTTTCGAGAAAAAGCCGTTCGATTGGCATTTCTTGGAGCACTTTTGTGGCGTTAGCGTTCTCCCGAAGTAATGCCGTTCCCAACGATAGATAAAATCCTTTTTGTAGCAATTGTCTCGCTATTTGCGGTTGGTTATTAAATCCATGAATAATCAAAGGCACTTGCGTTCGCCGATGTTTATGCCATTGCAACAATTCATTGAAAGCCCGTACACAATGAATGACAACGGGTTTTTGCACCCGCTCGGCCACTTGGACTTGTGCTTCAAACACCTTAAGCTGTATTTCTAACGAAAGTGGAATCAAACGATCAAGACCGCATTCTCCTACCATTTTTACTTCAGCTTGGGTAGCCCGTCGTTCTAATGCTACCAACTGGATTTGCCACGTTTTAACATCAACATACCAAGGATGAATGCCGACCGATACCCAACGGTCTGGGTCAAAGCCGTACGCAGCCATGTCTTGCCCGAGAATGTTTAAAATACTTCGTTCAGCGGGAAGTTCTGATGAATTATGTGTGTGAAAATTTAGAAATTGTTCCAATTTTGCCAAATCATTGTCCTTTGTCAAAGATAATAAACCTCCCGAAAATTATGGCCGCCATCACGTTTCAGTGCCTTCCCTTCGACCAACTCAGTTTACGCCAATTGTACGACCTGCTTGCCCTTCGCATTGATGTGTTTATTGTGGAGCAAAATTGTCCTTTTCACGATGCCGATGGTAAAGATTTTTACGCGTGGCATTGCCTTGGTTACGACAACGACGGGGCATTGGTGGCTTACACTCGTTTGTTTGACTTGAATCTATCTTTTGAAGGCTTCACGTCGATTGGACGGGTAGCTACTTCCGACAAAGTACGCGGACAAGGGGCAGGCCGACAACTAATGACGTATTCTATTGAGCAATGTGAAAAATTATTTGGCCCCCAACCCATCAAGATTGGAGCCCAGCAATATTTGTTAAAGTTTTATGAGTCGTTTGGCTTCAAATCAACGGGCGAAGACTACCTCGAAGACGGGATTCCGCACACGATTATGATTCGGGAAGCTTAATCAAGGTTATCCGTTTTGATGTCTTCAAACTGCTCGACGTGCCCAAACGCATAATTCATTTTTTGACGATCAAACTCTTTTTCGTGGTTGGCCAACCACACCGTCGCCACGGCATTTCCGATGAAGTTGGTAATGGCTCGCGCTTCGGACATAAAACGGTCAACGCCCAACAACAATGCTAATCCTTCTACGGGGATGGCTTTGAGCGCCGTTAGCGTTGATGCCAATACGATGAAGCCGCTACCCGTCACACCCGCTGCTCCTTTGGACGTTACCATCAAAATACCGATGATGGTCAGCATTTGGGTCAAATCCAAGTGTACGTTAAATACTTGCGCCAAGAAAATAACGGCCATTGAAAGGTAAATCGTCGTTCCGTCGAGGTTGAACGAGTAGCCCGCAGGGACGACCAGACCCACCACCGACTTCGAGCAGCCCATTTTTTCTAGTTTTTCCATCAATGATGGCAGCGCAGCCTCCGACGACGAAGTACCCAGTACAATCAAAAGCTCCTCGCGGATGTAGCGCAAAAACTTAAACAAATCGACCTTGGCCGTCCGAAGGATGTACCACAGCACCACACATACAAAGATTCCCATGGTGGTATAAACCGTCACCATCAGTTTTGCGAGGGGCAACAGCGTTTGAATACCGTATTTTCCAATGGTAAATGCCATTCCGCCAAACGCTCCAATCGGCGCAAGCATCATGACGCGGTGCAGCGCTTTGAAAATTACTTTGGAAATAGGGGCAAGAAAATCAATCACTTTTTGACGCCCAGAGTAATTGCTCAAAAACGCCCCTAACACAATCGCTACGACCAGTACTTGCAAAGTGGAGTTGTCCATAAAAAACTTCCACCAGCTAAATGCCTCGGCGCTTTTGGTGTATTTAGAAATATCTCCTCCCTTGATATGGCCTGTATCGACACCATCTCCAGGGCGAATGACATTTGCGACAATAATCCCAATAATAAGCGCCACCGTGGTCACTATTTCAAAATAGAGCAAGGCTTTTGCACCCACTTTTCCCACTTTTTTCAAATCACCCATCGAAATAATTCCCAATGTAATGGTCAGGAAAATGATAGGATTGATAAAAAGTTTGACAACGCTAATGAACGTTTTACCCAACATTTCGCTGAACGTAGCGCCAATTTCGAGCTCTTGCCCTAAAAACTTACCTTTGATGGGTTCGTCCAATACCTTCATCAACGCCAAATCAGGTCGAAAATGTCCTAATAAGATGCCAATTGTGATGGCCGTCAAAACCCAAAAGGTCAGATTGGTGAAGAGTTTAGAAAGTCCAGAGCGAGAAGCTGTCTTTTGCATTGTAGATGTTTAGGGCTTATATTTGTTTAAAACTGATTATGTTATGACTACTACTCAAAAAGTACCGCGTCGTAAAAGAAAACTTGAAAAAATCCCTTCGTACTTGGTTTATGAAACCTTGAACGGGAAAGTATTGCCGTACAAAGGCTACAGGGACGTACTAGACAAAAAGAAAAAAACGGCTGAAATTATGGGTTGTAGTTCATTACAAGGCATTTTGGTTAGTATTATTCATGGGTTTTTATTCATGTCTATCAATCGAAAACGGTATTTTTTGGCTACCAACGAGATTGGGGTTCATATCAGTAAAAACACCAATCTCGCTAATGACATCGCTATTTTTGAAAAGGAGGGGCTGACGCTAAACAATCGTTATTTTGAGGTAGCTCCCAAAGTGGTAGTAGAAATAGACATCAAAATAGATATTGACCCCGACGACCACGATGAAAAATTTAGCTATATCATTGAAAAAGCACAAAAAATGCTTGAGTTCGGCACCGAAAAGGTGATTTGGGTTTCGACCCAAACCAAAATCATTTTTGTATTTTCAAAAACAGAAACATGGGTCATGGTTCCGTTTGATACCAACATCCCCGTTTTGGACGATTGTGTCCTCAACCTTGCTCAACTTATGCAGGAAGAAGGTATCGAAATCGAATAAAAATAGCTTATTTCTTCGCCCGTAGCCAAAGATAAAGAAAGATTTAACCTACCGAAACAAAAATTTATAGCCCGATACAATAGCGTGTAGATGCGACGAATCTGAAATGGGCGGAAAGGCAAAACGGGGCTGCGCTAACGCGAGGGGTGAAAGGTTTGGTTGCTGAACATTCATCAACGCCACTCGATACCCTGCCTTTTGTACAGCATCGACGGTAACTTGGTCGATTTCGGCCCTACTTCCATAAGGATAAACAAAGAGCGATACCTCTTGCTTCAGTTCGGTTTCGAGGCGCTGTTTAGAGACTTCCAATTCCATTTTTTTTTCTTCTTGACTCAAAAAACGTAACACGCGGTGGGTCTGTGTGTGGGATGCGACCCTGTGCCCTTGCGCTACCAATGCCCGAATCTGAGGCCAAGTCATAAAATCGTACCGAAGCCCGTCAGATGAAGCTACTTCGTAGTCCCATTCGTTTTTTTGGCAAATTTCGCGGACAAGACCATAAATATCCGCCAATTGCTGTCTGTAAACGTACTGTTTAAGCTGCCGCGTCAGGTTATTGATTCCTGCGGGTGTTTCAGGAACTGAGAGCGGCGTTTGATAGTCGTTGAGGGGCAGTCTTACGGATTGATTTGCGGCTTGGCACAAAAGCAAAAATAAGTGGTCGCGCCAAATGTACGGCAGTTGTCGGTCAACCATGGCGGGACAAATCGCAAATAGGGCCGAAATACCGTGTTTTTCTAAGAGTGGGGCAAGTACTTCGTAATTGTTACGCATTCCATCATCAACGGTAATAAAAATTCCTTTGGCGTTTGGATTTTCTATTTCCTGAATGGGCTGTACTCGAAAGTGTTTTTTTAAGAATTGGAGTTGTTTGTCGAAGATCGCGGCCGTCACATCCACGTTGTACGTATCAAATGCGGGCAGTTTATCCACGGGAAGCACATTATGATACGAAATAATCCCGCGTTTTCTTCCCACTAAGGCATGGTAAAGCTGACTCAGCCCCGTATAATACGAGGCAGTGAGCCAGCTATCTCTTACAAAATGTCTGATGTTTTTCCCCACGTTTCTTGTGAAAGTAGTCTGCTCTTTTAGACCTATGCCGTTATTTCTTTTTCAAGCGCTCGAAGTAATTTTTCATAAAGAGCAGTTGATAATCAATGGCATTGTTCCAATAAGGCCAATTGTGTCCCCCTGGGCGTGAGATGTAATCGTGGGGAATATTCCGCTCCAATAATTTGTCATGCAGGTTGTTATTCACTCGGTAAAAGAAGTCTTCGCTCCCGCAGTCAATAATCAAGGCCAGCGAGTTCGGGGTAAGCAAATGCACCAAATTGATAACGGTATTTTTCTCCCAAAGCTCGGGCGCGTCGGCATATTTTCCGAGGCGTTTTGCCATGTCCCAGTTGTTAGGGAAAGGACGAATATCCACTCCTCCGCTCATACTTCCTGCCACGCCAAATACGTCTTGGTGTTTAAACGCCAAATACAACGCGCCGTGTCCGCCCATGCTCAAGCCCGTGATTCCACGGCCCTCACGGCTTTTGATGGTTTTATAACGTCCATCAATCCAAGCCACTAGCTCATTAGACACGTAAGTCTCGTACTTCATGCTTGGGTCAACGGGGCTATCCCAGTACCAGCTCGAAAACGCACCGTCGGGACAAACGATAATGGTTTGATATACATCCGCCATACGTTGCATGGCGGGGGCTTTCTTAATCCAATCGGCATAGTTGCCACTGTAACCATGCAACAGATAAACGACAGGAAACTCTCTACTACCATCGTACGAGTCGGGCGTAAGCACTACTGCCTTGATGTTTTTTTTCATCGAAGGGCTGTAAGTTTCTACCGTATCAATTTTTTCGGCCCATACAGACGTACTCCACAAACCAATAACGAGAAAAAGTGCGATTTTTTTGAAAGGTGTCATCGGGTTTATACAACTAGTTGAAATGTTTATCGGCAAAGTTCAGGTATTGTTTCCAATCATACAAGGTGACATCGTGCCCTCCTGTGCGAATATGATAGCCAATTTGCCCTTGTACCGACTGGTTCAATGGGGGAATAGTTTGGGCAGGAAGTCCTGTTTTCCCTAAAAACAAATACACGGATTCGGCGGCTTTAGCGGCGGCAAACTCGCCTTGTGGGTCAGCGCCTTTGTCATCGACAGCACTGGCAATATACACAGGTCGCGGCGCGACGAGTGAAATCACTTGGTGCTGATCGAAGGGCAACAAGGTATCTTTGTCCATGTATTTTTTAAAATTGGCAGCGTACCAGTGCGGAAAAACCGTACACAATCGACGGATGTTTTCACCTACCCCTCGATGAAACAACTTGGCTCCTCCTGCGCCCGATTCATTACTTATGACCATCGCAAAACGCTCATCGTTAGCCCCTGCCCAAAGCGCTGCTTTTCCCAAGCGCGACCAGCCAAAAACCGCCACGCGTTTGGCATCAATCGCTTTGTCGGTTACGACATAATCCATGGCTCGGCTTAGCGCCCACGCCCAGGCTGCAATTGTTCCAAAGTTGTCACTACGTTGCTGGTAATCGGGGTAAATGGGGTGAATCCCCTTTTGAAAGCCTGTTTTTGCATCGTCAGACGCAATGTCTTCACGATAGGCCGTAATTAAGGCATAACCGCGGGCCAAAATCGTATCAATCGGCCACTGAGCGGCGTTTACTCCTCTACAAGCCTCCGTGGCTCGGTGGTCGGTGACACACGATAACTTTACGTACGGATTTCCCTTTCCCGACTCCATCCAACTCGTCGTGATTCGAATGACGGGGTCGGGGTGAATGGCGTGGTTTCCCCAAAAATTCAACCCCAAAATAGCAGGAGCAGGTCGTTTGAGGTGATTGGGAATGTACATCAACAAATCCATTCGCGGCCCGTCGGCTTTGCCATTAAAATAAACGGCAATTTGCTTGCGAGTAGCTTTGCCATTCAAGGCATTTTTGTCCACATCAAACACCTCAAAACGCATGTCTTTGGGACGTGGCGGCGCTTGTCCGTACATTTCAGCCGTAAATAATTTAAGCAACTCTTTTCGGCGTTTGGTATGCCACTGTTTGGCATTTTTTACGCGCTGACCATTGGCCAATACGAGCGGGTCTGGAAGCGGCGTTTGTGCCCAACCCAAGCCCGTACTCAGCACAAAAAAAAGACTTAATAATCGGGATTTTATCATAGTTTAGACTTCTGACATTTGCTGCGTCAGCACTTCAAAGGCTTTTTTGGCTTCGCTATCAAAATTAGTCCAACGGCCTTCTATTGATAATCCGCCACGGTATTTGATTTTTTTCAATGCCTTGAAATATTCTCTGAAATCATCACCTACGACGCCTGGTGCAGTACGATTTTGTTTTTCGGCAATGTGGCAGTGGACAATGTACTTTCCGTATTTTACAATTTGCTCAGGGCCTTCGTTGTCTTTGAGCATGTGGTAAATATCGCACAACAATCGAAAACGAGGGTGATTGACGGCTTCAATAATTTCAACCCCTTCGGCCAAGCTGTTAATAAAATTGGTTTCGCTGCGGTTGAGGGGTTCTAAAGCCACCGTAATCCCGTGTTTTTCGGCCAAAAGTGCCATTTTTTTGCTCACTTCTGTATGTTGTTCTTTGGCCTTGGCGCGGTCAAATCCTTCTGGAATGGTGCGCGACGCACTACTTCCAAACACCACATAAGGTGTACCGCATTCTTTGGCACGTTTAAATGCTAAATCAGCTCTTTCTAACAGGGCTTCGTGGTTGGCGTTAGGCCCCACCGACTTGATACTTCCTGGAATAAACGAGACGTACGAACGCAACGGTACGCCCGTTGTTTTGAGTGCTTCTACGTTTTTAGCGTATTGTTCATCACCCCCTTTGTCAGGAATCAAGAAACGACCGACGTTTTCTTCAACGTATGAATAACCAATGCTTTTGAGCAACGCCGCTTTGTCGTAGGACGTACAAATACCCAACGGCAGCGAAAGTTTGCGACTTTCTTCCGCCCAAAGTGCCGCTTCGGCCAAAGAACTTGATGCAAGGATGCTTCCAACGGCTCCTGCGCCTAATTTTAAAAAATCTCGACGGCTACTCGTCGTGTGTTGTAGTGGTTTCATTCGATGCAAGGGTTATAGGTAACAGAAGGCGCAAAGCCTGTTTTTTTTACTACTTATTTTGATACAATTACAAGAGACATTCCAAGTTTCAGACCCTCTGAGTGCCAAACTTGGAACGTCTTATTTGCCATACACAATTACATCCGACAAGCGCTCAGCGGGGGTCACTTTTAAGTCTTCAATGACTCCATTTTTGATACGCCCTTCAATCGTCGTTTGGTACGGCGCGTGTAATTTAAACGTGGCATTCCAGTCTTTGGGCCATGCAGGTAATAAATATATTTTTCGCCCGTCAGTTTGCATTAGCATTTCTTGCAAGCCTATCATCGCAGCGCCTCCCCAATTGTGATCGGGCGTCCAATCAAACCCTGGCCCCCAGAAGGTTGGGAAACGTAAGTCAGCGTCTTTAAACTTGTTTCTAGTAAGTTCAGCGGCCTCGTCGGTTAGCCCAAGTCGTGCCGCAAAAATGTTGTGTTGCCGCCATCCCACGTGGCTTTTATATTTCTGGACGTGCGGGTCGTAGCGATAGGTGTTTTGGGCAACTTCTAGCTCAGGCTTCCCGACACCATACAACCCCCACGGAAATACGGGATACAACTGCGGCGCTTCGGAGTTTTGTACCCGCATCCACGCCACGGCGGGCGCCAAGGTTTTGTGCCCACCGATTTCCTGCAAAGGCAAAGGCGGCAAACGTTCCAACATAGTCGTCCATTTCTGTCGTTGGGAAGTGGGCAAATAATCGTCTGGAAGCTCAAGCATACGCGTCAAAATCACTTTCAAAGCCGAGATAACCGTCGTGGAATTGTAGGTCATTTTGTACGTCTCACAAGCCGAACTTGGGTAAAAAACATACTGACCTTTTTCGTCAAACGCTTTTGTCCCTCGTTGTTTGGCAAGCCATTGGTAATGTTCATCAAAAAATGTCAGGCAGCTTTCGATAAAAGGGACGTACGTTTGAACGTTGCGTCCTTGGTAACGCTCTGTTTCGAGCATCATCAGGCAAAACTCAAACACGGTGTCCCATTGGTATTCGAGCCAAGCGTTGTACTCCATTCCTGCATCGTAGCCTTCGGGGCGCTTGTAGCCGTACTCAAAGGGATTGGGCAAGCCAAAATTTTCGATTTGCTCGGTAAAGCACGCCCCGTTATGTTTCCAATAGACTTTAGAACGCAACTCAGCATTGGCTTGTGTACGCAAATAAAAGTCAAATTGGGGCTTCATCAACTCAAAATCCCCACTTTTGAGCATCGGAAAATACACCAATCGCTGGTTTTGGGCGGTCATGGTTCCCCCGCCCCACAAGCGAAAATCAGGCGTGTGATTGTATTTTTTATCCACAAATTGTGGGTCAAATGTGAATAACCCACCGTTAAATTTCGTAGGCCATTGCCCAAACGCGTTGCATCCCAGCTGATAGCGAAAAAGGTGGTAATTGCGCGAAATAGTACTGTCTTTTCCTTCAATAAAAATGTAGCTTCGTTCCCAAAATTGTTTCCACCAAGCATGGGTCTGAGCCAAGGCTGTTTTTTGGGTTTGGGTAACTTCTTGCTGACGGCGCACAACCATATTTTCCCATTCGCTAAGGGTGGAAGTGGGTACTGTGTTCAACACCAGTTCTAGGTGTTCGGTACGGACGGGACGCGGGGTTTCTAGGTTCCACGCCTTAAAACCAGTATCAAGGTATTTACCCGTGGTAATGCCAGCGGGGCGCATAGTGCGGGAACGCATCGCTCCCCCAAACGTATTGTTTTTGATGGGGTTATACAGTTGTGATTTCACCGACTCCATCCCTTCAAGCCGCACCGTAAAATCAAAAAGATTGGGGACATCGTCACTATTTCGGTGGTAAAACCACAATTCATTGCCACGAAAAGCTATTTCGTCTTTGTACGTTTTTAGATCAAACTTTTGGGGAGTTTTGTAGGAATTTTCGCGAATGGCCGTTCCTTGCACCAAACGGTCTTCGTAGCGCCACGATTCGTACGCGGCTTTAACGTTGACAGGTTTGTCACTTTGCAACTCCGCGTGCACCACCGAACGAAACACATCTACCCACAAGTGTAAGCGCGTTTTACCACCGCTTATATACACACCGCCGTCTTGAAGCCGAAGTTCTTGTTTAAAATCAGTCCCTAAAAATGGGTTGGGCGACAACGTAAGGCGTACTCTTCCCAACTTGAGCATGGCATTGTTTTCATCAAAAGTACCACTCTGAGCAACGTAAAAAAGGACGTCGCCGTTTTCCACCCACACATTTAGCCCCACATCTCCCCCACCACACGGCATGGATTCGGACGAGTTTTTACTTGGAGTTTTCCAAACAACGTTGTAATTAGCCAATTGAGCAGGTTGGGCCAAGGTAGAAAGGCAAATTCCCCAGCCAAAAACAAGCAAAAGTAGATAGGCTCGTAGCGTCACGGTAAAAGGCAGGATTAAGAAATAACAAAGGTTCAGTCCAAAAATACCTCATTGCTCTCAACCTCCCGTCCTGCTACCTCCTGTATAGTCGAAGCATCCGTCGGTTTTGAGAAACCGACGTCACAAATTATTTTTTCCAACACACATACACGTTCTCATCCGCCATGAGTCCGTAGCGTTTCCAGTCGATTTCTTGCACGTAAGTACTTACTTCTACCCTGAATCCTGCGGCGGCAAGGCGGTCGCGGTAGTCGCGGCCATAACGGCGAACGTGCTGGTGAGCGCCCGCGATACGTTTTCGTTCTTCGGGAGTCAGGTACTGGGTTTCTACGGTTTTTTCCATTGAGTTATTCACCGCACCTTGAATGATGGCGTAGCCGTTGGGTTTGAGCACCCGATAAATCTCGCGCATTCCTTGGGCATCGTCAGGCACAAGTTCAAAGACGTGATTACAAATCACGACGTCGAAAGTGTTATCAGGAAATTGAATATCAGTCACCGACATGACATGGTCGGGCAGCACCCCGATGGCGTCGATGTAGGTAGTCATCAAATCGGCTGTTTCGTACTGAAGTTGGGGGTGCTTACGAATTTCGTCGTGCAAGCATTTTTCGGGAGCAAAGTGCAGAATTCGTTTTTTCCCCGTAAAAAAGTCAGTCTTATTTTTCAAATACAAATACACCAAACGGTGGCGTTCGAGCGACTTACAGGTATAACAGAGGGCATTGGGGCGGTTGAATGGCAAAAATTGGCTGTACGTACTTTCGCAAATGGGGCATTGGACGTCGTTGCCTAATCCATATACTGCGGCTTGCGCCGAGGCTTGTAATGCTCTTAATTGTTTACGGCCTGCGGGGCCAATCACCGTTTTGAGAAATGCTTTCAACACCAATAGTGGGTTTTGTTTTTAAATGAATACGTCGGGGTATGAGTACCCCGACGCACTTTATAAGCTTTTATGCTACCCCGACGCACTTTTTTACACCGTAAAGCTATCCGACTCTAGGTAGGCTTTAATGAGTGCCTCTTCGCCTTCTTTGCCTGGCTTTGAGTTTCCGTGTTCCATTCCAAAGATAAAGTTTTGATTGTTGGCCTTCATTTTGGTGTAAATATGTTTGAACACGTTTTTATAATTGATTTCGCCCGTCGTTGGTTCTTTACGTCCTGGGTTATCGCCAATTTGGAAATAACCAATTTCAGACCAGCACCAATCAATGTGAGGAATGATGTGCCCTTCGGTTTTTTGCATGTGGTAAATATCAAACAAAATTTTGCAGGCGGGGCTATTTACCGCACGGCAGATTTCGTAGGTTTGGTCAGAGGTTTGCAAAAACAAATTAGGGCTATCGCTCAAGGGTTCCAATACCATCGTCAAACCGTGAGGTGCCAAAATATCCGCTCCTCGACGAAGCGCATCAATTACGTGACCTGTCTGAATACCAATGGGAAGATTACGTTCAAAATCGCCTGGCACGACCGTCATCCACTTGGCATTGCAGCGTTTGGCGGTTTCTACGGCGCGCTTACACCCATCCAAGAAAATGTCAATGTGGGCTTGTTTGCCTGCGGCAAGGGTATTTTGACCATTTCCACCTTTGTCCACCACAAACACGCCCATGGTCATTCCCAACTTCGCCAAGGTTTCGCCGATTTTGGTTTGTACCTCCACGGGGCGCCCCATCATACCGTTGTCTTCTAGAGCTGTAAACCCGTTGTCGGCCATGAACTTAAGCTGGTCGATAAGGTCTTTGCCTGCACTATTTTGGAACATGCCAAAGTGAGGGGCATAGGCCAATTTAAAATTATTTTTTGCTTTGGGAGTCGTAGTATTAGCCGTGGCTACACCGCTCACTAGCGTAGCTGCCGAAGCCGAGACAGCAGTTTTTACAAAATCGCGACGAAACATAAGTAGTTGTAGATTATAAGGTGCTGCCTCCAAAAGCAAAACAAGGTTTTTTTCTAATCTTTACGAAATACTAGATATGCGGGAGTACTATTTCAAACGTGCTTCCTACATCCAGTTGGCTCGTTACTTTTATGGTGCCACGGTGCATGTCCACAATCCTGCGACATACCGACAAACCAATGCCGTATCCTCGAAAAGTAGTAGCGTTTTTGGCACGATAAAGTGGTTCAAAAATCCGCTGAGTTTCATTCTCGGGGATGCCAATTCCTCGGTCTGTGACTCGAATGTAGCAATTGTGTTCGTCAAAGCCGATTTTTACATCGGCGCGTTTATCTGGCGAATATTTGCAGGCATTGTCCATCAAATTGTTAAGTACCGTTTTGAGCAAAGGGGCATTTCCAAGGACGGTAATGTCCTGCTCATTTTCGGGAATATCTTCAAAATCAATGTGAATCTGGTAGTCGGTGCGGAGGCTTTGAAGTTCTTCTTGGGTTTGAAACACCAGTTCATCCAAACGAATGGACTGAAAGCTCATCGTTCGCTCCTCTTTTTTTTCCGACTGCGCCAGCTGTAACAAACTGTTAGTCAACTGAATCAGCCGTTGCGCATCGTTCAGAAGTGATTCTAAGACTTTTTGATACTCCTCGGGCGTACGTTCTTTTTCCAGCGCTATCTGAATTTCGGATTTTAAGCCCGCAAGCGGTGTACGAAGTTCGTGAGAAGCATTGGAAACAAAGCTCCGTTGAAAATCAAACGATTGCTCCAGGCGCTGAAGCATTTGGTTGAAGTTGATGGCCAATTGGGCTAATTCATCCTGTCGATTTCCTTCATTTAATTGCTTTCGGAGGTTATAGGCCGTGATTGTGCTAACCTCGCGGTTCATATCCGACAATGGCTTGAGCGACTGTCCCGCAAAAATAAATCCCAACACAATCGTGATGAGAATACCGAATAAAAAGCTGTAAATCAACGAATCTCGCAGGCGTTGAAGCTGGGTATTTCCCAGTTCGTCTTCGGCCGAAGTCATCAGTACCAATTCTCCTTTTTCGGGGTGGGTGTACATCAAACCTGCCACCAACAACTTTCCATTGGCGGTTTCGACGTATTTATTTTTTCGAACCGACTTGAGCAAATCGGCATTATAATAATAATTTTCGGCGCTGTCGGGGTCGTAGCTGGCATACACGATTTTGTCTTCGTCGTTAAACATCAATACCTTCTCGCCGTAGAGTTTCGACAAGGTTTCTTTGTCGAGAATTTTCAGGATTTTCTTGTTGTTCGCCGCGATTTTCACCAGCAAGTCGGCCCGCGTTAGGGCACGATCGCACAAGTTTTTGTAAAACTCGTCTTTACGATTTTGCTCCGCCACGTAATAAAATGACACTGAAAATGTGGCCAAAATGGCGGCAATAATCACCGTAAATTGAAGGGCTATTTTGGTCCTAATTTTCATGCGTTTATGCAAACAACGTCGTTACTACCTCTTTGAGTTTCGAGAGTGTTTTTGCTCCTTTACCAGGCTCCACTACCTGTTTTCCCCATTCGTACCATACGCCATCGCCTAGGTTAAAATATAGGCCATTTCGCTTGGGCTTTTGGCTTGAGGCATTGTCGGTGAGCCAGTTAGGTGCATATACAGTTTCCATCAACGAAGGCAGTTCTTGCCACGGATAAAAACGCAACGATGTTTTGCCGTCCACTACGCGTTTGACTTGCGCCGTTCTTGTACGAAACGAAGCCGTCAATTGTACTTCTCTTGTTCCTTGCGAAGTCGCGTCAAGGACTTGCATTTCAAAGGGACGTTCTTTCTCCGATGTTTCATAAATCGCCTGAAGCAATTCTTGGGCAAAATAGAGCCAATCTTCGGTATTTTTGGGTTGCCCTTTTTTCGTCGTATCCGTTTCCCACTCCAAGGTCAAAAAATCAAATTCTTCGTCTTGAAGCATACTGCCTCCCATCTGGGTTTTCTTGAGGACTTTTTCAAGCTCGTCAGACCACACCTTCTCCAAGGCCCCTTTCCATTCATAGTCATCATTATCGGTAAACCCTTCTGCTTCAATTTCGTCGGCATCGAGTTCGTCGCGGTGGGTATAGGTCAATTTTAAATCGACATTAATTGACTGCTCATTAGGAAGAATGCGCAATACGTAGCGATATGAGTAAGGCGGCGGAAGTTGCGCCGAAGTTTCAAATTGGATCGTCAGTTTACGAAAAGTTGCCATTTAGCGTATATTTTCCTCAAAGGTACGGCGCTTATCTACTTTGCCCGTGGGTGTTTCTACAAATTTTTTAACAAAATACACCTTTTTAGGAAGTTCGTAGGTCAAAAGCTCGGGTATTAATCTCGTTTGAAGTAGTTCGGTATCAAGCTTTTTTTCACTTTCTACTACTAAAATCAGTTTTTGTCCTAAGCGTTCGTCGGGTTCCGACCACGCAAAAAAGCGCGAAGCAATCAACCCCGTTTTTTCAATGGCACGTTCTACTTTCTCCAGCTGAATTTTGACTCCTCCCGAATTAATAATGTTATCAGCGCGCCCCACGATGATAAACTTTCGAGGCCCTAGAAACTCCACTACATCGTTGGTTTGTATCCATTGGTGATTGGTCACTGCCCCGCACAGACGAAGACAGCCGCGTTCGTCGGTAGCGGCTTCCACTCCTTCCAACAGCCCATAGCTATCCGTTGCCTCTTCACCGTTTAGTCTTCTAAGCGCCACGTGTGATACCGTTTCGGTCATGCCATAGGTACTAAATATGGGCACGTTAAGTCGGTGAATGGCATCCCCTAATGTATCTCCCACGGGTGCTCCTCCTACAAGGATGGCTTTCAAAGAATTGAGGCGTTCATCTTGCTGGGTATCTAGCATTGTTTGCAACTGCAAGGGCACCACTGCCACAAAATCTATTGCTAAATCATCGGGTAGCGCAGCAAACGGCTGCGAAGAAGGCGCGACGATGTGCATCGTCAGTCCTAATTCCATTCCACGCACGAGCATCATCGTTCCTGCAATGTAGCCCACATTGAGACATATCAACGCTTGCTGACCCGCCCGCAAATCCAACGCACGCTGCGTAACGCGGGCACTGGCTTGCATTTGGGCGCGCGTCAAGGCAATGGGCTTAGGTGTGCCTGTCGAACCCGATGTATGCAGCACAAAAGTCGCTTGCCCCGAGGCGTACAAACGACAAAACTCCCACGCCTGTCGAAAATAAGCATCCTCGGGCGCGGGAGTTTCAAAAATATGTTGAGGAACTAAAGTATAAAACATAGACTAAGGGTAAATACGAATATCGCCCGTCGAGGGGTCGTACGAGGTTTTATAGCGCGTCAACGGCTTAGTGGCTGGCCCCGTTTGCACTTCTCCCTCGCTCGAAAACACTGAGCCGTGGTTGGGGCACAGAAAAGTATTATTTGAGACAATGTAGTTGACCGCCGTTCCTTCGTGCGTACAAGCTTGCGAAACTGCGATAAACCCACCCTGCTGCGTACGTGCAATGATTACTCCATTGGTTCGGACAAAGCCTCCTGCATTGCGCAAGGCCGTAAATGTACCATTATTGACGTTCACAGAAAAATCAGTGGGAGTCGTCGGATTGGGGTCGGGACTAGCGCCTGTATTACATCCCGACAAACACTGTTGAAGTACGATAGCTCCAAAACTTACCCCCACTAGGCGAAAAAACTCTTTTCGGTCAATCGTCGTTGCTTCCGTTTCCATAGCGTTATTGATATTTTTTTGTAGTTTTCAATGTTTTTTTAATAATCGAACTTAGCGTTAAAAACGCTCGCTTTTGTGGCTCTTTAAAAACGTAACTGAAACAAAAAGATTGTAAATATGAGAACTTGGCTTGGGATGGTGTTGAATTTATTTTTTTGTGCGGTGGTGTCAGCCCAAAATCTCGTCTCTTCCAATTTGCCCCTTGTCATCATTGATACGCAAGGACAACTGATTACGGATTCGCCCAAAATCAACGCGCAAATGAGAATTATTTACAACGGTCCTGCCCAACGAACAGGCCCCTCAGATGCGGCCAACGTTTACCAAGGCATCGCAGGCATTGAGTTTCGCGGGTCTTCGTCTCAGCTCTTCCCCAAAAAGTCGTATGGTTTTGAATTTCGGGACGAAAAAGGCGACGGCAAAGAAGTAGCGCTGTTTGGTATGCCCAAAGAGGAAGACTGGATTTTGTTTGCTTCTTACAACGAAAAAAGCCTTTTACACAACGTCCTCGCCATGAAAATGGCGCGCGATTTGGGGATGTATGCCAGCCGTACGCAGTTCGTCGAAGTCATCGTCAATGGACGTTATGAAGGGGTGTATGTTCTTATGGAAAAAATCAAACGGGTCAACGGGCGATTGAACATTACCAAGTTATCGGACCAAGACAACAGCGGCGATGCGCTTACGGGCGGCTATATTTTTAAGGTTGACAAACCAACGGGTTCGGGCGGGTCGATAGGCTGGTTTTCTAAAGTCAACTACAGTGGTCGTATCCAGTATTTGTACGAATACCCCGATTTTGACGAAATTACTCCCAACCAAAAATCATACCTCATTGCCAAAGTAGATAGTGCCGAAGCGGCTTTAAATGGTACTCAGTTCAGAGACCCTCAAGTAGGCTATCGTCGGTTTTATGATGGACTTTCGTTTGCCCGCATTTTTCTGGTCAATGAAGTAGCCCGCAACGTGGACGGCTACCGCATCAGTACGTTTTTTCACAAAGACCGCGACAGCAAAGGGGGAAAAATAAAAGCAGGCCCCGCTTGGGACTACGACTTGGCCTTTGGGAATGCTGACTATTGTGAAGCACCACTTACTTACGGCTGGGCGTATTTATTTGGAAATGTGTGTCCTAGAGATAGTTGGCAAGTACCTTTTCATTGGAAACGAATGCTCGAAGACCCCGCTTATGTCACCGAACTCAACGACGAATACCAACGAATGCGCAAAGGTGCTTGGAAAACCGAAACGCTTATGTCGTATATTGACTCACTAGCGACTGTTCTTCAAGAAGCACAACAACGGAATTTTCAGCGGTGGCCCGTTTTGGGTCAATATATTTGGCCCAATCCTACACCCATTCCAAGCACTTGGACGGGCGAAGTCCTTGAACTCAAACAATGGCTCACGCAGCGCCTCGCCTGGATGGACATGAACATACCCGGTACGCTCACCTCCGTTGACCCTACTCCCATCCACGAAGTAACAGTCGAAGTAGCGCCCAATCCTTTTGTTAACGAAGCCCGCCTTCTCTTTAAAGCTCCGCGCCCAATGGAAATTTTGGCGGAAGTTTTTGACCTCAATGGCAAGCTAATTACCAGTAAGTTTCAGTACTTATCAGGAGATTTAACCACCGTCAGCATTCCTATTCAAGGGCCTTCGGGCACGTACGTATTACGCGTTCATACCCCAACCGAAAGCATCCGAAAACATTTGATAAAACAATAAAAACCAACGAGTTATCCTATACAAAAGGCGGGATTATTTCTAGCGCGTTAGCTTCTCCTTCTTTTATTTCAAACAATAGATGTTCAAGTCCATTGCTAATGAGCAAATAGGGCGCTTTCAGCACGGCGTTGTAGCGAATGGCTTGGTCGAGGACGGCATCCGTCAGCGGAATGTGAACGGCCTTACACTCCACCAACAAAAAAGGTGCACCCGAGCGGTCGTACACCAGAATATCAGTACGCTTGGCCAGTTGGTTGTACTGCAAGCCACTTTCGGTACGAATCAAGGATTTTGGGTACTGATGATGGCCTATCAACCAGTGCAATACGTGCTGCCGTACCCACTCTTCGGGCGTGATAAGCAGGTACTTACGCCGAATTACGTCGAAGATATGAGGTTTTCCCGCAATTTTCGTAACTTTGTAATCAAAGGGGGGCAAATTTAGCTCAACCATACAGAGGAGGATTTGTAAGGGCATCTTACAAATCTTTTTTTTAACCTATTCTCCCCAAAAATCAACACAAAACCAATGAAAAGCAAAGAAGAAATCGTAGAAAATTGGCTCCCACGCTACACAGGAACTCCGCTGGAGGTCTTCGGAGAATACATTTTGTTGACCAACTTCATCAATTACGTACAAATGTTTGCCGACAAGTACGGGGTCGAAGTGTATGGTCGCGACCGTGCCATGCAAACCGCAACCGCCGATAATATCACCATCATTAACTTTGGGATGGGCAGCGCCATGGCGGCTACTGTTATGGATTTGTTATCGGCCATCAATCCCAAAGCAGTGCTATTTTTGGGAAAATGTGGTGGATTGAAAAAAACGCAAATCGGAGACTTGGTACTTCCGATTGCGGCCATTCGCGGCGAAGGAACAAGCAACGATTACATGCGACCAGAGATTCCTGCGTTGCCCTCTTTTCGTTTGCAGCGCGCCGTGTCGTCCATGATTAAAAAACACGAGTTAGATTACTGGACAGGTACGGTCTATACCACCAACCGCCGAATCTGGGAACACGACGAAACGTTTAAAGAATACCTTCGCGAAATCAGAGCTATGGCGATTGACATGGAAACGGCGACCATCTTTACCGTTGGGTTTGTCAACCAAATTCCTCATGGTGCATTGTTGTTGGTTTCTGACAACCCACTCGTTCCTGAGGGTGTAAAAACCGAAGAGAGCGATAAAAAAGTAACTTCTCAGTTTGTAAACCGTCACCTTCAGCTTGGCATCGACTCCTTGGTGGAACTAGCCAGCTCAGGCGAATCGGTAAAGCACTTACGTTTTGAATAAGCCGTTTTCCTACAAAAAAGACCTTGGCGTTCGCCAAGGTCTTTTTTGTAGATATTTACCTAATGAATCGCCCGTGTTAGTTACAATAGTCACTGATTACTTTGTAAGCTTGCGTATATCCCAATTCACCCGCTTTCGACAAATCTAAGCAGCCGCTATTTTCGTCGCCAAGGCTGTGTTTGATCAAACCACGAACGTAATACGCTTCTGCGTGTTTAGGGCTCAATTTGATGGCACTTGTGCAATCTTGAATTGCCCCTCTTTGGTCGCCAATGGCAGATTTAATCATACCGCGCGTAAAATATGCTTCTGCGTAAGTAGGGTTAAACTCAATTGCTTTGTTCAAGTCGATAATCGCACCTTTGCCATCGCCTTGTTTGTTTTTACCAACTCCCCGCGCAAAAAATGCCTCCGAACGCTCAGTCGAAAGTTCGTTGATTTTGTTTTTCTCTTGCACTACTTCACGAAGCTGGTCCAAAATCGATCGGCTAATGCTTCCCATATAAACCACTTTGGTATCGGTAGGGGTGTTGTTAATATCAACTGCCTTGTTCAAATCAGAAATAGCGTCACGTTGGTTACCCAATTTACTTTTGCTAAACCCACGTCCATAATAGGCACGGTGGTTTTGTGGATCAAGGCGAATCGCTTGGTCAAAATCAGTGATAGCTTCTTCGTATTTTTCTAGTTTGCTACGAGAAAAACCACGGTTGTAGAACGACTCGGCATCCTCTGGCTTCAATTCGATGGCTTTGCTGTAATCGTTTACAGCACCCGCAAAATCATTTAATTTGATTTTTACGTACCCACGTCCTGACAATGCCGATGGGCTTTTGGGTGTCAAATCCAACACGCGAGAGAAATCAACCAAAGCACTTGGATAATCCTCCAATTTTGTTTTGACCGTACCACGGGCAAAAAGCGCTCCTGCGTTGTTTGGTTCTAATTCAATCGTACGGTTCAAATCTTGAAGCGCTCCACGGTAGTTTTCTACGCGAGCACGGTTTACTCCGCGTTGATAATATCCTTGTGGATCGTCAGGGTTCAATTCAATAGCCCGTGAAAAATCTTGGATAGCAGAGCGAAAGTCGTCTTGTTTGGCTTTGCTCGACCCACGGTAGAGGTACGCGTCCGAATACTTAGGATTTAATTCGATAGAACGGTCAAAATCTAAAATTGCCCCACGGTGGTCTTTCAGATTCGCCTTCGCCATGGCGCGGTTGTAGTAACTAGGGGCGTTTTCTGGGCTCATCGTAATAGCCAAATTAAAGGCTTGAAGAGCGGCCACAAAATCGCCAGATTTACTTTTATTAACACCTTCTTCAAAATACTCCGCGGCAGTTTTTTGAGCTTTCAAAACATGAGTAAATGCCATAATACAGGCAAAAACAAACATAAAAGTTGAGCGTTGCTTCATAGCAATACGTAAAAAAAGTTTGATGAATATTGGGATTGGCTTGCCAAAACTACCGATTTTTAGACGCCTAGCCAACATGACCCCTAAAATATTTATGCCGAAAAGTAAATTATCCTGCCCAAAATCCTATTCCAAATAACAGAACAAAAAGCAATGTGGAGAGCGCCATCTGTTTTAAATACGGATCTAACTCTCTTGGGTTTGTCAGTCGGCTAACGGCAAGACCATTCCTCACAAAAAGCGGAAAGCTAAGTACAAACACCCACTGACTCCATGTCCATTCGGTGAGCAGTAGATAGGCAATACTTGCCAACATCCCGACCGTCAATAATATCCAATGATACACAATCGCGTTGTCACGACCGATACGAACAGGCACCGAACGCTTTCCCGTCAAAGTATCAGATTCGATGTCTCGGATGTTATTAATATTCAATACACCCACGGCAAATAGTCCGCAACTTGTGGCGGGTAATAACAACGTTGGATCAAAAGTTTTGGTATGCAAATAATACACGCCCAACACTCCTACCCATCCAAAAAATATAAGCACGGACAAATCTCCCAGCCCTTCATAGCCATAAGGGCGCTTGCCTGCGGTGTAGGTAATGGCCGCAATGATGGCGAGAATACCCAACCCCAAAAAGGCCAAAAACGACTGCCATGTAGCATCTTTGAGGGCTTCGTACAACAGCCCAATTCCACTTACCAGCGATACTACCGAAAACAAAATCACGGCGTTTCGCATCGAACTAGCCGAAATCGCTCCCGACTGTACCGCCCGCTGAGGCCCCTGCCGCGCTTCGGTGTCTTTTCCGTTTACGGCATCGCCGTAGTCATTGGCAAAGTTGGAAAGTACTTGCAAGCAAACCGTGGTTACAACCGCCAAAATAGCCACTGTCCAGCTAAATTGATGGTGTGCTGCGGCCAAAAAACACCCCATTAGAATACTCGATAACGCCAAAGGCAACGTCCGTAAACGCGCCGCTTCTATCCATTTTTTCATCAGTTAGTCCATTATTTTTAGCCTATAATCCATAGAAAATCGAATTTTTATAAAATTTAAAAGTATAATTATCAAGCAATTAACGATTAGCTATCGACGATTAACAATTAACTTTTTGCATCTCTCTTCACAATTTCCTAATTTTGCATCGGCAAATCGGAACTACCAGCTCCCATTGAATCCCCCAGGTCTTGACCGAAGCAAGGGTAAGTGGTTGTAGCGGTGAGATTCTCGGTTTGCCATTTTTTGTTTTAGCGCAATGCTTCCCACAAAATTTCTACTGGGTGTAGCGCATGACGGCCCGTTCCATCGTGAATTTGATGACGACAACTTGTCCCTGGCGCCGCAATAATCACTTCTTCTGGTTGCTGACGTACGGTAGGGAACAACACCATCTCCCCGATTTTCATCGACAAATCGTAATGTTCTTTTTCGTAGCCAAAGCTTCCTGCCATTCCACAACAACCACTCGGAATCAACTGCACTTCGTAGTTTTTAGGCAACGAAAGCATTTTTTTCGTCGGCACCATTGAAGCAATGGCCTTTTGTTGGCAATGACCGTGCAGTTTTATGCGTTTGGGTTCTTCGGTAAATTGCTTGCTGGTAATGCGTTTGGCGTCGATTTCGCGGGCGATGAACTCATCAAACTGTAAAACATTTTTAGCCAAACGTTTGGCATCCTCGACCAATTCTTCACTCACCAAGTCAGGATATTCGTCGCGGAATGTTAAAATAGCCGACGGCTCAATTCCAACCAATGGTGTTTGGTCTGAAATTAGCCCTTTGAGCAGCCGCACATTTTGCTCCGCAATTTTTTTGGCATCTTTCAATAACCCCTTCGACAACTGCGGACGCCCACTCGGCCCGTGTTCAGGAATCACCACTTCGTACCCCAATTTTTCCAACAATTGAATGGCTTTTTTACCAATCTCGACGTCGTTATAATTGGTAAATTCATCACAAAAAAGATAAACTTTACCACCTGCCTTTTGTCCTCTGCCCTTTGCCCAATTCTTCAAAGTCGTGTTATGCAACAACGGCATGGTTCGGTCGGGGTGAAAACCAACCACCTGGTTGGCAATACGGCGCAAGGGAGCGTTTTTGAACACCAAATTATACGCCCAAGGCACGTAGCTCGCAATACCCGTTATTTTGGAGAAATTACCCACCAACCATGAACGCATCGGTACGCCATGGGTATCGTAGTAGTGTTGTAAAAACTCCATTTTCAACTTAGCGACATCGACGTTCGACGGGCATTCACCTTTGCAGCCTTTGCAGGCCAAGCACAAATCATATACTTCTTTGACAGCCTCCATGCCAGTGGGGCTGTTTTTATCATCACTAAATCCGCCAGAGGTTTGGGGGCTGTGCGTCAAAAACTCACGCAATATATTAGCCCGAGCGCGGGTGGTGTCCTTTTCGTTGCGCGTGGCCATAAAACTGGGACACATGGTTCCACCCGACAACTGTGTTTTGCGGCAGTCGCCCGAGCCATTGCACTGCTCGGCGTGTTGGAGTATGGTTTGGTTTGGATAGCGGAAATACGTTTTAACATCAGGCGTTTGTTGGTCAGCTTCGTAGCGCAAAAACGTATCCATTGGCGCCGTATCCACGATTTTCCCTGGGTTGAAAATCGCATTAGGATCCCAAGTTCGTTTAAGCTCTTTAAACAACGCGTAATTTTTTTCTCCCACCATTTGCGGAATAAACTCTCCGCGCAAACGCCCGTCGCCGTGCTCTCCCGACAGCGAGCCATCGTATTTTTTCACCAAAGTAGCAATCTCCTCCGCAATCATTCGGAATTGGCGGTGGCCTTCTTTGGTTTTTAGGTTAATGATAGGGCGAAGGTGAATTTCACCCGAACCTGCGTGCGCATAATGCACCGCTGACATGCCGTTTTTGTGCAAAATTTCGTTAAAATCACGAATAAAATACGGTTGGTCTTGTACATCCACGGCCGTATCCTCAATCACGGCCACGGCCTTTTCATCGCCAGGGAGATTGGCCAAAAGACCCAAACCCGCCTTCCGTAACGTCCATATCTTTTTGGTATCATCGGCATGGAGGAGCGGATAATGAAACCCTTTTCCTTCCTTTTTGTAATCCTCAATCAAAGCTGCCGCTACCCGTTCTACCTCCTCTTTGGTATCTTGAGACACGTCCACCACCAAAATAATGGGATATGAACCATCCGCTTTTTTCTGAACAAAAAACGCGTTTTTGCTTTGTTCGGGGTTTTCAGCCGCGCATTCCAAAATGTAGTTATCAATCAACTCAACGGCCTGCGGTTTGTATTTTAGCGCCGTGAGGGTGGCATGAAGCGCGTCGTCGATGGTATCAAAGTGAACACACACCAAGCCTTGCGCTTTGGGCGGCGGCGGAATAATGTTCAGTTTGATTTCGGTCAAAAAGCAAAGCGTTCCTTCCGAACCCGCAATCAACTTACACATATTGAAAGGCTCCGTTCCTCCAAAGGGAGCAGAATCCAAGAGCATATCCAGCGCGTAGCCCGTATTTCGGCGTTCAATTGACTTTTTCGGGAAGTTTTTACGTATTTCCTCTTGATTTTCGGGATTGGAAAGAATTTCAAACGTCTTGGCATAAATAGCTCCTTCTAAACCTTCCGTCGGGAAAGAAGTAATTCCCCCATTGGGACTTAAAGAGCCAAATGTAGCCTCACTCCCATCGGCAAGCAGGGCCTTCACTTCCAACAAATGTTCGCGCGTGGAGCCATACACCACTGAGTTAGACCCGCAAGAGTTGTTTCCCACCATCCCCCCGATCATCGCGCGGTTTGCAGTAGAAGTTTCGGGGCCGAAATACAATCCATAAGGCTTCAAAGCCATGTTTAGCTCATCGCGAACGACGCCTGGCTGCACGCGCACCCAGCGTTCTTCGGCGTTGATTTCCAAAATCTTCGTAAACGTCCGCGATACATCGACCACGATGCCATTTCCGACCACTTGCCCCGCCAACGACGTACCAGCCGTACGCGGAATGAGAGAGGTTTTATGGGTATTTGCAAAACGGATAAGCACTTTTAAATCCTCAATGTCCTGCGGAATCGCCACGGCCAGCGGCATCTCACGATACGCCGACGCGTCGGTAGCGTAGAGCGTTCGCATGGTTGTATCGTCGTACAGTTCGCCCTTAAAACGTTGGGCTAATTCAGAAAGCGGTAGGTGAGTCATTGGTGAGTTTTCGAAATCTTCTGCGAAAGCACAAAGTTACGATCTACACGTTTGTTATGCTAATTTGATTTTATTTCAACACATGCTTTATAGTGCGACTACTCTACCAGAAATATATACTCTTTGCTTGACTATCATTGAAGTTAGGGATATATTTGGCTATGCAAAAAGCTGTTTACTACGAATTACTCCAAATTACGCTGACCCGCATTTTTGGAGAACTCCCAATGGATGTTTTTGAATCAGTCGTTGATTTATTAGAATGGAAAGAAATAGCGGGGGGAGAAATTTTATTCCATAAAAACGATGAAGCAGATTGTTTGTATGGCGTACTCAGCGGACGGCTACGGGCGTATGTTCCGACCGACGACGGGTCAGAAATACCCTTGGGTGAAATACCCCCAGGAGAAACGGTGGGAGAAATGGGGATTTTTACTGAGTCTCCGCGCAGTGCGAGTATCGTCGCCATCCGTGATTCTGTTTTGGTAAAAATCAGTAAAGCCGCCTTTGAAAAAATCATCATGGTGTCGCCAAAAGTCGTTCTCAACATCACCAATTTGATTATTGAGCGACTAAATCGGCAAAATCTTTCCAAAAAAACGAACTACAAAATCACCAACGTTGCCCTCATTTGTTTGCATCATTCTCCCGCCGAAAAAGCATTTTGTCAGGCCGTTTTCAAAGCACTTCACCCAAAGGCAAGTTGTTCCTATTTATCCATTGAGCGGATTAGCCAGCACTTTAACGACCCACACATTGCGAATGTAGAGAAAACGGACGTGGCTAATTACCGACTCCTCAGTAATTGGCTCGATGAACAAGAAGCTCAGTACAATTATGTTTTTTACGAGGCCGACACCCTCACCAGCGAATGGGCCAAACGCTGCGTTCGTCAGGCGGATAAAGTGCTAATTATTTCTGAAAGTCAATACAGCTCGGGACCGAGCGCTGCCGAAATAGCCTTGTTATATACAGGCCCCTCAAATGTCAACAAAACGCTGGTGTTGCTTCATCCTCCCATGGCTGATTTTCCGACCAAGACCTCCAGTTGGCTACGAAGCAGGCGAGTTCAGCGGCATTTCCACGTAGAACAAGATAACCCCTCCGACGTTGAGCGCATTCGACGCTACCTCATGGGCCAATCCGTTGGGTTGGTGCTATCGGGAGGCGGAGCGCGGGGCTTTGTGCATGTGGGGGTGTATCGCGCCTTGGAAGAGCGTGGTATTCCCGTCGATTTTGTGGGGGGAACGAGCATGGGCTCTATCATTGGCAGTTTTATTGCCATGGGGCATTCTGCCGAAACGCTTGACAAAGTGATGCGTAAAATCTACGTAGAGGGCAAAAATCCAACGGCCGATTTTAACCTAATCCCCTATTTTTCGCTCATTAAAGGCAAGAAAGTGGAAGAAATTTTAGAAAAATATTGCGGCGACGTCGAAATCGAAGATTTGTGGCGCAATTTTTATTGTATTTCTAGCAACCTCACCAAAGCCGAGGCCATGATTCACCAAGCGGGAAAATTGCGAAAATACGTACGGGCCAGCATCTCGCTGCCAGGTATTTTACCCCCAGTGATTGACGAAGAAGGCTTGCTGGTGGACGGTGGAATTTTTAATAATACGCCCGTAGATGTTATGCTGGCGCAAGGGGTGGGCAAAGTAATTTCGGTCGATATGAACGTGCAGCGTACGCTTCAAAAAAACGAAGATTACCAATCAGGTGGTACGTGGCAAGCGTTCAAAGGGCGGGTCATGGGGCAAAGTACGGGAACGAGAATGCCCAATATGATGTCCGTAATTTTTCAGTCAACCACCATTTCTAGTGATTTTAAAGCCAATCAATACAAGCCCTACTGCGACCTGTACATCAACCCCAATGTGAGCAATTTTGGCATCATAGATTGGAAATCGTACGAAAAAATCGTTGAAATCGGCTACCAAACTGCCATTGAAGCAATTGACGAACAATTAAAAACGACGCTTGAGTCCTTCAGGTAATCCACACATTATGAAAAGACGTCTTTGGATATTATTATTGGTATTGACACTTACTCACCCTTTAGCAGCGCAAAAGAGCAAAGCTGACTCAGCTACGACGAAAAAAAAGGGGTGGCGGCTTTTCGGCAACAAAAAAAATAAAGAGTTAGAAGCCGTTTCAAAGGAAAAAGACAAAGTTTCGGAAGAGAAGAAAAAAGTAGAAAACGAAAAGCAATTTTTAGAGTGGAAAAATCAAAATTTATCCTCTCAAATCGACGCCCTCGACCAACAAAAAAAGGCGTTGGATGTTCAACAGCACTTTCTGGATTCGCAGCTTGTTGTCCGCAACCAAAGCCTCAAACTTATGACTGAGGCGCAAATGAAAATCCAATTGACGCTCTTGCGCCAAAAACAACTGCTCGACTCTATTTCGTTTGCCAAAGTCATTGACTCCCTTAAAATCAGCGACCAACAAAAAATCCTGACCCAAAAAGAAGACCAACTTAGACGGCAAGAAGCAGAAGTCGAACTTCAACAAAGCCAACGAAATTTACTGATTGTGGTGGTACTGGGGGTTTTGGTAGTCGCTCTTGGCATTTACCGAAGCCTGCTGAATGTCAAAAAATATTCTAAAATTATTGAGGAAGAAAAAAACAAATCGGAATACCTACTGCTCAACATTCTACCCAAAGAAGTAGCCGACGAGCTCAAGAAAAGCGGCGCTGCCGAAGCAAAGCATTACGAAGAAGTAAGCGTATTGTTCTCTGATTTTGTGGGCTTTACGTTTTTGGCTGAAAAACTCCCGCCCCAAGAACTGGTCGCCGAGCTGGACTATTGTTTCAAGCGTTTTGACCGAATTATGGGCAACAATAAGATTGAAAAAATAAAGACCATCGGCGATGCCTACATGGCCGCAGGTGGCGTACCCGTGCCCGACTCCGACGCTCACGTGCGCATCGTACGGGCAGCGCTTGAGCTCCAAGAGTTTATCGAAGCCCGCAAACAGCAACGGCTCCACGAAAATTTGCCTTTTTTTGAAGCCCGCGTCGGGATTCACACGGGGGAAGTAGTGGCAGGAATTGTGGGGGAGAAGAAATTTGCCTTCGACCTTTGGGGGGATACCGTCAACATTGCATCTCGCATGGAATCAGCGAGCCTTCCTGGTAAAGTCAATATTTCGGAAGATACGTACGAGCTGGTCAAAGCGCATTTTATTTGCTCCGACCGTGGCAAAAAAGACATCAAAAATCGCGGAGAGAAAGGGATGTATTTTGTGGAAAGGGAGGTTTTAGGAGATTAGTAGTTTATATTACTTCGGAGAAGCATAACAAAGCAACAAGTTGTGCTTCTCCGAAGCAAAAATAAAAAATATCCTGCTAGTACTACAAATGTTGCGCCTCTGCCGAGGCTACTTTGAATTCCTCAAAAACTTTTCCAACCCTTTTCTTCTAAAACTTGTCTTTACGAAAAACCAATAGTTTTATGAAAAACATTGCCATTCTCATTTTATTCATCGCTGGCCTGTGGCTGCAAAGTTGCAATTTCAAGGAAACTTTTGTGCATCCATTTTCAATCACAGATTCATGGAAATTGACCGAACATCAACGCTATCCTGACAGTAGTTGGAATGCCATTAATGTCAATAATTCACTAATTTTACGTTTTAAATTGGACGGAAATATTCAATATGACAAAGAAGAATCCTATTATGGTTGGATACCCTTTCCCGAAGGGTGGTGCAACCGTGCTGAAAAATATAAATTGAAAAATGGGCGCATCTATTTTGGCTTTGGAGAGAGACGTTGTATTCATATTGTTGCACCCAACACCCCTGCCTACGGCCATATTCTCAAGCTGACCAAACAAGAATTAGTGATTGAGTGGTGGGGGCAATCGTGGAAATTTATCCGAATTTAACCCTTATCATTTGGCAAAATCTCTTCGTCTTCTAAAATTTGTTGCAAGCAAAACGTATAGTCATCAAACAGCGGAACACTCTCACTCCAAGCATATACTTCTACATTTTTGTGGGTGCGTATCACCAAAATTTGACGACTTTTCGTCAAAATCCATACAATTCCCTCCACCCCAAAAGTCAACAATTCTTGCGATTTTTGAAGAATATAATCCGCTTCCGTCCCGCCTTCTTCCTCATTTTCGGCTTTGGCATCAATTTTCACATCCACTTCGATAATGAATTTAGGAGGGACAGGAGTGTATGTATCTGTCCAAGGATGAGGTGATTTTGATTTTTCACAAATGAGAATGTCTCCCGAAAAATTGACATTCTTCCGCAAATGCAATCCAACTTCGTTTGTAGGCACCCAAAACTGTTTTTTAGGTAAAAGATTTTTTAGAAAATGTACGAGTGCTTGTATCATCAAGCCTTGTAAAAAACTACTTCCCATAATCTCTTCTTCCGTTTTGAGTCCTAACAATACTTTACGGTATCCTTTGCGATAATATACACGACCGCCAAACTCTTCGTAAATAAGGCTTTGGGGAATGGTTTGTGTTGTAGTGGCCATAGCGTTTCTCCTTTTCTGAACTTACGTAAAGTTACAAAATTTTTACATTGGCTGGTTACTCAAACGCCGCCCGCAACTCTTCCCTATCGTCAAAATGATGCTTTACGCCTTTAATTTCTTGGTAGGTTTCGTGGCCTTTGCCTGCTACCAAAATGATGTCATGCGGCTGGGCCAACGACACCGCATACCGAATGGCTTCGCGGCGGTCTTCGATGGTTTTGGTTTTCTTAAAATCAACGGGTGAAACGCCTGCTTGCATTTGCTCTAGAATCGCGAAAGGGTCTTCGTTGCGCGGATTATCCGACGTTAAAATCACTTTATTGCTCAATTCGCAGGCAATTCGCGCCATTTCGGGGCGCTTGGTCGCATCCCGATTTCCGCCACAGCCTACTACGGTAATTACCTGTTGGTCGCCTTCGCGAAGTTCGTTGATGGTTTCGAGCACATTTTGTAAGGCATCGGGCGTGTGGGCATAATCCACGATTCCGACAACTTCTGTGGCGCTAACCACCTGCTCAAAACGACCTGGTGGCGGCGTAACTGCCGACAGCGCCGTCAGTACTTGTTCGGTATCTTCGCCCAACAAAATAGCCGCGCCATATACGCCTAATAGGTTGTAGGCATTGAATTTACCAATCAGTTTAAACCAAACTTCTTGTCCGTCCACGTCCATTTGAAGCCCAAAAAGGCTATCGGCAATGAGTTTTCCTTTAAACGTCGCCACGGTTTGGAGCGAGTAGGTTTCTTTACGGGCGGCGGTATTCTGCACCATTACGCCGCCACGACGGTCGTCGATATTGACGAGTGCAAAGGCCGTTTTAGGCAACTGGTCAAAGAATCCTTTTTTGGCTTTGATGTAGTTATCGAACGTTTTGTGGAAATCAAGGTGGTCGTGGGTGATATTGGTAAAGATTCCTCCCGCAAACGTCAGCCCCGCGATGCGTTCCTGTGCCACTGCGTGTGAACTCACTTCCATAAAGCAATATGTACACCCGCGACGAACCATCTCAGCCAACAACTCATTGATTTTTACTGAGTCAGGGGTCGTATGGGTGGACGGAATAATATCGTCGTCGATTTGGTTTTGAACCGTCGAAAGTAACCCAACCCGATGCCCTAATTGGCGAAATAGTTTGAACAATAAGGTCACGGACGATGTCTTTCCGTTGGTTCCTGTTACACCGACCAATTTAAGTTTAGAAGAAGGATTATCGTAGAAATTGGACGCGATTTGGCCCATGGCGCGGGCAGAATCCTCCACTTGTATATAGACAACGCTGTCGGCCAATTCTGTCGGAATATCTTGACAAAGCACTGCTGCCGCGCCCATTTCAATGACTTTCGGGATAAATTGATGCCCATCGACTTGCGTTCCTTTCTGAGCTACGAACAAGCTTCCTGAGGTTACTTTTCGAGAGTCAAATTCGATGCCTGTAATGGCAATCGTCACATCTCCCTGAACCGACAAAGTAGCCACACCTGCCAGTATATCTTGCACTATTTTTGACATGTTTCTCTTGATTTTTGATTAAAAACGAAGATTTGAGCGTCCTCGGGGTTGGTTTTGAGAAACCAACTGCACTTGTTGACATTTTGATTGACTCTTTATCCCTGCTGAATATTCTTCAACTCAAGCTTAGTTTCCTTCCGTTCAAACGCCATCATTTTATCCAATAATTCCTCTATGTTATCCGCGACAAACAACAATTGACGATTTTCTGCTTTCAAAAAACCTTCTTCCACCATGTGGTCGATGTGGGCTAATAAGTGATTGTAGAAACCATTGACATTCAATACACCGACTGGTCCATGAAAAATTTTCAACTGCGTCCACGTCAGAATTTCAAACAACTCGTCGAGGGTTCCGAAACCACCAGGAAGCGCAATGACTCCGTCTGACATGGAAACCATTTTGGCTTTGCGCTCGTGCATGGTGTCCACAAAATGAATTTCGGTGAGCGTTTTATGCGCCACTTCTAGTTCGGCCAAGAAATTAGGGATAATTCCCGTTACTTTCTGGTCGCCTGCCAATACCCCATCAGCAACGGCCCCCATCAACCCCAGATTTCCCCCTCCATAGACCAGACCTATACCTCGGTTGGCCAACGCGCGCCCAGCTTCCTCGGCTGCTTGAAAATACTCAGGTCGCTTGCCCGCGTTTGCCCCACAATACACAACAATTGTCTTCATTCTCGGTTTGTTAATAATTGCTTTGGCCACAAATATCGGGAACGAATTTGACCAATGCTAACGAATATCATTGGCGGGAATTGGGAATCCTCTATTTTTGTTGTGGCTCTTACCAAGATAAATTAGCACATTAACATGAAAGAAATCAAAGCCATCATCGAAGCCTACGACGGCCTCGACCGAAGCACTACCAAAGCCGCCCTCGCCACCGTTGTGCGCGTCGAAGGGTCGTCGTATCGTCGTACAGGTGCCCGTATGCTTGTCATGGACGACGGCGTGTGGGTAGGTGGCATCAGCGGGGGCTGCTTAGAAGGCGATGCCCTCAAACGAGCACGTCTCGCCATTGCCAAATCGCAAGCGAGCCTAGTGACTTACGACACCACCGAAGACGACCAGCACCAGATTGGTGTGGGATTGGGCTGCAACGGGGTCATTGACGTTTTATTGACACCCCTTTCGTTTGAGGATGCTAATAATCCCGTTGAAATTCTCAAAAGCTGCATGAACGAGCGCCGTCAGACGCATATCCTACTGACTGTGATTGGGTTAGAAGACGACTACCAAGGCTTACAAGCAGGAACAATGCTCCGTTATACAGGCCCTGAAAGTATTGCATTTTTAGACAACTCAAGCCTTCAGACAGAACTTACCCATACGATAGAGGTGTATGCCGAAAAAGGGCGTTCTCGTCCCAAGGCGTTTGACCTCCCCGACGGCCGAACGCTTGAATTGTTTATCGAAATTCTTCCTCCAGAAATTCACCTTGTATTGATGGGTCACCAATACGATGTGCTACCATTGGCTCGTCTTACCAAAGAAATTGGTTGGCGGACAACCATCGTTGCCAATCCTCAGAAACTGATGTCTAAATTGGTGGCTGTTACCAATGCGATTGTTACCCCAGCCGATTTTAGCACCATTTTAATTGACGAACACACGGCTATTATTCTCATGTCGCACGATTTTAAGACGGACAAATACAACCTTCCCAAAGTACTACAAACGGCGGCGAGTTACGTGGGGATGTTAGGTCCCAAAGTCCGTTCCGAAAAAATCCTTAAAGAACTTTCTGAAGAAGGGATTGTTATTTCAAAAGCCGAAAGCGAACGAATTCACGCCCCCGTAGGTTTGGACATAGGCGCTATTTCGCCCGAAGAAATTGCTTTGTCAGTTTTAGCCGAGATACGGGCCGTTTTTTCCCAGCGTACGGGAGAAGCCTTGCGCCTCCGCACAACCCCTATTCACGAACGCGATTGATTTATTGACCATGGACTTGACATCTGTAAACGATGCTACGCGCATTATTTTAGAAAATACCCTCGACTACGGTACCGAGACCGTTGCTTTTACTAACGCCTATCGCCGTGTACTGGCCGAGCCGCTCGTAGCCGACCGCGATTTTCCTCCTTTCGACCGCGTGACAATGGACGGGATTGCGATTCAATGGCAAAGTTTCCAAAATGGTCAACGTACCTTTCGGATTGAAAGTACCCAAACTGCGGGCGACGTACAGCATACGCTCCAAGACGCTACCGCTTGTATTGAGGTAATGACGGGGGCTTCGCTTCCCATCCATACCGACACGGTTATCAAATACGAAGACGTGACAATCGAAAACGGAGTAGCCCAGCTTAAATTTACCGTTCGCGAGAAACAAAATGTCCACTTTCGAGGTGAAGACCGCAGAGCGGGTGCCTCTATTGTTCCCGCAGGTACGTTTTTAGGCCCACCCGAAATCGCCATTGCTGCCAGCGTTGGAGCCACGGAAGTGATGGTAAAAAAACTACCGTCGGTGGTGATTATTACTTCGGGCGACGAGCTGGTGCCCGTTGAAGCTACGCCACTTCCTCACCAGATTCGGAGTTCCAATGTACACTGCATCGCCACTTTGCTCAAGCCATACCAAATCGAGGTGGATTTTATTCACATTCCCGACGACTTGGCTACTACACAACAGGCCATTCAAAAAGCCCTCCAACAATACGACGTCCTCATTTTGTGCGGTGGGGTATCGCAAGGGAAAAAAGATTTTATTCCCAAAGCCCTTCAAGCCGAAGGCGTCCAGAAATATTTCCATAAACTGAGCCAACAGCCTGGAAAACCGTTCTGGTTTGGACGAAAAGACCGTAACGTTGTATTCGCTCTCCCAGGCAATCCCGTTTCATCATTTCTGTGCGCGAGACGGTATTTTATTCCGTGGTTACGTCAGTCATTAGGGCTATCAACTTTTGATAATACGTATGCCGTTCTTGACGAAAATTATACTTACACCTCCAATTTAACTTACTTTTTACAGGTTCAAATATACCAAGACAAAGCAACACTCATGGCACGCCCCGTGACTGGGCACGGCTCAGGAGACTTTGCTAATCTCGTTGAAAATCAAGGGCTTTTGGAACTACCAAGCGACCAAAATGAATTTAAAAAAGGAGACGTTTTTCCCCTTTGGCGGTACGATACGGTATAGCACCTCCTTTTAATATGCCTAATAAATGGGGAGAAAATACCGTTTGATAAATTCCTCAAAAAAAAATCTCCTAAAAAGTTGAATGAACCCAAAGGTTCGTCGTAAATTGTACCACGAAAAGCTCCAAACATAGCGATTTAATGGGCTACGATACTCTCTTAAATTTTTGTATTTTTTTTCTTGATTTTTCAAAATTGAATGCCCTAACCAAGAGACTCGTAACCTGCTAATAGCAAATTCGTTACTAATTTCTGAACACTATACGACGGTATAAGCTGTGAACCGACATCATTTTTTTGATTAGGGTCACTCATAAAACGTTTGTAATTTCGCAAAACCAATGACAAGCTATTTCCCCTTTCAGGTGCTCTCTCAGGCACTTGCAAAAGCGAATTGTGCTTTTCAAACCAAATCAGTACCAAACAGAAGATAACCCCAATAAAAATACGAAGTACCTATGTATGTTGTTAAACGCGATGGCCGCCGTGAATCGGTCAAATTTGATAAAATCACTTCCCGCATAGAGAAGTTGTGCTACGGACTGGAAGCTGCTTACGTTCAACCAATTGAAGTGGCAAAAAAAGTGGTATCTGGTATCTACGACGGTGTAACTACGGCCGAATTGGATGTATTAGCTGCCGAAACTGCCGCTTCCATGACCACGAAGCACCCCGATTACGCCATCTTGGCCGCGCGTATTGCTATTTCCAATTTGCACAAAAACACGCTGAAGTCGTTCTCGGCAACGATGAAGCAACTTTATACTTATACCGACCCCAAAACGGGCGAAAATGCTTCGTTGATTTCGAAAGAAGCCTATGACGTGATTCGCAAACACGCCGCTTTGCTCGACTCAACCATTATTTACGACCGCGACTACGGCTACGACTACTTTGGGTATAAAACGCTGGAGAAATCCTACCTTTTAAAAATAAACGGCAAAATCGCGGAGCGCCCTCAACACATGTTGATGCGCGTGGCGGTAGGCATTCACTTAGAAGATTTAGATTCGGTGATTGAAACCTACAACTTGCTTTCAGAAAGATGGTTTACCCACGCCACTCCTACGCTTTTCAACGCAGGAACGCCGAAACCACAGATGTCAAGCTGCTTCTTGTTGACGATGAAAGAGGATAGCATTGCGGGTATCTACGACACCCTCAAGCAATGCGCGCTTATTTCGCAGTCAGCAGGGGGAATTGGGGTGAGTATTCACAATATTCGCGCAAAAGGTAGCTACATCAAAGGCACAAACGGTAACTCCAACGGTATTGTACCTATGTTGCGCGTATTCAACGATACGGCACGTTACGTTGACCAAGGTGGTGGTAAGCGTAAAGGTTCGTTTGCGATTTATTTGGAGCCTTGGCACGCCGATATTTTTGATTTCTTAGAATTGAAGAAAAACCACGGAAAAGAAGAACTCCGCGCCCGCGATTTGTTCTATGCCATGTGGATTCCTGACTTGTTCATGAAGCGCGTAGAAGCCAATGACTCATGGTCGTTGCTTTGCCCTCACGAATGCCCAGGATTAGCAGACACTTACGGAGACGAATTTGAGGCGTTATATACCCAATACGAACGCGATGGCAAAGCCCGCAAAACGGTGAAAGCCCAAGACCTTTGGTTTGCGATTATGGAGTCGCAAATTGAGACAGGGACGCCATACATGCTTTATAAAGACCACGCCAACCGCAAATCGAACCAAAAGAACCTAGGTACCATCAAGTCGTCAAACTTGTGTACCGAAATCATGGAGTTTACCTCTCCTGAAGAAGTAGCGGTTTGTAACTTGGCGTCGATTTCGTTGCCTAAGTTTGTAGAACAAGGTACGGATGGTTTCTTGCATTTCAACCACGAGAAGTTGTTTGAAATCACGAAAGTGGTAACGCGCAACCTCAACAAAATCATTGACCTCAACTACTACCCTATCCCAGAAGCAGAACGCAGTAACAAACGCCACCGTCCTATCGGGATTGGTATCCAAGGGTTGGCCGATGCGTTTTTGTTGATGCGTATGCCGTTTGAATCAGAAGAAGCACGTCGTCTCAACGAAGACATTCACGAAACCATTTACCACGGCGCTTTGGTCGCTTCAATGGAGTTGGCCCAAAAAGACGGTGCTTACGAAACGTGGAAAGGTTCTCCAATTTCACAAGGTACTTTCCAATTTGATATGTGGAACGTTACTCCTAAGAGTGGTCGTTGGAACTGGGAACAACTTCGCAAAGATGTGGTAAAACACGGCGTTCGCAACTCACTTTTGTTAGCGCCAATGCCGACGGCTTCTACCAGCCAAATTTTGGGTAACAACGAATGTTTTGAACCATTTACATCTAACTTGTACGTTCGTCGCGTATTGTCGGGTGAGTTTGTGGTTGTGAACAAATATCTTCTCAAAGACCTCGTAAAAGAAGGTTTGTGGAACGATTCGATGAAGAACAAGTTGATGATGCACAACGGTTCGGTTCAAAAAATCGCCGAAATCCCACAACACCTCAAAGACCTTTACAAAACGGCTTGGGAAATTAAACAAAAGACGATTGTGGATATGGCCGCCGACCGTGGGGCGTACATTTGTCAGTCGCAGTCGTTGAACATTTTCATGGAAAATGCCAACTACGGAAAACTTACGTCGATGCACTTCTACGCGTGGAAGAAAGGCTTGAAAACTGGTATGTATTACCTCCGTACCCAAGCAGCCGTTGATGCGGTGAAATTTACCGTAGAAAAACACGTGGAAGCTGTGTTGGAACCTGTTACGACGAAAGTTTCTGAAAAAGACCTCAATTACGAGAAATACGCGCAAGAACACGCTCCTCAGGCAGCTCCAAAAGAAGATACGCAGTATCCTCTTAACTCGCCTAAGGATAATTAATCTTTCGCTTTCTACTTACCCCTTGCAAGCCCGAGCCTTTGTGTTCGGGCTATTTTTTTGTACTGTGCATACCTCAGGGTATGAGTACCCTGAGACACGACGCGTGCGGAGGGATACTCATATCCCGACGAAATCAGCCAAATGCTCAGGGTATGAGTACCCCGAGACACAAAGTCGAGGCTCTTTCCAACGTTGTGCTTCTTTTTTGCGTCTTCTCAAAAACTATACTCACCTCCTCCATGAACCGTCTTCTATCGTTCGGAATTGCCACTGCAATTGTGTGTTTAATGACTGCGTGTCCCAATGGTATTTTTAATGACCGCACTGGAAAATTCCTTGCGCAGCCCGTCAATTTAGAAGTCTTTAATTCTGAATTTGACGATTACAACTCCGCCTTGCCAGGCAACCGCTACGGAAATGGCTATCTTATTTTTTCCTCAAAACGTGACCGTAAAGAGCTTTTTAACCTTGTTGTTAAACCTTTTGAGTTAGAATACGACGACAAAACCAACTTACTCAATGCCAAAGCCAGCATTCAATACAACCTTGATATTGCCAAAGATGAATCTTATTACCAGCTTTTAGTACGGAAAGCCAATCAATCGTGCAATGTGCTAGGGCCAGTGGTTTATTCGTTTGACCGACAAATCATTAACAGCGGGGCAACGCGCCATGAGGGCAAATTTTTGTTACTCTATGCCGACGATTCATCGGGGGATTTACAAATTAAGTTTGTGCATAATTTCAACGACAAAAACACCGCAGAAGGCCCCTTTGAAGTGGCATGGCTCAACAGCACGAGTGACGATGCCTATCCTACATTCAATTCAGATTTTAGCAAAGTCTATTTTTGCTCCAACCGCGAGGGAAATTTTGACATTTTTGAGGCCGATTTGCCCAACGACAAAACCCAGCTTTTGTCCACCTTACTAGCCAGGGCAATTCTACCCGTCAAGAAAAACACCCAACTTTCTTCACCCGCCGACGACAAATGTCCGCACTTTGCGACAAGCTATTGGAACAATACCCTGTATTTTACTTCCAATCGTGCGGGTGGTTTGGGAGGTTTTGATATTTATTCTGCTCAAATCACCAACGGAACGTGGTCACAACCCGAAAACATGGGAAGTCGCGTCAATACCACTTATGATGAGTACCGCCCCGTTACGGCTTCTGTCTATGACTTCAACTACCATTTGGGCATCTTTTCATCCAACCGTCCCCAAGGCAAAGGAGGTTTTGATTTGTACATGGTAGGCTTCCTGACGAGTGAGCAAACACGGTCTAAATAGGCAATTTTCAGGGTTTTTGTACCGCAAGATAAAGGATGCAACATTGATTGGGCAAAATCATTACATTTGTGGGTGTAACCAATCTTTTTTGCTCATTTTAAACGCTTGCATCATTCCGTGAAAAAACACCTCGCTTGGCTCTGCCTGCTGCTGTTTTTAGTGTTAGAAGGTTGCAAATCATCCAAAAAACCGCGTACTACACCTCGTGATTTTGGCCCTATGGGAATGAAACGCGAAATGCGGGCGGTTTGGATTGCAACGGTCGATAACATTGATTGGCCCAGCCGCAAAAACCTTCCTCCCGCTGAACAACGGGAGGAGTTTATTCGGCTCATTGAAACACACAAACGGATGGGCATCAACGCGGTTTTTGTGCAAGTACGGGCAGCAGCCGACGCTTTTTATGCCCGTGGTGAAGAACCTTGGTCTGAATGGCTGACAGGAAAACAGGGCAAAGCCCCCGAGCCTTTTTACGACCCCCTCGACTTTATGATTGAGGAATGCCACCGTCGGGGCATTGAATTTCACGCGTGGCTCAACCTCAACCGCACGGCTCACCGAGCAAGCAAGAGTATTTCCAACGATAACATTGGCCGCAAGCGTCCTGAATGGGTATTTGACTACGACGGCTATCAATTATTTAATTTTGGTCTCCCTGAAGTTAGGGATTATATTACGTCAGTAACAACCAACATTGTCCACGAATACGACGTTGACGGAATTCATTTCGATGATTATTTTTACCCTTATACCGTCACTGGCCAAACGTTAAAAGACGAAGAAGCATACCAACAATACGGCAGTCGATTTCGGAACAAAAACGACTGGCGCCGCGACAACGTTGATAAACTTATCAAACAAATCAGCGATGCCATCACAGCCGAAAAACCGTACGTAAAGTTTGGAGTAAGCCCATTTGGAGTGTGGCGAAATCGAAAAGATGACCCTTCGGGCTCAGCCACAGAAGCAGGGCAAACGTCCTACGATAACCTGTATGCCGATACGAAAAAATGGATGAAGGCAGGCTGGATTGATTACCTTGTTCCGCAGATTTATTTTTCTACAAAATTTGACAAAGTCCCTTTTAAAATCCTGACTTCTTGGTGGTTGCCACACACGTACGGGCGGCATTTGTACATTGGTCAAGGCCCGTATCGGATTGGCACCGAAGACAAGGATAGAACTTGGGCTAATCCGTCTGAATTTCCCAATCAAATGCGGTTTATCCGCCTCAATCCCGAAATTTTGGGAAGCGTTTTCTTCAGTTCAAAGTCATTAATTGGAAACAAATTAGGGCACGCTGACTCGCTGCGAACGAATTTCTACAAAGACCCAGCGTTTCCTCCCACCATGCCGTGGAAAGACCATACGGCTCCTTTGACTCCCAAGAATTTACAGGTAAAAGATACCCGCGACGGCGTCGAACTACGTTGGGCGGCCTCTGAAGCAGCCCGCGACGGCAGTCTTGCGCATTATTATGCCGTTTATCGTTATTCTGACAGCGAAGCACCGCGTTTGCTGGCAGGCTGCTATGAAGGCCAAACTCGCGCGCTTGATAAAAGTGCCAAACGTGGAAGGCGCTACACCTACGCGGTTACGGCCCTCGACCGCCTTCACAACGAAAGTGAGCCTGTGTTGGCGACGGTTTATGCTCGGTTAGCTCGGAAATAGAATAGACTTTCCAAGTTTTTGAAACTTGGAAAGTCTAGCCGTCAGCGTTTTTCTAGCTTTACTTTCCAACTAGGGCCGCTTTTGACACCGTATTTGGTAGAAAAATCGCCCATATTGACAGCAAAAGAAAAATTCATCAAGCTATTCAAATAACAAAGATTTTGTCCTTCGGGCACTTCGCCGAAGGTATTGGCAAAAGGCATTTCACCACGAAACACTTCTTTGTCGCCTTCCCAAACCGTCACCATTACCTTTTCACCTGCCGTTAAACCCCAATTTTTTACCATCTCAGCGGGGATGTTAGTCCAAACGTTTCCGTACTGAACGTCCAAAATTGGGATAGTTCCGACAATGGCATTTCCCTCCAAAACCGCTTTTTGGTACGGAATTCGAACCACTTCGTTGGGCAAACGCGCCCCTACTTGTGCCAGCGTAATGACACCTGCAGCCAACCGCGCCGCTGTAAACGCATAGACGTCACGTCCGTGAAAGGTATAAGAGCTTTGCGAATTACGTCGGCGATTGATAGCTTCGTTAATCTCTCTTACTTCTTGAACTCCCAACGACTCTGCCACCAAAGAAAAGCTCCCATTGTCGGGTCCTACAAAAAAATGCCCGCTCTTGGTTTTTAGCACCACCGATTTACGGTCGGTTCCCACGCCTGGGTCAACCACCGACACAAACACCGTTCCTTTGGGCCAATAGGTCGCAGTTTGTTCGAGACGGTAAGCAGCTTCCCAAATGTTATACGCAGGAATTTCGTGGGTCAAATCAAACAGCCGTAGTGCGGGATTTACGCCCATAGCCACGCCCTTCATGGCCGATACAGCGCCGTCTTTCAACCCAAAATCAGTTTGAAAAACCACTGTTTTGGGTTGGGCGTACAGAGTAATGGCAAAAATCCATGCCGTGATTACAGTGATGAGTTTTTTCATTTGAAACGTATATTTACAGAACTGATTCTACGGGAAAAATACGAACAGAAGACGGGGTTTCAGAAAATTCTTTGAAGGAGTTGGTGCTAACGACGTAATCAACCCCTTCAATGGCAAGCCCCCGACTGAAAATACCGTGGCTGACAATCAAAATTACTTTTCCTGCATTGCGGCTTTTTAAAAGTGCGGCCAGTCCCGCAAAAGTGCCGCCTCCATCACAAATATCATCAATGATAAAACAAGGTCGTTGGCCAAAATCTTCTTCAAATGTTTTAAAACCAGACAGCTGTCCCGTTTTTACGTCTCTAAATTTGATACATTCCGCTACCCGTTCTGCCTCAATTGCTTCTGCAATTTTATACACCTTTTTCAATGCTCCTGAGTCGGGAGAGACCAAATAATAATCGTTATTGGTCAGACCAGAAAACGCTTCCATTGCTTTTTTGACCAATGTTAGGTTAGAAATTGCCATCGAACGGTGAATCAATGCGGTAGCTACATCCGAGTGAGGGTCAAAAATGCGGACTTTACGAAATTGTCCTGCATTGAGTATATCCGCCACAATTTTGAGTGAAAACGGCTCTCCTTCGGTCATTACTCTGTCCATCCGTGCCGCCATCAGGTACGATATAGTGACGTCAACGGTTTCTACTCCCGCATAGTCGAGGGCATTTTTCGCGGCTAGGCAGAGAAATACATCGTTCATGGTCGATAAACGTGTCAAAATGTGAACGTGCTTAGTCGTGGTGGGAATGGACTCTAATTTGATATGAGGCTGCCCATCGGGAAAGGTAAAGCTTTTGAAAGCTATTTCGCTTTTTTGCGGCGTAATTAAGTTAAGGTTCATTTGAGTTTCTTTTTTCGTTTTTTTTGAACCATATAAGACATATAAGGGCATATAAGAACAGCCTTATAATTTCTTATATGACTTATATGGTTCAAACTATTTCCCATAAAAAGCTATCAATCCATCAATTCTCTATAGTACTCATTAACGTACGTTTTTTGCCCTTGACTGAAAATGTGAGTAGCGTTAAAGTTGATTAACAACCCCAGTGGAGCTTTAAGTAATTTCATATACGTCATCAATTGCGCTTCAAACAGCGGCAAAACAGCCTCAACGGCTTTTAATTCAACGACTAGGCAGTTTTCGATAAATAAATCACATCGTAAGTCAGCTTGAACATTCACGCCTTTATACATTACGGGCACAAGCATTTCTGACTGAAATGGAATACCTCGTAGCTGCAATTCGTGTTTTAGACATTTATGATATACGTTTTCTAGCAGTCCTGGCCCAAGGGCTTTATGTACTTCGATGGCCGCTCCATTGACTTGGTATGTCAAATCTTTTAAGTATCTCTTGGTTGGCATTTTGTCTGAAAAGTGGTTTTCACTTTGACCTATGCCAAGTTTGGGGCGTCACTTTTGAAGTTATTTATTTTTTGAACCATATAAGACATATAAGGGCATATAAGAAAGAAACTTATAATCTCTTATATGACTTATATGGTTCAAAATATAGGTTTAAAGCTGTTGTTGCACCCGTGTTCGTACCTCCGAAAGTGCCCAATCAATGGTAAGTTTTCCATCCAAAAAGACCGTTTTAAGCTCTCCTTGGGCTTCTTCGTCCCACGTGCATTGGTCTTGCAAAACATACTGTCCCGTAGCGGCATCCTTATGCACCGCCATCAATCCTTTGGCCGATTTCTTCGTACCATCATCGGTTTTAGGGTCTTTAAAAATATCACGCCCCTCACCGTCCACTTCGCCGTAAGTAGCTTTCATCGCAAACCCGAAAGTATCACGCGTAACGTATTCATAAGTGTATGAACCTATTCCTAATACCACGTTATAACTAGCGAAGCCTTTTTGTTTTAGTCCTTCCAAGATGGCTATCTGCCGCGCAGGCGTAATACTATCCCCGTAAATAAGCCCAATGTGTGGGTCTAACAACTTAAATCCCTGCGGAGTAACGCTCCCCCCAAACGTTTCCCACATACACGCTATCGCTCCTTTGTACTCGGGAGAATCAACGGGCGCTGTTGGGTCTCCAACAATAATTTTTACGGGGTCGCCACTGTCGGGGCGAATGACCACTTTTCCATCACGTGCCAAAACTTGGCTTTTAAGTTGCGGTAAGAACTCCGCAATTACTTGCCAAAAATCCCACGTATCGCTCACAATAGACACCACGCCAGTAGGATATACCTCTTTTATCAAGCGTTCAAACGTTTCAATTTCCGCATCTTTTGTTCCCATACACATAACGCTGTGCTCCGTAGCAGGCACCGACCCTCCAATCAATTCGGCTTCACAATCGGCATTGTAGTACGTTTCAAGGAAATCAATCGCGGGAATCGTGTCTGTTCCTGTAAAACTCAGCAAGTGCCCTGCGCCACTCATCACCGCATCTTCAATCCCCGACATTCCTCTAAAACTGAAGTCGTGGCCTTGCCAAGGGACAAAACTGAGGTCATCGCCTACTGTCTCACGGGCATAGTTGGTAAAGGTTTGTACATACTCAAACGCCGTGGTTGCTGACGTGCACGGTTTCCATAAAATAGCACTCATCAACGTTTCGAGCATATTGGTCAACCAAAAAAACTCAGGCTTAGTATTTCGAATCGTCAACACAGGCACACGCATGGGCACACGACTACCTTCGGGCAATGCTTTGATGAGAAGGGGTAGGTACCCTAAGTCATGTAATGCTTCGATATGTTCGTAGGGAATACTGTCTTTTCCCAAATAATTATCAATGCGACGCTTGTATTGTTGGACTACTTCGGCTTTGGGACGTTGAAAGAAATTTTCGTCAAACTGGTGAATGAGGTATTCTTTGATAAAGTACTGCAACCCAAAAAATACAATTTCGTTTTGTTCTGGATTTCTTGATTTGCGGGGCGTAAAGTTTGAATAAACCAAGGTTGTCCCCTCTGGGTATTGGAATTTATGTCCTACTTTATACCCGTCTTTTAATAAAATTGGTAATGTTTTCATGGCAACTGTGTAAACGTATCTATTTAATTTTCAAGGAATAAACTCAAACAATTCAGCAGGACGACTTTTCAACCCTTCTCGGCGCTCGCCCGTACTTCGTAGTAAACCCGAAGCCATCATGCGCTTGTGAAAATTGCGGCGGTCGAGTGTTTCGCCCAAAATACATTCGTGCAACGCCTGCAATTCACTCATCGTAAACTGAGCATTAAGCAACTCAAAACCAATGGGTTGGTACTGAATTTTGGCAGCTAAACGCGCTTGGGCAAGTTGAGCAATTTGCGCATGATCAAACCCCAACGAAGGGAGCTGCTTCCAATTAAACCACCTTAACTCATTCGCCATTTGCCCAACCATCAATTGATATTTTGCTGGGTTGACCAAAGCGTAATAGGCCACCGAAAGCACCCGACCTCTAGGGTCACGCGAAAGCCCTCCAAAGGTGTACAATTGCTCTAAAAAAAGGTTTTCAATTCCCGTTTTGTCCTTCAAAATCCGTTGTGCTGCCTCTTCAAACGTTTCTTCCAAGTGTAAAAAACCACCTGGCAGCGTCCATTGATTGGCGAATGGTTCATCTCGGCGATTGAGGAGCAAAATCGACAGCTGCTCTCCGTCATAACCAAATACAACACAGTCAATAGTGACCGAAGGGCGAGGATAAATTGATAGTTCGTCTGGCATCTATTTTGCGTATTAATAACACAAAGTAAAATATTTCATTTCAAACCTGCAAAATATTTTGCGTATTTATTACACGAAGTTATTTAACGGTCCGCCCGTAAGCACTAGAGCAACGAAAAAAGAGGTTCTTTTGATAAATACCCAACAGAATTAATCCATTGATTTTCAGACTCTTTTAAATAAACAATGGCTTCTAAAAGCGGCTGTTTACCCTGCACAAAATCAAGCAACAATTTGTCCCCTACCAAAATCTCTAACGCTGTACGTGGATTTCCTTTTTCGTAAGAGCCTGTTCGCCAAAGATTTGGGATGTGTTCGTTGAAGACGCGTAGCAGTAGCAATGAACTCAGCAGTGAATGGTTTTTTGCTTGCGTAGATAAATGTATTTGAAAACCTCCGCAGAGTTCATTGGCATATTTATGGAAAGTGGGGATAAACTGGAGTGGTCGCAACACGTAATTGAACCAATCATATTCTTTGCTTAGGTGTTCAACGTCGTGTTTGATGCGGTGCAGGGTTGTCCAATCCAAAAAAGGTGCTCCCACTATTTCAAAAGGACGGGTTGTCCCGCGCCCTTCGCTCAAAATCGTGGCTTCAAACAGACATTGGCCGCTGTACAGCTCGGCGGTTTGTAACGAAGGGAAATTGGGAGAAGGGTAGATTTGCATAAAATAGTCGGGAGTCGATGCCATAAGTACCTGTAAGTCAAACGCTCCTTTATAAAACTCTTTTAGCCACATTGCGATTTCCCCCAGCGTCAGGCCGTGGCGGTGTAGCAGCCCCTCGTGCCCAATAAAAGACGCATAAGTAGCCGAAATGGGTGAGCCTTCCACTTGGCGACCTGCGGGATTGGGATGGTCTATCACCCACACACGCGGTGGACGTTGGCAACGGGAAATTGTTTCAAACAAATACGCAATGGTGGTTAAATACGTAAAATACCGACACCCAACATCCTGAATATCAATCAGAATATCATCTAATTCTTCTACTCGCTCAGGCGACACTTTCAGGCTCTGTTCGTCGTGACCGTACAAAGAAACGCAGTTGACGCCTTCCCAAAAATGATAGATTTCGGCATTTTCTAACGCTTCTTGATCTTGCAACTCGGAGAAAAGGCCGTGTTCGGGCACAAAAATGGTCTTTAGGACTTTTTCCTTGGCCAACCAATCCATCAAATACATTTTTTCTTCAAACAAAAAGGCCGTTTGGTTACATAACAGCCCTATGTTGCGGCTATTAGTTTTGAGCGAATCAATGAGGGCTTTTAACGAACGTGGTGTTGTCATAAAATGAATGAAAATAGAAGGCAGCAAATTAGTAGATTCGGTTATCTTCGCGGAGTTTTGTTCCTTTTTTATTCTCATGCACTACTCCCAAATCATTAACGAACTCGCCGAAGACCGCGAACAGTACTTCAACGCCGTCAGCCCACCGATTGTCCAAACCAGCAACTTTGCCTTCAACGACTTTGCCTCGTTACGCAGCGCCTTTGAAGACGAAATGTCGGACTACCTCTACACACGGGGCATGAACCCTACGGTGGATATTCTCCGTAAAAAATTGGCCGCCCTCGACGAAGCGGAAGACGCCCTTGTGCTCAATAGCGGCGCTTCGGCCATTTTTTGCGCTGTCATGTCCAACGTCCAAGCGGGCGACCACATCATTAGTGTTCACAAGCCCTACACCTGGGCGTGGAAGCTTTTCGATAACGTACTCACTCGCTACAATGTAAGCACCACTTACGTGGACGGTACCGATATTGCCAACTTTGAAGCGGCACTCCAACCTACGACCAAAGTCATCTACCTCGAATCGCCCAATAGCCTGACGTTTGAGCTGCAAGACCTCGAAGCCATAGCTCGTTTGGCCAAGTCGCGTGGCATTGTTACGATTATCGACAATAGCTATTGCACTCCTATTTTTCAAAAACCGCATCGCTTTGGCATCGACCTTTGTTTGCAATCGGCGACGAAATACATCGGGGGGCACTCTGATACCGTTGCGGGAGTACTCACGGGGAGTAAAGCCATGATTAAGCAGATTTTTGACCGTGAAGCTCATAATACAGGTGCTTTTACTTCGCCTTTCAATGCGTGGTTGTTGTTGCGGGGCTTGCGTACCTTACCGATTCGCCTCAAACAAAGCGCAGAAAGCACCCAAAAAGTGGTTTCTTTCTTCAAAAATCACCCCAAAATCGAAAAAGTCTATTTCCCCCTTGATCCTGATTTCCCGCAATACGAACTTGCTAAAAAACAAATGATGGGAGCCAGTGGTTTGCTTACAGTAGCCATAAAAGCCGAATCACACGCCCAAATCGAGCGCTTTACCTTTGACCTCAACCACTTTTTGTTGGCCGTAAGCTGGGGTGGTCACGAATCGTTGGTATTGCCCAAGTGCGCGGGCTTGCATCCAGAAGAATTTGACCCAAATCAACAAGAGCATCGCCTAATACGGTTTTACATTGGCTTGGAAGAAGCTGATTTTCTTATCGATGACCTGGCTCAAGCATTAGACAAGTTGTAGGCTTTTATTATTTTCTATACATAACAGTACAGGAGGGTTACGCCCAAAGATTCTTTTTGGTTTGTTATCTTTTATTCCTTACCCAAGACATACATGGAAAAAGTTGCTTTCTTAATGAAACTAAAGCCTGGTTTTGAGGCCGAATATAAAAAACGCCACGACGAAATATGGCCCGAACTCTCCGCAGTGCTTACCGAGGCGGGGGTGTATGATTATTCGATTTATTTGGACCGTGCCACAGGTATTTTGTTTGCGGTTCAAAAACGCACCGAAAACAACACCGCCGATGGCTTGCCCAACCACCCTATCGTCAAAAAATGGTGGGCATACATGGCCGACATTATGGACACCAATCCTGACAACTCACCCGTGAGTACGTCTGTCGAATGTGTTTTTCACATGGATTAATCTTGATTTTAAAACCCTATTTACATGAACACTCCTCAAGAAACGTTTAATCGCCGCGAGTTTATTCAGAAGTCTTCGTTGGCTACGGCAGGAATGCTCGCTTCTTCGACTTTATTTGCCAATGCAACCCCCAGCGCCAAACGCAAAGTAGCGATGGTCGGAACGGGCCACCGTGGGACGGGTATGTGGGGTATGCCTGTGGTGAAAGAATTTGGTGATGTCATCGAATTCGTTGGACTTTGCGACATCAACCCTGGCCGCGCCGAAACTGCCCGCAAAATGCTCAACGTCACTTGCCCTATTTACACTGACTTTGAGAAAATGATGGCCGAAACCAAGCCTGACATCCTCATTGTCACAACGGTAGATGCGACCCACGACAAGTTTATCGTACGCGGAATGGAATTAGGGGCGGACATCGTTACCGAAAAGCCCATGACCACCGACGAAGCTAAATGCCAAGCCATTTTGGATGCCGAAAAGCGTACGGGTAAAAAAGTAACGGTTACCTTCAACTACCGTTATTCGCCGCACCGCCAAAAAATCTACGAACTCCTTCGCGAAGGAGCCATCGGGACTATCACCTCCGTTGATTTTCACTGGTACTTGGACGTTCGCCACGGTGCCGACTACTTCCGCCGTTGGCACCGCCTCAAAGAAAACAGTGGTTCGTTATGGGTACACAAAGCCAGTCACCACTTTGATTTGCTCAACTGGTGGTTGGAATCGGAGCCAGAAACAGTTTTTGCCCAAGGTTCTTTGGAACATTACGGGAAAAATGGCCCATTCAGAGGCAACAATTGCCGCAGTTGTGCCCATAAAAACGACTGTAAATTTTATTGGGATGTAACAAAAGACAAACGTCTTGTTTCTCTGTACGTTGATAATGAAAAACACGATGGCTACTTACGCGACGGCTGTGTTTTCAAGGAAGACATTAATATTTTTGATAAAATGGCGGCCACTATTCACTACGCCAACGGAGTGAACGTTAGTTATTCATTGACGACGTATTCGCCCTACGAAGGCTACCGAATCGCATTCAACGGAACAAAAGGTCGTTTGGAGGCTTGGATTAAGGAATCAGGCAAAATGACGATAGAGCCGTATGATGAATTGATGTTGTCGAAAAACTTTGGCGATGTGGAATACATCAAAATTCCGCAAGCAGAAGGGCACGGCGGTGGAGATGCGCGCCTACGCGATAAAATTTTCCGCAACCCGAATGCGCCCGACACCTATCGCCAATCAGCAGGCAGCCGCGACGGTGCCATGGCGATTTTGGTCGGAATCGGTGCTCGAAAAAGCATTCAAACGGGTCAACCCGTCAAAATTTCAGACCTTACCGACTTAAAACCTAAAGCGGTGAAGGCGTAGAAGTCGATAGTTGGTAGTCCATGGTCAATGGCAAATGGTCGGTGGTTATTAATAACTATCGACTATAGACCGCCGACCATGGACTATTTCTCACTTTCCATTCAAATCCCAATCGTAGTCGAGGTAAGAAATAGGAGTTTTACTATCTATTTTTACCGTCGAATATTTATTCACCCACTCCACCATCGGCATTTTTTTGGTAAAATCACCGCCGTACCACGTCAAAATCTTCGACAACTCCGCCTTGTCTTTACGGATGTTATTTTTAGCCTTATCGTTCATAAAATCGCGACCTTGTTCATCCAGTTGCTTATCGAGCTGGTCGGCCGTAAACGCTTCATTTCGAAGGGGTGGGCACGACTTAGCCGCACACACCAAGGCAAAGTGAATACGAGGTTCGTCAAATTTTTTGCGAATGATGCCATGTTCGATGTCGTTCAGGTTCATTTTTTTTCCGCCAATGACGATAAAATTAACCGTCCAAGCATCGCTCACAAACGGAATTTTAATCTTTGACCCAATGTCTTTAATGGTAGAAATTCCTGGGTAATGGTCAAGGATAAGCTGAACCGTAAAGGCATTGTACGCATTTATCCAGTACGCCAACTGTTCCTCTTTCGTCCATTTATTGTTAGGAGCACTGGCACTGAGCATATCCAAGTATTTTTTCAACTCATCATAGTCCTTTTTAAAAGCACTGTAATTGACAAATCCTTTGTCATTTACGTGTTTTTTGAGAAGTTTGTCCCACGCGGAGTGATCTACAGGAGCAGCCGTTGAGGTTGGCGTAGCGGTGCAACTACCAAATAGCCCCACGACAAAAAACAGAACAAAAGCGAAACTGCGCATAATTTTCGATGGTTTACAGTACAAACGTAAATCCGTTAAAAACGGTTTTAAAATCTCCCTAACGTGCTAACTATTTTTAGAATCAAATGAATCTTGACTTAACCCACCAAACCGCCATTGTCTGCGGAAGTACCCAAGGAATTGGACGTGCTTCGGCCATCGAACTTGCCCTTTTGGGAGCAAATGTCACGCTCATGGCACGCAACGAAGCCTCACTACAAGAAACGCTCTCCGCGCTTGACACAAGCAAAGGCCAAACCCATCGCTACCTTGTGGCCGATTTTGCCAGTACCACTTCGGTAAAAAACGCCATCGATGCTTATTTAGCCGAATTTCCTGAAGTTCATATTTTGGTCAACAATACAGGTGGGCCATCGGGCGGCCCTATCATCGACGCTGCCCCCGAGCAATTTTTGGCTACTTTTGAAATGCACCTCGTCAACAACCAACTTTTGGCGCAGGCCGTTGTTCCTGCCATGAAAAAAGCAGGTTTTGGCCGAATTATCAACATCATTTCCACTTCCGTGAAGCAGCCTATCGTTGGCTTGGGAGTTTCAAATACCATTCGTTGGGCGGTGGCAAGTTGGGCAAAAACGCTTTCGCTCGAAATCGGCAAATTTGGCATTACGGTCAACAACGTTTTGCCTGGCTATACCAAAACAGGTCGGTTGGAATCGGTGAACAAGATGCGTGCCCAAGCGACGGGTAAAACAGTCGAAGAAATTGCCACTCAACTCGAAGCCGAAATTCCCATTGGTCGTTTTGCCGAAGCCGAAGAAGTAGCCGCCGCCGTGGCCTTTTTGTGCAGCCCCGCCGCCGCTGCCATCAGCGGCATCAACCTGCCCGTAGATGGCGGAAAAACCTCTAGTCTATAAAATTGATATTTAACCTAATTGTCATAAAAAATGAAATTATCTATTGGCGATACTTACGAGTACGAATTCCGATTTTCGCAAGAAGAAGTAATTGCGTTTGCACAGCTTACGGGCGACGACAACCCGTTACACTTAGACCCCGATTACGCGGCTACAACACCTTTCAAACGCCCGATTATCCACGGGATGCTCGGCGCTAGTGTTTTCACCAAAATCATTGGTACTCGCTTCCCTGGTTACGGTTCGATTTACGTAGGACAAACATTCCAGTTTTTACGACCTATGTTTGTCGATACTGACTACAAAGTGAAGTTTACCGTACAAAGCCTTAACCTCGAAAAGCACACGGGTGAAATATTGGGCGAAGTTTTTGACATTACGACGGGCAAAATCACCACCAAAGGCGTCGCAACGCTTATGCACAAAGAGAAGATTTAAGAATTTACTATTGGGATTAGAAGAACGAGGGAGTCTAAAAAACAAACGCTTCTAAGGTTTTATTGGCATACTCGTCAATTCGTTCTTCTTCCCAGATTTTAACAAAGCTTGGCCGACTCAGAATATCAATGGCTTCATCATAGGATTTGAAGAGCGTTTTTTTCTTGGGTTTCGCCAGCAACATATCAAAGCGTGCATGCTTTTCGAGGGCGAAGTCTTGCAATAAAGTTACCTTACCAAAATTGAGTGTAGCTTTACGTATGATTGATTCGGGCCGACGCAAATCAAAACTAACAGGGTTAACTACATTATATGTCCCATTCTGCCAAGCAAAAGGGAAACTGTAATCTCCTATCTTTACATTGTGCTGACCGATAAAAACTGGACAAAAAACCGTCCCTTATTTTAGAGAATGGGAACTCGGTTAATGGGATTACTTTTCATGTTGATTCCTTTTTGAAGAAGGAATTCAGCAGGGCTCTGAAAATTGATTCCGCTATGAATTCTTTCAAAATTATAGAAATCACGGAATTGATTCATTATTTCTTTTGCATCGCTTATATTATTAAACTCAAACTTCTGACAGACAGCGCTTTCCATGATAGAATGATACGATCGCTCCGGCGACCCGGTCAATATGGCTGTTCTGCTGAGGCGTGGCAGGTTTTGTAAATTCCTGAACAACCTGTTTGCCTTTAAAATACTTTTGAACCATTTCAGCGATGAATTGTGCCCCATTATCGCATCGTACATACATTTTTTCAGGAATTATCATGTGTTCAAATATTCTTTCAAATAGGTTAATAACATCTTGATATTTAATGGAATAACTGATGTAATGGCTGATATTCCAACGGGAATAAACGTCTAAAACGGTCAGAACCTGCATATTTCTGTTTTGGCCTGCAACCCAAACGAATTTAATATCAAATTCAAGATAACAGAAGGCGATTTCCACCTGTGGCAACAAATCTTTGACCCAGTTGCGTTTAGATTTTTTCGAGCTATTCACATATTGGCTTCTGAGTAATTGATGGCTTTTCATGAGCTGATAAACCAAATGTTTGCTGATTTTCAATTGCTTTTTTTTATGCAAGTAGATGTAGGTTTTATAATAACCGTAATCAACAAAAGGATGATCGAAAAGCTGGCGAACATATTTAACAACAGTCTCATTGTCAACAACTTGTCCGCTTTTATCAACTGCCTTTGCATAAGGTTTACGTCCGCGTTTTCCTTCAGAAGGTCGGTAGTAATAACTACTTCGAGCAATTGAGCATAGGGTCAACACTTTATTCTTCGAAAAGTGGTTGTCAATAAATTCTTGTGCTATCATCAACCGCTCTTGTTGAGAGGGGAAGTTTTTTTTAACAAGGCATCCTTTATACGAATTTCTAGCTCCTTCTCAGCTACCAGTTCTTTAAGTGCCTGATTCTCCCGTAAAAGACGATGGTATTCTTTGCTTGAAATAGTAGTCTCAACCTCTTTTAATACGGAGGGGGATAGTTCGGATGCCCAACGGTAAATCATGGAGGTCGAAACCTCAAATTGACGGGCGGCAGAGGAGGCTCCGTGTTCTTGGTAATACTGGAGGATCGCTTTTTTCTCGCTTTCACTCCAATGTCTGCGGTGTTTGCTCATTTGAACTACAAGTTAAGAGATTCCCTTAGCTTTGTGTCCAAACTTTTATCGGGCTGGAAAGACATTTTCCTCTATTTTTTTTCCTTCAAAAATAGTTTCATTGCGGCCTTTCAAACGATTGCGGTATTCTTTTATTAAATAATCTTCGTTACGTTTCTTAAATTCTTCCTCGTCTAAATCGTAAATTGACAAATACAGGTTACGAAGTTGTTGAACTATATTTGTCAAGTCATCTGTATAAAGAACACCTGTTCTTACTTCCCCAAACTGCAATGCTGATTCATCTCTGATCAATAGTTCATTATCAATAAAATCAAGAGGGCGATTTTGATAATCATTAAAAATTTCAGGCTGTCTATTCAGTAAAGCTACTTTTTGTACAATTCCGTTAAAGAACGCTTTTAAGGTTTTTTCAGGAATACTATTCGGATAAGCAGCCTTAAGACGTGCAAGGCGTTCAGGATAAACGAATTCGACTTTTTGCTGCTCAGGGAAAATTATTAACAATCCCACATTCAATACTTCGCCCAAAGCGGAATTGAAACGATACTGTAAGGGGCTATATTGATAAACTGAGTTCATATAATTTTCTGAGTCAACAAGTTACAGAATTTATCTGGATTCGCTTTTATTTTCTGAACATATTGCTCTACGAGTGCAAAATTACCGATTGATATATTTTGGGAAGCCAAAAAATAGGCCATCTCTCTTAACGCTACAACATTTAGACTTTGTAAATAACTCCAAAAAGTGTCAAAAATCTCGCTTTTGGCATTCTTTCGCATTTTGTACAGATGGGGGTGAAACAAATGTTTATCCGCCGGATAGTGCCAAATACCCTCTTGAAAATCTTGGATTATTTTTGAATTATCGTTATCACATCATCCGCAAAAGGGAATATCTGTTCATGGTCAATCAATAAGAAGTCCTAATCATCAATAAGCAAATTAGGTTTTTTTCGATAACCACCTCGGTCTAAATTGAAAACAAAGTTATCAAATGCAAACACGGTGGCCAAATCATAGTCCTTAAGGATTGACTTTAAATTACTTGGGTCAACAATACTCATAGCCCGCCATTCACAGCCAAATTTAAGACCAGAATCTTTCCCATCAAGCTGCTTTTTTGCCTCACTAGGCAACAATTCAATAAACTTATTTGAAAAATGAACCAAGCCCACTTCTGATACAGGTAAATCAAATTCGCGTGCCAATACGTTGCCAAACATCTCTTTTGCAATCGGATGCTGTTGCTCCATTTGTCGCTCTGTAAATAGCTTCACCACAAACTCTCTCAAAACGCCCTTTTCATCACATACCATTACTCGCCAAGGGTTCGTTGACCCTCCCAAGGTTATAATTTTTTGGAACGAAACGGCGTCAAAAATTTTCAAGGGCAAAACTTTCTTTATATTCGATTGAATCCAATGCTTAAAATTACATTTTTGTCACCAAATAGTCACTAAGATATTATCTATGATTCCTTTATCCCGTTCTCTCGTTCTTGCCTCTAACTCCCCGCGTCGTCAACAATTGCTTCGTGAGTTAGGGTTTGAATTTATGGTAGAAGTACGCCCTACGGACGAGCTTTTCCCCGCAGATATGCCCGCTTCGGAAGTGGCTGGGTATTTGGCCCAACACAAAGCCGAACAGTTTGCGCATGACTTGGGCGACAAACTGATCCTCTGTGCCGATACGGTGGTAGTCGTTGATAATCAAATTTTAAACAAACCTGCCGATTCCCTCGAAGCACGCGCTATGCTTGAAAAACTCTCGGGTCGTTCGCATCAGGTAATTACGGGCGTATGTCTGCTTAGTGCCGAAGGCTACCAAACCATCAGTGATGTGGCAGAAGTTACTTTTAAACCGCTCACTGAGACCGAAATTGAGTACTACATCACCCACTACCGCCCGTTCGACAAGGCGGGGGCCTATGGCGTACAAGAATGGATTGGTATGATAGGGATTCCCCGCATCGAAGGGTCTTTTTACACGATTATGGGCTTGCCGCTTCATAAAGTTTACGAACTTTTGCGGCCCTTTATGGTACTATAACCGTTCGTCAAAAAATTATTTGAAAGCGAGTTTTCTGTGCGTATTTTTGTTGTACAGCACTGAAAATTCGCTTTTGCCATGAAACACCTACGACTCCTATTTGTTCTAATCGCCGCCTCGTTGATGTCGAGTTGCAGCTCTTATTTGTATCAATGGAAACCCGCTTCAGGCGACATCGCTTGGATAGACGGAAGAGAAGTGACACGCGCCGAACAAAACGGCATTGTTTTGGTCGCCTCCTACGAGTTTGAAGATGCCCACAATGTTGTTTTGGACGTCGAAGTCAAAAATCGCACGCAGGCTTCGCTCTTGGTTGATCCCAATGATTTTCATTACATTCCTTTCGACACTAAAAACGACACCCTGCGCAGTGCTATCAACGCCTCCTACACGGCTTTCTACCGCGCCCTCAATCCCGAAGAAAAAATTCAACAAGCCACGTTGGACATCCAACGCGAAAAACGCCGTCTTGCCGCAGCTTCTATTCTGAATGGCGTTTTGTTGGTGGCAACTGTTGCCAGTGACATCAACTCGTCTAACCGACGCGATAAATCGTGGGCGCAACGCGCCAACTCGCAATATGCCCACGCTCAAGCCTATAATTTTATCATTCAGAAACAAATTGCTGACGTAAATCTCCAACGAATCCGCACGGAACAACTACAACACGAACGCGCCAATTGGCAAGAAATGTCTTTGCGAAAAACTACCCTTCCGCCCAACGAATCTATACGCGGTTTGGTGTTTTTGCCCAAAGACGAACGCGCTTCTTCAGCTTGGCTGACCTACACTTCCCGCAGCGACTCCACCCAAATGCAGTTAAAATTCTTGCAAGAAAAAATAAAAAGGAACTGAGTAAAGAGACGAAAGAGCAAGTTGGCAAAGGGGGTTAGTTAGTTTCCCAATCAATGCCTTTTAGCAATACTTCGTACGCAAAAAGTCCAAAAACAAGAATGTATTCTAACCCTACCACTCGGAGGTTTTCATGGTAGGGAGACGAAGTATAGGCCACGTACGTCAAAGGCAACATCAACGACCAAATCACAGGATACCAATGTCTTGTAACCGCCCCCAACGCCACAAGGGTCGTGATGTACCACGGGTGTACGGTCGTGGCTAAAAAGAAATATACGGTCAGCGAAAGGAGCATTTTTTCGGCGAGGCTGCGTTTTTGAAATGCTAACCAACTCACCATTCCTAAAGTAATCAAGGACAAAATAGGCCCCAACGATTGAATAAGGTTATAGCCCGTTATCCAGTAGCCCACTTCCCGTAAGAGGTAATACACACTGGCATTGAATTCGAACTTTTGAAAATATAAATCAAGGCTTGCTCCGACATTGGTAAAAAGGCTTTTACTCAAAAAAGGCAGAAATAAACCAACCATTGTTGCCCCCACTACTCCACCGTAGATTATTCCTTTTTGCCAACCTATCCGCCGTACCAGCAACGGTAGAAAAATCAGCGGCAGCAGCTTTACCGATGCCCCCAGCCCCAACGCCATGGCGGATGCTGTCAAATAAGAACCTTTGAACCAAGGGCGATTGAGCCAACGCAAAGCCAGCAACACAAAAAACAACGTCACGGCTTCGAAATGTAAGTTGCCAGTCAGTTCTACAATCACCAGCGGGTTCAAGGCATAGGTCAAACCGTTGATTTTTCGCTTCGCCGATGGTTGAATGCCAAGATTTTGGGGTGATGATAACAACCAGCAATTCCCCACCTCAGCCATGAGAATGATGACGCGCATCACAACCACCGAAAGTTGGACATTATCCCCTCCAATCCAGGCTGCTGTACCAAAAAACAACTGGTTAAGAGGGGGGTAAACTGTAAAGTAATTAGGGGAATTAAGCCCTTCGTACAAAGTTGTATTTAGATTTGCTGACAAAAAAATGGGTGAATGAAGCAAGTTGGAAGGAAGATAGAGGTATGGATTAACACCCGCCACCAACAGGCGTCCGTCCCACACAAAACGAAAAAAATCATCGGATAAAACAGGCGTTGAAAACAGAAAAACAAGCCGTAAAAGCACGGCAATTCCCATCCACCAACGCGTTTGCGCCGCATCCCACGAGCGAGTTGCGACAAGTCCATATACCAAAAATAGGCTTCCATACACCAAAATCAACGTTTTTGACTGTGTACGGTCTATTTCATAGCCAATCCACCAATAACCAATGCTACCACTCAACAAAACTAGCAGCATCCACCCTATTGGCTGTTTGGCAGGCAATGTGTGAAGGGGTAATTTGGGGGTTTGATGACGCTGAAAGAGGGGCATAAAGTCGTTGAATACAAGTAATCAGTAACAAAGGTCGGTTTTTTCTTCAAAATTAGTTTGTAAACTTTTGAAAGTTTCCGTACCTTTGCGGACTCGTTTTGAAATCAAGGATTTACAGGTAATAAAAGGCATAAGAAATGAAACGTACATATCAACCTTCAAACCGCAAAAGACGTAACAAGCACGGATTCCGTGAGCGTATGTCTTCTGCTAATGGCCGCAAAGTATTAGCAGCTCGTCGCAAAAAAGGCCGTTGGAAATTGACAGTTTCTGACGAAAAGCGTCACAAGCAATAATTCATTGGTTTAGAGTTTGAAGTTTAGGCTTGTCTTTTTAAGGTCAATGCTTTAGCTTGATGCTCGATGCTAAAATGAAGCAAACTTTCCCAAAAGCAGAGCGCCTCTGTAGCCGAAAAACCATAGGGCGCTTGTTCGAAAAAGGTAGTACGGAAGCAAAAACGTCCTACCTTTTTCCATTTAAGGTATTTTATCTAGTTGATTCGGACGTCCCTTCGAATCAACCTCCTCAAGTCTTGTTTTCGATTTCAAAGCGCAATTTCAAAAAAGCGGTTGATCGAAACCTCCTACGCCGCCGTTGTCGAGAGGCGTATCGAAAGAATAAACATCTTTTTTTTTCTTCCCCTGAGCAGCGTCCACCAAGCTACATTGCGTTTATTCTTATTGCCAAAACAAAAGTGGACTACGAAACCATCGAGCGTGGCTTACAGAAGCTTATTGGGCGCCTCGGTAAGGAATTGTAAAAGTAATTTCTACTGTTAAATTTGTGTTAAGAATAAGTTTAGCGTGTTAAAATTGTTTACACGACTCGTAATTTCGTCGCCGTAATAAAAATCCATGCTATGAGCGCTGCCAAATCGGCTCAAATCGCACACAAAGTTTTAGTCGTCGATGACGACCCAGATATTGTTGAGCTACTTGAATACAATTTAGAAAAAGAAGGTTACGAAGTAGCCACCGCTGCCAACGGAAAAATGGCCATTGAAACGGCTCGCTCGTTCATCCCTGAGCTGGTCGTTCTCGATATTATGATGCCTCAAATGGACGGCATCGAAACCGCCCGCCAACTGCGAGCAATCCCCGATTTTAGAAATACCTACATCTTATTTTTGACCGCCCGCTCGGAAGAATATTCGGAAGTAGCCGCGTTTGAAATTGGGGCCGACGACTACCTGACCAAGCCCATCAAGCCGCGTGCGCTGATGAGCCGTATCAATGCGCTTTTTAGAAGAGAAGCCCAAAAATCCGAGCCCGAGTCCCAAATTGAGATTGCGGGCTTGCACATCAACCGTAAAAACTATACGGTTACGAAGGGCGATAAAGCGGTTGTTTTGCCCAAGAAAGAGTTTGAATTGCTGTTCTTTTTGGCCAATCACCCCAACAAGGTATTCAACCGCGAAGAATTACTTCAGAAAATTTGGGGAGCCGACATTTATGTACTTGAACGAACCGTCGATGTACACATTCGTAAAGTCCGCGAAAAGGTCGGCGAAAATTACATCAAAACCCTCAAAGGCGTCGGGTACATGTTTACCGACGAATAGAAATTCCTAGCGATCTACTTCGCCCATTACGACGTCAATAGAGCCAATAATGGCGACCAAGTCAGCGAGCATAGCACCGCGTGAGATTTCGGCAATGACCGATAAGTTATTGAACGAACACGCTCGTGCTTTGCATCGCACAGGAATGTCAGACTTCCCATCGGTACGGAAGAAAAAGCCCAGTTCGCCCTTGGGATTTTCGGCTCTTATATAAAAATCCATCGCCTGAGGGCGAATTTTCTTCGGTACGACAGCCTGCGGGTCAAAGTCAGGCGTGCGGCGGTGCTCTCCCAACAGTTTTTCTACACACTGTTCGATAAGACTAAGGGATTCCCAACACTCCTGCACCCGAACGTAATTTCTATCCCAACAATCGCCAACAGTACCTACGAGTCCTTCGCCAATGGGTACGTTAAACTCCAACTCAGGATAGACCGAATAACCATCCACTTTACGCAAATCCCAGCGCAAGCCCGAACCGCGCAATACTGGTCCCGAGCAGCCATAATTGATGGCCACGGGGAGCGGCAAAACGCCTACATTGGCCGTACGCTCCACAAAAATTTTATTATCAATGACCAACTGCTGGAGTTCCTTCAATTTAGGTTTGAGGTAGCTTACAAATTCTTGACAACGCTCCTCAAAACCCACTGGTACATCGTAAAATAGGCCTCCTACCCACACATAATTATAGAGCATTCGGGCACCCGAAAGCCATTCTAACATCCGTAAAATATGCTCACGATCGCGCATCAGCCACAAAAAAGGCGTGTAAGCTCCGATGTCCATGGCGTACGTTCCGATGGCTACGAAGTGCGAAGCCAAGCGATTTAGCTCTGCCACCAACACCCGAATATATTCAATACGTTTGGGAATATCTTTCTCAATCCCCAACATCCGTTCGACACCCATCACATAGGCATGTTCGGAATTGATAGCCGCCACGTAGTCCATCCGATCCACATACGGAATGATTTGGTTGAAGGGCAGCGACTCGGCGTGTTTCTCAAAACAGCGGTGTAAATAGCCCAAGTGAGGCACTACATCCACGATAATTTCACCATCCGACACCACTTCCAAACGCAACACTCCGTGGGTTGAAGGGTGCTGCGGACCTAAGTTAATCACCATTTCTTCCGACTTCAATTGGTCGGCGGTGTATTTACTTGGCTCCGAAATGTTCAAATGTTCAGGTTGGTAATCGTATTGTACCGTTGAAGTAGCCATAACAATGGGTCAAATTGAGGATGCAAGTTAGCAAGAAAATCCTTCCACCTCTCCCTTATTGAGCCATTGCCTTTGTATATTTGTCACGGACGAAGAGACGAAAGCGCTATGCACGAGATAGAACCTTTTTATAATTGGGAAAAACATTATGTGGCGGCCAACGACCGAAAATCTCCTTTTTACGGTCGCGACTATAACTTAAATCAGTACGAGCACGATATCTACGGATATTATATTCACCCTTTGTGGGATGATATAGATTCGGAAACCCTCTACGTCAAAATCTTATTTGTCGATTATAAAAAGAAGTTTGCCGTCATTGAGCTTTTTGGGGAATGGAACGACACGCTCCACAACGACATCATGTACTTCAAACGGAATGTCATCGACCATTTATTATCCCAAGGAATCAACAAATACATCCTTATCGCCGAAAACATTCTCAATTTTCACGGTTCTGATGACGAATACTACGCCGAGTGGTTTGATGAAATTGAAGATGGGTGGATTGCCGTGGTGGGTTCTCGCGACCATACCGAGCGCGAATGGAAACGCTACCGCCTCGACTACTACCTCAATTTTGGAGGAACTCTCCACCTCGAAAACTGGCGCACGTTACAGCCTCAACCTTTTTTTGAGTTGGTTCAAAGTCTGATTGTACGGCGATTGATGTAACTATTCCTCGACATCTAACACAGCCAGCAAATCGCACATGGTATCTATCATTTGATGATACTTTTTGGCACCTACGGCCTTTTCAAAGCGGGTCTGCATTCCCCCTATCTCTTCATTTAAATCGAGCAAAAATTCTTTTCCACGGTCATCCAAAAAAATAATGCTCGCCCGAGCGTCCTTTTCACTTGGGCGAGTGTAGACGTAACCCGTTTCTTCTAACTCTTTCACGGCCTTACTCATGGCCTGCTTGGTCACCTCTAATTTTTTGGCCAACTCACTACTCGTTACTCCTTCTTCTTCGATATTGACCAGCAGCGAAATCGAACTCATTTTAATATCAGTATAGCCTCGCTTCACCAAAAGAGGCTCTATGTGAAGGTGTACGTGGCGTTTTAGTCGCCATAACAACCGCCCGATTGAACGTTGGCGTATCGACTCAAACTTCTCAAAGCTATATGTTCGTCCCGAAGCAAGTACTTTTTCCATGTTACAAATCTATTGGAATACAGGTTATTAAAAAATAGCACTCAAATTTTAATCCAATTTTTAGTCAACTTATTTGACTTTATTAGTCAACTTGGTTTACCTTTGTTGCCGCAAATATAGTCAACCAAGTTTACTTATATTAACTTTTTGGCCAAACAACTTATTGTTCACTTTCGATAAAAAACTAAACGCCATGGATAACACTTCACCCAAAAGTCCCTTCAAAAAATTACTTCCCCTTGGTATCATCATTGCGGTGCTGGGCGTAGGAAGTTTTTACGGTTTTCAATCGTATCGTTACAATCAAACCTACGAAACCACTGACAACGCCCAAATAGAGGCTAAAAACTCTCCCGTGCTTGCTCGCGTGGCAGGATATGTACTCGAATCGAACGTAGAAGACTACAAAAGTGTCCGTGCCAACGACCGCCTCATTGAGATTGACCCGCAAGAATACCAAATGGCCGTAGCCCAAGCCGATGCCGACTTACAACAAGCCGTAGCCGACATCGAGACGGCCAAAGCAACGCTTCGCAATGCCCAAGAGGCTTCTAAAGTAGCCAAAGCCAACGCCGATGTGCAAGCTAGCCGCAAAACGAAAGCCGCTGCCGACGTGACGCGCGACAAAAACTTGTACGAAGGTGGCTCTACTACCAAAAAAGTACTAGACGATAGTCAGGCAAACTTAGAAGTGCAAGCTCGCCAGTATGATGCCGCTTTAGCCCAAGTAAATCAGGCCAAAGTAGCCGAAGGAGCCGCGGTGGCTGCCATCAAAAAAATGGAGTCGGTGGTCAAAGTCAAACAGGCGCTTCTTGACCAAGCCAAATTACGTTTATCCTACACCCACATTGACGCTCCCGTGTCGGGTAAAACGGGCAAAATCAACGTTGCCAAAGGTCAATATGTGCAGCCTGGGCAAAACTTATTCACGATTGTCAACGAGTCAACGTACTGGGTAACGGCCAATTTTAAAGAAACTCAGTTGGAAAAAATGCGCGTAGGCCAACCCGTTGACATCAAAATCGACGCCTATCCTACCTTGAAAGTAAGCGGAAAAATACAGACCATTTCCGACGCCACTGGGGCTAAGTTTTCGCTTCTTCCTCCCGACAACGCTTCGGGTAACTTCGTAAAACTTACGCAACGCGTTCCCGTAAAAATTGAGATTCAACACCCTGAACAATTCAAAGAACTTCTTCGCGCGGGTTTGAGCGTCGAAGTAGCCGTAAAGGTTAAGTAGTCTTGAGGGTTTAGGTTAGAAAATACACACTATGAAAAGATGGATTGTTGTACTAACGGTCATCACAGCGGCCGTTATGGAACTGATAGACACCTCGATTGTCAACGTAGGGATTTATCAGATGGCGGGCAATCTGGGGGTAACTATCGAAGATATTTCTTGGGTAATTACTTCATACGCCATCGCCAACGTTATTATTATTCCGTTGACAGGTTTTTTGCAGAACTACTTTGGACGTAAAAACTACTTTGTAGCCTCCATTGCCCTCTTTACGTTCGCCTCCTACTTGTGTGGGATTGCTGATACGTTGCCTTTGTTGGTCTTAGCGCGGTTTTTGCAAGGGGTAGGCGGCGGGGCATTGCTCTCGGTGTCGCAAGGGCTACTCTACGATTCATTTCCGATTCATCAACGCCCCGTTGCCTCAGCAGTATTTGGGATGGGGATTGTGCTCGGGCCAACGTTTGGGCCTACCCTCGGTGGAATTATTATCGACAACTACCACTGGAGTTGGATGTTTTTTATCAACGTTCCGATTGGGATTGTTGCCTTCTTATTAAGTTATATCTACATCGACAAAAAACCCGAAGAGCATCACATCGACCGTAGCAAAATAAAGATTGATTATTTGGGAATTGTTTTGCTTTCTATTGGCATCGGATGTTTGCAGTACGTACTCGAACGCGGCGAAGCCAACGACTGGTTTGAAGACCCAACGATTGTCATTTGTACTATTGCGCTGATTGTTTCGTTGACCTCGTTCATTTGGTGGGAGTTACGCATTCCCAATCCTGTAGTAAACCTGCGTGTTTTGAAAAACCGTAACCTACTGCTGGGCTCTATTCTTGTCTTTGTGATTGGAATCGGGTTGTTCACTTCGGTATTTATGTATCCTTTGTTTGTGCAACGGATTATTGGCTACACCGCCACCCAAACGGGGCTACTCCTCATGCCTGGTGCTGGAATTACCCTGTTTATCTTCCCTATCGTTGGACGTTTGATTTCTAAAGGAGTTCCGCCTCGTTCGATTGCCATCGTCGGTTACCTTGCGTTTGCCCTTTTTTGTTATCAAATGTCTGTCATCGACCTCAATGCCTCTCCCGCGATTTTGATGGGGGCCTTGATGATTCGCGGCGTAGGGCTTGCCCTTTCTAACGTTCCGCTCATCAACCAGTCGATTTCAACCTTGACGCCCCAAGAAATGCCAATGGGTATCGCCATCACCAACATGATTCGGCAGATTGGGGGCGCAGTCGGGGTGGCACTTGTCAATACTTACATTGCCCAACGCCTTCCGCTCAATGCCATGAACCTTTCGGCGCACCTACAGCCAGGAGATATGCTTACTCAAGAGCGCCTTACCACGATGTCACAATCACTCGTGGCTCGTGGTATCAATCCGCTCGATGCGCTTCAAGTTTCGTTTGGCAACCTCAATTTAGCCGTTCAAAAACAAGCCTTGATGCTCTCCTATTTGGATGTTTTTCAGATGGCTACGGCTTTTTTCATCGTTACATTTCCGCTATTATTTTTACTAGAGAAGAAAAAAATGACGCCTCAAACCGCCAAAGCTGCGGCTGATGCTTCTCACTAATTGACGATACATCCAATGAAAACTTATTTTAAAACCTTCGTAGTGGGCGTACTTGTACTAGCTTTAAAGAACGTAAGCATCGCACAAACTCCCACCTCTCTGACCACCCTGGTTCAGCAGTCTTTTCAGCATTTTCCCAAACTCAAGGAAGCTGAGCAACTCATCAAAGCGGGTGAACTGCGGGTTGATGTCGCAAAAACAGCCCTTTTGCCTTACGTCAATGCCAATGCTTCTTACAGCTACGTGGCTCCTACGATGAAAGCAACTTTACCCCTACCTGAAGGCACGCGTGAGATTCAGTTTATGCCCAACCACAACCTCAACGTGGGCGTAAGTGCAGGGTATGGTTTATATGACTTTGGGAAAACTGATTTGACCATTCGCCAAGCCCAAGAAAATGTATTGAGCGCTCGCCATACGTTGGAGCTAAACCACCACAACTTGGCCTATCAAATTGCCCAATTGTACTACACCATCGCCTTTTTGGAAAAAAGTAAGCAGGTGCAGCAAGACGTCATCCAAACCAGCGAAAGCGTACTGAAACAAATCAGTCAGCGGGTGCAAAATGGCGATGCGTTAGAGTTTGACATCGTTTCTCAACAAGTAAAGTTGAAACTCGCTCAAAACCGTAAAGTAGATTTTCAAAATCAGATTGACAAGCAGAAAATCACGTTGAGCTACCTTACGGGCTTACCCGTCAGCGAAATTGCTTCTGCCGACTTAGCATTAACACTTGACCCGCATCTTCCGACCAAAGAAGCATTGACGCAGCTATTTAATGCCAATAATAAAGACGTTCAGTTAGCAAAAGACCGCATTCAAAGTGCCGAAACAGAAGTAGCTATTGCGGCCAAAGCCCACTTACCAACGTTGATGCTCACAGGAAGTGCAGGCGAAAAAAACGGGTACATGCCCAACGTTAATCAGCTGCGGTTCAATATTGCGGCTGGCTTGAGCGTCACGGTGCCGTTGTACGCAGGGAAGCGCTATGACATCCAGCGCAAAGCAGCTTTAGTGAATTTAGAAGCGACAAAATACAACCTTGAAGCCGTGAATGCGACCCTTCAAAAAGACGTTGAAATGGTACTTACTGATCTAAAAAGCAACGAACAGCGCCTCGAAAACGTGAGAATTCAGGTCACTCAAGCCGAGCGCGCCCTTGCATTGGCCCAAAATCGTTTACAAAATGGCACGATTACAGCCGTAGAGTTAGACAATGCCCAAACTTCCATTGAAGAAGCTCGTTTGGCAGAACTTACCTATCAGTTTCAATGGTTCATCAATCAACTGGAATTAAAACGTTTGACGGGAGACGAATTTTGGAAAAATTAATTGTAGGCAACTAACCATTAGCGCTTGCTTTCGCCCTTTTAGGAAATTTACCTAGAAGGGCTTTTTTGTGTCGTTCATTCCTAAAATGCTGAAAAGTATTTTTAGGGCGGTTTGTGCCTTTTTACTGAAAATGACACACTTATGGCTACTTCTCGTCGTCGATTCATCCAAACGCTTGCTGCTACCAGCGCTGTGGTAGCTTCCAAACATTCTTGGGCCAAAACCTCAGCTGCATCCTTAATTTCGTGTAATCAATATTCGTGGTTCACCTTTTATGAACGCGAAAAACGCAGTTGGGGCGAAAACCTCGACGCCTCGCTTGCCGAATACGTAAAATCAGGATTGAAAGCCTTTGAACCCAGTTTTTATTCCACCAACGACGTCAGAACACTGGCACCTCTTTTAAAAAAATACCAATTGGCTCTTCCCTCGGCTTACATTGGGAGTATTTTGCACGAAGACGCCGAAAGCCAAAAAACCATCGAAACGGCTATTGCCATTGCCAAAGAAGCCAAGCCATTGGGTTTGTCGATTTTGGTCACTAGCCCCAACCCCATCCGTTGGGGAGGATCCGAAATCAAAAGTGACGCGCAGCTAATCAAACAAGCCAAAAACCTAGACTTGCTAGGTTCTGAGTTAAAAAAACAAGGCATTACCCTCGCCTATCATACCCACGACGCGGAGTTTAAGGCAGGCGCGCGGGAGTTTCATCACATGCTACAAAATACGCATCCAGAAAATGTCAGCCTGTGCTTGGACGCACATTGGATATACCGCGGGGCTGGCAACTCCCAAGTTGCGCTATTTGATATTGTAAAAATGTACGGGAAACGCGTAGTAGAACTTCACATACGGCAGTCGGTGGGGCAAATTTGGGGGGAAACGTTCGGCGAGGGCGACATTGATTACCCAAGGCTTGTCCGTGAATTGAAAACCATGAACGTCAAGCCTTTACTCGTATTGGAACAATGTTTAGAAGCCCAATCTCCCAACACGCTCAACGCCATTCAAGCCCATCAACAAGACCTTGTTTACGCTCAAAAAGTTTTTAAGGGGTGGGTATAAACAAAAGAGCCAGAGAAGATATCTTCTCTGGCTCTCCGTCTATTCCTAAACCCTTTACCTTATGAAAAAACAATTACTCTTTTTTCCTTGACTATTTAATATTTGCGTCGGAGACGCTTTGCCGTTTGTGAACCAAATAATAGTTTGGTCCAGGCTATTTTCTGATTTTTGGCCATAGCCATTAAAAACTTTGAGTACATTCAGCTCATTAGTTCTGAACGACACTACCTGATTCTACGGCTTTCCGAACCTCCTCTTTCAATCGTTGGTTAGCCACAATAACTACTTCAACTCGCTGATTTTGGCGACGCCCATCCAGCGTTTTGTTTGACACTTTAGGCGTCGTTTCTCCAAAGCCCTCTGTTACGATTCGCAATTGGGGAACTCCGTGTGCTTGCAAAAAATCGGCTAAAGCTTCCGCGCGTTTCTCAGAAAGCGCTTGGTTTGCTTTCAAACTTCCTTGAGAATCTGTGTGCCCTGCGATGAGTAGCTCTGTGTCTTTAAAATCTTGCAACACCAACGCCAATTTTTTCAAAAAAGGCTGTGGGTCGTTTGATAGAACGTAAGAACCAGTGGGATATAAAATTTCCGATTGAAACGTCATTTTAATCCCTTCTCCAATCCGTTCAACTTGAGCGATTCCTCCTAGTTGTTGGCGTAGCTGGATGGTTTGCTGTTCCATGTATTGTTCAATACGAGTACCTGGCAAACCACCCACTACTGAAGCGCTTATCGCGTAATTGGCAGGATCTTTCGATTTACTTTGCCCATGTTTGGCAGGTGAAACCGTTTTCTCCTTAGTTCTTCTTAGAAAGGATGTGGACGTACAGTCGGAAAGCCCTGTAATCAGTGAAAAACTCACCGATATGAGCAATAGACTTTTTATTGATTTATTTTTTGTGTTCATGGCTGACAAAAAACTTTGTTAGAAAAAAGGAGCTTTTGAATTTTTAACGCTCAAAAGAGCCTCGTTAATAAACTCCGTGTTATTGTCATTGCTGTTAATCTGATATTAATTGTAAAATACTTATGCCACGGCAGATTCAAAGCTTTATCAGGGAGATATGGGGAATTTGGGGAATTTTTGGGCAAAAAAATCCCCACTTAGTTGGTAAGTGGGGATGATATCGAAGAAAATTTAGCTTTTACCACAAATGATGCACCTGTGGTTTTATGTATTTAGCATAAATTTCATTCACTGATTGCAATTGTGCTTGGGTCAAATCAGGAATCGTGAGCGCGTCCAAATTGGCGGTTGCTTGCGTAGGATTAGAAGCTCCTGGGATAATAGTGCTCACTGCCGAATACCCCAAAATCCAGCGCAAAGCCACAGGAGCAAGGTTTTCGTACGAAGGGAATACCGCTTTGAGTTCTTCTACCGCAGCTAATCCTGTTTCATAATCAATACCCGAAAACGTTTCCCCTTTGTCAAAGTGTTCTCCGTTGCGGTTAAAAAAGCGGTGGTCTCCTGCCGTGAAGCTCGACAACTTCGAAAATTTACCCGTCAATAATCCACTGGCCAAAGGCACACGCACAATAACCCCGATGTTTTTCTTTTGGGCTTGCTCAAAAAACAATTCCGACGGACGTTGACGAAACATATTGAAGATGATTTGAACCGTGGTCACATTATCGTACTCAATGCCTTTCAACGCCTCTTCTACTTTTTCGACGCTGATACCCAAATTCAAGATTTTTCCTTCTTCTTTGAGACGGTCAAACAACTCAAAAATTTCGGGACGATAGTACACCTCCGTGGGCGGACAATGGAGTTGAATCAAATCTAGTGTTTCTAACCCCATATTTTGGAGACTATCTTCCACAAACTTGCGCAATACCGCAGGCTGGTAGGCTTCACTAACGTGCGGACTCAGTTGACGTCCGCATTTGGTGGCAACATAAATACGTTCGGAGCGGCTTTTTACAAATTTACCCACGGCTTTTTCACTTTCACCCGCGCCATATACATCGGCCGTATCAATAAAGTTGATACCCGAATCGACGGCCGCATGGAGGATTTTCTCCGCATTTTCGTGGCTAAAATCATCCCCCCATTTTCCGCCTACCTGCCACGTTCCTAGGCTGATTTCCGAAATCTCAAATCCAGTTTTTCCTAATTTTCTGTAATTCATTGTCAATTTTGTTTTTGGGTTACTCGCAGTCAGACGATAGTCAGACTGAACTACCGAATAGCTACGGTCTGACTGTCGTCTGACCTTATTCGCCTTATTCATTCCACGCATTCATGCCAGGCGCAAGCGGCATACACGCGATATATTTCCCTGGAATTGGGTCGTAGCCTAGTACTTCTTTCCCGATTTTTTGAGAGGTAAAATACCCAAGAAGGGTTAATTCTTTCACTCTTCTAAAAAACGGCGTGGGCGAAGGTGGTGCCAAACGAATACCCCATACTGATGACGGTAACTTCTCCGCTTCCGCATCTAGTTTGGTCAAAAACTCTTTTCGTTGTTCAGGCGTACACTCCACAAACGACTTTCCGTAGGCTTTTTCACAATCTTCTTCCAATTTTTCTAAACCACCCACAAAATCCTTTTGTTCTTCTTCCGAAAGCAAATCTTTCAACATTTTGTCAATAAACTGCGGAACCCCTAGTTCTTTGGCGCCTGGCGTTTTGGTTTTGGGGAGAATTGTTTCCGCAATTTCGGCAATACTTGCCGCTTGATTATTGGTCAGAAACGTAGGTTTCCAATCTAATTTTGCCTCTTGCGAGCAGGCCATAAACGCCTCACTCAACGTAGCTGTGGAAACAGCATAGCCCAAAAACAGGGCCGATGATTTTATAATATCTCTGCGGTTCATTCGATTGGGAGTTAGAGGTTTTTACGATTTAATTCTTTCACGGCAAAGTCGGCGGCACGCGCCGTAAGCGCCATGTAGGTGATTGATGGGTTGACGCAGCTCGAAGAAGTCATGCAAGCACCATCGGTCACAAAAACGTTTGGAACGACATGAAGTTGGCTATTCGCATTGACCACCGACGTTTTTGGGTCGCGGCCCATCCGCGCCGTCCCCATTTCGTGAACGCCTACGCCAATTCCCCCCGAATAGTCAAACGGGGTTACATTTTTCAAACCTGCATTTTCGAGCATTTCTACGGCATCTTCTTTCATCTGCTTACGCATCGCCATTTCGTTTGCCTTAAACTCAGCGTCGATGCTCAACGTTGGCAAGCCCCATTTGTCTTTTGCGTCATGGTTTAGAGTCACCTTGTTTTCGTGGTAAGGTAAACATTCTCCAAAACCTACCAACGACATCCCCCAACTACTTGGCGCAAACAAGCTATCTTTAAACTCGGCACCTACCCCGCCGCTGCTGATTCCACCGCCCCAATTACCACGGCCTCCCGCGCCTTGGTAATCATAACCCCGAATAAAATCTTTCATTTTGGAAGCTTCGTCAAGGTTGCGGTAGCGTGGAATAAAAATCCCATTAGGACGGCGGCCTTTGTAGTATTGGTCTTCAAATCCATCGTAACTACCCATTGCCCCCACTCGATAGTGGTGGTCCATTAAGTTATGTCCCAACTCGCCACTATCATTTCCGAGCCCATTAGGGAAGCGACTTGACGTAGAGTTTAGCAAAATTTGCGTAGTTCCAAGGGTAGAAGCATTTAGGAAAATAATGCGTGCGTAAAACTCTATTTCTTCTTTGGTTTCGGAGTCAATCACTTTTACGCCTTTCGCTTTTCCCAGCTTTTCATCATAAATAATAGAAGCAACTTGCGAATTGGGACGCAAGGTTAACTTTCCTGTAGCATCGGCGGCAGGCAGAGTCACAGCGTTGCTACTAAAATACGCCCCAAAAGGGCAGCCTCTCGAACAACGGTTACGGTTTTGGCATTGGCCACGCCCGTTGATAGGTTCGGTCAAGTGGGCTACGCGTCCAATCGTCAAATGGCGACCTTTGTACGTTTTTTCAATACTTCCTTTGACGTGTTTTTCGAGGCAGTTAAGTTCCATAGGAGGCAAAAAATGCCCGTCTGGCAAGTGCGATAGCCCTAATTTTTCTCCGCTAATGCCCACGTATTTTTCAACGTAGGTGTACCAATTTTCAAGGTCTTTGTATCGAATGGGCCAATCAACTCCGATGCTTTGTTTGGCATTAGCCTCAAAATCAAGGTCGCTCCAACGATAGCACTGTTTGCCCCACATCAACGAACGCCCTCCTACTTGATTCCCGCGAATCCAGTCAAAACGCTTTACTTCGGTGTAAGGGCTATCGAGATCGTTGTTATAAAAATGTTTGTTGGATTCATCAACAAAACCACTCCGAACCTGAATATGGTATTTCTTTTTATCTTCATCGGTCAACTTACCACGGTGTTCAAAATCCCAGTGGTCTTTATTCATCGTAGGGTAGTCTTCCACGTGACGTACCATCCGTCCTCTTTCTAAAACAAGCGTCTGCAACCCTTTCTCACACAGTTCTTTAGCAGCCCATCCGCCACTAATACCCGACCCAATCACGATGGCATCGTAGGTATGGGTTTTGTTCACTTTCAAATTAAAACTTGGCATAGGTTAATTAGATATTAGAATAGTGAAATATGTTTGCGAATATAGCCATTTAACTGTCGGCCTGACAATTAAAATGATTTAATACCCAAGAAAAATAATGGCAGAACTTTATTGAAAAATTATATGTATATACATATATTTATAACATACTACGCTCTACGACCACAAACACGGTGTATAGGAGCATTTTATGAGATAAGACGCATGAAAAGAAACGAATTTATCAAAAGTATTCTTGGAGGAGCAATAACCATGGACTCATTAAAAGATTTGTATAAATGGAACGAACAGTTGGCCACCAAAGACGCGCTTATGCCGATGCTCTTTGTTGGTCACGGTTCACCAATGAATGGTATTGAAGAAAATGAATTTAGCGACGGCTGGAAACGTTTAGGAAAAGAAATACCCGTCCCAACGGCCGTTTTGGTCGTATCGGCGCACTGGTACACGCGCGGCACCAAAATAACGGCTATGAACGCCCCGCGTACCATTCATGATTTTGGGGGCTTTCCACGCGCACTTTTTGAGGTTCAGTACCCCGCCCCAGGAAGTCCTACTTTGGCCAAGGAAGCAGCCTCTTTCGTCAAAAAAGCCCAAGTCGGACTTGACCATGAATGGGGGCTCGACCACGGAACGTGGACGGTAGTGCGCCACATGTACCCTAAGGCCAATATTCCAGTATTGCAGCTGAGTATTGATTACACTCAACCACCGCGTTATCATTATGAGCTGGCAAAAGAATTAGCGGCTTTACGCAAAAAGGGAGTATTGATTATCGGAAGTGGTAATATGGTACACAATTTGGGGATTCTCAACTGGCAATACACCGAACGTGGTTACGATTGGGCCATCGAAATGAACACCAAATTCAAAAAGTTAATCGTCGAAAATGACCATGCTCCGCTGATTAACTACGAGAAATTGGGTCAAGCCGCTTTGCTGTCGATTCCCTCCCCCGACCATTACTTACCATTGTTATATATTTTGGGCTTAAAAGAAGAAAAAGAGCCTACCAGCTTTTTCAACGATAAAACTGTTTTAGGCTCTATTTCAATGACTTCTGTAAAGGTTGGATAAAGGGTGCGGTTGTGAGCAACCGCACTCACGGATTGCTCACAACCAGCTTCACTTACAATTCAATTACTGCTTTGATGACTCGGCTTTCAGGAAGAAGAAGCGTTTCAAATGAGTCGATGAGGGAATCAAACGACACGCGATGAGAAACCCATGGGCGCGTATCGAGCGTTCCATCTTCCATGGCGGCAATGATACTGTGAAAGTCCTCAGGAAGCGCATTGCGGCTGGCTAAGAGGGTAACTTCTTTTCGGTGAAATTCAGGGTCATTGAAAGTCACCTCACCCTGAAAAAGTCCCACGAAAGTCAATCGACCGCCGTGAGCTACGTATTTGAAGGCTTGCATCATCGACGCTGGATTTCCTGTGGCGTCAAAAACGGCAGTTGGCAAATCGCCATCCAACACGCCACGAATAGCCTCAACGGGGTCATTATCTTTCAACAGGATGGTTTCGTCCACCTTGAGTTGTTGTTTGCAAAACGCCAAACGCCCTTCGTTCATATCCATCACGGCTACTTTGGCACCTTTGAGTTTGGCAAACTGAATCACGGACAGACCAATTGGCCCCGCTCCAATTACCAACACCAAATCATTCGCCTGTACCTGTGCTCGATTGACCGCGTGCGAGCCAATACCCAACGTTTCAACCAACGCTAGTTGCTCATAACTTAGGCTTTTTGACGCATATACTTTATTGGCGGGGACTTTCAGGTATTCACGCATTCCTCCGTCGGAGTGTACCCCCAATACTTGAAGTTTTTCACAGCAGTTGGTTTTTCCATTGCGACACGCTTGGCATTTTCCGCAATTGATGTATGGCTCTACCGATACTTTATCGCCTACCGTCACATTGCCAACACCCGCACCTATCGCCACTACCTCCGCTCCAAGTTCGTGACCAAGGATACGAGGGTACGAAAAAAACGGTTGCTTCCCACGGAAGGCATGGTAGTCGGTTCCACAAATGCCAATGCGATGAATTTTTAAAAGAACTTCGTTGTCTTGAAGTTGAGAATCAACGTCTGTGTCAGACTGTTGAAATTGACCTGGGGAATTTAAAATGAGGGTTTTCACAAGATGTATTATTTAGGGGGTCACAAACCTAAAGAATCTTTGTGATACAACTTTACTGTGCCGTACTGAAACTTTTCGCTTTTCATTTGTTCCCAATCTCCATTGCATTCTCCGTAAGAAGATCAAGCGCTTTTTCAAGTCGCTTTGCCTCCAGCGCTCCTACCATTCGCGCTTGCAACTGAAGATTTTGGTCAAAAAAAACAGTCGTTGGATAGCTCAATTTCCCCTTTTCAGTTCCTAGTACTTGTGCCAACTCGTGTACTCCCGTTTTGACTCCAGTTGGCTTAAATTTGTACGTACGTTGTAGAAACGTAATCGACTGAGTTTCCTCGGCATTCAGCCGAACACAATAAAATTTTTCTTGGAGTTTACTTGCAACAGTAGCATCTAAAAACGTGCGTAACTCCATCATTTTACAATACGTACACCAATCGGTATGAATAAACACCAACACAGGTCGGCGTTCTTTACGGAGGCTGTCTGTTAAGTCTTCAAACGATGTCCAAAGGTTTGTTTGGGCTTGAGCTTCTATCGCCAAAAGCCCAAACAAACCAAAGAGTGCTATCCAAACGCGCTTTTTCATTTGAATAAATTGTATCTAACACCTGCAAAAAAGCGAATCCCTTGGTTGGGCGCATAGACATACGACGGGTCAAACGTCAGCGCGTACGGGTTATTCGGAGTAGGCACTACTTGTCCCGTTGCATCAAACGTTACTTGTTTATCAAACGGATCAAACGCCCGCGCAATGGCATCAGGAGTTGGGGTAAAATTGAGGAGATTTTTTACTCCTCCATAAATTTCCAACCCGTTGTTAAACTTCTTACCCAATTGGATATTTTGGAGACTCCACCAAGGCGAATATTCTGGACGTGGGTCAAGTGGCCCCAACACAGGCAATTTCATTGGGCCATACAAGTTTCCTGTGTAATCGACCGAAAGACCAATTTGCGGGAAGGTATATGAGACAGACCACACGCCCGTAAATTTTTCGGTCAAAAGTTGGGTTTGTTTCACCAACGTTCCGCTGCCATCGTCTTCCCGCTGGAAAACGTCCATGAGTGTCCCACCAGTCATAATTTTGAGGCCATTGGCGAGTGAAAGGTCAATATTTAATGATAATCCGCGCGAAACGGCGTTTCCACTCAAGTTACTATAAATGATTTTGTTGGGGTCAGTTAAATAATCAGGGATAATTCGGTTATTGAAAAACGTATAAAACGCCGTCGCGTCTAACCCTACGTATCCACCGTTGCCTAAGAAAAACTTCCGTACGTAATTCACGTTTCCGTTCCAAGAGCGTTCAGGTTTCAATTCTTCGGTAAACTCTACTTTACGAGCTCCCGTCAAAGCAGCGTGGTCTTCGGTGAATACATTGGCCACCCGATAGCCGTTACCGACACTTGCACGAAGTACATTTTTCTTATCGGTGGAAGTCCATTTGTAATTAAAACGAGGTGTAAAGATGCTACCGTGGATAGAGTTATAATCATAGCGTGCTCCTAACAACAACTTATGATTGGCCGTAAGCGTGATTTCATCTTGAACAAACAACCCTGGTAGCAATACTTTTGAGGGTGCATTTTTACTATCGGCGAAAGTAGCAGGGGTATTATCGTCGTAAAAGGTGTAACGTAGAGCCGTTCCGACCAACAAATCGTGGCGCTCTTTGAGTTTTTTATCCCACGTAAACTGTCCAAAACCAATGTATTGTTGCGCTTGGTACGGGGTTGTTCCGTAGTACGAATCTTGCAAGTGTCCATTGGCCGAAAACTGAAAGGTTATCTTTTCTTTCAAAGGCAATTGATACGCCCCAATCACCTCCCAACGTTTGGTATTGATACTTTCGGCATAAATCTCGTTGCTACCACGGTATTTGGGCGTCCACTGGGTTTGTCCTCCCCAACGGTCTTCATACACATACCGTCCACCGAGCGTAAAAACACGGTTGTCTTTGCGGTCGATGCTAAACTTGTTGAAAAGTGAAATTCGGTTTTGTAGGGTAATATCGGTAAAACCATCACCATTTTTATCGGTAGGGCGTTGGAAGTTAAAATAGTTGAGCCCAAACAACGACTGGATTTTTTCGCCTAATTTATATTTCAACCCCAAGTCGGTATTGAGCTCAGCCCATGAGGTTCCCATTACATCCACCGATACCAAAGGCGCAGACGACGGCTTTTTAGTAATAACATTGATCAAACCACCCACTGCTTCTGAGCCGTACAAGGTGGAAGCTGGGCCTTTTACTACTTCTACCCGTTCGATTAACGCACTTGGAATACCGCTCAAGCCATATACCGTCGAAAGTCCCGATACAATGGGCATTCCGTCAATCATAATCATGGTGTAAGGGCCTTCCAAGCCGTTGATGTGAATGTCGCCTGTGTTACAAACGTTACAATTTAGCTGCGGACGAATCCCGTTGATATTTTGCAAGGATTCAAACAAATTGGGGACAGGATTCCGCTTAAAAAACACGGGTGTATAAATTTCGACTGGAACGGGACTATCCAATTTCGAGACTTCTTTCATCGTTCCTGTTACCACCACTTCGGCCAGAGAATTTTCTAGTTCGTCTGTTTGCAAGGTCAGTTCTTGGAAAAACTTAGCTTCCGAAATGGTCACTGCTTTGGTGATGGTACGGTAACCTATCGCTGAAATCACCAACTGATACGAACCGTATTTGACGTTTTTGATTTCAAATACCCCTTTTTCGTCGGTAGTAGTACCGTATTGAGTATTTTTCAAGGCCGCCGTTCCAAATTCCAAGGGTTTACCTTTGACAGTTACCGTTCCTCGAATACTTCCTGTTTGGGCGAAAATAATGGTTGAGACTAGCAACGACGCTAGTAATAAGAAAAAATGCTTCATTGTGAGAATGCCGTTAGGTATCAATGCTCCACCGACCGAAGTTGCATTTCTGTCCAACAGAAATAAGCCACTTATTCGGCGATGCAAGCGTAAAAAAATAGATGAATGGATACGCACCAACGCCACGTAGAGACGTGCGAAATGCGCACAAGAAATCAAGGAGGCACTATCTTCGTATGAGTAGTGTAGGTGCTTAAGCCAATATAAGGCGGCTAGAAGCATCTGTTTATGCTACTGAGTAACGACACAAAAAGGTGCATGACCGTCATTTACAGACACACCTCTACCGCACCACCATCAAACGAAGATTAGCTTTGAGTAGTTGGCGGCCCTCGAAGGGAGAAATCTCCAAAAAAAGGAGTTCGATAGGCTGCTAATAAGTAAAATGAGGTACGAGGAGAATAATTGGTAACCAATCGCTTCAAGACTGCCAATGCTACCGATAGCGTAAGTGCAGCATAGGTAGCGTTGGTCAACGAATCCAACAAAAACAATTCGTTTTTGGTGTGGTCGTTGGGCTGAAAAGGCGAATTGGGATTGGAAGCTTTGTAAGGGTGAGCGTGGGTAACCACCTTTCCACTCGACAGCTTGTGCGCATGACGAAACACAATACCATTGAGAAGCATCAAGGTGAATAACACCAAGAAGCCCTGAGCAATAGTTTGTCGTATGCGTTGATGAAACAGCATGAAGTGGATGAATATTTCGTAAATCTAACCAGTATCTACGAGAAAAAGTTTATCTCTCGCAAATAATTAGCGGTTTCTCTGGTTTTTTCTACTTTTCCCCAATATTCTCTTGTAAACGTTCTATAAAACAAGTTTCTGAGGGGATACAAATACATATTGAAGTCGGGGTGTGGGTACGTTTTGACAAAAAGGAGAATTTTGATTTTGTTTATTTAATTTTGATTTTTGTATTTTTATAACACAAAGCAAAAACGCAATTGGTCATCATTTCTAAAACAATCATTCGGGAGTTTGGACTAAAGCACGCTGATGCGAACGATGCGCTTAACGATTGGTTTGCTATTGTAAAAGATGCCAACTGGTCGAATTTTAGTGATATGAAGAAAACGTTCAATTCCGTTGATGCTGTTGGGGATAAACGGTTTGTTTTTAACATCAAAGGAAATCAGTATCGCTTGGTAGCAATGGTGTTTTTCAGTGTGCGTACAGTCTATATCAAATTTATTGGGACACATTCCGAATACGATAAAATTGATGTTTTAACCATTGACTTAAAATGAAAATAACCAACGAAATTGAATATAAAAAAGCATTTGAGGCTATAGATAGCTTCATCGCTGAAGGTTTTGAGGGTAACGCTGAGAAAGAAAAACAATTCTTAGAAGTTGCTTTGGCAATTGAAGCTTACGAAGACGCTATCCCAATCATGCCTTTGCAAATACCGACACCTCAAACGCTTTCTGACATGCTGAGTTTAAAAATGTTTCAGTTAAAATTGAAACAAAAAGACCTAGCAACACTACTTGACATCACGCCTACCCGGCTCTCAGAAGTGATGACGGGCAAGCGTAAAGTCAACATGGATTTAGCTAAACGACTTTATCAAAAATTGGCCATCGACCCCGCGTTTATTTTGGAACATGCCTAAAACTCTTTCACCTTGTTTTTCTCTTTAAAATAAGTTTCGAGGGCTTTTTCTCCAAAAACATAAAATACCACGGGTGTGACAACCATATCAAGTAACGTACTGGAAATCAACCCTCCCAAAATGACTGTTGCCACGGGGTAAAGAATTTCTTTCCCCGCCGCTTGAGGGTCGAGCGTAAGTGGGATAAGCGCCAAAGCGGCCACCAAAGCCGTCATCAGTACTGGCACGAGGCGTTCGAGCGAACCACGGATAATCATTTCTTTGCCAAAGGTTTCTCCTTCATGTTCGACAAGGTGGATGTAATGCGAAATCATCATGATACCGTTGCGACTGGCAATCCCTGTCAGCGTAATAAAACCTACCAACGTTGCTACCGAAAATACTCCACCCGAAAGCAGCACCGCCACGACACTCCCCACGAGCGCCAACGGGACATTGAGCATGATTTGCAACACAATACGGCTTGATTTGAAATGGGTGAAAAGCACCAAGAAAATACTTACAATTGAAAGAAGGCTTAACAAACCTATGAGCTGCGTAGCCGACTCTTGACTCTCAATAAGTCCCGAATAAACGACATACGTACCTTGGGGCAGTTGTAACTTACCCACTTGCTTTTTGATTTCTTCGACGGTACTTCCCAAATCTCGTTCTTGCACGTTGGCCGAAATCACCATGCGCCGCTGGGTATTTTCGTGCATGACTTGGTTCACGGTTACGGTTTGTTCAATGTCTGCAATCTGTTCCAAAGGCACCAGTGTACCGTCGGGAGTACTGATTTGAGTACTGCGAATAGCTTCGAGGTTAGAACGTTCGTGTTCGTTGGCACGAATGAGAATATCAAACGTTTTCTGTCCGTCATACATCTGTCCCGTTACTTTTCCGTTGTAAAACACCTCTAGTTCTTCCACCACTTTTCCAGCCTGCAAACCAAAACGTTGGAGTGCATCGCGTTTGACACGAATCTGCAACTGAGGCACCATCACTTGACGCTCGATACTCAAGTCCACTACTCCCTCAATCCCCTGCATCAAATTTTTGATTTGTCCTGCGGTGGTACGAAGTTCCGCTAAATCGTTTCCGTAGAGTTTAAGCGCTATTTGCGCCTGCACTCCCGAAAGCAAGTGCTCTATTCGGTGCGAAATAGGCTGTCCTACTGCAATCGTCACGCCTTTCATCACCGACAGTTTTTCGCGGATATCGGCGATAATTTCATCCCGACTTCGGTTGTTATCAGATTTTAATTCTACTTCAATTTCGGAGCGGCTGACAGGTTCAACGTGCTCGTCGAGTTCGGCTCGCCCCGTGCGACGGCTGGCATATTCTACTTCGGGGACTTCCAACATGAGTTTTTCGGCCAATGTCCCCAACCGATTTGATTCCTCCAACGAAGTTCCAGGAGGAGCAATAAGGTTAATGGTAAAAGACCCTTCGTTGAAAGGTGGCAAAAACTCCGTTCCTAAAAAAGGAAGCGTACCAACCGAAACCACAATCAGCAAAACCGCCGCCCCAATAATAGCCTTGGGACGTTGGAGCGACCAACTCAACAGTTTATTGTCTTGTTTTTTGAGCCAACGGACGAGCGGAGTGTCGGCCCCCAAACCCCCAAAGGGGGCTTTATTATTTAAGCCCCCTTTGGGGGTTTGGGGGCTTGGTAGCGGCCTGAGTACACTACACAACACAGGCGTAACGGTAAGCGACACCAGCAATGAAGCAATAATCGAAGTGATGTAAGCCAAACCCAACGGCGCAAAAATCCGTCCTTCGACGCCTTCCATAAAAAACAATGGCACAAATACGAGAACGACAATGATAGTGGCATAGACAATCGAATTGCGCACTTCAGAACTGGCTTCATATACCACCCGAAGCGTGGATTTGGGATTACCTGCGGCTTGGTTTTCTTTTAAACGCCGAAAGACATTCTCAACATCGACAATGGCGTCATCGACCAACTCACCGATGGCAATGGCCAGCCCGCCCAACGTCAGGGTATTGATGGAAATATCAAACAATTGAAAAATAATGGCCGTCATCACCAACGACAGCGGAATGGCCGTCAGCGTAATAACGGTGGTACGAAGATTCATCAAAAACAGGAATAAAATCACCACCACCAAGATAAACCCATCCCGCAATGCCTCGGTGACGTTGTGGATGGAGTTTTCGATGAATGTTTTCTGCTGAAAAATTTTCGGGTTCAACGACACATCATGCGGCAACGCAGGCCGAAGTTCTTGGCAGGCTTTTTCTACCTCATCGGTCAAAGTCACGGTATTGGCGCCTGGTTGTTTTTCTACAGCCATAATCACCGCAGGCTTTCCATTAATACTTCCATCTCCTCGTTTAAAGGCCGCTCCAAACTTCACGTCGGCCACTTGTTTGAGTAATACAGGTTGGCCATGTCGGCTGGTTACTACCGTATTGGCCAAATCGTCCAGCGATTCCGCCCGCCCTACGTTTCGGATTAAGACTTCCGAACCGTATTCGTAGTAAAAATTTCCCGTGGTATTGCGCGATGAAAGCGACAATGCTTTTTCCAATTCGTCGAGCCCTACGCCAAATTGTTTGAGCTTAGTACTCGACACCTGCACTTGGTACTGCAAACGGTCGCCTCCAATCGGAATCACTTGTGCCACTCCTTTGATGGTCAGCAATCGACGCCGAACGGTAAAGTCAGCAAGGGTTCGAAGTTCGGCAGGCGAAGTACTGTCTGCGCTCATTCCGACGTACATAAACTGCCCCATTACCGACGAAATCGGCCCCATAATCGGCTTTATTCCGTTGGGTAAAGTCACAGTTTGGAGCTTTTCGGCCACCAACTGCCGCGCACGGTAGATTTCGGTATCCCAGTCAAACTCCACATAGACCATCCCCAAGCCAATCGCCGAACTACTTCGCACCGACTCTACGCCTGGCGCACCATTGAGGGCCGTTTCGACGGGTAGTACCACTTGGGTTTCAATTTCTTCGGGCGCTAAACCGTTGGATTCCAAGAATATCGTCACACGGGCACGGTTCAGATCGGGCAATACATCAATGGGCAGGCGAACCGCCGTATAGGTTCCCGCTACCAACAATATCCCCGCAAACGCCAATACAATCAGCCGATTGTTTAGCGAAAATTTTATGAGCGTATTTAGCATATTACTGATTTAGGAAAATCATTTTCAATTGATACGAAGACGTAACCACTACTTTTTCTCCCGAATGCACACCCTTCAAAATAGTCGTAGATGCTCCGTTGTTGTTTCCAATCGCCACATATTCCACCCTGAAACGCTCGGGCGACTCTTTTACAAACACACAAGGTTTACCGTTGAGCTGGCTTAACGCGCTATTGGGCAGCGCCAACGTCCGATTTTCGTCGCGTGCTTGCGCCCGCACGGTCACGTATTCGCCAATTTTAAAATCACCGTCGGGGTTCTCAACTTCAAAAAGCATTTTCTGCGATTGGTTGGCGTTTACGACTTGCGCCGCCGACAATAACCGCACTCGATTGGTTTTATGCTTTTCACTGTCTCGCTGACATTCCACCTCGAAGCCCGTTCCTAAGCGAACTTTGTCGGCGTCTTGTTCAAATACCTGTGCTTCAACATACACTTTACTGAGATTAGTAATCGTAAAAAGCGTTTCGCCCGTTCCCACTGTCGAGCCAATCGCTACCGTAAACGGTGCCACTACGCCCGAAATCGGTGCCGTAAGCGCGATCAAGCGGCTATTACCTTTGCCGTTTTTAGCAATGTTGTTAAAAACTTTGAGGTTTTCTTGCGCTTTGCGAAGGCGGGCTTCCGCTTCGACCATGTCACGTTTGGCAGCAATATCCTCGATTTTTTTAAAGCGGTCGTACTCCTTCTGAGCCGTTGCCAATTCGACCTCCAAGTTGTTGCGTTCGGCTTGCAAACTCACTTGCGTGCTGGCGTCGATGGTCTGTTCGACCACCGCCAGCGTCTGCCCTTTGTTTACACGCTGCCCAACTCGGGTGGTAAGCGACACGATACGCCCCACTTGTGGCGTTTGCACCACCGCCATCCCCGTCGAGGCAGGAATCACCGTTCCATACAACTGGGTCGTTTCGCGGAAGTTCCCCGTTTCAACAGGATTGGTCAGTACTTCAAACAAGAATTGTGTTTCTTTGGGCACGTCAAACGCATCGCCATTAGCTTGTGATCCTTTGATGTTTTGCTCCCCTCCGTGGTCATGTCCGTCGTCTTGGGCTTGGCTGGGCTGGTAAGTTGGGAAAAGGCAAGCGCCGATGAGAAGAATCGAAAAAAGGGTTCGGTTTTTTCTCATGGCCAAAAACATGGCGATTAAACCAATGACCAAGCCGCCGCCAAACATCGCCCACATTCGCCAATTCCCTATTTGCCATTCACCCGTTTGTTCGTTGGCTTCTTCGTGGGCATGTTCCGACTCGTCGTGGCCTACCAGTACCCCTTTCAGCACCATCAAATCGGAGCCATTGATGCCTTCAATTTTAGCAGTAAGGGAAAAGGTACGCTCCCGACTAAACCTCGACGTAACCTCATAGATGCCTGCCTCTTTGGGTTTTATGTCAAACGTAGCTTTGGAATCTAACGAGGCCGAAAGTGCGATTTTGGCATTGTTAATAGGTCGATTGGTGGCAGGATCAGCAACGTAGAGCGTCAGTTTTCCCGCTTCATTGGCGTGCAGGTGTTCGTATTTTAGCACCAACTCATAGCGGTCCGATACCGCCTCCACTTTTTTTACTTTGATGGTTTCAGCCGCTGGCTCATGAGCTCCGTGGTCATGATCATCGTGCATGGTACCATCGGCGTGCATGTGCTGGGCGTAAGTAAAGCCCCCCATCCCCCAAAGGAAGCATATCAACAAACCAATGCCTTTATTTAAAGAGGTCAGGGGATTATCTATCCTTTTCATAAATTTCCTGTTAAGTGTTGTATGGTCAAAATCGACTGAAAATAGTTACGTTGGGTCTCGATGTAGCGAAGTTTGATGGTGTAAGCGTCGTTGGTCGTTCGTAGGAAATTGATGTAGTCTGTTTGACCATTTTCAAAAAAACGACGGGCTGTTTCGATAATCGTATTGGCTTGTGGTAAGGCCACACTTTGGTAGTACGCCAGTGACGTTCTAAATTTCGCTGCCTCATTTTGAGCCATTTGCAAGTCGAGCGATACTAGCTGTTTTTGCGACTCCGTCCGCTCATGGGCGACTTCTTGCGCCGTTTGAGCAGCCTCAATTCGGCTTTTATACTGCCCCCACCAAAGCGGGATACTCACCCCCGCCCGCAGACGAAGCCCCATCCGAGTTTCTGGCGTCCCTTGATTGTAATAACCTACCATAAAACTGGGCAGTCGGCTGCTTTTTTCTACGCCAACTACCTTTTGACCAACCACTTCCATTTGCTTTGCCATTTCCACAAGCGGAGCAGCCCCCACATCGCCTAAGGTATCCGTAGGGAGCGGCATTTTGTCCAGCGGAAGGACTGCTACCTCTGGCGCGAGTGCATTTCCCATCAATACCCCTAGTTGATTTTTTTGCAAGATTACCTCTTGAATAGCCATCGCAACTTGGTTACGGAGTTCCGCTGCTTGCGTTTCTGCAAATACCAACGCCAGTTTGTCGATGGTACCTACTTCAAAGCTTCTCTTTGCAGCAATGGCGATTTGGGCGTAAGCGCTGTCCTGGCTTTGAAGTTGTCGAAGGTACGACTGCCCAAATTGCGCATTCAGATACGTCCATTTTACCCGAAATTTTAACTCGTTTTCAGTAATTTTTTGGTCTTTTTGGGCCAATCCTACGTACGCTTGCTGCAATTGTGCCTGCTGATGATAAACCGTAGGCAAACGAAAACTTTGCTGTACGCCCAACGTATAAAACACCCCCGTCGGACTATCGAACGTCAGCTCAGGGTTAGGAATCGCTCGGGTGGAACGGATGAGTTGCTCGTTTTGCTTTATCACCAAACTCGAAGCTTTCAACGCATGGCTGTTTTTGAGCGCTGCTTCCACCGCTTCGTCGGGCGTCAGAGTACGTTGCGACCACACACAAGTACTTAACAACCACCCAAGTCCAACCGTCAAGGTTGACTTATGCCAATAAGTGTTCATCAAAAATGAAGGTTTGATTTAAAAACTGAGAAAAAGTAAGAGGCAAGTGGGCAAATTGCCCATTTGTACATTTTTCTTTATTTCTAAATCAAAAAGCACTGCACCAGCGCGAGAAGAAAACGCCCGTACGTTCGTCGAAAAACGTAGGGTGATTCAAAAAAAGCAGTACGTATCTCGCCCGTTTGGACAAGGTGAGTCTTGTAGAAAAACGTAGCAAAAGAGGGAATAAAAGGAGCAAAAACCGTCGAGGAAAACGCCAAGGCTTTGGTCGTAACTTCGGCATAACAATCCACAAAGTTGACTTGCCCTTCTTCTTCATGGGTCTGAAAACCCGAAGCGGCCGCGTGATGGTGATGATGTTCGTCTTCGTGCTGTTGGTGTTCACACGACGTCTCCGCCCAGCTTGAAAGAATGTGCCGATGCGTTCCATGCTCCTGGCACGAGTGTTCCAGCACGCCATAGCCATTGCCCGCCCAAAGGGCCAGCAACGCCATTGTCAATGCCAAAAACTGTTTCAGAAGCTTTTTCATCAAAACCGATTTTTAGCAAAAATAAATCAAAAGCGCGTGCAACAGGGTTTCAGGTAGTAAAAAGCGTAAAATAAGTCTGTCAAAACCTCTCTGGTTTTAGTATAATTGCACCAAAAGATAACTCCTAAACGACCATGACACTTCTCGGCTTTCCTGTATTGGTACTTGCAAAAATCCTGTTTGCCGCTTTCAATGGCATCTTGTTTACCCAATCGGGTCTTGATAAGGTTTTCCATTACCAAGGCAACCTCGACTATTTTAAAGACCATTTTAAAAAATCACCGTTGGCTTCCAGCGTTGGCGCGCTGATGCCTACCATTACCTTTCTTGAGACATCGGCGGGGTTGGTATCTTTGGTTGGCGTAGTACTTTTGCTCATTGGGAGTGACTTGGCCAATGTAGTAGCGGCTTCGGGTATGTGTTTGGGGGGAGTTTCGTTGGTGTGTTTGTTTTTTGGACAACGGCTGGCGCAAGACTACGCAGGGGCTGCTTCCCTTGTACCCTATTTTTTGATGGCGGCGGGAGGATTGGTCTTATATACTTTGTAAGAATTGGGTTGTGAGCAACCTTAAGCACGAAAAAAAGAGGGTTGTAAGCAACCCTCTCCACTATTTACTACAAAATCTCGTAATTCCTCATTCGTAATTCAAAACTCCCCTACTTCACTCGGTTGGTTTTCCACTTGCTCTTTGTTGCTACGGGAGCCATTGTAGTAGCACTGGTAGGTTGTTTTGTTTGATTCATTAAATACGCCACCAACGCTGCCGCAACTTCTATTTCTTCCTGATCAGCCTCTTTTTTAAGGATTTCGGGGGTGAAATAATATTTAACAAAATGCGTATCGAAGTTGCCAGAAGTAAAAGCTTCGTGCAACATCACAAAACGGCAGAACGCCAACGTCGTTTGTACTCCCGTGATTTCGTACTCGTCAATGGCCCTTACCATTTTATCAATCGACTCCTGACGTGTCGCCGCGTGGGTGATGAGTTTGGCAATCATGGGGTCATAATAAATCGGGATGTCCATGCCTTGCTCAAAACCATCGTCCACCCGAACCCCATTTCCTTGCGGACGCACGTACGTTTTTAGATTTCCAACATCGGGCAAAAAGTTATTCGTTGGGTCTTCGGCATACACCCGAATCTCCATCGCGTGCCCGTTGATTTCAAGATTTTCCTGCTTGAGTTGAAGTTCTTGGCCTTCGGCAATATAAATCATCTGACGTACCAAGTCAACGCCCGTAATCATCTCCGTCACGGGGTGTTCTACTTGGAGACGCGTATTCATTTCGAGGAAATAAAAATTCAGTTTATCATCGACGATAAACTCCACCGTCCCCGCGCCATAGTACCCGCATGAACGGGCTACGTCCACGGCACATTTCCCCATTGCTTCCCGAATTTCAGGGGTAAGGCACGAAGATGGAGCTTCTTCCACTACTTTTTGGTGACGACGCTGCACCGAACACTCTCGTTCAAAGAGGTAAATCGTGTTTCCGTGTTGGTCGCCCAATACCTGAATTTCGATATGACGCGGCGAGGCCACGTACTTTTCAACAAACACCGCTCCGTCGCCAAAAGCCGAAATTGCTTCGCTGACGGCGCGCTCCATTTGTTCGTCAAATTCCGCTTCATTTTCGACAATACGCATTCCTTTTCCGCCCCCTCCAGCGCTTGCTTTAATCAAGACAGGATACCCGATTTGTCCCGCAATGACCTTTGCCTCCGCGCGGTCAGTTACGGCATCGGGTGTGCCTGGCACCATGGGGATGTTGTATTTGGCCGCTGCCCGTTTTGCGGATAACTTATCGCCCATTATTTCGATACTTTCGGCCGAAGGTCCCACAAAAATAAGCCCCGCGTCCTTGACCATCTGCGAGAATTTGGCATTCTCCGACAAAAAGCCATATCCTGGGTGTATGGCGTCAACGCCCAGTTTTTTACATACGTCAATAATTTTATCTCCCCGCAAATACGACTCTGAAGAGGCGGCAGGGCCTATACATACTGCTTCGTCGGCATAGCGTACGTGCAAAGCATTGCGATCAGCTTCACTGTAAACCGCTACCGTTTTAATGCCCATTTCGCGGGCAGTCCGCATCACCCGAAGAGCAATTTCTCCACGGTTAGCGACCAGAAGTTTGTTGATTTTGCGCATGAACAGCTAGGTATTTTTCTATAAAGGCACCGAAAGTTACAACATATCGTTTAATGTCATAGAATTATCTTGGTAAAACAGTATAGCTACTGATTCCCGTACTTCACCGCCGTTCCTGCCATGACAAAACCTTGGTAATCTTTTCCTGTATAATATTGGTATTTGACGTTGACAATGGCATGAGCGCCCATGCTTGTCGCCTGAATGATCAATTGATCAAGCAAAGCCTTTTTTTGTTCTTCGTCATTGCCACGGTACAGCATTCGTCCGCCTTTGGTTTGCTGGTTGCTCAACGGCACTTCCTTTTCTACTTTCACGGGGCCAATGGGGGTGTAAACCCGCGTTGTAGGCTGATTTTCGTAAAATACATCAATCGGATAAGTAGCATCCGCCAACTTAATCGGAATCCCTAGGCCGCCATCGGGGGTTGTTACAGGTCGCGCACACGAAAATGCCCCCAGCACAATGACTACCAAAGACGTAAAAGGAAGTAGTTGTCGAAAAAATCTCATGGTTTAATTTTTGTAAATGTTGCTACGGGAAACGTCATTGTAAAGTTTTTCACCACCAACACTCCCCACGGTTTGAAAGGAGCAATGTCAGGAAACAAGGCCGCATTTACGTTGATGTCGGTCAGTTTTCCAAAATAAGCCTTGCCTTTCGCACTAGGCTGCGTCAATACCCACTCGTCGCGGAGTTGCTGCGTAATGCGCAATGGCAAAAAGGCCGTTGTTAAAGGAAACGAAAAACTCCCTCGGCGTATTGTCGCTTCAAAGAAGGTGGAATTTCCCTGTTTTGCTACCAACTTGTCGGTACGGTCATCAAGGGCTTGAAAGTCAAAATCACACAATTCTTTGGGAATCCCCCAATTTTCAATGCCGTTCCAGACACTATTTGCGTCAGAAACGTAAATTTTTGAAATCGAAAACGTGTTTTTTTCCAACAATTCAAATACCCCTGGAATAAACAACAATTCGCGGTAAGGACCAACGGGTGTGGTATGGTAATCGACCAGCATCATACTTGCCAGTAAACCTTTATAGCTATCTCTTTGATAATCAAACAAAAAGCACTTTTCCCTAACAAATTTTTCAGGTAAACGGTACAAGAAAATATAGCCATTTCCTGTCAACGACCAAGGCGCAGGAGCGATTAACGAAGGAGGTAATAAGTGTTCGGTAGAAAGCATTTTTTTCAATAAAAAAGGGGGGCAAATGCCCATTTTGTAACATTTTCAAGAAAGATATAGACAAAACAAGCAATATAAAAAATAGAGGTACTTGTTTAACAAAAAAAATGGTACGAAATTTGTCACCGCTTTTCTGAGCAAATTATTTTTATGAAACAACGGAAACTTTACACACGTGTTTTTTCTGCGGCGCTGGCCTTATTGTTGCTTTTTACGGCAACAGCGGGAAAAGCGTTGTCGTCTCGTAAAGTTAGTCCTAAAAAGCCCGTTGCCGAACAAACTGATAAAAAACAACAAAACAACGACGAGCGTCCTGTCATTCAGGCAATGTCGTTGGAGGCCGTAGTTGCTCCTGCTATTTCATTTGATTTTGAGCAGGCCTTCTACCTTCTTCCTAGTATTTGGTACATCGAACTTCCTTCGGTCAGTCTTCTTCCGAAGCGATTTGATGTTTTCTACTATTTTTTCTCCTTTTTCCGAAACGTCTTCGGCCACTTTATTGCTAGCAACGCCCCCTAAGGAGCGCTGTCGTTGCTGTGTTGTGCCTATGGTGTCCAATTTAGACAGGTAGGGCAAAACTGTATCTCCGTATTTTATTCCTTTTATTGTTCACCTTCTCGAAAGCATCCTTTCGGGAAACACAAATTCAATTATTGTAAACCAATTTTATCAATCATAAACTAATGCAAAACAGACTTGGTATTTGGATTTTGACGGTGGTAGTAGCGCTTTTGAGCATTTACTACTTGTCATTTACGTTTGTAGCGCGCAGCATCCGTAGCGATGCCGAAGCGTTTGCTAGAGGCAAGGACGGTGTTGTTGACACCAAAAAGAAAGAACGCTATTTAGATTCTCTTCGCCGCGAACCTGTTTATTTGGGCTCTACGTACCAAGAAGTAACTCAGCGCGAGCTCGGCTTAGGTCTTGACCTTCAAGGCGGTATGCACGTAGTGTTGGAAGTAGCTCCTACCGATATTATGAAAGGTTTGGCAGGTGGCAATGCCCGCAATAGCCAAGTAACAGAAGCTTTGAAAAAAGCCGTTGAAGCTCAGAAATCAAGCCAATCTAACTTCGTTGATTTGTTTGTAACTGAATTTAAGCGTTTGGCGCCTTCCACTTCATTGGCACAAATTTTTGCGAACAGCACCAACCGTGGCAAAATCAACAGTACTTCTTCTGACAGTGAGGTAACCGCTTTCTTAAAAACAGAAGTAGATGGTGCTACTAGCCGTGCGTTCCAAATCATCCAACAACGGGTGGACAAATTTGGGGTTGCTAACCCGAACATTCAGCGTTTGCCAGGCACAGGCCGCATCCTGATTGAGTTGCCAGGTGTAGATAACCCAGAGCGTGTGCGTCGCCTTTTGACTGGTTCTGCCAAATTGGAATTCTGCGAAGTATATACACTTAACGAAATTTCTCCTGCCCTTAATTCTCTCGGCGCTTACTTGACGCAGTTGGATTTGGAGAAAAAGATTGCAACCAAAGGTTCTGCTGCTGCTGACACTAGCAAAGCATCTGACCTTGCTTCTAAACTAGCCACTGGTGCCAAAACGGATACGACCAAAACAGATACGACGGCTAACCAAACTGGTTTGGCGAGCTTGTTTGTACCTATTTCACAAGGCGAACTAGGCGTATATGCCAAAGATACCGCTCGTGCTAACGAAATTTTGGCTCGCCCAGAAGTAAAGGCCATGTTCCCATCGGACTTAATCGTTATGTGGAACCGTAAAGGTGTAGAAACACTTGATAAGCGTAACGAAATTATTGGTGTTTATTTCATCAAAAAATCAGGCGGTAAAGCACCACTTGAAGGAGATGTGATTGTGGACGCAGGAAATGACTACGACGACCGTGGCCGCCCAGAAGTAACGATGCGTATGAATGCCGAAGGTGCCCGTAAATGGAAAAACCTTACTGCTGCAAACGTAGGTCGCCAAGTAGCAATCATCCTCGATGGTTTTGTTTATACAGCGCCTAACGTACAAAACGAAATCCCGAACGGAAACTCAAGCATCACAGGAAGCTTTACGGTAGAAGAAACCAAGGACATGTCCAACGTGTTGAAAGCAGGTAAATTGCCAGCTCCAACTACGATTGTTGAAGAAGCAGTTGTGGGTGCAACCCTTGGTAGCGAATCAATCAACTCGGGGGTAATCTCGTCATTGGTTGGATTATTAATAGTACTGGTATTCATGTTGTTCTACTACAACAAATCTGGTTTTATTGCCGACATCGCCTTGGTTATCAACTTATTCTTCTTGATGGGTATCATGGCATCGTTGGGTGCGGTTCTTACACTTCCTGGTATTGCAGGTATCGTGCTTACAATTGGTATGGCCGTCGATGCCAACGTACTTGTCTATGAGCGTATCAAAGAAGAGTTACTTTCGGGCAAAGACATAAAACTTGCCATCGCAGATGGTTTCAAACATGCACTTCCTTCTATCTTAGACTCAAACATTACGACCTTACTTACGGGTGGAATTTTGTTCTTCTTAGGTACTGGTCTTATTCTTGGTTTTGCCACTACCCTCGTGATTGGTATCGTTACGTCACTTTTTGCTGCGCTATTTGTATCACGCATTATTTTAGAGTGGTGGGTTGGCAAAGGAAACAAAATTGAGTTTTTCTCTAATTTCTCAAAAAATTGGTTCCAAGACACACATTTTGATTTTATCTCTCGCCGTCGTGTTTACTACACGATTTCATCGGTGATTGTCATTGCAGGTATTCTTTCCATGATTTTCAAAGGATTTGGTTTAGGTGTTGACTTCAAAGGTGGACGTAGCTACGTCGTACGTTTTGAAAAATCAGTTACTACGACTGAAGTCAGAGAAGCATTGACAAATCCTTTTGGTGCTGCTCCAGAAGTAAAAACATACGGTGGAACAGGTATCGGTGCTAACGAACAGGTAAAAATCACGACCAGTTATTTGGCCGAAGACACTGCTCCTGACTCCGATAAGCGCGCTGAACTTAAACTCAATGAAGGTCTAAGTAAACTTGGAAATAAAGCAACCATCCAAAGCTCACAAAAAGTAGGGCCAACGATTGCCCATGACCTTATCATGAGTTCATTGAAGTCTATTTTACTGGCTATATTAATCGTTGGGATTTATATCTTCCTTCGTTTCCGTCGAATGGGATTTGTGTGGGGATCTGTAGTAGCATTGTTACACGACGTACTCGTTACATTGGCCGTTTTCTCTATTTTCAACGGAATTCTTCCATTCTCGTTGGATGTTGACCAAGCATTTGTGGGTGCCATGTTGACCATCATGGGTTATTCAATGAACGATACTGTCGTTATCTTTGACCGCGTTCGTGAGTACCTCAACGACAACCGTGGTAAAAAAGAGAATATCTCTACTGTTATTAACAATGCCTTGAACAGCACCCTTAGCCGTACTGCCGTAACGGGTATTGCCACGATTTTGGTACTCCTTATTCTCTTCCTTTTTGGAGGTGAAGTAATTCGTGGATTCTCTTTTGCAATGTTGGTGGGTGTTATCGTAGGGACTTATTCTTCATTGTTTGTGGCAACTCCTATCGTGGTTGACTCACTTACTCGTGCGCAAGCAAAAGAAGATAGCCTCCCTGTTGACACGACGAAAGTTGCTTCAACTCGCCTTATCTCTGATTTTCCAGATGGCGTAGGTGAATTGGAAGCTCCGCAAGACGATGAGCAACAAGAAAAACCTAAAAAAGAGAAAAAGGCTCCTTTGATTAAGCCTTCTTTGAAAAAATAAGGGATGTCATTCGTCCCCAAACAAAAAACGGAAGGCAAATGCCTTCCGTTTTTTGTTTGGTTGATTTTAGCTATTCAATGCTTTTGTGAAGGCTATTATAGTATCCTGCAAAAACTGCACTTTGGATGAATGTACCAACAATACCCGTTAATACGTCACCAAAAGTAAACAACAATACTACAATCAAAACATAGAATGTAATCAATACGCCTGGACCAACTTGTTGTTCCTTATGTGCTTCCATTGAAATCAATGTTTGAGTGGTTGAAGAAAAATATCGCCGCAATTTAGGCAAAAAAACGTTCGACGCCCTTCTCCTTTTGCGATTTATTCTCCTAATGCTTTATTCAGCGCTTGCTCCCAACGGGCATAATTTTCTGCATAGACTGCGCGAAGTGCCTCGTTTGGCTCAAAAGTTGCGATTTGATTTAAACCTTCAAAAGCCGACTTCACATCGTAAACCCCTACGCCAATTCCTGCCGCACGCGCCGCGCCTTGCGCCCCGTCAGTGTCGTACAATTCGATGGTAGCACCTGTTGTATTGGCAAAGGCTTCGCGGAAAAGTGGACTCAAAAACAAGTTGGCATGACCCGCCCGCACCGTCTGGGTTTCTACGCCCATTTGGCTCATTACTTGTAATCCGTAATTAAGAGCAAAGACGATTCCTTCTTGAGCAGCGCGGAAAACGTGCGCCGACGAATGGGTATTGAAGTTTAGCCCTTGCAAATGACCTCCTACCAATCGGTTTTCTAGCACGCGTTCGGCTCCGTTTCCAAATGGCAAAAACGTGAGTCCTTCGGCTCCGATAGGTGTTTGGGCTGCCAGTTGATTCATTTCATCATACCCAAGTCCTCCCGCAAAACGACGTACCCAACTGTTCAAAATCCCCGTTCCGTTGACGCACAACAATACCCCGTTGCGTTGGGCTTCTGGTGTACTGTTGACGTGGGCAAAGCTATTTACCCTCGAAAGTGGATCGGCCGTAGGCTGGGAATTGATACCATACACTACCCCCGACGTTCCTGCCGTAGTGGCCACTTCACCTGGGTTGAGTACATTAAGCGAAAAAGCGTTGTTGGGTTGATCTCCTGCGCGGTAGGCAATCGGGATGCCTGCTTTTAGCCCTAGTTCTGCCGCTGCCGATGCCGAAAGTTGGCTTTGAGGAGCAAATGTCCCGACGATTTCGGGAATAAATGAATTGTCAAATCCGTAATAATCCAATAACGCTTGTGATACTTTCTGCTCGGCAAAATCCCAGAAAATCCCTTCTGACAAGCCCGAAACGGTCGTTTGAGGCGTACCCGACATCCGAAGTGCTAGGTAGTCGCCTGGCAGCATAAAATGCCGAATTTGTGCATAAATATCAGGTTCGTTGTCTTTTACCCATTTAAGTTTCGACGCCGTGAAGTTTCCTGGTGAGTTTAGCAAATGCCCCAAACAAGCATCGCTTCCCATATCAGCAAATGCTTTGTTTCCAATTTCAACGGCACGGCTATCGCACCAAATAATTGATGGACGCAACGGGCGCAGGTCTTTATCGACCACCACCAAACCGTGCATTTGGTACGAAATACCAATTCCTGCGACCAAATCGGCCGAAAAGCTGTATTTGTTTTTGAGTTTGTGCGTGGCATTTACGGCTTCTTGCCACCAGCTATCGGGATGCTGCTCTGCCCAGCCCGCACGGTGGGCAATCATGCCCATTTCTTGATCAGGAGACGTGGCAGTGGCTACTGCTTTTCCCGTTTCAATGTCCAATAAAGCAACTTTTACCGACGAGCTGCCTACGTCATAGCCTAAAAGATATTTCACTGATATGTTTGATTTTGATGTTTACGATAAAGGAAAAAATTGTTATTTTCGTAGAAAAAATTATCCAAAACAAATGCTTGATTTTTTTACTACCGAACGATTGATTTGGATTGGAGCCATTTACCTCGTTTTGTGCCTGTTGGCGTACTTTATTCAACACAAATTTATCTTTAAACCCGAAAAACTCCCGCAAGATTTTATTTATAATTACGAAGACTCGTTTGAGGAACTGTTTTTTGAACCCGAACCCAACGTCCGTATCAACGCACTTCGCTTTTACCAAGACGACATTTCCCGAGGGCTCGTAGTCTATTTTCATGGCAATACCCGAAGCATCAAAGGCTGGTCAAAATACGCCAAAGATTTTATCCAACACGGCTACGACGTACTGATGATTGATTACCGTGGCTTTGGAAAAAGTACTGGAAAACAAACGGAAGAAGGTCTCAAAAACGATGCGCAGCACATCTACAATAAAATGCGCTCCAAATACGGTTATTCCGAAGAGAAAATCATCATTTATGGACGCTCATTGGGGTCGGGTTTTGCCACAAAACTAGCCTCGGCCAATCACCCAAAAATGCTTATTTTAGACGCTCCTTACTACAGTTTTACGCGCCTCACTACCCGCTTTTTGCCTTTTTTGCCCGTCTCTTATATTCTCAAATTTTCAATTCGTACCGATGTATGGATTCGTTACGTCAAATGCCCCATTTACATTATTCACGGTACAAAAGATTTTCTCATTCCTTTTCGTTCGAGTGTGCGCCTGATGAACCTCATTCCTCAATCGGCCCGTCTTATTCCGATTTACGGCGGAGGTCACAACAATCTCCCTGATTTCCCAGATTATCATCGCCACTTAGATGACATTCTCAACGACCGTTTTGATTTGATTTTTGATAAATATGAAAAGCCGTTTTGACTTTCTCACAATCATCGGGCGTATTGATATTTTGTAGCCAACGTTCGTCGGGACAAGCAAGCCCTTGGATGTCCATCTTTCGCAACAGTTTGGTGGGCGAAAACGCTCCCTCAGTCATTGCTTCTCTCAACCACTTTTCGGACGTTGGCTCCCAAATCCCCACCAAAGGCTCTAAAAATCCCGTGGAAGGATGTCTAAAAACAGTGGCAGGCAAGTGCGCCTCCCGATGTGCGACCAAGTATTCCAATGTTGTTTGGTTGACAAAAGGCATATCGCAGGCCACCACCAGCCACGAACTTTCGGGTTGCGCAAAAAAAGCACTGGCTATTCCTCCCATTGGCCCGACCTCGAATGAATCTAATAAAAGTGGTGTATCTCCAAACAAGTGTTGTTGCTCTTTCCGACATGATAGGTACGTCGGGGCAAAATCAGAAACCAGTTCAAATAAGTATTTCCATTGAGGCTTCGCATGATAAGAAAGCTGGCTTTTGTCAGCCCCCATGCGCGTACTACGCCCTCCTACCAAAATAAGCCCGTTCATGGTTTTTGTAAAAAATCTAGTGCCCTTACTTCCGACCAATAAGCCCCTTTTTGATCAAATCGTCGGGGTCGAAACCCACAATGCCCACCTTGCTGGGTAAGCTCCAGCCATACGTTGGGCATCTCTGTAATGGTCTTAATGGGTAAACTTTGGTAAGGAACCAACGGATCATTTTCAGCATTTACAATGAGGGTTGGCACCGCAATCCCATCGACAAAATATTTAGAACTACAGCGCTGATAGTAGTCATCCGCTCCCGCAAACCCATGAAGCGGCCCCGTATAAATATGGTCAAAATCCCAAAATGTTTTTACCTTCTCCCATTGTGAAACATCGAAACGGTCGGGATATTGGGTAGCTTTGGCTTCAATTTTTGGCTTTAATGTTTGCAAAAAACGCCATAGATAAACCTTGTTTTCTGGTTTTTCGATGTTTCGGCTACAGCCCAACAAATCCATTGGCACGCTAAAAACCACCACTTTATGAATCTGCTTGGGCAACGTTTTTCCTTGTTCGCCAGCGTACTTTAGCGTTACGTTTCCTCCCAAACTGAAGCCCATGAGCGAAATCTCAGTATAGCCTTTGGCAATGGCGTATTTCACCAAAAAGTCCAAATCCGATGTTTCGCCACTGTGATAAAATCGAAGCTGACGATTGATTTCTCCGCTACAACTGCGGTAGTTCCACGCCAAGCAATCGTATCCATGATGGTTCAATAAACGTACCATTCCTGTGATGTACTGACGCGTACTGCTCCCCTCCAATCCGTGCGAAAGAATCACCAAGGGCGGCTTTGAAGCAACGTCAGCCGAAGTTGCGGGGGCGAAACTCCAATCAATATCCAGAAAATCATCGTCGAGCGTCGTGAGACGTTCGCGCTGATACGGCGGCTTAATTTTCCGAAACAAGGCAGGAAATATGCTCTGATAGTGGCCATTGGGAAGCCACCGTGGAGGCTGGTGGGTGTGCGTACGCAAAAGAGGCATAAACAAAACGACTTTACAAAGACAAACATAACTTTTCTTTGTCAAAGTTCAGCGTTGTTGTTAGTGCTTAATAAAAGGCTTTGCAATCACCCGTCGCCCGTCGCTTACCCGAATAAAATATTGCCCAGTAGGCAATTCTGATACATCAAACTGGTTCAAGAAAACGCTTCCATTGTCATAAAGAAGCTTTTGCGCGAGCGTTCGGCCATCGTTGGTAATGATTTCGGCCGTTAAATCGTACGTATTGTCCGATTCGTACGCCACCGTCAACGCATCGACCACGGGATTGGGATACAGCGAGAGCTTTTCTTTTAAGATTAAAATTTCGGGTGGGCTGTTCGTAATCGGGCTATTGGGCGCGTATTGGGTGTTGGTAAGTTCAAGTACTTTTGACGCAATCGAACATCCTCGCTGGGTAATTTCTACGCTATATTTTCCTGCGAGGGTTGCAACCAATCGTGGCCCTGTTGCGGTAGGAATCACCGTACCATTCAAAAACCAGCGATACGTCATTCCTTCTCCTGTACTCGTTGTAAGACGAATACTTCCGCTCGGCGGAATAATTGTCCCGCTATTGGTTGAAATTACGGGACGCTGTAGCGAAGAAACAAGTTGGGTGGACGGGGTTGTGACCACACAGCGCCCTGCCGTAATCACCACACTGTAATTCCCTGCTTCGGTAGGGTTGAGGGTCGAGCTGGTTGCGCCAGCAATATTTTCTCCATCCCGACGCCATTGATATCTATATCCCGAACCCGCACTGGCAGTCAGTAAAATAGGCGTACCCGCGCAAATAGTGGCGGTACCTTCTGGGGTTATTTTGGCATTGACATTGGTGACGGCAACCGATATTGTTTTCGATTGTGCCGAACACTGGTACCCAATGGCTTTTACACTATACACTCCTGCTTGCGTAATTTCGTACGAAGGCGTGGTGGTGGTGCCAATCACGTTTCCATCTTTCAGCCATTGATAGGTGATGGCGTTGTCTCCCTGCACTTGCAGCTGCACTTTATTGCTGCTACAAATGGTCGTGTCTTGTCCTTTCAGCATTTGCACTGCTGCCGCACAGTCTTGCGGCTTTACCCCGCTCATAATCAGGGTGTAGGGTTGTCCGTTGTTTTTCAAGGTACGTTTATGCCGTACGGTCACGGTATAAACCTTCCCCGTCGGAGGCGTCAGAATGAGTACCTGCTCCACATTGTCCCGAATATTGTCTCCGCCCGTGGCTGCCTGAGTAGGCTTGGTAGGGTCGAGCACCCAAGGGAAGTAGGTTGTTCCTGTTTCATCGGTCAGCCGAACGTCCAAATCATTGATTAATTTCAACGAAGGACTATCGACATTTTGGGTGGTAATACCCGTCGCAGTTCCTTCAGGGTCAGTCCATGAAAGCGTTACTACCAGCGGTTCGGTACCTGCGGCGATGACTTTTTGTTGGTAAGTTTCGTTTTGTTTCAACGTACTTTCCAACAATACGTGTCGATTCACCGTATTAAGCACTACCTGCGCGGCTTTTTCGGCGTTTAGCAAGCCCCATCCGTACTCATAACTTGGCCCTACTTTTCCTTTTGGGGTACTTGCAGTATGAAGCACCAAGCCTTTCAACGTAGCCGAACGCATAAAATAATTTCGACGACGATAAAATAGCTCTTGTAACAAAATCAATGACCCTGATACATTGGCGCTGGCGGTAGAAGTCCCCGACATGGTCGCATAGGCATTATTTGAGGAGGCAATTGAAGAAATAATATTACTCCCAACCCCTAACAAATCGGGTTTAATACGCCCGTCGTCCGTAGGCCCCCAGCCACTAAAATCAGCCACTTTAAAATCAGTGATAGTCGTTCCTTGCAGTTGAATAGCTGCTCCACCCACCGTTAAAATATTTTTAGCATTCGCTTCCGACGGAATGGCGTCATAGCCATCATTGCGACTGCGTTCCAGCAAACTGGTTTGGCTAGTATTTCTCAAAAAATAGGGAGACCCAATAGGTGGCCCCGTTTCGGCATGTTTGTTATCGGCCGATTTTACGATTAAATAATAGGGGCTGTTTGCAGCCAGTTGGTCTAAATCGCGGGCTTTGTCGTCATAAAACCCAAAACGATAATCTTCTGTTGCACTGATTGACGTATTTCCCCACCATTCCCATTTAAGGTTGGGGTTGGTTCCTGGGCGATTTTCGTTAAAAACCCAACCCACCACAGGGCCATAAGCATGATTTGAAATGAGCATTCGGGGCGCTTCTTGCGCCATTTCTACCAAATCATTGTTATAGTCCCAAACGTCCAACTTTGCCCCGTAGGCCATTCCTTTCACCTGCGGATTGACCCCTGCGGCAGCCATCGTTCCTGACAAATGCGTGGCATGATCACTCAAGACCGTACTTTGGTCTTTCAGGCGAACTCTACCTCCAAATTCGACGTGAGACAATCGCGGCAAGCCACCATCCCAAATACAAAGACGTCCGTCGAGCTCAGGCAAATCACCTTTTAAGTCCACACCAAGCGCTCCACCAACGTAAAGCCCCGTGGTATGTGTTCCCATCGAAGCGACGACATTATGACTGGTATAATAGACAGGTTCGCCGACTGCATCCACTCCTTGTAAAGTCAAAATTCGTCCGTTGGCATATTTTTTGCTAGTAAACCAACCCTTCTTTTTTGCATTTTTGAGCGCCCATTGACGATTTTGGGTATAGCGTTGTTGAAGGCTGTTGATAAAGAAATGGGAAACAGAATCGTTCTTCAAAGGTGGTACAACTGGCGCTTGAGCGCCAACGAAGAAAGTAGCGGCTGATAAACAGAGCACCATAAAACACCTGTTTATCAGCCGAGTAAAAAAAAATAATAGTGTAAGGGGTAAAATAATTGCCATTCCTTTCAAGTACAGCGCGCGCTCTAAAGCTTCTGTATCGTATGCACAACGCGCATTGGTGTACCCTCCTCTTCGAATATAGCAAAAAACGTACCGCTTTGCAAAGAAGTTACGTTAAACTGCGTCCGAAATGTTTTTTCAAATTTTTCCATTTGCTGTTGTCCTACCATTCGGCCGCTTAGGTCGTAGAGCGTTGCTCGGATGGCCGTCGGCTTGGTATTGGTCGGCGGCGCGTATTCACATACCAAAAACGCGTGCGCAGGATTGGGATACACCCTAGAGGTTGCAACGGTCGATGCAACGTTATCGTCTAAAGCTGTAATTGTAATTCTAACTTCATCCGATACCACTTCGCCGCAGCCGCTCACATTGGCCCTTACGGAATAACTGCCCGTTTGAAATGCCGTAAACGTAGCCGACGTTGCTCCAGGGATTGGCAAGCCATTAATCAACCATTGATTGCTTGTCGTCGCATTAGAACGAAGCGTAATTCCGTCCACAACGGTGATGGTAGGCTTCTCGGGCTTACGGGTAGTCAAGGCAACGGGCGTCGATAACGTTGGTAAACAATTATTTACCGAAGTGCTGACCGCATAATTACCCGCCTGTATTGCTTCCAAACTGTTACCTACAGCTCCGCTCACTGGCTGACTGTTGAAATACCACTGATAAATCCCCGCGTTTACTGGTGCTTTCAGGGTAAGCGAACTACCTTCACAAATACTCGCGGCCCCGTCAAAACTAATGCTTGGAGTGGACTTAGTAGCGGTTTTGGCGGTAATTGCGACTCTTTCACTCGGACAGCCAAATGATTTAACTTTCAAATCGTACAAATAATAATACGCATTGGTAAGGGTATCCACGGTATTGTTTTGGGCAAACAGCGCTCCGCGCAACGCAATCACCCCAGGAATGCTATACGGGAAACCCGTGACACCAACATTGCTACGGTAAATCGTAGCGCCGTTTTCGTATTCAATGGTGATTTTATAATTCCCCGCTTGCGGAATCGACAGATTAAGTGGGTACACTTTTCCTTCGTCCGAAGGGTCATCCGCATATTGGCCCGCAGGTGCGCCCGTATTCGGTACATTGGGATTTCGGCTGGCTGTTACATCTATTGTCGTACTCGACACAAATCGGTCGTCCAGCCCCATGACGGTAAAAGTCAATCGACCTGGCGTAGCCGTATATAGTCGGGCACTTTCAAGAACCAAAGGTACTTCGGTTTTAATCAACGGCGCAGGCCCAAAATTTCCCGCATAAGCCCCTCCTCCGTGAAGCGACTTAGATGCTGGACCTACATTCCCAGTAAAATCGTTTAACGCTACATAAAATGTTCCATTAGGAACTTTCAACGAGCTACTCGCAAAATTTCCAATCGCAAATGGCTTTGCTTCCGTGGGACTATCGTACCAAAAAGCCGTGCCCGAATCCCGCGAAATCAAGGATAACGGATCCGCATCACAGTAAGTCGCTGTAGCCGAAGTAACCGTGGGAATAGTAGCGACAGTCCGAACCTCACGAAGAACGTTATTGGCCGTATCTTGGTCATTTTCAAGGTTAGTACGACAAATAAACTGGTAATTTTTGCCAGACACCAATTTCCCTAACAGTGCATCGGAGAGTGTCATCGTAGCCGTTGAAAAAGGAGCAATCGCTTGATTAACAGCTCCGTTTATTGTTCCAACCAATGCCCCAGAAGCATCCCGCACTTGCACCGAAACGGGGATATTTTGTTGCGTTTCGGTACCTACATTTCTCACTTGTACGGTGATATTTTTCAGTTGGTTACCACAAAAATTATTTTCTGGAGTTACCAACGACGCCAAGGATACATCCCGCGTTGGACGAACATAACGGACTAGGTATTCTTGCGTTTCGCCCTTGGCATAAACCCCGCACGCCACCACCGAGGAAGGGGCATTGGTTTCGACGCATACAATCCGTACACGTGCCCAATTCCCTACCACTAACCCAGAAGGCACTTTTACATCCGCCTTGAACGTCGCATTGCCTTTTAGTACATCCGATGTTGCCACATTTTCATTGAGATCGTCAAAATCACCGTCGCCATTCCAATCCACAAATGCCTTTACTACTTTATCAAAATCGCCTCCACAGGTTGTTAGTTTCACTTCCAATGGCAACGTTTGTCCTGCCGCCACAGCGACCACTTGCGTTGTAAAATCGCTGTATTCTTGGCAGCCATCTTTTCCTGCTTGAACCACATTTCCGAATGTCACTTGGGCAATTTTGGTATCTGCGTTTGAACTTGCCTTCGATTCGCAAAACACTTTCCCACCAATTCCACTCACAATCAAGGCATAAGCCTGAGATGTATTGGTTAACGTGGCACCTTTGTGCTTTATAGTGATTGTATAAGTACGCCCAGGAACGGGATTGACAATACGTATTTGTTCGACGTTATCCCGAATATTATCTCCCTGCGTTGCATTCGCCGACGGCTGATTAGGGTCTAGTATCCACGGCAATGACTCCGTCGTTCCGTCACTCACACGTATATCTAGGTCATTGATTAATTTAGGCGTTCGGTTGTTGAAATTCGCCGCCGATACACTGGTCGCTGGGGATTCGGGATCCGTCCAGCAAATGGTAGCCACCAATGGGCCACGTCCCGATGCAATTACTTGCGTGGTATAAGTTTCATTGATTGCCAACGTACGTTCGGCTAATAAATGGTTCAAATCACGGTTCAGTATTACTTCAGCAGCTTGCTTCATATTCAAAAGCCCCCAGCCGTATTGATAGTCAGGGCCAGGATTACCCGCATCGTCGGCGGTATGAATTGCCAAGCCTTTCAGCGTTGATGAACGCATAAATTTCTTGTTTTGCTGCTGATAAAGTTCCTGTAACAAAAATAACGACCCTGATACGTTTGGCGATGCCATTGAGGTTCCACTGAGCACTGTATAAGCGTTATTGGACGTGGACGTTGTCGAAAAAACACTCACTCCTACACCTACAATATCGGGTTTGATTCGCCCATCGTCAGTTGGCCCCCAACTACTAAAACTTGAAATTCGAGGGTCTGAAAGTTGGTTATATCCGTTGCTTAATACACTCACAGCTCCTACTGTCAGGATATTTTTAGCATTCCCGTAGGTCGCAATCAAATCATATCCATCCTGATTGGCGCGTTGGATGGTACTTGTCCGAGTTGAGCCTCCCAAAAAATACGGCGTTCCAGCAGGAGGGCCATTCGAGCCCCTTGAATTTCCTGCGGCATTGACAATTAAATAGTAGGGCGCGTTATAAGCAACACGATCCCACTCGCGCGCGCGGGTGTCGTAGAATCCCATTTTATAGTCGTTTTGCTCATTTACCGTTGAATCGCCGTACCATTCCCATTTACGGTTCACATCGGTTCCAGGGCGCGCTGAATTATAACGCCAACCTGCCACTGTTCCGTAAGAATGGTTAGAAATCAACACATCAGGAGCCACGTTGACCATCTCTGGGGTATCATTGTTAAAATCATGGGCCAAGAGCGTCGCGGCATTCGACATTCCTTTAGCCCGAGGATTCACCCCCGTTGCTATCATCGTTCCACTTACGTGCGTAGCGTGGGCATCTGCCGTAGTCGCATTGTCTAGTTGAGTCACACGCCCTGCCAGTTCGGTGTGCGTTCCCAGTACCTGTCCACCGTCCCATATTGCCAAACGGTCTTTCATCGGAGCACTTCCTCCCGTCAAATTTAGTCCAAGGCCGCCATCGTTATAAAGTGTATTTGTGCGGGTTGTCAGGGCAGCACCAACGTTGGTGGTGGTAATATCATACAAAGGCTGCCCCGTTTCGCTTACCCCTGCCAGAATCATCACCGACCCATCGGGAAAGGACTGTCGTTCTACCCAATTATTCTTCTTTGCTAGTTGATGCAACTCAACCGCCGCTAATCGGTATTGATTATCAATTGATTGCCGTACATTCCTAATCTTTTGCTGCTGTTCGGTCGAGTAAAGTGGCAAGCGCTGGGCATACATAGTTGACCCAATCAGTGCCAATACACAGAAAATCAAGTAAAAACGAAAGTGCATGATGAAGCGATTTTTCTTTTTAAAACGTGAAAATGGGGCTTGAAGTTATACAAAACTCCGCAAATCATAGCAGTTTTGTACACGTACTGGCACGCCTCCAAATACTGAATTCCCCGTCAAGTCATCTAGTACCTGGTCATCTGTCAAATCATTTACACTAACTCCTGCGTGAGACTGCGCCACATTCAGCCTAACTCCGTCGCGCCCATGCCCATAGCCGTGCGGCAAACTCACCACCCCCTGCATCATTTTTTCGGTAAGCTCGACTTCTACCTTAACCTTACCCACGCGTGACATCACCTCGACTTCGCTTCCCGTTTTAATCCCTCGTTGTTGGGCATCCTGCGGGTGCATCAATAGGGTACAACGGTTACGTCCCTTCACCAAGCGTTCCGAATTGTGCATCCACGAATTGTTATCCCGAACGTGGCGTCGATTGATAAGCAGTAAATCAAAATCTGAAGACGGAGGTTGTGCCAAAGCTTTTTTGATTCTTTCTACGTCTTTGACCAATAACGGTGGCGCCAACCAAACTTTTTTATTTGAAGTCTGCAAACGTGCGGGTAAACAGGATTCTAAAGCTCCCAAATCCAAACCGTGCGGATGTTGCCGAAGTGCATCTAAACTCAATTTATATTTTCCAAAACGCAGGGCTAAATCAACTTTTGTGTGCGGGTCTTCGGGGGTAAATGAGGACGAATAATGACCCATCAAACGAGCTGTCAGTTCCTGAAAAATCTCCCAATCATATTTCGTACCCGTTTCTTTGGCAAATAACGGCTCCGACCATCGTGCTACATTTCGGATGGCCAAGGCATTAAAAGTCAAGTCATAATGAGCCACTTCTAAGCCTGTTGCAGGGGGCAAAATGAGGTGAGCGTGACGGGTTGTTTCGTTGATATAGATGTCGATGGAAACCATAAACTCCAAGGTCTCAAACGCCCGATCCAGCTGCTGCCCGTTTGGCGTCGAAAGAATAGGGTTCCCACAGCTCGTAATCAGCGCTTTTATTTGTCCCTCACCTTCCGTCAAAATTTCTTCTGCCAAGGTCGAAACGGGAAGTTCCCCCATAAACTCAGGCAAGCCACGTACCCGACTTTGGTAACGGTTGTATTTGTTATACTCACCTTTGGAAGCCGCTAAAATATCCATGGCAGGCTGGGTAAACATGGCTCCACCCGCTCTATCAAGGTTTCCAGTGACACAGTTGAGGGCATTCACCAACCATTGACAAGCGCCGCCAAAAGCTTGGGTTGACAACCCAATTCTCCCATACGCAACTGCCGATGGAGCATTGGCAAACTCCCTAGCCAACTGCCGAATCTCGGCTGTTGCGATACCCGTACGGTCAGTTACCTCTTCTGGGGAGAATGCTGCCACTATCTGTTTCAACTCGTCTAAGCCATCGACATAGGCTGATACTGTTTCGAGTTGCTCCTCAAAAATCACCTGCAACATGGCCAACAACAAAAATACATCAGTAGCAGGACGGATGAAGTAATGGACGTCAGCCTTGGCGGCAGTTTCAGTATAACGCGGGTCAACGACCACCACTTTTCCACCCCGTTGCTGAATCGCTTTCAAACGATTTGCCATGTCAGGCGCAGTCATCAAGCTTCCATTGGAAGCAAGAGGATTTGCTCCCAAAATCAACCAAAAATCAGTACGGTCAATGTCGGGAATGGGTAATAAAAAAGGATGACCAAACTGCTGCCAAGCTGCAAAATGGTGGGGCAATTGGTCGGCTGAAGTTGCAGAAAAGATATTTTTTGTCTTCAAAGCCCTCATTAAGTTCGTTCCCGCCAAATACGTTCCAGAATTATGCACCGATGGATTTCCCGCATACATGGCCACTGCATCAGGCCCATCACTTGCCTGAATTTGCCCCAAACGGGCCGCGACTTCCTCCAAAGCTTCCTCCCATGTTATTTCCTCCCATCCAGTGACTGTTCGGCGCACGGGTTTCTTCAAACGATTAGGGTCTTCATAAATATCTTTCAATGCCACGGCCTTAGGACAAACGTGTCCACGGCTAAATGGATCGCTTTTATCTCCTGCTATCGAAACCACTTGATGACCCGTATAGTGGATTTCAAGACCGCAAATGGCCTCGCAAAGATTACATGCACGATAATGTACCCTCGAATTTATCATACTTTACATTCGTTTGATGCAATATAAATATTTTTACCAAACTTCTTTGGGAGGATACTTTTTTGATTTTCAAAAAGTTACTATCTTTGCGTCCCGTTTTGAAACAAAGCATCGTAACATCATAAAGCGCTGATACAGAAATGAAAAAAGGAATTCATCCAGATTACAGAGAAATCGTATTTTGGGATTTAGCAACTGATGACAAGTTCGTAACACGTTCTTGCGCCCCAACAAAAGACACTATCGAGTTTGAAGGAAAAACTTACCCTGTGTTCAAGGCCGAGGTAACTTCTCAGTCACACCCGTTCTACACTGGTAAAAATACATTGATTGACACGGCTGGTCGTGTTGACAAATTCCTTAGAAAATACGGAAAGAGATAATTCTTCTTCGTTTTTTTACCACAAAAAAGGAGCTGCGAAAACAGCTCCTTTTTTTATGTCCATTGTGACGGCTACGAATGATAAGGCGACGGGCTCACCGACGTCCAGCCTCCATCTACAACCAACGACTGCCCAGTCACGTGAGCTGCCCCTGGCGAGACCAGAAACAGTGCCGCATTGGCAATATCTTGCACGGTTGCAGGACGCCCCATGGGCGTAATTTTACTCCACGTTTGGTTATATGCTGGATCTTCGGCAGTGCGCTCCGTCATTGTAGCGCCTGGCGCTACGGCATTAATGGTAATCCCGTAAGGTGAAAGCTCTACCACCAAGCTCTTAGCCAGCATTTCGAGGGCTGCTTTGGTCATGCCATAAGCGGCCAAAAATTGGTGCGCTTGGTGGCCTGTTACCGACGACATCAACAACACCCGCCCTCCTTGCCCTTGTAGGCGCATCTGGCGCGCCGCCGCTTGGGTTAGGAAGAAACTACCCCTGATGTTCAAATCTAACAGCTGCTGAAGCGATTCTGGGCGATACTCAAAAAAGTCGCCAAACGTAGTTATACCTGCATTTGCCACGACTGTCGTCAGCTTACCAAAAACCTTCACAGCCTCGGATACCATTGCTTGAACAAAGTCAACGTCGGCAGCATTTCCTGGATAACTGATACAGCTTCCTCCTTGCTGCTGAATGGAAAGCGCCCCTTCGTCCGACAATGCTTTATCGAGGTCGTTTAGCACAACTGCCGCACCTCGCTCTGCCAACTGACGGGCTATTTCTAAGCCAATTCCTTGGCCAGCCCCCGTTACAATCGCCACTTGGCCGCTAAATTCTTTTTCTTTCATGTATTCGCTTCTTAGTTCTACCTACTTATTCGGTTGGCTTTTTACTCCACCAACTCGCCAACAATGACCCTGTAATGTTCATAATTGGGCCAAACAATGCTGGTGCCAACCCTACTGTTGCTACTTTCCCCATTTGTAGGGCAATTCCTGAGGCCAAACCTCCATTTTGCAACCCCACTTCAATGGCGACTGTTCGGCAATCTTGTTCGGGAAGTTTCAATAATCTCGCGCTCCAATACCCCAACATATAGCCAGCCAAATTATGAATCAATGTACACACAATGAGTATTCCACCTACCTTCAACAAACTATCCCGCCCCGCAGCCGTAATGATACAAATAATAACGGCAATTCCTGCCATAGAAACCAAAGGCATGTATTTGTTTAGAAACGCGGTTTGGTTTCTAAAGATTTTATTCACGGCCAACCCAACACCAATGGGCAAGATGATAATTTTTAGGATTTCAATCATCATCTTCATAAAATCAATTTCTATAAATGACCCGCCCAATAATTTCATTAAAAGAGGTGTCAGTATGGGAGCCATCAGGGTTGCACAAGAAGTAATGGTCAGCGATAGGGCCACATTGGCCTTGGCGATGTACGCCATTACGTTGGAGGCTAAACCGCTCGGAGAACAACCAATTAGAATTATTCCCGCTGCAATTTCAGCAGGGAAATCGAAGCTTACGGCCAAAGTATAACCTACCAAGGGCATAATGGTGAATTGACAAACAAGGCCAATGATGACACTCTTGGGAGATTTTACAACCGCTTCAAAGTCTTTTGGGCTCATCGTCGTTCCCATGCCAAACATGATGATCTGCAAGAGCGGAACGATGAGGGTTTTTAATTGAAAATCCCCAATTTGGGTAAAAGTTTGAGGGAAAAATAGGGCAAGTGTTGCCGCAACAATGATGGATAAGGTATAAAGGTAATTTTTCATGTGAGGTTAAGGAATATAAAATTAGGCAAAAGCCGCACCCACAAAAGCGTAGGTACGGCCAAAAATACCCTGCGATAACAGGTTATGCTAACGACTTTCTTGCGTCGCGATCGGGGTCATTTTTCACTACTGGTGCATCATCAAGAATCATTGTTTCTCCTTTTCCAGTGGTGTATTGTGGCCAATTGGGCAAACCACCTCCGTTGGGGTTTCCTGTCCGTGCAAAATTGACAAACGATTTGGCCATTTTCTCTGAAAGTCGTCTCGGGCGCGCTCCCCCGCCCGTGTGCGTGAGCATCAAATCAGTATTATAAAACCAAAAACAAATATCGTCGCAATGGAAAGCCCGCATTCTTCCATCAAAGAGAGGTGGTTGCCACCCAAACCAAGCCACATAAACAGGCGCTTTTTGTTTTACTTTGGCATCGGCAGTCGCAATTGCATTCTTACGATTACTTAATATCATCGACCAAATTTCGACTGGCTTTTTATCAGGGAATGTCTTTGAATAAGCATCTGCTACTTCTCCAGATTTTTCGCCAAAACGCACTTTCAATTTTTCTTTGACATCATTCATCGATACTTTTTCGAGTGCGGAATCAACCCTACTCGGCGACTGCTCGTTGAAAGTTGTGGAGATAATCATCGGAATATCGGCTGAAAAGTGCGCCGAATCGCTATAAAAAGGCGTCGCCGACAAAAATGTCCCATCTGCTACTGGGCTAAACCCTCCTCGCACTAGATTCAATCGCTTTGCTTCTTCTGCCATTTTGGCTACGGCACGATTGGCAATATCTATGTACTCCCGCCACGGTATTTGTTGTAATTTATCAATTTCATTCGAACCTAGCCCTGCTTCTTTGAGTACCATTGCTCCCAATTTTTCGGCGTATTCTTTGTTTACACCTCCTAATGATGACCCACTCAATGCTACCGCTTTATGAAACAGCCCTTTCGCTGACGGCATTGCCATCAGTGTACAAACTTTTGCCCCACCACCCGATTGACCAATGATAGTAACGTTAGAGGCATCTCCTCCAAAATTAGCGATATTGTCTCTTACCCATTCGAGAGCTGCAACAATATCCAACATACCAACATTACCTGAAGCAGCAAATTTTTCACCTCCTACTCCCGCGATACTGGTAAAACCTAATGCCCCAAGTCGGTGGTTGAGTGAACAGAATACCACATCGCCCATTCGACTCAGGTTCTCCCCATGGTACCCGTCTTGTTCAATGCCGTTGCCATTAACAAATCCACCGCCGTGCAGCCATACAACGACTGGGCGTTTTTTGTTATCTAAAGCAGGCGTCCAGACGTTTATCCGAAGGCAATCTTCGCTTACATCGTCGTAGTTCCAATGATCCACAAATGAGGCATATTGGTCAGCATACCGCTTTTCCATGATTTGGGGTGCTGTGTTTCCCCACCAAACGGCTGGACGCACTTCTGTCCAAGACGTTGGTTTTTGAGGTGGCATAAACCGATTTGCTCCTGAGGTATCTGCGCCGTACGGAATGCCTAAAAATGTATGAATACCTCGCAAAATAAACCCTCTGACTCGACCATAGGCTGTATTTGCGACGGCGATGTTATCGCCAACAAACAAAATTTGCTCGTCTTCTTTTGACTGGACGTTGGTAGGTTGTGCATTGGAAGCAAGTGGTACACTTACTCCCGCAGTTGCAGCACTAAGCCCCAGCGTCTGAATAAAACTTCGGCGATTAGCTTTCATAAAGTAAAACGTGTTTAGGAGTGAACTGGTAAAAGTCAACACTTTACAAAAGCCTTTTAAAGCAAAAAACTCCCCAAAGACTTGGGGAGTTTTTTGAATATTACTTAGATTTTTTATGCTTTAAACAACTCAATAAAGTTGTCGAACAAATAGCGTGAATCGTGCGGGCCTGGCGATGCTTCAGGGTGATACTGTACTGAAAATGCAGGCTTATCTTTCCGCTTAATACCTTCAATGGTTTTGTCATTGAGGTTGATGTGCGTTACTTCAACATCAGGATGCGCTTCGATTTCCTCTGGGCTTACCGCAAAACCGTGGTTCTGTGAAGTAATCTCACAAAGTCCAGTTTGGAAGTTTTTCACGGGGTGGTTCAATCCACGGTGGCCGTGGTGCATTTTGTACGTAGAAATTCCACTTGCCAACGCTAGGATTTGGTGACCCAAACAAATTCCAAAAATGGGTTTGTTGGTACCCAAAAACTTCTGAACTGTTTCGACAGCATACGGCATTGACGACGGATCGCCTGGGCCATTTGAGATAAAGAAACCGTCAGGATTCCATGCCATCACTTCTTCAAAAGGAGTTTTAGCTGGGAACACCTTGCAATAGCAGCCGCGCTGAGTCATGTTCAAAAGGATACTTTTTTTGATACCATAATCCATCACCGCGATTCGGTACCGGGCCGTTGTTTCATCGCCCATAAAATAAGGCACTTTAGTAGAAACTACCGACGACAACTCCAAACCTGCCATGTTAGGCACTTCTTTTAAGTGCTCCATGAGTGTTTTTTCGTCCAAGATTTCGGACGAAATAATTGCGTTCATTACCCCTTGTTGGCGAACGTGACGTACCAATTGGCGGGTATCCACTTCGCTAATTCCAACGATATTTGCTTTTTCAAAATACGTTTGGAGCGAAAAGTCAGCTGTTTTGCGAGAATAAATACGCGAGAAAGAGTTACAAACCATCCCGCTAATTTTTACAGAACTTGATTCTTCCTCGCTGTCCAACTGTACACCGTAGTTACCAATGTGAGAATTGGTATTGACCACAATTTGCCCAAAGTACGAAGGATCAGTATAAATTTCCTGATAGCCAGTCATACCTGTGTTGAAGCAAATTTCGCCACCCATTGTACCAATTTTGCCAAGCGCCAACCCTCTGAGGGCTGTTCCGTCTTCGAGAAGTAAGAGTGCTGGTTGTTGAGAACCCATTTTTTAGTTGGTGTTGAATAATTTATTTTGCAAATTTCCAAAAAAAGGGGCTAAACTTTCGTTTAACCCCTTTAGTATTTCAACTTTTCTTCATTTTATAGAACTAATTCTGAGAAAAGTTATTCTTGGCCTCCGTTTAATTCGTCTTGCCAAGCTTTCAATTCATCAAATTTACCATCGCGAGCGAGGGCAGCTTGCTGAGGCCATGTGGCAGGGCTCTTAGAGCCGATACCCGCAGCCGATACGATTTCTTGAATTGCTTCAGGAGTTGAGTCTGCCAATTGCGCAAAGGTTGTTACACCCGCCGCGACAAGCGCGCTTGCGATTTTTGGACCAATTCCTTCGATGATTTCAAGGTCATCAGCAGCTGTTACTTCCGCTGTTTCAGCAGCAATTTCTTCCACAACTGGTGCAGAAGCTTTTACTTCAGTTTCAGCTTTTTTACCACCACGACGGCTACGACGTGTTTTTGCTGCTTTTTCTTCAACCGCAGCAAGAAGCGTTTCGTTGAAGTCAACTAACTCAATCATACAAACTTCGGCAGCGTCACCTTGACGAGTACCCAATTTGATGATACGAGTGTAACCTCCAGGACGGTTGGCGATTTTGTCAGCAACAGTACTGAACAATTCTTTTACAACCTCTTTCTCAGGGATGTAAGAGAAAACGATACGGCGGTTGTGCGTAGTATCTTCTTTAGAGCGTGTCAAAAGAGGCTCAACATATTTTTTGAGTTCTTTTGCTTTCGCTAAAGTAGTTTCGATACGCTTGTGGATAATCAATGACGAAGCCATGTTGCGTAGTAAGGCACTACGGTGTGAGGAGGTACGCCCCAAATGGTTGTCTTTTTTACCGTGTCTCATTAGTTTGAGTTTTTGATTAGCTTCGAGCTGCGGAAACCGCGCTTCAGAATACTAACCGGTTGAACAATACATAAAAAGACCTTTCTCATTTCAGAGAAAGGTCGAAAGATTTTAGTCTTCGTCGAGGCGGTACTTCGCTACGTCCATACCAAACGTCAAATTCTTCTCAGCGATTAATTGCTCCAACTCAGTCAATGACTTTTTACCGAAGTTACGGAACTTCATCATATCAGCCACTTCGAGTCTTGCCAAATCACCAAGGGTTTTGATGTCTGCCGACTTAAGACAGTTATAAGCACGTACTGATAAGTCGAGGTCAGCCAAAGGCGTTTTCAACAACTTACGCATACGCAACATTTCTTCATCTACTTCGCTCACCTCGTCATTTTTCTGAGTTTCAAACGTCATGGTTTGATCAGAGAACAACATAAAGTGTTGAATCAAGATGTAAGCAGCGCCTTTGAGGGCTTCTTCTGGGTGGATAGACCCGTCAGTGGTAACCTCAATAAGTAGTTTTTCGTAGTCAGTTTTCTGCTCTACGCGCGTATTTTCTACGCTGTACTTAACGTTTTTGATTGGTGTGTAAATGGCGTCAATTGGAATATGACCAATCGGTAATTCCAATGTACGAGGTTCGTCAGCAGGGACATAACCACGACCTTTCTCAAGGATAATCTCCATTTCGAAAGTCATTTGGTCGTCGATGTGACAGATAACGAGGTCAGGGTTCAAAACCTGGAACGATGAAGTAAACTTAGCGATATCGCCAGCTGTTACCACCGATTGGTTTTTCACACTTACCGAAATTTTGTTATCAACCAATTCCGAAACCTTCTTAAAACGAACCATTTTAAGGTTCAAGATGATTTCGGTAACATCTTCAACAACTCCCTCAATCGAAGAGAATTCATGAAGAACACTTGGAAAACGAACGCTAATGATAGCGTAGCCTTCCAGCGATGAAAGCAGGATACGACGTAACGCATTTCCTATTGTTACACCGAAACCTTTTTCCAGCGGCTTGAACTCAAACAACCCGTGAAAGTCGTCGGCTTTTTCCATTACGACCTTGTCAGGCATTTGGAATGCTAAAATAGACATAGGATTAGCAGTTTTTTTAGAGTCCGAAGAGCGGTTATTAACCGCAAAAAAGTATGTTTTTCTAAACATACAAAAACAAAACCCTTGACGTGGTAATCCACCCCACAAGGGTTTTGTAGAATAATTTAAGACTATTTCGAATACAATTCGACGATAGCTTGCTCGTTCACGTTTTCAGGAATCTGATCACGTTCTGGGTACTGAACAAACTTACCAACCATCAAACCGTTATCCCACTCAAGCCAGTTAAAACGTTTTGCAGCAGCTGTACGAGCTACGATGCTATCGTTGATAGTTTCAAGTGATTTTGATTTCTCGCGAACACCAACTACTTGGCCTGGGCGCAATGAGTACGAAGGTACGTTTACGACTTCGCCATCAATAGTGATGTGTTTGTGAGTAACCAACTGACGAGCAGCACGGCGAGTAGGAGCAATTCCTAAACGATATACTGTATTGTCAAGACGTGCTTCGCAAAGTTTAAGCAAGTTTTCACCTGTGATACCTTCACGTACTGCTGCACGGTGGAAAAGGTTACGGAACTGGCGCTCCAAGATACCGTAAGTATATTTCACCTTTTGTTTTTCTTGCAATTGAAGTGCATATTCTGACTTCTTGCTACGACGCCCTCTGCCGTGTTGGCCTGGAGGGTAATTCTTTTTACTAAGTGCTTTGCTTGGCCCTAGGATAGCCTCACCAAAACGACGTGAAATCTTCGATTTCGGACCTGTATAACGTGCCATGTGAATTGATTTAGAATAAACACAAAAATTACCGTAGGAACAATCTAGCAACCCCAGTGTCCAAATTGCTGATTGTTCGTACGGTGTTATAAAATCTTAAAGATTATACTCTTCTGCGCTTTGGAGGGCGGCAGCCATTGTGAGGTAGCGGAGTAATGTCCTTGATAGTAGTCACTTCAATACCTACGTTTTGTACGGTACGGATAGCAGACTCACGTCCAGAACCTGGTCCTTTTACAAACACTTCTGCTTTGCGCATTCCAAGGTCATATGCTACTTGGGCACAGCTTTGAGCAGCTGTTTGGGCAGCATAGGGCGTATTTTTCTTTGAGCCTTTAAAGCCCATTTTACCAGCTGATCCCCAAGAGATAACTTGACCAGACAAATTGGTAACTGAGATGATAATGTTGTTGAAGGAAGCTTTAATGTGAATTTGACCCACTTGCTCCACTTGTACAACGCGCTTTTTTGCTTTATCCTTACGCTTATTTTGAGCCATTGTTTTAATCGGTATCTGTTAGCAGTTATCTGTTATCCTACTCATTATTTCAAACAAATAACGGACAACAGTTAACAATTATGAATTACTTCGTAGCCTTCTTCTTATTCGCTACAGTCTTACGCTTACCTTTACGAGTACGGCTATTGTTCTTCGTTCTTTGTCCACGCAAAGGAAGACCTTTACGGTGACGTAAGCCACGGTAACAACCGATGTCCATCAAGCGCTTGATGCTCAATTGAACTTCTGAGCGAAGGGCGCCTTCAGTAGTAAATTCACCATTAATGATTCCACGAATAGCATTAGCTTCTTCGTCCGACCATTCAGCTACTTTTTTGTCGTAACTAATTCCAGCTTTTTCCAAAATTCTACGAGCGGAGCTACGTCCAATTCCGAAGATGTAAGTAAGCGAAATCTCGCCACGTTTTTTGTCTGGAATGTCAACACCTGCAATACGTGCCATATCTTAAATTATCCTTGTCTTTGTTTGTACTTGGGATTTTTCTTGTTGATCACGTAAAGTTTACCTTTACGGCGAATCACTTTACATTCAGCACTGCGCTTTTTAATAGACGCTTTTACTTTCATTTTTGTATTTGATTTTGGATTTTAGACGATAGGACTTTCAAAATCAAAACGAACTACTTAAAGCCCTACTATCTATTATCAAGTTGTTACCTTTATTTATACCGATAGATAATTCGAGCTTTAGATAAGTCATAAGGCGACATCTCTAATTTCACTCGATCACCCTGCAAAATCTTGATATAATTCATTCGCATCTTTCCGGAAATGTGAGCAATTACTTCATGCTTGTTTTCGAGTTGTACTCTAAACATTGCATTTGAGAGCGCTTCTACGATTATTCCGTCAACTTCGATGAGTCCTTGTTTTGCCATATACTCTTTTGGTAAGGAAAATTAGACGCTTACCATTAACGTCGTATTTTGGGTTACTTCTTCGATATACTTAAACGTTGTAAGAATTTCCGCTTTGCCTTTTCGAACCAATACTGTATGTTCAAAATGAGCCGCTGGTTTTCTATCCGTTGTTCTAATCGTCCAACCATCTTTTTCTTGAACTACGTTACGTTTTCCAAGTGTAATCATTGGTTCGATAGCAATAACGATTCCTTCTCTTAGTCTAGGGCCTTGTCCTTTCTTTCCATAATTTGGAACTTCTGGTCCTTCGTGCAGGTTTCGGCCTACACCATGCCCTACTAATTCTCTTACAACACCGTATCCAAACTTTTCAACATAGGTTTGGACAGCATATCCTATATCTCCTACTCGTTTGCCTTCAACGGCTTGCTCAATACCTAAATAAAGCGATTGTTTTGTTCTTTTAAGGAGGTTTGAAACTTCAGGACTTACATTCCCAATCGGATATGTATAAGCACTATCGCTATGAAACCCATTTAACTTTACACCGCAATCAATCGAAATAACATCGCCTTCCTTTAGTTGGTACTGGCTTGGAAAACCGTGAACCACAATGTCATTCAAAGAAATACAAAGTGCCGAAGGAAAACCATTATAACCTTTAAATGACGGATGTCCTTTATGGTCTCTGATAAACTCATCAGCAACTTTATCGAGCTGCTTTGTGGCCACTCCTGGTTTAATCCATTTGGCTACTTCTGCATGTGCTTTGCCTAACAGCTGGGCACTTTCCTTAATGAGTAGTACTTCTTCTTCTGACTTGAGAAAAATCATCTTCTTTATTAGGCAGCTACAGTCTCAGTACGTCCTTTCACGCGCCCTGACTTCATCAAGCCTTCATAGTGCTTCATCAATAAGTAGCTTTCTACTTGTTGTAATGTATCAAGTACAACACCTACTAAGATAAGAAGCGAAGTTCCACCAAAGAATTGAGAAAACTCTCTTGTCATACCTGACATACTTGCAAGTGATGGTAAGATAGCAACAACTGCTAACAAAATCCCTCCTGGCAGTGTGATTCGGTCTAATACAGTAGCAATGAAATCAGATGTAGCAATGCCCGGTTTTACTCCTGGGATAAAGCCTCCCCCACGCTTCATATCATCAGATATTTGTTGTGGGCTGATAGCAATCGCTGTATAAAAGAAAGTAAAGACAATAATCAAAGTTGCAAACAATACATTGTATTGCCAAGTCGTGTAGTCGTTGAATGTTGTAGCTATCGAACTAGCCACATCACTTTTCTCTGCAAACAAACCAGCCACTAGTGATGGGATAAACATCAATGCTTGCGCAAAAATGATTGGCATTACTCCTGACGTGTTAAGTTTCAAAGGCAAGTACTGACGTTGACCGCCCATTACTTTATTACCAACAACTTGTTTTGCATACTGAATGGGTACTCGACGTACTGCTTGAGTCAATGCTACTGCAAACATTACCACCACAAAAAGAGCAACAATTTCTGCAACAAAAATCAACAAACCACCACTACCGCGTGAAGCACCTTCCTGAACAATTGCTTTTGGGAAACGAGACACAATCCCAATCATAATCAACATTGATGTTCCGTTTCCAATTCCCTTGTCAGTGATACGTTCACCTAACCACATACAGAATATTGTTCCTGCAGTAAGGATAAACACGGCTGAAATGGTGAAAGCTGCACGATCAATCAATAGAGCTTCTGAAGAGATGGTTGTTTGTAAATAACTTACCGATTGTGCGATGGTAACAAAGATTGTTAGTACACGCGTAATCTGATTAAGTTTTTTCCGTCCAGACTCTCCTTCTTTCTGCATTTTTTGAAAGTAAGGCAACGCCATTGTCAATAACTGAATGGCAATTGACGCAGAAATGTAAGGCATAATACCTAGCGCAAAGATAGATGCTTTCGTAAATGCACCACCGAGGAAGGTATCTAATAAGCCTAAAAGACCTGAATTATTCACCTCAAGCTTGTCACTATCAATACCTGGAAGTACGATGTACGAACCAAGGCGATAGACCGCGATCAATAGAAGAGTATAAAGAATTCTACTTCTAAGCTCTTCGATTGAAAAGATATTTTTTAAGGTCTGTATAAACCGTTTCATGCGTTTTTAGATTTACCTGTGTAAAAAATCAGGCAAAGTTACGAAAATCTTTTGAATCAAGATTATAATGTAACCGCTTTACCACCTGCTTTTTCGATAGCTTCGGCAGCAGTCTTAGAAAAAGCGTGAACTTTTACTTCAACGGCAACTTTTAATTCACCACGATTAAGCACTTTTACTAAGTCTGTTTTAGATACCAAGCCATTGCTATAAAGTGTCTCAATATCGATTACAGTAGCATTTGTTTTGTCAACAACTGCTTGGATTGCATCCAAATTAAGAGCTTTGTATTCAACGCGGTTGATATTCTTAAAACCGAATTTAGGTACTCGTCTTTGAAGCGGCATCTGTCCACCTTCAAAGTGACTTTTTTGGCTATATCCCGAACGAGACTGCGCCCCTTTGTGTCCGCGTGTAGAAGTTCCGCCCATTCCTGAACCTTGACCTCTACCCAAACGTTTTTTTGTTTTTACCGAGCCTGAAGCTGGTTTCAATGCGCTAAGATTCATTGCTATATCGCGGATTAAATCTCTTCAATTTTCACTAAATGATCTACCTTGCGAATCATACCTTCAAGGGCTGGATTCACATTAATCTCGACACTACGATTGATTTTGCCAAGTCCCAAAGCCGCAAGAGTGCGTTTTTGGTCTCCAGGGCGGCCAATCATACTTCTAACTTGTGTAATTCTTATCTTTGACATTGTCTCAAAAGATTATCCATTAAACACTGTGGCCAACTTTACTCCACGTTGGAATGCAACTTGGTGCGGAGCTCTCATTTTAAGAAGCGCGTCAATTGTTGCCTTCACTACGTTGTGAGGGTTAGAAGAACCTTTTGACTTGGCTAATACGTCGTGTACACCTGCGGCTTCTAATACAGCACGCATCGCACCACCCGCGATAACTCCAGTACCTGGAGCTGCTGGCTTAACAAATACTAAGCCACCGCTGAATTTTCCGTGCATTTCGTGAGGAACTGTTCCTTTAAGAAGTGGAACTTGCACGAGGTTTTTCTTCGCGTCTTCAATTCCTTTTGCAATGGCGTCAGTTACTTCGTTAGCTTTTCCTAATCCGTAACCTACAACGCCTTTGCCATCTCCAACGACTACAATTGCTGAGAAGCTAAAACGGCGTCCACCTTTTACTACTTTGGCAACACGGTTGATAGCTACTACCTTTTCTTTAAGGTCAGCTTCGTTGTATTTCAAAGGTTTGATACTGTTTGACATATCTTTTTAGAATTTGAGACCACCCTCACGAGCGCCGTCTGCCAATGCTTTTACTTTCCCATGATACAAATAACCATTGCGGTCAAATACAACCGCACTTACGCCTGCTGCGAGTGCTTTTTCGGCCAATTTAAGACCTACATTCTTTGCATCTTCAACATTGACACTCGCTTTTGTAGCATCAAGTTCAAGAGATGAAGCAGAGACCAATGTTTGACCTTTTGTATCATCAATTACCTGCGCATAAATACGAGCATTTGAGCGGAAAACAGAAAGGCGAGGCTTTTCTGAAGTTCCTTCTACTTTTTTCCGAATCCGGTATTTAATGCGCTGTCTTCTTTCGCTTTTTACTGAAGCCATGATTGCTTACAATTTTTTCAGATTACTGATTACTTCTTAGCAGCAGCTTTACCAGCCTTACGTCTGATTTGCTCACCCACAAAACGAATACCTTTACCTTTGTAAGGTTCAACCTTGCGGAACGAACGAATTTTCGCCGCGATTTGCCCGAGTAGTTCCTTATCAATACACTCTAAGAATACTTTCGGGTTTTGTCCTTTTTCCATCGTTGCGCTCACCTTCACTTCTGAAGGTACTGCGAAGTAGATACCGTGTGAGTATCCAAGGCTAAGCTCCAAAATGTTATTGTTAACAGAGGCTTTGTAACCTACCCCAACAATTTCTAATTGTGCTTTATACCCTTCGCTTACGCCCACAACCATGTTATTAATGAGTGCACGGTAAAGTCCGTGCAATGCTTTGTGACGTTTTTGCTCAGTTGGACGAACAACTGTCAACTCGCTGCCCTCTACTTCCACCTTGATATCACGGTCAATATCACGAGTTAATGAGCCTTTAGGCCCTTTAACGGTCACGACGTTATCGTCAGACACTGATATTGTAACGTTTGCAGGTAGCGTTATCGGCTTCTTTCCTATACGTGACATTTTCTTTCAGGTTTTATCAGTAAACGTAACACAGCACTTCTCCACCCACGTTAAGTACGCGAGCTTCTTTGTCAGTCATTACCCCTTTTGAGGTAGATACAATTGCAACGCCAAGGCCATTCAAAACGCGTGGCATTTCTGCTGAACCAGAGTACTTACGAAGTCCTGGCTTACTTACACGTTGTAAATCAACAATGGCAGACTGCTTTGTTACTGGGTTGTATTTCAAGGCAATCTTAATAGTACCCTGCGGGCCTGTCTCCTCGAACTTGTAGTTCTGGATAAAGCCTTTATCGTAGAGTACCTTAGTAATCTCCTTCTTAATGTTAGAAGCAGGTATTTCCACAACCCGGTGCTTCGCCCTTATGGCGTTTCTGATTCTCGTCAGATAGTCTGCTATGGGATCGGTTATCATTTCTCTACTGATTTGTTGCTTCCCTTCTGTAAAAGGGCTGCAAAGTTACGGAATTGATTTTGAAAACAAAAGCGATTTTTACCAACTTGCTTTGGTTACGCCAGGAATTTTTCCTTGAGAAGCCATTTCGCGGAAAACAACACGGCAAATACCAAACTTGCGCATGTATCCTCTTGGACGGCCTGTAAGGCGGCAACGGTTATGCAAACGAACTGCCGATGAACTACGAGGCAATTTGTCTAAACCTTCCCAGTCACCAGCTTCTTTCAAAGCAGCACGCTTTTCAGCATACTTAGCAACTAGCTTTTGCTTTTTCAATTCTCTTGCTTTTACTGATTCTTTCGCCATTTCCTTATTTCGTTGAAAAAGGGATTCTTATTTTTTACCTTTTGTAAAGGGCATACCAAGAGATTTCAACAATTCGTAGCTTTCTTCATCTGTCTTTGCAGAGGTTACGAATGTAATATCCATACCTGAAATCTTATTCACCTTGTCAATTTGAATTTCAGGGAAGATAATTTGCTCTTTTACACCGAATGTGTAGTTACCGCGGCCATCAAAGCCTTTGTCGCTAATTCCTTGGAAGTCACGAACACGTGGTAAAGCGATGCTTACTAGACGATCCAAGAATTCGTACATTTTGTCTCCACGAAGCGTTACTTTCACGCCAATTGGCATTTTTTCGCGTAACTTAAAGTTAGAGACCGCCTTCTTAGACATTGTTGGAACTGCCTTCTGACCTGCAATAAGGGTAATTTCTTCCAATCCAGCATCAATCAATTTCTTGTCAGATACGGCAGCACCAATACCTTTGTTGATAACAATCTTATCAAGGTGTGGTACTTGCATAATTGATTTGTATTGGAACTTCTCATGCAAGTGAGAAACGACTTCCTTCGTGTATTTCTCTTTTAATCTCGTAGTTGCCATTTTGATTATTAGTTTGTGGATTTCCGACCCACAGTTAATTTATAAGTGACAAACGAAAACTACTTTGAAGGATCTGGGATAAATTTCCCTGATTCTTTTGAATAGCGTTGTAGTTTCCCTTGCTCGTTGAGCTTGCGTCCTGTACGGGTTGGCTTACCAGTAGCTGGGTCAATCAACATCAAGTTGCTGATATGAATTGAACCTTCTATCTTTTTAAGCTCACCTTGAGGATTCGCGGCAGTTGGCTTAACGTGTTTTGTGACAAGGTTAACACCTTCCACAATCGCACGCTGTTTTTCAACCAACACTTTGGTGATTTTGCCCGACTGGCCTTTTGAGTTACCAGCTATCACTTCTACTGAGTCTCCAGTACGAATGTGTAACTTGGGCTGTTTGTTGAATTTTCTTTCCATTGCTTACAATACTTCAGGTGCCAATGAAACAATTTTCATAAAGTTTTTCTCACGCAACTCACGAGCAACGGGCCCAAAAATACGGGTACCACGTGGTTCGTCTTGGTTGTTGAGTAACACGACGGCGTTATCCTCGAATCGAATGTAAGAACCATCTTTACGACGGATTTCTTTCTTGGTACGAACAACAACGGCCTTAGAAACTGTACCTTTCTTTATGTTGCCCGAAGGAATTGCCTGTTTAACTGTCACCACAACTTTGTCACCGATAGATGCGTAGCGTTTGCCAGTACCACCCAATACACGGATGACAAGTACTTCTTTCGCTCCACTATTATCAGCAACAGACAGTCTTGATTCTTGCTGTACCATTGTTATTTCGCTTTTTCAATGATTTCGACTAATCTCCAACGCTTATTCTTACTGAGTGGGCGTGTTTCCATTACGCGAATTGTATCGCCGATTCCACACTCATTATTTTCGTCATGCACCATTAATTTGGTAGTTTTTTTCATAAACTTACCGTATTTCGGGTGCTTTACTTTACGCTCTACCGCGACAACGCAAGATTTCTCCATTTTGTTGCTTACTACGCGGCCAACTCTGACTTTGCGTAAATTTCTTTCTACGGTTGTTTGTGCTGCTGCCTCCATTGTGTCGGTTATTTTACAATTGGGGTCTCCTGACCATTATTACGCGCTTGCGACTTTATTTTTAGCCGACAATTCCGTGATCAACCTAGCTATTAGGCGGCGCGTATTGCGAATACGCATCGGGTTTTCGATCGGAGATACGGCATGAGCAAACTTTAACTTTAAAAGACGATCTTGCTCTTCAGCAATCGTTTGCGTCAATTGTTCTACCGTTAGCGCTTTTATTTCACTATTTTTCATTTGACTAATACTTATTCTGCTTCTTCTTGATGATCGCGACGAACTACGAACTTAGTCTTAACGGGAAGCTTCTGAGCTGCTAAACGAAGAGCTTCATTAGCTAATTCGAGTGACACACCTGTGGCTTCAAATAAGATTGTACCCGCTTTTACTGGGGCTACCCAATACTCAGGAGCACCTTTTCCTTTACCCATACGTACTTCGAGAGGTTTCTTGGTGATTGGCTTATCTGGGAAGATACGAATCCAAACTTGACCTTCACGTTTCATTGCACGGGTAACAGAGATACGAGCTGCCTCAATCTGACGGGCTGTAATCCAGCCAGGTTCGAGCGCTTTAATGGCAAACGTACCGAAAGCAATTTGGTGGCCACGAGTAGCCATGCCTTTTTCAGACCCTTTGCTTTTTTGTTGTTTGCGGAACTTGGTTCTTTTCGGTTGTAACATGGTTCAGCAGTATTATTCGGTGTCAACTAAGACCCGTTTGCTTTCGATAATTACTTTTTCTTGTTACGGTTGTTGTTGTTGTTGCGGTTTTTATTTCCGCCACCGTTTCCACCACGACGGTCACCACCTTCGCGGTCACCACCACCTCTACGACGGTCGCCACGCTCTCCGCCACGGTCATTTCCACCGCTGCGTTCTGCTGCTGCTGCACCACCGCTGATTGGTGATAAGTCACGCTTTCCAAAGATTTCGCCTTTGAAAACCCACACTTTGATTCCGATCTTTCCATAGACCGTCAAAGCTTCTGAGATAGCGTAGTCGATGTCAGCGCGAAGTGTATGCAAAGGTACACGACCTTCTTTATACTCTTCGGTACGTGCCATTTCGGCACCACCTAAACGACCTGAAATCCGAACTTTGATACCTTGTGCTCCTACACGCATTGCTGAAGAAATTGCTTGCTTCATGGCACGACGATAAGAGATACGGTTTTCAAGTTGTTGAGCGATTGATTCACCTACCAATTTAGCATCTATTTCAGGACGCTTGATTTCGTAGATGTTGATTTGGATATCTTTACCCGTAATCTTTTTAAGCTCTTCTTTGATTTTATCTACCTCGTTTCCACCTTTACCGATTACGATACCTGGGCGAGCCGTGTGAATCGTAAGCGTAATGCGCTTCAAAGTACGTTCAATTACTACTTTAGAGATGGCGCCTTTTGGAATACGAGCGGAAATATATTTGCGGATCTGCTCATCTTCAATCAATTTGTCAGCAAACTCACGTCCGCCGTACCAGCTTGATTCCCAACCACGGACGATACCGAGTCGCAGACCTACAGGATTAACTTTCTGTCCCATTCGTTATTGAAAATTTTAGGCTTCTTGTTGGATTAATTCTGCTGATGCATCATCTACCACAAGTGTAATGTGGTTTGAACGCTTACGAACGCGATAGGCACGGCCTTGAGGAGCCGGACGCAGACGCTTCAACATAGTACCGCCGTCAACGAATACTGTCTTTACATACAGTTCAGCGTCTTCAAGTTTAGTATCCTCGTTGAGCTGTTGCCAGTTAGCTACGGCTGACATCAAAACTTTTTTCAAAACCGGAGCGGCAGCCTGTGGCTGATACTGCAAAATCGCCAATGCGCGGCTCACTTTCTGGCCCCGAATCATGTCGGCTACTAACCGCATTTTACGAGGTGAAGTGGGTACGTTTCTTAATATAGCTCTTGCTTCCATTTTCTTTGTGACTATTACTATCGCTTACCTTTGTCCTTTTTGGCAATGTGCCCACGGAAATTGCGCGTAGGAGAGAATTCGCCCAACTTATGCCCAACCATGTTTTCGGTTACGTACACTGGGATAAACTTGTTTCCGTTGTGTACTGCAAAAGTGTGACCAATAAAATCTGGGGAGATTGTACTGCGTCTTGACCAAGTCTTGATTACTGATTTCTTGCCTGAATCATTCATGGCATCTACTTTAATTTGCAGACGGAAATCAATATATGGTCCTTTTTTTATCGAACGTCCCATTTATCTTCGATTATTTTTTACGTTTGCTAATAATCAAACGGTTAGAATACTTTTTCGGAGTACGGGTCTTTTTACCCTTCGCATATAAGCCCGTACGAGAACGTGGGTGACCACCTGACGCACGACCTTCACCACCACCCATTGGGTGATCGACTGGGTTCATCGCAACCCCACGTACACGTGGACGAATACCTAACCAACGCTTACGACCTGCCTTACCAAGGCTTACGTTCATGTGATCGGGGTTAGATACTGAACCTACCGTTGCCTTACATACTGCAAGAACCATGCGCATTTCGCTTGATGGCATACGCAATACTGCATATTTTCCATCACGAGCTACTAACTGAGCGTAAGTTCCCGCACTACGAACGAGCTGACCTCCTTTGCCTGGGTGCAATTCCACATTGTGGACAATTGTACCGATTGGCATCACAGCAAGCGGAAGAGCGTTTCCTACTTCTGGAGCTACTTCGCTTCCAGAGATAATTGTTTGTCCTACAGCAATTCCTTGTGGAGCAAGGATGTAGCGTTTTTCACCATCTTGGTACTCTACCAATGCGATACGAGCTGAACGGTTTGGATCGTATTCTACTGTCATTACAGTACCTGGTACGTCCAATTTATTACGCTTGAAATCGATGATACGGTACATGCGCTTGTGACCACCGCCAATGTAACGAGCAGTACGACGACCTTGGCTGTTACGTCCACCTGTCTTTTTGATAGGGGCTAACAAGCTTTTTTCGGGCTTGTCGGTCGTAATTTCGTCAAATGACGGAGCCGTACGGTAGCGCTGACCTGGAGTTGTTGGTTTGAGCTTAATGACTCCCATTGTTGTTGTTCAATTATTTGCTACTTCAACGGTTTATTAAACAATATCAGCGTAGATATCAATAATCTCGCCTGCTTTCAATGTCACAATGGCCTTTTTGTACGTTGAAGTAATACCACTAATGGCCTTACCGCGTGACATTCTTGTTTTCTTTCTACCAATCGAGCGCATTGTATCCACACTCGCTACTTTCACGCCGTACATCTTTTCGATGGCGTTGGCGATTTCAATTTTATTGGCAGTTTTTGTTACCTCAAATACATACTTGCCCAAGTTGCTAAGAGCAGTAGCTTTTTCGGTCAATATTGGTCGCTTAAGTACACTCATTGTCTTACTTGTTCAAGAGATTTTCTAACTTCGACACCGCTGTTTCACTAATCAACAACACCTCAGCATTGATAAGGTCGTATGTATTAACATCACCTGCTGTAGTGATATTTGTTTTAGGAATGTTACGTCCTGACAAATACACGTTGTTATTGTATTCTGGCAAAATAAGAAGTGTTTTCTTACCAGTAAGTGAAAGCGCGCTCAAAAACGAAAGGTATTGTTTTGTTTTTGGAGCATCAAACGTAAAGTCTTCTACTACCGAAATACCGTTTGCTTTAGCTTTCTGTGAAAGCACTGACTTACGCGCCAACGCTTTTACTTTTTTATTCAATTTGAAGCTATAATCGCGTGGTCTAGGTCCGAATACACGTCCACCACCTACGAATACTGGCGACTTGATTGAACCCGCACGAGCTCCACCAGTTCCCTTTTGGCGCTTGATTTTTCTAGTTGAATAAGAAACCTCGGCACGCTCTTTTGACTTGTGAGTACCTTGACGTTGATTGGCCAAGTACTGTTTCACATCCAAATATACTACGTGCTCATTTGGCTCGATGCCGAACACTTCATCGGAAAGAGATACTGTTTTACCAGTAGCTTGTCCTTTTATATTTAATACTGAAAGTTCCATTGTCTTGATTCGCCGTTGCGATTGATTACTTTTCAATGATTACAAACGAATTCTTCGCACCTGGCACTGAGCCACTGATAACGACGATATTCTGCCCAGGGATTACCTTCAACACTTTGAGGTTTTGAACCTTCACACGGTTGTTACCCATACGACCTGCCATGCGAATTCCTTTGAATACACGCGACGGAAACGAACAAGCCCCAATCGAACCTGGGTGACGTTGACGGTTGTGCTGACCGTGAGTTTGGCCTCCAACCCCACCAAAGCCATGACGCTTTACAACACCTTGAAAACCACGACCTTTGGCAGTTCCAACCACGTCCACAAAGTCTCCTTCAATAAAAACGTCAGCAACTTCCAACGTCTGACCCAAAGCAAGTTCTTGTGTGAACTCTTTGAACTCGACGAGCTTGCGCTTAGGAGTAGTTCCAGCTTTTTTGAAGTGACCCATGAGCGGCTGAGTCGTGTGCTTTTCTTTCTTCTCACCGAAACCGAGCTGAATAGCTTGGTATCCATCGGTTTCTTCGGTTTTTACTTGCGTTACTACACAAGGACCAGCTTCAATAACCGTACACGCCAGAGCCTGCCCGTCCGCATTGTACACGCTTGTCATTCCGATTTTTTTTCCTATTAAACCAGACATCTTTTTGATTTACAGCAGGTTATACAATTTATTTAATAAAATGGAGTGCAAAGGTCAACATTATATTTTTGCATTCCAAATTAGCCTTCGTATTTATTTTCTAAAGACACAAAAAAAGTCAGATGATAGAACACCTGACTTCAGTTGCAACCAAATTAAAGCTAATAAACTAGCTAAATTTTTGCTTTGAACTCAGATGCGGTTTCCTTAATTCAGGACCTTCACCCAATGTATGTCTTGACTAGAAAATATACGTCTTTTGAAAAGGCTTGCAAAGGTCTTAATTATTATTCAATATTACAATACATTACAACAAAAAAGAAAAAATATTTTTTCTTTTTTGAGGCAGTTACGGCTTCTTTTCGCAAAATCTACCTAAATCCATATTAACTTTGGCATCATTTTCGTTATTGTCGCTGTAAACATACGAGGCTTAACCCGTAAAATATGACACAACTCCCTCTTCGATTGGCTATTTTGTTGGTATGTGTGATTGGTTCTGTATCTGTTCTAGCCCAATCGTCCCGTAATTCTCACCTGTATCGTAATACGCCTGCTTTTGGCGTTGTAAAACTTAGTGTGGGAACTGGCATTTCGTATTACATGGGCGACATGCGCGCAAAAACTGATTTGCGCTTTATTCAACCTCACATTGCTGCGGCCATTACTTATCGTTTGGCCGAACGCTTTTCTGTACGCGGAGAAATTGATTTTTATCGTATTTCTGGAAAACAAGAAGGTGGGCCTATTTGGTACAATAATCTTTCGTTTCGTTCGGACAATCCTGCTGGGTATGTGGGCCTACAAGCAGATTTGTTCCGTTATCACGACGAACGGGCAGTGAACCCTTATTTATTTGGTGGAATTGGGATCACTCGCATTACTCCTAAAGCGCAGTATCAAGGGACTTGGTATAGCCTTGCACCGCTTCAAACGGAAGGTGTTGCGTATAAACGCAACGTGCGCATTGGGGTCATCGGTATTGGTACCTCTTGGAAATACAACGAGCGCTGGAGTTTTGCCGTCGAATTAAGTAACAACTACGCGAACTCGGATTATTTAGACGACGTCAGTACAGTTTATCCTAATCCTACAGGAATGTCTGAACTTGCACTCCAACTTTCTGACCGCCGCCCAGAGCTTGACCCTGCGACACTTCCAACAGGCTACCCAGTTAGAAATGACGCAGGTGCGCAACGCGGAAACCCCAAAGTAAAGGATTCGTACGGTTTTTTATCTTTTCGGGCAGAATATCTCTTGGGAACCCAAGCCCGCCGTGCGGAACGTCGCAAACTTAAATGCTATTATTAACGATCATCAAGGAACAAAGTTGGCAACTGCTTGATTTCGAGCGACAACATGCTGTTTCAATGATGGAAGCGCTGCCGTAAAGCTTGTCGTATTGGTCAGATTTGAATACGGTGCTTGTTCTTTCTCGGTACCGTTTACGAATGGGGTAATCAGGTTTATATTTTTATCAAAAAGCGCGTTCATTTTCGCGGTCGTAAAGACGTTATCGTTGAAGTCTTTCACGTACGTTTTGTATTTTTGATAATACACCGCATCGTCGGCAATGTACCGAATCAAGGGCCAAGAAGCCGCTACACCCGCCAATGAAAGCTGTACTCTTGCATTACTGGTCAAGGCTTCGTTATTATCCCACGGAATCCACGTTAGTTTTTTCGTGGAATGGTTGTATAGATAATGGTTGTGCGCCATAGCTCCGTACGTATCCCAGTTGACCATAGTTGTATTAACTGCCAGCCATTTTATAAAGTGGTCAACGTTGAATACTTTCTCTAAGTTGGTTCGCCATTGGGCGGGGTTTGACGTTCGGGTAGGTGCATTAAGTGCCGTTATCGTCGCCTGAATATCACTCCAATCAGCCAAATCTTCATTGTTTTTCTTTTCAAACTGGGTTTGATTAAAGGCAGTGAAGTTTGATTCTGGCTTATATACGTTCCCCTTATCTTCCCTAAACTGCGATTTGAGCATTTCGTCTTCGATGGTTTCGAGCACCGTATAAACACCGCAGTATTTTAGCCCTTCGCCAAAATCAATATAAACTTTGTAAAAGGCCGTTTGCGCCGCAGGAATCCCCGCCATTCGGAAAATATCAGCCGTTACTTTTTCTCGAATAAGTGAGTTATCCTTAAAAGCAGGAGACATAGAAAGTTCCTTAAATCCATAAAATCGCTGATCTAGTATTGCTGGATACTGGTCTTCAAATTCGTCCATTTTTAACCGAAACGGCAATTTATAGATACCCGCGCGCCAAATGGATGATAAGCTTGAGTTTCCTTTTAGGCGAAACCCTACTTTGTACCACTCTTTTCCGTTAAATTTCATCGAAACCGCGACGTAACGCGGTTCGGTGGTTGTATTGACTCCACCAGGCCCTCCGCCAGTTCCTCCCACACCAAAATCAGAACCTTTCAGCGTTTTCATATCCGTACGGATGGCCGACCAATCGTCTTTCGTCATCTTTATTTCCAACGAATTGACTCTATCTTGTGGGAAAACAACCGAATAATTAGCATCGGCTTTTTTTCCGTGTGTTTCATCCGTCCAATCGGACAATCCAGCGTGGTCGGGCGTAGTTTCTTCTGGATTTTTACAGCTTAAAAGTATTCCAGTAAATAGGCAAACAGCCAAAAAGCCGTGAATAAATTTCATACAAGCATTCAGGTTTAGAATCAGTTAGTTAGCAATACCCCTCTCTTCCTCATTTTGATGCAAATTAAAATTTATTCTTGTGCCCCAACTTCAAATCAATTTTTCTTTTCGCGCTTTTTCTATCGCTTCTGCTTTTGAATGAACCTCTAACTTCCAGTAAATATTTTTGATGTGAGTCCGAATCGTTTCTTTATCGACAAACAGCTCATCGGCAATGGTCGTGTAGCTTTTTCCTTGGGCAATTCGCTCTAACACCTCCGTTTCGCGGGCAGTTAGGGGAGATTGGTAGTTTTTTTGGAAGGAAGCAACCACCATCCGAGCAATATTGGTGCTCATCGGAGCTCCCCCTTGGCGGATTTCTCGAATGGCGTCAATCAAACGGCTTGGGGGCATATTTTTGGTCAAATAGCCTCCCGCTCCCGCGCACAATGCTTTAAATACCAAACCATCGTTTTCATATACCGTCACGACAATGAGCTGGGTTTGGGGACGGTGTTTTTTGGTACGTTCAATTCCTTCCACTCCTCCCATGCGAGGTAATTCCAAATCCATCAATACCACATCGGGGCGGTCGGTGGTCAGATTTTTGAGGTAATCTTCGCAGTTAGAATAGGCGCCTACCACCTCAAAATCAGAAGTTTGACTTAAAAGTGCCGCAAAACCTTCTCGGATAATATAGTCGTCTTCGACCAAACAAAGGCGTGTTTTTATCATATCAAGTAACTGATTTTTAGTGTAATTATGCACAAGGTCGCTCAAATAAGACGACAAAACCTCCATGTTTAGGCGAAGTGAGTGTTGCTTTACCGCCAATTTTTTCGGCCCGCGTTTGAATATTCATCAAGCCATTTCCTGGTCGGCTTCGCCCCAAGTCCATTCCTCGTCCATTGTCTTGCCATTCGATACGTAATGAATCAGAAGTAGGAACAAACGAAAGAGTAGTGTCGGTAGCTTGAGCATGTTTGAGGGTGTTGCTCATGGCTTCTTTGAACAAAAGCACCAAATGCCGACTTGCACCCGTAGGCAAATTGACGCCACGAAGCGAATCATTTAAGCCTTCCACGTTGAACCGTATTCCTGTTTTGTCAAAAACATCGTCCCCAAAGTCTTTCAAACGAACAGCGATTTCATACAGGCTGTCGTGTTCGGGATTAATCGCCCAAATAAAATCTTTGGTGCCTTGATACATTCGATTGGCATTATCGCTGATTTTGGTCAACAACTCCCCTACTTCACCTCCTGCTTGGCCATTCATTCGGTTTTTCACTAATTCGGTCAAGAGGGAAATTCGCGTGAGGGTATTTCCAAATTCATCGTGCAAATCTTGGGCAGCTAGTTTCCGAACGCGTTCATTTTCCTCCAATTTTGCTCGCTCAAGCGCAAGCAGTTGTCGAACATGATTATCATAAAGCAGTTTTGCTACTGCCGCAACCAATAGAAAAAGGAGTCCATAAAACCACCAAGTTTTCCAAAAAGGCGGAGTAATGACCAGTGATAGTTGTAAGTAATCTCGGTCGTTCCACTTTCCCTCATTATTGGCCGCCTTTACCCATAATTGATAGTTGCCTGGGTTGAGGTTAGTAAAATCAACAAAGCGGCGCGTACCTGTATAGACCCAATCTTTATCGAATCCTTCGAGACGGTACGCAAACTGATTGCTCGATGGATTGGTATAATCCAATGCCGCCCACTCAAAGGAGAAAAAGTTTTCGTCATAGTCTAAACGGATGGGCTGACCACTCGCCATGATGCTATCTAAATGAACAACTGGTTTTTCAAACTTTTTAAAAGAACGTAGCAAAATCCGTGGGAGGTGCTTGTTTATCACCAATTCGTCGGGACGAAAACTGAGCAACATTCCATTTCCACCCACAAAAAATTCCCCGTCGGGGCTGCGATGAAACCCTCCCGAGTTGAACTCCAAGCCGCCCAAGCCATCTTGGCTGGTGTAGGTGCGAAATGTTTTCTTTTCAGGATTGAAGCGAATCAGCCCCCCGTTGGTCGTCAACCACAAATGCCCAGCTTTATCGCTCATGGCACCATAAACAAATGAATTGGTAAGGCCATTTTTTTCGGTAAAATGTTCAAACTCTACCTTTCCATTTTGATGTTTGGCCAAGCTCAACCCCTTGGCTGAACAAATCCAAACGCGCTGTTTGGCATCCACGTGCACGTCTAAAATCATATTGCTGATGAGTGACTTGGCATCATTGGGGTTATTTTGAAACAAACGTGCGTACTGATTTGGGGATGGCCAATAGATGAGCCCTTGCCGCATCCCAATCCACATTCCTCCTTTGGCATCGCGCTGAATCGTCCCTACGGATTCTAACTTTGCTTTGCTGGTCTTAGAAACAGGCAGCTCTTTCCACGTACGAACTTTTTTTTGCGGGTCAATTTGGGCCAAGTATCCCCGCGTCCCGACCCAAACTTGTTGGCTTGGGTCTTCATAAATTCGTAACACCCACGGCTGATGGCCTTCGTAAAGTGGCAGATTAAACGTTTCAAATTGCTGCTGGGCATTGTCCAAATGAAACAATCCCGTATTTCCTCCTACCCAAAAACTACCCTGTGTATCTTCCAAAGAGGTTTCGACGATGGTGTTGGGAGGAGTTTTGTACGTTCGGATGTCGTGCGTTGCCCGATGAATACGGTACAAGCCAGAATAAGAACCTACCCACAGGTGCCCTTTTTTATCGGTCGTTAACCCAAAAAACGTACGAGTAGCCGCCGATTCTTGGGTAAAAAGTCGTTCCCAATGCTTAAAGGTATTTTTGGAACGACTGTATAACTGCACGCCCGCTTCGCGCGTTCCTATCCAAACAATATCTTCATCGGCCTCATTTCCCTCGTACAAACAAGTAATATGGCTACTTTTCAAGCCGTTGGTGTCAAAAAAATCTTCATCAAAAGCATCTAAAGGCGCGTATTGCTGCTTATCTGCTTCGTAACGAAACCGATAGATGCCTTGACCACGCGTTCCGACCCACACAATACCTAGATGGTCAGTTATAAGCGAAGAAACGGATACCTTCGCAGGAAGTAACGGGGTAATTTGGGTCAATAATGCTTTTTTCGCATCGTCAGGACTACGTTTTGTTGCCTTAAATTCGGTTTCATTGGCGGTCATAACCCACCAAGTCGTTTTTGTCTGTACCCAAATGGTCTTATTTTTATCTTCAATGATTTGTAAAATAACGGTTTTGAGCTGAGAGCTACGCCGAAACGTCCCTTTGGCAAAATCATAGCAGTTGAGCCCTTTGGCAGTACCTACCCAAAAGCGCTGTTTGGAGTCTTCGTGAAGTGTAGTAATAAAATCATCGGACAAGGAGGTAGAATCAAAAGGCGTTTGACGAAAGACTTGCACGCGTTGCCCATCGTAACAATTGAGGCCATCTTGCGTCCCAAACCACATCAAACCACGGTGGTCTTGTAAAATACAGTGAACTTCGTTTTGGCTTAGCCCCTCGTTGGTACCTAAGTGGTTCCAAAAGTCAAAGCCAATCGGTGGCGCAGCGTTTGCCCAAGCCGCCCACATCCACATAAGCCCGATGAGTAGTTTCGTTTTCATACTTTCAAACAAAAGTATTGGTAACTGAGGGTTTACGCTTCCCCCAAAGTGGGTGAAATGTATTTTTGTCGTACCTTTGCACATTCAAAACGGATTTCATCAGAGTATCTGCTCTACATACCCCCTCGCAAGGCCAAACTTCTGATTATCTGCGGGGCTATGTAGTCATCAAAGAAACACAAAATACCAATGTTAGAACAGTTAGAAGCTATAAAAGAGCGTTTCGAAGAGGTCTCGCAACAAATTGTGCAGCCTGAGGTCGTTTCTGACCAAAAGCGCTTTTCAAAATTGAGCAAAGAATACAAAGACTTAGACAAAATCGTACAGAAGTACCAAGCGTACAAAAAAGTACTGAGCGACATCGAAGGTGCGAAAGACCTCGTTGCCAATGAAAGCGACGAAGAAATGCGCGATATGGCCAAAGCGGAGTTGATAGAGCTTCAACCGCAAGCCGAAGAGCTTGAAGCTACGCTCAAAGATATGTTGATTCCTAAAGACCCCAACGACAGCCACAACGTCATTCTTGAAGTTCGTGGAGGAACAGGTGGGGATGAAGCGGCGATTTTTGCAGGAGACTTGTTCCGCATGTATCAGCGTTTTTGCGACCGTATGGGCTGGAAGATTGAAATCATGGACTTTACCGAAGGAAGTACGGGCGGCTATAAAGAAATTATTGCCAGTATCATCGGCGAAGATGTATATGGTAAGCTCAAATTTGAATCAGGGGCTCACCGCGTACAGCGCGTTCCTGTAACCGAATCGCAAGGACGCGTGCATACCTCTGCCGCTACCGTAGCAGTATTACCCGAAGTAGAAGACGTTGAAGAAGTAGAAATCAACCCTGCCGATATTGAAATCATCACTTCGCGTTCGGGAGGTGCGGGTGGACAGAACGTCAACAAAGTAGAAACCAAAGTACAACTTACCCACAAACCTACGGGAATTGTGGTCGTATGTCAGGTAGAACGTAGCCAACATGGTAACCGCGAGCGCGCCATGAATATGCTTCGTTCAAAACTGTACGAAATGGAGTTGAAGAAACAAAACGAAGCCGTTTCGTCGCAGCGTAAGTCATTGGTGGGAAGTGGTGACCGTTCGGATAAAATTCGTACCTATAACTACCCCCAAAGCCGCGTGACAGATCACCGCATTGGTTATACCATTTACAACTTACCCGCCTTTATGGAAGGTGAAATTGGCGATTTCATTGAGCAACTTCGGATTGCCGACAATGCCGAACGCATGAAAGAAGGAATTACAGCGTAAAACACTTCTACTTATAGCACCTGACAGCAGAAAATGTTGTCAGGTTTTTTTGTGCTTTATGGTAGCACGCATGGCAGATTTTCGTTAGATTTCGTAGTTTTTGTTCCCCTTTATAATCTTACCTTATCACATGGACAAGCAAATTACCAAACATTACACCAATGGTGAAGTAACCGTTGTGTGGCAACCGCACCTCTGTGTTCACTCTGCCATTTGTTTTCGAGGGCTTCCTACCGTTTTCGACCCACGCAAACGCCCTTGGATAACAACTGAAGGTGGAAGCACCATCGCTATTGTAGAGCAAATCCAGAAATGTCCTTCGGGGGCTTTATCTTATTTTATGAATACCCAAGTAGAAGAGCCAGAACCCATAGAAGTAGAGACTGAAACCATCATCGAAATTCTTCCTAAAGGGCCTTTATTAGTCTATGGCAACTTAAAGGTCAAAGACGCGGCGGGTAACGAAACCAAGAAGTCACAGGTAACGGCCTTTTGTCGCTGCGGCCAATCGGGTAACAAACCCTACTGCGACGGCTCACACGTTACGGCCAAATTTGAAGGATAACCTAATAGTACATTCGCCCTTTATGGGCGTACCTTCTTAAAACCCGAATTATCTAACTACACCCTATGAATTCACCTTCTACCGATTCTCGCCCCAAACGGTTACTCTCGCTCGATGCCCTTCGGGGTTTCGATATGTTTTGGATTGCTGGGGGCGAAAATATCTTTCACTCATTGGCCGAGGCGACTGGCTGGACGGGAGCCATCTTAATGGCCGAACAGCTCTCGCACCCCGAATGGAACGGCTTTCGGGCGTATGACCTTATTTTCCCCTTATTTTTATTTTTAGCGGGAGTTTCTACTCCGTTTTCACTTGGGCGTCGTATGGAGCAGGGCGCCGACCGCTCACAGTTGCTTCGCAAAATCATTCAGCGTGGCCTTACCCTCGTCTTATTGGGTATCATTTACAACAACGGACTTGAAATCAAACCCCTCGCTGAAATGCGTTTTCCTAGCGTGTTGGCAAGGATTGGTCTTGCGGGGATGTTTGCTCAAATTATTTACCTTTATTTCAGTACAAAGGCGCAATACATCTGGTTTGTTTCGCTATTGCTTGGCTATTGGGCTTTCGTGATGCTGGTTCCCGTTCCAGGTTGCGGAGCAGGACACATGACGATGGAGTGTAACCCCGTGAGTTATCTTGATCATTTAATCATCCCAGGACATTTGCACAAAGGCATCCACGACCCCGAAGGTTTGTTTTCTACCTTCCCTGCCATTGCTACGGGATTGTTGGGGATTTTTGCGGGAAATTTACTCCACGCTGACGAACGCTCTACAACTCGACAACAAAAAACGCTTTATCTTTTTGTGGTAGGCATCGCGTTTCTGGTGCTAGGAAAACTCTGGGATTACGTTTTCCCCATCAATAAAAACCTTTGGACGAGCTCGTTTGTGTTATTTGTAGGTGGCTGGAGCCTCGTTTTATTGTCAATTTTTTATTGGATTATTGACGTTCAGAACTGGAATCGCTGGGCGTGGGTGTTGGCCGTTATTGGGATGAACTCCATCCTTATATATATGAGCGATAGTTTCTTCGATTTTCACTATACCTCGGAGCACTTGTTTGTAGGCATTGTCAAATACTTCTCTGAACCGTTCCAGAAGGTATTCTACAGCATTGGCTTCGTAGTGGTCGAATGGCTCGTTTTGTACTTCCTTTATAAGAAAAAAGTCTTTTTGAAGGTATAGTGCTTAAGTTAATTGTTATCCGTCAACAGTTAACAATGCTGATTATCAGTTATTTAATTGCCTGATTCTATTTTAACCCCATGCCTTTAGGCTGGGGAGTAGCGAAAAATAGCCTATCGGCGAGGCTTTAGCCCTGATTTTATACACCAAACTACTAAAATCAAGGCTAAAGCCTCGCAAAACTGCACTTATCTATGGCTTCAGCCTAAAAGCATGGGGTTAGAACATCAAACCTTATTCTTGTTCCGATTTTTCGCGGTTGGCCAATTGCCCGCAAGCGGCATCAATGTCTTTTCCTCTACTTCGCCGCACATTAACGACTACGCCTTTGTCTTCCAAAAATTTAGCAAACTGCGTCAGCTTATCGACACCCGTATTTTTGAAATCGGCTTCGGCAATGGGGTTGTATTCGATGATGTTTACTTTTGAGGGTACTTTTTTGGTAAACTCCCACAATTCTCTGGCGTCCTGAATCGTATCGTTGAAATTGTGAAACACGATGTATTCAAACGTAATGCGATTTTGGGTTTTACGGTAAAAATGTTGCAACGCCTCCGCCAAATTTTTCAACGAATTCGATTCATTGATAGGCATGATTTTATTGCGTTTTTCATCGTTGGCCGCATGAAGCGACAATGCCAAGTTAAACTTTACGCCATCGTCACCTAGTTTGGTAATCATTTTGGCGATACCCGCCGTCGAAACCGTAATTCGTTTGGGCGACATTCCCAATCCATCGGGCGATGTGATTTTTTCCACAGATTCGAGCACATTGGCATAGTTGAGCAGTGGTTCTCCCATTCCCATATACACAATGTTCGACAAAGGAATTCCGTAGTTTTCCTTGGCTTGGCGGTCGATGGCCACCACTTGGTCGTACATTTCGGCTGCGTCGAGGTTACGCTTACGATCCATGTAGCCCGTCGCACAAAACTTGCACGTCAGCGAACACCCTACTTGGCTCGACACACAGGCCGTCATGCGGTCGTCGGCAGGAATCAACACCCCTTCAATTAGGTGACTATCGTGCAGTCGGAAGGCCGACTTGATGGTGCCGTCCGAGCTTTTTTGGGATTTAGCCGTTGCGATGGACTTTATTTCAAAATGGGTATCCAATAACTCCCTCGTTTTGAGCGAGAGGTTACTCATTTGGTCAAACGACGTGGCAGATTTTTTCCACAGCCATTCGGCAATTTGTTTGGCACGAAAACCTTGTTCTCCGTGGGCCGCTAACCAGTCTTTCAACTGTGCCACCGACAGTTTACGAATATCTTGCTTTTTTATGGTTGTTGTTTCTATCATGTTATAAAGACGACAGTTTGGCCATTGCAATGAGCCAAACTGTCTTATTTTCTGCAAAGTTACTGGCTTTCAGGGCAATCATCCAACTTTCAAGACAATCTTCCCAAATTGAGCCCCGCTATCCATGTGTTGTAAGGCTGTTTCAATCTCTTCCAACGCAAAGACTTTATCAACAATAGGCTCAATTTTGTGCGCGGCTAAGAAGTGAATCATGTCGGCAAACTCTGTCTCCGTCCCCATTGTTGACCCATATATATTGAGTTGTTTAAAAAATACTTTTCCAGGCACGATGTCGGTAATGTTCCCCGTAGTTCCACCAAAAAAACAGATACTTGCTCCTGCCGTGGCCACATCTATCAATTTGGCAAAACTTGCCCCGCCTGCGCTGTCGATGATGACGTTGAAGTACCCACTACGGTCGCCCCCTGTGGCGGCGATTAGGTTTTTGGCCCAGTTGGCATCTTTGTAATTTACGCCACCTTTGGCTCCCAACGCAATGGCCTTGGCAATTTTTTCGTCCGAACCTGACGTTACCCATACTTCGGCGCCCGCCGCTACGGCAAACTGAAGCACAAACAACGCCACTCCGCCTCCAATCCCCGTTACCAGTACCCGATCACCCGCTTTCATCCCTGCGCGCGACATGAGCGCCCGCCAGCCCGTCAAGCCAGCCAATGGAACTGCCGCTGCGGCTTCGTACGACAAATGGGTAGGTTTTGTGACGAGGTATTTTGCTTCTACTTTAAGGTATTCGGCAAACGTTCCTTTGTCAGGCATTCCCAAAATTTTAAAGCTTTTGCTGTAAAAGGCAGGATTTTCACCCCAATTGTGCGACGGATTAATGATGACATCTTTGCCCATCCATTCTTCCGAAACTCCTTCTCCTACTTCTACCACCGTACCCGCACCGTCAGAACCTAAAATGGCGGGGAGTTTAATCCCTGGATACAGCCCTTGTTGAATAAAAACGTCGCGGTGATTGAGGGCAGCGGCTTTAATTTGCACAAGCACTTCACCCGTGCCCGCGCTTGGTTTTTCAACTTCTTGAACCGTAACGGCTTGTTTGATTTCTGGAAGAATAGCGGCTTTCATACAAAACAAAAAAGTTTTTTGAGTGTCAACTTCCATTACCAACAACCTTTTAGGATGAATGGTTGACAGACCTCCAAAAATTTCGTTATTTTTGAATTAACAAGCCATGAATAGTTATGAAAGCCACTTCTTTACTTTTGCTAGTAATTGCTTCGCTTTTTGTCCGATGCGCTACGGGCGAAACGGCCCTCAAAAAAGGAAGACTCGACCTTGCCATTAAGCAATCGTCGTACCGCCTGACCCAACGACCTTCGCATACCAAAGCAGCAAAGGTCTTCATTGCTGCCTACCAAGCGCAGGAACGTATTCATCAAGAAAACATACAGCTGCAAATCAGGAACAATCAACCCTTTAAATGGGAAGATGTCTTGTACCAATACCAGCGTTTACAACAAAACTTTCAACAGTTTTCGAAGTGTGCGGCGTGTCGTTCGCTGATTCAGCCCTTGCCTCGCCCCTACACCGAAAGCATAGAACAGGTACGCGACCTCGCCGCCGCCGAACGCTACGAAGCAGGTATTCTGGCGTTTAAGCAACAAGGCAACCGCCAAGCCTGCAAAGAAGCTCTTGCTCATTTTAAAAAAGTAAAACAACTGCGGTCGTCGTATAAAGACGTGGATAAATTACTGCCGTTGGCCAAAGAATACGCTACTCTGCGGGTGGTGATTGAACCTTTTAAGGACGTGCATTCACTTTCCCAAAATAACTACGAGTACTTAGAAGACAAACTAGCTGATGCGCTATTTGATAGTCGCCAACCGCACGAATTGGTCCGCTTTTACCCTCCTGCCCTTGCTCGTTACGACAGCATTCCGCCTCACCATTTGATTCAACTTAGTTTTACCAAATACAGCCCCCAAAACGAAACTTTGTCGTCGAGCTCTACGACCGTTGAAAGTAACGAAACGTACAAAGTAGGCACCAAAAAAATCAATGATACCACCGAAGTGGACGTGATGGAAAAGGTAAAAGGAAACCTCATTACGCACCGTCGGGAGTTGTCGGCGAGTTGTCGGTTAGAGTTCAGAATCATTGATTTGGACACTGAGCGCCCACTTCATTCTGATTATATCAACGATAGTGCCGATTGGGCCGAAGAATGGCATGAGTTTAGCGGAGACACGCGGGCCTTGAATGGCAAAGTGCTGACTACCTCCAAAAACCTTTTCCCACCCTCGGATACTGATTTTTTCCGAGACATGAGCAAGTCACTGGCCTCTCGGCTGCGGAAGCGCCTCCAAGATTTTTATCAAAAAGAATGATTTTGCTACCAAAACGTGCGCGAAGAAGTATAGTGACTTCGTGAGCCAAGCGTAACTCCTAGCGTGATTTCGTGCGAACCGCGCGTGGCTACTTGTAAGGACGATATAGGGTATTCGTAGGTATAATTTACCCGCAGTTGCTGCGCCACTTTTGCCCCAAAAAAGGCCGTAAAAGACTCTAATTGGCGATAGGACGCCCCAAACCACCAATCGGAAGAATAGCTTATTTTTAAATTCAAATCCCAAGATAGCGGCGCACTAGGTGCTTTTTTCAACAAAATAGAAGGGGTAAAATCCCAGTCTTCTACCAACGGCAACCGATACCCAGCCGTCAGAAAAAAATGAGGAACGACCTTCCCCTGCCAGTTGCTGCTACTGTTTTTAAACGAGAGCGTTGAAGGCCAAAGTTGGTTTACCGAAAACCCACCAAAAAAATCGGTCGAATACACCCAAACACCCGCGTTTAGGTCGGGACGAATCACGGATAATCTTCCCGATGACACCAACGGATCTTGTGGGTTTGCCAAGCGAAGTTGGTCAAAATCAAGCGTATGCTGACTGAGCCCTGCCGTTAGCCCCGCGCTTACTTGCCATTCTTCATTGATCGGATAATGATACGCCCCCGACACCCCCAGCGAAAACCGCGTCCACGGCCCCGTTTGATCTCGTACCACCGTCAGTCCCATCCCCGCATGAGCATCGGGCTGCGAGGAGTAGCGCTCCCTTGTGAAACGATAGCGAGGAGACGCTGGCTCAATGGTAAAATCAGGATTGCCCAAAGGCAGATGAGCTGTCAAATAAAACGTTCGAGGCGCGTCTTCGAGTCCACCCCACTGCTGTCGATAGCCCACTCGGGCATCGGCATAGCTTTCAATTCCAGCTACGGCAGGGTTGATGAGAAAATGATTTTGTAAATACTGCGAATAATGAGGCACTTGTTGCGCAAAACTTGCTCCCACTACCAAAACCCCCATCACGGCCCACAAGGTAGTCTGCCCAAACACACGTTTCTTCCTGTCCAACTTATTTATTCAAAAGGGTATCAGATTCAAGGATTAATTACAAAAATCGCGCCTAAATACCCCTTTTTCTAAACTTTGTCAAAGTTCGGCGGTCGCAATTTTAGCCGACAAAATTGCCAGCGGAATCCCGCCTCCAGGGTGTACGCTTCCTCCTACAAAGTAAAGGTTTTTGAACTGACGAGAAAAATTGGCGTGACGAAGAAAAGCCGCAAAGCGATTGTTGGAGCTATTGCCATACAGCGCTCCCTGCGAGCTTGACGTCTTAGATTCGATAGTGCGCGGGTCTAAAATTGCCTCACATTCAATCAATTCAGCCAAGTTGACGCCTAAATTATGGCTCAATTTATGCACAATTGCTTCCCGCGTTTGGGCAATGAGAGCATCCCAATCCTGTCCCTCGTTATTGGGGGCATTCACCATCACAAACCAGTTTTCTCCCCCTGATGGCGCATCGTCAGGTTTATATTTGGAGGTAATATTGATGTAAACAGTCGGGTCGGAATAAATGGTTTTCTTTTGAAATAAATGCTCAAATTCGGTACGGTAATCGTTGGAAAAGAAGATGTTATGAAGTTCCAATTCGTTAAATTGCTTTTTTACCCCCCAATAAAAAATCAGGGCCGAACTTGATTTGGGTTGACGCAGGATACGTTCAGGTTGGCGCGCGTTGGGTAGTAATTTCCGAAAAGTATTCACTACGTCCATGTTAGAAACGACGACATCGAAGGTTCGCTCTTCTACTTTTCCGTTACTAACTAGCTGTAAACCTTTTACGTGATTTTCTTCCGTTAGGATGTTGGTTACTTTCGTTCCAAAATGAAATGTTACGCCCAAATCCTGCGCTAATTTCACCAAACTATCGGTGATGTCCACCATTCCTTTTTTTGGGAAAAACGCCCCAATATTGTACTCCAAATGCGGGATGATGTTCATCGTCGCGGGAGTTTCGTAGGGATTGGAGCCGTTGTAGGTAGCGTAGCGGTTGAACAATTGCACCACCCGTGGATTAGAAAACCGTCGTTCGTTGGCGCGGTTCATGGTAGTAAAAGCGTCCAAACGGTGCAAATTCGCGTAACCTTTGAGCGCATCTCGGTTAAAATACGTGCCCAATTTATGCAACGAACGGTGTAAAAACAGCTTCTCAGTCACGTCATATTTTAGGGCGCTGTCGTCTAGGTGTTCCAACACATCTTTGGCAGGCACACCTAGTGTTTGTTCAAGCTCTTGCGCAAACTTTTCCTGGTCGGCATGAGCCGTTAGCCGAACCCCGTCGTCCCAAAAATACCGACACACTTCTTCTAGTCGAATATAATCAAAATAGGCTTTGGGGTCTTTGCCCGACAAACGAAAAAGCTCATCGACCAACTGCGGCATGGTAAACAACGATGGCCCCGCGTCGAAACGATAACCGTTTAACTCAAAACTCGAAAGTTTACCTCCTGGATAGGTATTGGCCTCAAAAACGTGTACCTCATATCCTTTATTGGCTAGCCGAATGCTGGTGGCAATCCCCGCAATTCCTGCGCCAATGACCGCTACTGTTTTCATTTGTGGTACGGACGTCTCGTCCGTTCGTTAGTTAAATTCCTTCACTCATTGTATAACGCACCTTCCGACTCACGACCACGACTTCATCTCCCACCTTAATTCGTCCCGATTCTTGCGTAACTACATTTTGACCAAAGAAAATCTTATTGTTTCTTTTTCGATAAGTGGACAACGTACGCAAAGGTTCTTTGCCGGAAATTTCCCCTTTTTCTGGGTCAACCGTGGTCAGGACACAGCGCGCACAGGGTTTTACGCCATAAAAGCGGATTCCTCCTATCGTAAACTCGTACCATTGGTCTTCGTCGTAAGGCTCGCCTCCTTCAAAAACAAAGTTTGGGCGAAAGCGTACCATAGAAACTGCGTCGGGCAGTCGAGTGTTTAAATCATCTAACGAAGATTGGCCAATCAACAAAAAAGGAAAGCCATCGGCAAAGCTTACGTTGACGTCGAAAGGGGCGTAATCTGGGTCGGCCAAACGCGGTGAAGTATCAGGCAAATACATTAAACGCACCGAAAAACCCAACGCCTCCGTCAGCCAACGATTACAAGCATCGTTGACCACTACGGCTTCGATGGTATCGTCCCAAACAGTCACAGGTACCAAATCGAAGGTTTCGGGAAGTACAGGTACCGTTAAGACCCCCAAATCGCGCGTGCGATGTCGAAGTTCCAAGCCATTGTCAGTCAAGGTTACCTCAATTAACGCCATGGTCGGATGTTGACGCTGTGTCACAAAGCGATTGGTGTCATCAATCACCACCCAACGGCGGTCAAAGCGTAAGCCCCGTTCTTCGACTTCGGCCTGCGAAACCCGAATCGCGCCCAATGATTTGACGGGATAAATGTAAATATCAGAAAGAATGAGTGAAGTGTTCATAAAACAAAGTAACGTTGATTTTCGTAGTTTTGGAAAAAATAGCAATCTAGCTGTCCACAATGCCTGCTTACAAACACCTTTTTTTCGACCTCGACCACACTTTATGGGATTTTGAACGCAACTCGGCGGAATCTCTTTCTGAAATTTACCATAATTTTCAACTTCACTCCCACGGCATTTTGTCGTTAGGCGACTTTGTCAAAACGTTTATTGAGATTAATACCCAACTTTGGGCTGATTTTGACCGTGGTAAAATTGCCCACGGCTATATCCGCGAAAATCGTTTTCGATTGGTCTTTGACGCATTAGAAGTAGATAACCTTGCCATTGGAAAAGACATGGGCGAAGAATATTTGCGACTTTTACCCCAAAAATCACACCTACTAGACGGTGCCGTTGAGTTGTTGGATTATTGTGCCAACAAAAACTACCAACTACACATCGTCACCAACGGTTTTGATTCGATTCAAGCCTCCAAAATGGCGAGTTCAGGCATTCAGCAGTACTTTGAACATGTTATCACCAACGAAAAAGCAGGTGCTAAAAAGCCTGATGCCCAGATTTTTGAGTTTGCACTTCGCTCCGCCAACGCCCGCCCTGAAGAAAGTTTAATGATTGGTGATAACTGGGAAGCCGACATCATGGGAGCGCTCCGCTTTGGAATTGATGCCGCTTTTTACAACCCCAAAAACCTAAAATTTGAGCAACAACCCACCTACGATGTGCAGCATTTGAATGAGTTGATGTCAATTCTCTGAAGTGGTGGCAGTTGGTTTACAAAAATCACAAACACCTTTTTTCCCGCTTTCAATCAAAGTATTTCTTTCCAACAAAGAAAGTTTCCGAACTTTTACCCCAATATTTTGAAAGTCAATTGAAATCGTTCGTTTTAAATCTTCAGGGCGGAAACTGGCTCGATTGGCGGCTTCCGAAACAAGGTTATAAAACGCTCCCATGTAGGTTTTAAAACTGCGAATGGGGTAAGGCGCTAACCCAAAGTTCTGGGCGTCAGCCTTGATTTGTTCGGCGCTTTCTAGGCGTAAACCGAGGGTTTCGTGGTTAAAAACGTAGGCATCGGGCGATAATTGGGGCTGCGGCTGACTCAAAAAGCGGTTTTGGTCAAACAAACCAATCGGATAATTGAGCAACAACCCACCGTCCACGAGCACGTCGGCGGGAACCGTACGCGGAGGGCGCGAATAAAAACGCCCCGTACTGTCCATAAACACCGCGCAGTAGTACAAAGGAATCGACATCGACGCCCGTACTGCATCCGCAACGGCAAGGTTGGGAAAGTTTTCGTACGACAGCACCATCGGTTTTTGCTGCGTAAGGTTAGTCACCGTCACGTACAAGTCTTTGAGGCAACTATCGCGTTGGGCAAGTTCGTGAAGCTCCCCAAAAGTCAGCCCCGAATTCCCCGTTCTGATGTCGATTTTTTCACCAATCCAGCGTCGAAAGGCGTCACCTCGATACCAGCCAAAACGCTCCACCAATCGCTGTGTTCCTCCCACAAAAATATATTGACCGTCGTTGAACGATTCCACTTTCATCTCAGAAACCAAGTCCGTTAGCTCCGCTGCCGAATAACCTACCGACAACAATGACGCTTGGATAGCTCCCGCCGATGTTCCGCCAATGCGACGAATATTGTGCAGCATTCCTCTTTGTTCCAATTCTTGCAGCGCTCCACAATAAGCTATCCCTCGTATTCCTCCGCCTTCAAGCACCAGATTATGATACTTTTGCTGGGCACATGCCGCTGATAATCCCCAAACAAAATGAATGAAAAGTCCGTTGAGTAAGAGCTTGCATAACACTTTTTGAGCCATAAAAACGTTTTTTGTTGTGTAACGATTTTAGCCAAGAAAAATTGAACAACGAATGAAGCTTCTGCTACCAAATTTCACCACGTCACTCGTCTATTCCTTCGCTTGTCGCGGTTTGGCGGGAATTATTTTAGGGGTATGCACGACTTTCACGGCGTTGGCTCAGTCGTTTTCTTTTCAGTGGGATAATACGGTTCCCGTGACGATTCAGGGCAAAAAGCTTCTTAACCCTTGGGTGGGTGGGCTAAACAATGCTCAGTTTTCTAAGATGCACCTCAACGATGATGGGGTCGAAGATTTGGTAGTTTTTGAACGTTCAAGCCATTCCATCAACACTTTTTTGGCCGTACCGCAAGCGACTGGGCTTCAATGGAAACACGCTCCCGAATACGAAACGCGCTTCCCCAATGACATGCTTCATTGGATGCTACTCGTTGATTTTGACCAAGATGGCCGTAAAGACCTTTTTACCAGCACCAACGGTGGTATTCGGGTTTTCAGAAACGTGGCCACTTCCAACGGCTTTTCATGGTCGCTCATTGCTGACCCGATTCTCACCCAAGGTTTTTCGGGGAATATCAATTTATACGTTCAGCCCACCGACTTACCTGCCATTACTGACATTGACGACGACGGCGACATTGATATTCTTACTTTCGATTTTACGGGAACGTCGGTGGAATTACACCAAAACTTTAGCAAAGAGCAAAAAAGTACGAATCCGTTTATTTTTAAGAAAACGACCAACAATTGGGGACGTTTCAGCGCTACTTCCTTTTGTGACCAATACCTTTTCAACCTTCCACCTATCGACGTCACTCTTCAAAATCCCTCAAACGCGCGCATTGCCCACGCAGGAAACACCCTCTGGGTAGGCGACCTCAACGGAGACGGCAAAAAAGACGTACTGCACGGCCATGTTGCTTGTGACAACGTTGTGATGCTGACCAACGTAGGGGGAAACGGCATGGCGGCACTCATTGGAAGTGCCCAAGCTTCTTTTCCAACCGTCAACCCCATCAGTTTCCCCGTTTTTCCTTCCCCTTATTTGGAAGATATCGACGGCGACGGCCAAAAGGACCTGATTGCCAGCCCCAGCAGTACCGACATTGCCACCAACCCATTGCTCAATTTACGGCAATCCAACTGGTTGTATAAAAACGAAGGAACCACTACCAACCCCAAGTTTACCTATCGTCAAATGGATTTTCTCCAAGACGGGATGATTGATTTAGGAGAAAACGCCACCCCTGCCTTAGCGGATATTGACGGTGATGGTGACTTAGATTTAATCGCAGGCTACGGTGGTTTACGTGCCACTGATGGCTATCGGGCGGGCATTACGTTTTTCCGAAACACAGGTAACGCCACCCAAGCAGCCTTTGAATTTATCAATGAGGACTTTCTGGGGTTGAGCGCCCAGCTTTTTAAAAAAGAAAACGTGAGTTTGGTCAATGCCAAACCTTTTTTTGCGGATTTGAACGGCGACGGCACCACTGATTTGGGCTTTTGGGCCAATACTTTCAGGGGAATGGACATTCGCTACCTGCCTAATCTAGCCCCCCGTGGACAAGCAATGCGACTAGATACGAGTCGAATCACCAAAATGCCGCTTCCTAAGAATTTTACCAACGGAGAGAATTTACTCTACTACGACATCGACAAAGACGGAAAATTAGACGTATTGGTCAGTAAAAATTCGGGAAACGTGGAGTTTCACCAAAATGTGGGGAGCACGGCATCCCCCATCTATGAACTTAAAAGTGAAGCTTTTGGCGGAATTGACGTTGATTTTGAACGCCGCGCGCAGGGCATGGTCGTAGCCGACCTCAATGCTGACCAAAAACCTGAGCTTATCCTGGGAGACTTGCTAGGTCGCTTGCGTGTTTACCAAAACTTTACCACCTTGGCTACGCTTAAAAGCGATAGTAGCCTTATTTTCAACGCATTTAATAGCAAATCTGAATTTATCCGCATTGGCGTGGGGCTGTTTCCTGCGGCAGGTGATGTAAACGGCGACCAACTCCCCGAACTACTTATTGGAAGCAATACGGGCGGAATTCGCTTTTTGAAAAACAACTCCCCCAAAGGCACTCCCACTGGCAACGAGCTGGAGTTTTTTGTGTATCCAAACCCTACTTCCAACTTCCTTTACGCCCAAGTTCCCGAAAAAGGAACGCTTGATCTGTTTTCCCTCAGTGGACAATTCATCCGCAGCATCGTTGTTCCACAAGCCACTACCGAGCTACCCATGGATACCAGCAAACTACCTGCGGGCTTGTATGTCCTGCGTTTTACGACCGCCAACGACGTTAAAATGTCGCAAAAGGTAATAATAACCCGCTAAAACCGCCAAAGCATACACCGCATAGCCCCAACTTTCGCTCATAGTCCAACACTCCACGCACCAGCGATGTGTTTGGGCAGGGAATCGTCCTAAATCGGGTTCTAATTCTTCTAATCGCATCAAAGGCAGCGACGTCAGGAACACGTAGCCAGCTACCCAAGTAGGCTGATGATTTAAACGCAGCAGCAAAAATGTCAATACAAACGGCATTCCGTTAAATAAAATTCGGCTCGTGTCTCCGCCTCCAAACACGCTGAGGAATAGCCATACAATCAGTTGAATTTGTAAATGGGGGTTCACCTCACCCCCTGCGTCCCCCTCTCCTTGCAGGAGAGGGGGATTTTGAACGCCTTTCTCCTTGAGGGTGCAGAGTGAGAATGAGGTGCAATGCTTATTTGGTGAGACAGCTAGCCACAACGTTCCAAAAGCTAAAAACCAGCTTATGGGAATCCGCGCTAATAATTCTGGCTCTATGAAGTACCTTTTTGCCACCCGAAGCAATGTTACTAGAGAGTTATTTCGCCAATCGGACGTGGGGGGAGGAAAAAAATGGGAAGCTAGGTAATACACCAACAACGCCACCAATAGCGCTGATAATGCAATAAAAAAAGGGCGTTTTGACTGGTTGAAAACAACGCCATTCACCCCGTTCCACAAAGCCATACATCCAACGACGGCAATAAACGACTCCTTTTGTAGCGTTCCTAAAACGGCCACAATCACTATAAAAAGCCAGTTTTTACTTTCTATAACCCCCAAAAACAGCAAGAGCGTTAACCAAAAATAGCTTCCCACATCTGCCGTTACGGGGTCGGGCAAGTACATGCGCACCAATCCTTTCCAATGAAAAAGTAGCCAAAACAATCCTAGTCCAATAACTGAAAGGCGAAGGTGTAGTTTTTGCCAAATCAACGTAAGTAACCCCACGGTCAGCACGACAAATGCACCATTGAGCCAAATAAAATCCGTTTTTAGGTCATTGAAGGGCAAATGCGCTGCCATCCACGGGCTCAAAATTCGGGTATTAAAAGGAAAAGAAGAGACGTAATCAGACGTAATGCCCCGAAAATACCGATAGCTTTCTGCGTATTTGTGGGCGTCAAAACGTTTGTCCAACAATTCGTAGGAATACGTAGGCTGCACGACTGCATACACTAGATATACAATCGTGCTCACTGCCATTGCTATCCCAACGTTTTTTTTCATGTTGGGCTATTTTTGTTCCAACAAACAGCCTTTCAAGCCTTCTTCCAAGGTCTTCCACGGCAACGGATTGGCACCTATGCACTCCACCCGACTATCGCGGCGGTAGGCCAAGTACTCAATCGAAAACTCACCTCGAACGGCATTGATTAGCACCCAATCCCCCCCCGTCCGAAACGCTCCTTTTACTCGCTCAACCTGTTTGACGGAGATCACCCAAGTTTTTAACTTTTGTAAATCAAACACCTCGTCGGGCGAGAATACCCAACCGCAGCTATATCGCCCTAGCCCGTGATTTTCTTTCATCAATGGTTTGCCCACTTCAGGGATGGGTAAGTCGTGATTATCTCCGTGATGGTGATGATGTTCGTGATCGTGCGCATGGGGATTCAATGCTTTGCGATTGGGGAAAGGCTCAATATTCAACCAATTAGGGTCAACATCGCCCTGTTCGACCGCGCCAATCAGAATCTTCGGCGGAAATAGCTCTTTGGCCCACTCCAAAAACTCACGCGTCAATTCTTCGCCCGCAAGGTCAACTTTATTGGCAATCAGTACGTCAGAGAGCGTAATCTGGTCAATGAATGTCTCATGTTCGCGGTATTCTTCATTGTTCCACTGCCTTGGGTCAACCAAACATACCGTGGCGCGGATGTCCAGCACATCTTTTAAAAATTTCCCCCGAAGCATGTCGAGAATAGCCTCTGGGTGACCCATTCCCGTAGGTTCAATCAAAATCCGATGGGGCTTGATTTGGCGCAGCACCAACGTCAGCGTCATTTGCATTGGTAAATTAGCCGTGCAGCAAATACAGCCGCCCGCAACTTCTTTCACCACGAGCCCGTTTTCATCGGCTCCCGCAAAGGGGGTATGGTCGATAGAAACTGCCCCAAATTCGTTGATAATGACAGCCCAGCGCTCATCGGCTGGTTTACGTTTCAGGATATTTTGGAGCGTTGTGGTTTTGCCTACGCCCAAAAAACCAGTGATTAGATTGACGGGTATTTTTTGTAATGCCATAAATACTTTCTTTTCTTTTAACACATAGGGCTCATTAGGAATACAATCACATAGTAAACCATAGAATACCTCAGATTGGGTGAAAATAGGCCCAAAGTTGGGGATTCTAAGTCGCTTTTTTACGTTTTACAACAATTCTGTTTTACCTTCGTTTTTCTGCAAATTTCACTAAAATGTTCCGACAACTCTGTTTTTTATTTTTGGTAAGCCTTGCCGCACTGGTGCAAGCCCAAAACCCCACCAGCAAATACGACCCGCACGTATTATTTAACCCATTGTTTAACTACCAGCCCGCCAATGAGTTTCGAACAGGAAGCGGTGCTCCTGGGCCTCGGTATTGGCAAAATCGTGCCGACTATAAAATTGCGGCTACCCTCGATGAAGGCGCTAATCAAATCAGCGGTGAAGTAGAAATTACGTACACCAACAATAGCCCCGAAACACTCCCTTTTCTCTGGCTTCAACTCGACCAAAACGCTTTCAACGATAACTCTCGCAGTGGCAAAACTACCCCGCTCAGTGGGGGTCGTTATGGTAATTCGGGGTTTGAGGGCGGCTACGTGGTTAGCACCGTGACAGTTCAGCAAGGAAAAGGCAAAGCGACGCCCGCCGAGTACATTGTCGATGATACCCGTATGCAGATTCGCCTATCCGAGCCACTCAAGTCGGGTGGCGACGTTATCAAAGTAAAAGTCACTTATTCGTTTAAAATTCCGTCGTACGCCTCCGACCGCATGGGCAAACTCGACACGCGCAACGGTGTGGTTTACGAAATGGCACAGTGGTATCCTCGCATGTGCGTTTTTGATGACATCGAGGGCTGGAATGTATTGCCTTACCTCGGTGCGGGTGAGTTTTACTTGGATTACGGCGATTACGAATACAGCGTAACTGTCCCTTGGAATCACATTGTGGTAGGTTCGGGCGAACTGCTTAACCCGACGGAAGTACTTACGACGGAGCAGTTGAAGCGCCTCGAAGAAGCCCGCAAGAGTGACAAAACGGTGATGATTCGGACGGAAAAAGAAGTAAAAGACAAAAACTCTCGCCCAAAACAAGAGGGTATGCTTACTTGGCGTTTCCGCTGTAACAATGCCCGCGACGTGGCTTGGGCAACTTCGCAGTCGTTTGTTTGGGACGCGGCTAAAATGAACCTACCAAGTGGTAAACCTGCCTTGGCCCAGTCGGTGTATCCTGTCGAAAGTGCAGGCAACGATAGCTGGGGGCGCTCTACCGAATACGTGAAAGGCTGCTTAGAGTTTTATTCAAAATATTTGCTTGAATACCCCTACCCCGTCGCTACCAATGTAGCGGGAATTGTGGGCGGAATGGAATACCCTGGAATCGTTTTTTGCGCGCACAACGACAAAAAAGAATCGCTTTGGGGCGTCACCGACCACGAATTTGGGCATACTTGGTTTCCGATGATTGTGGGCAACAACGAGCGTAAGTTTGCGTGGATGGACGAAGGTTTCAACACCTTTATCAACATGCTCTCTACCGAGGCATTCAACGACGGCGAATACAACCAAGACCGTTTGGATGACATTCAAAACATTGCTCCGACCCTTTTCCGCGACGGTGCCGACCCTATCATCACCATTCCTGACGTCATCAAAACCACAAACCTTGGCTGGGATGCGTATTACAAACCTGCGATTGGCCTCAAGATTCTGCGGGAAGTGGTGGTTGGCCGCGATCGTTTTGATTATGCTTTCAAACAATACGTAAAACGCTGGGCGTTCAAACACCCCACTCCGTATGATTTTTTCCGCAGCATGGAAGATGGTACGGGTGAAGACCTTGGCTGGTTTTGGAAAGGTTGGTTTTATGAAAACTACAAACTCGACCAAGCCGTCAAAGAAGTACAATACGTAGAACAAACCCCCGCCAAAGGTTCCATCATTACGATTGAAAATTTAGAACAGTGGGCTTTACCAGCCGTGGTAGAATTGGAAGAAACCAACGGTAAAAAAACGCGGATTCAACTCCCTGTTGAGGTTTTTCAGCGTAGTGGTTCATGGACGTTTAAAGCCCCAACCAAAGGACCACTTAAATCGGTTACGATTGATCCAGATTCCAAAACCCCTGACGTCAATCCTCGCAACAATACGTGGCGTCCCGCACGCTATATTTCACCCGACGAAAACTAGCATTTCACCATCGTAAGAAGCCGAGGCCCGCAATGGTCTCGGCTTTTTTGTGTTTTATTCCCCAAGAAATAGCCCAAAAATGCAACGCAAACCCAAAAAGCTACGTAAATCTCAAAAGTGCACACACATTGATACACCAATACTCTTTTTATAATCTGATACCATGAATCAAAAACGTTTTTTATTAGCAGGGCTTACTCTAGCATTTATTTTGATTGTCCAAGCGTGTAAAGACAAAGAAATTACTGCCGCCGAATCTGCTAAAGTCACCTCATTAAACTGCTCTAGCGCTACTTTTTCGGCGTCTGCTACTAGCGGAGCCTCGTTTACGGCCACCGCAAGTGTTCCATACACGGGCGGTAATGGCGTTGCGTATGCCGAAGGGACAGCCATTGCTTCGACAGGAGTGACTGGACTTACGGCAACTTTGTCGGCGGGTACACTAGCCAATGGTAGCGGAACAGCCAGCTTTGTCATTACGGGAACTCCTTCGGCCGCGGGAACGGCCAGCTTTGCCATTGATTTAGGTGGGCAATCGTGTTCGTTGGCCTTGCCCGTTATTGCCTCCAAAGCAAGTGTAGCCACCCTCACAGGTGCTGTAAATCCTACTACAGGAACCAACGGCGTAGCTTATACTGGCACAATAACCCTCAGTTACACGGGTGGAAACGGTGGTGCATACGACGTATCCACAGCTTCATCGACGGGCGTAGAAGGGCTTACGGCGACATTGACAGCAGGGACATTGGCCAACGGTTCGGGAACACTGATCTATACTATTTCGGGAACACCTACTTCGACGGGTACGGCCGTTTTTAATTTGAGTTTGGGAGGTCAAACGGTAACTGTGAGCATTGCTATCAGCGCGTCTAGTACCGCTTCAACGGCTAAAGACACCGTCGTTATTACCTACTCGGGTACCAGCGCTTCGGTCAGCAACGCCTTCCAAAACGATGGTGTAACTGTCACAACGAGTGGTGCCGATGTTACCGTAAAATCAACCAATACCACCAAAGAGATTGTCTATCTGTTGTCAGGAACGGCGACCAAAGGTAGTTTCAAGATTTACAGCGAGTATAAGTTTAATATTACCATGAAAAGCGTTAGCATTACCAACAGTAATGGGCCCGCCATCAATAGTCAATCTGGTAAAAAAGCAACCATTAATGTCATCGGTACCAATACCCTTATCGACGGCGCTACCTATACAACCAGTTCAGAAGACCAAAAAGGGACGTTTTTTAGCGAAGGACAATTGAGTTTTATGGGAACAGGTACGTTGAACGTAACGGGTAATAACAAACACGCCATTGTTTCCGACGATTATATCTACCTCAGCGAAGCTACTATCATCGTCAAATCAGCAGCAAGTGACGCCATTCATGCCAGTGATTATTTTGCGATGGACAATGGAAGCTTAACCGTTACTTCCGCCACCAGCAACGGTATCGAAGCCGAAGAAGGTTACGTTGCCATCAATGGCGGAACTGTGACCATCAATAGTGTCAACGACGGTATTACGGCTTCGTACGAAGGTACCGATGCCACCATTACTCCGTATGTGTTGATTAAAGGAGGTAAAATTACGGTCACGACGACGGGCGACAAAGGAAATGCCATCAAGAGCGAAAGTTATACAACTATCGGTACCACTGACGCCGTGACGCTCACGGTTTCGGGAAAAGGTTCTAAAGGTATCAAAACGGGTGGAGACTGTACCATTACCTCAGGAACGGTTAAAATCACGACCTCAGGAGCTGCCTACTACGATACTGCCGACGCCGACATTGCCGCACCCGCAGGGATCAATTGCGACAAAAACTTAGCCATCAAAGGAGGGACATTGACCGTAACAAGCACAGGTACAGGAGCTAAAGGGATTAGTGTTGATGGTACTGCTACCATTAGTGGAGGCACAACCACCATTTCTGCTACAGGAACAAAATACACCTACAATACCGCAAATACCAGCGAAGCCAAAGGCTTCAAGAGCGATGGTGCGTTTGTGATGAACAACGGAGAACTGAACATTGCCGCGACCGACGACGGCCTAAAATCAGAAACCTCAATTACCATCAATGACGGAACGGTGAATATCACCAAATCAACGGAAGGTATCGAATCCAAAACCATCACTTTTGCGGGGGGCACTACCAATGTGACCTCTTCTAACGACGGTGTAAATGCCTCTATGGGAACCACTACTGGCGGCACAGAATCGAACGACGGCAGTAACATCTATATAAAAGGAGGTGTATTGATTGTCGCAGGAAGTGACGGAATCGACAGTAACGGAAACATTACCATAACAGGCGGAACCACCATTGTAGGTGGCCCAACAAGTTCGCCCGAAGAAGGTATTGATGTCAATGGTAATTTCTTGGTTAACGGTGGTATTCTAATTTCGGGAGGCTCCAACGCCCGCATGACCAAAGCCATGAGTACAGGTTCTACACAAGTAAGTATGTACATCACTTCAAGTGCGCAGGTAGCCGCAAATTCGGTATTACACATTGAAGATGCTTCGGGCAAAGATATAGTCACCTTTAAACCTAAAAACGCCAACTACTACTTCCACTTCTCTAATCCAAGTTTGGCAAAGAGTACACAGTATAAAATCTATTTCGGAGGAACTTACACGGGCGGCAGCTTTGTAGGCAACTCATCGGGCTGGGGCTTATATACAGGCGGTACGTATTCTAACTCAGGTGCTACGCTCAAATCAACCACCACGACGTCGAGCTCGGCTACAGTGAATACCATTTCGTTTTAATTACTATTCTCCTTTTACTTCATACCACGCCGAGGCCCTGAGAAGGGTCTCGGCTTATTTTTTCGTCCCTCTCTGACTTTGTTATTGCTCAAACGTACCATTATGTGCGAGATTGGCGTTAATTTTGCGGGGTTTTCTACGTTGAGCTTTCATACCATGTCATTTTTAAGATATACACTTCTTTTACTCCTAGTTAGTTTTTCACTTTTTGCCCAGCCCAAACGTGAGTTTCGGGGGGTGTGGATTGCCAATGTGGGTAATGTCGATTGGCCTTCGCAAAAGGGATTATCGGCCCAACAGCAGCAGCAAGAACTCCGCGATTTATTGGATTTGATTCAGTTACGAGGGTTAAATGCCGTTTTTTTCCAAATTCGTAACGCCTGCGACGCCGTTTATGACAGCAAATTCGAGCCGTGGTCGGAATGGCTAACGGGGCAGCAAGGCCAATCTCCTGGCTACGACCCTCTCGCCTTTGCCATTCAGGAATGTCGCAAGCGTAACCTCGAAATTCACGCGTGGATCAATCCCTACCGCGCGGTCACGGATATTCGTCGGGCTTCGTTGGCTCCCAACCACATCGCCCGTACGCACCCCGACGTGCTACTGTCGTACGGCTCGCTCCGCATTCTCGACCCAGGCCGCCCCGAAGTGCGCAACTTTGTCACCCGCGTGGTCATGGACGTGGTACGTCGGTACGATGTTGATGGCATTCATTTCGACGACTATTTTTACCCTTACCCCGTCCCAAAAGTAAGCCTCAACGACGAAACGACTTTCCAAAATTACAGCCGAGGTTTTACCAACAAAGCCGATTGGCGGCGTGATAACGTCAATTTGCTCGTTAAAACCGTGTCTGACAGTATTCGTCGGGTCAAGCCTTGGATTAAGTTTGGAGTTTCCCCGTTTGGCATTTGGCGCAACCGCAGCAGCTCGCCTGAGGGTTCTAACTCGCGCGGTTTTGAAGCTTTTTCGGGCAATTTTTCGGATTCTCGCAAATGGGTGCAAGAAGGCTGGGTGGACTACATCGCCCCGCAAGTGTATTGGAGTATGGAAAGTAAGTCGGCCAATTACGCTCAATTGGTTTCGTGGTGGAGTGACAATGTTTCTGAACCCCACCTGTACATTGGTCACGGCGTCTATAAAGTCAACAGTGACCCCCACTGGAAACGTCCGCTCGAAGTACCCAATCAAGTTCGTTACAACCGCTCGTTTGAGAACGTACACGGCAGCATTATGTTCAGTGCTAAAACCCTCCGCAACAACCCCAATCGTTTTTGTGATGCCCTGTGCCAAGAGGTGTATCAAAGCCCTGCCCTCGTACCCGCTATGCCTTGGAAAACCCAAGCAACTCCCCCCACGCCCAAAGAACTCACCGCCCAACTCAACGACAACAATACGATTACTTTATCGTGGTCTTTTCCTTATCAGTTGACGTCGGAGCGGGACAAGGCTCGTTATTTTGTGGTCTATCGCAGCAGCCAGCAATCGTCGATTGATTTGCGCTCGGCTCAGTCGATTCGGACGATTGTAGTCAAAACTGACGGTACATCGGCCTTTAGTTTTACCGACAATCAAGTAAAACCCAACACCAAATACAATTATACCGTAAGTGCCTTTAATCGCCTTCACAACGAAAGCCAACCAACGGAAGCGATTAGTCTAACAACCAACTCTAAACAGGTAGAGCCCTCTCCTGAACCAGCAAAAGTTATTTTGCCGTTGGCAACCCAACTCAAAAATGTGCCGATTGAGCCAAATACCGAAGAGCCTATGGAAGCCATAGCGGCCACTGGAGATGAAGACGAGGAGGAAGAAGAGGAGGTAGTAGAAGAAACCAAAACACCTTCAAAACCACAAAGCACTTCTGTAGCTTCGACCGAATCAGATGAGTTGCTACAGATTTTTCCCAATCCTTTCAACCAACAAGTCAACATTCGATACCGCTTACCCGAAGCCGCCGAAGTGTCGCTTTACGTGTATGATTCGCGCGGAACGCGGGTGGGAGCGTTGGTTGTTAATAAGCAGCAAGAAGCTGGGAATTACACGGTTCTCTTCAACGTACAGTTCATGAGTGAGGGTACTTACTACGCCCGACTTATGGCGGGAGAAGTGCAGAAAACCGCTAAAATTACCTTGAAGCGTTAGGAATCATTAACAAAACCATTCACAATTTGGGCATCACTTTGACGTTTTTAGCCCAAAACCATCTAATTTTCTTTACTAACCATGAAACGTTTCGTATTAACAGCCGTTTTGCTTGCATCAAGCTTATCCATGTTTGCTCAAACATCTACTACCGTGGACAAAGACCCCATCAAAAAAATCGAAGTGACAGGCACTGCCGAACTCGAAATCGTACCCGACGAGCTTTATTTCACTATTTCGTTGAAAGAGTATTTTAAAGACGAAAAAAATCAAAAAGATAAAATTTCGCTCGAAACGCTTGAAAAGCAATTGATTGACGCCGTCAAAAGTGCAGGTTTACCCAAAGAAAACCTTTCGATTAGCGGTGTAACTGGGTATCGCGAATGGACGGGCAAGAAAAAGCCTCAGCACTTTTTGGCCGCAAAGCAATTTCAATTGAAGCTTTCAAACGCCAACAACATCAATGACCTCATGGCCAAAGTCGATGACCGTGGCGTAGAATATGTCAATATGAGCCGTGTTGAGCATTCGAAGAAAGAAGAGTTTCGCCGTCAAGTAAAAATCAACGCCCTCAAAGCCGCCAAGGAAAAAGCGGGGTATTTGCTAGAATCGATCGGTGAAAAACTAGGCGAAGTACTTGAAATCCACGAAGTGGAGGAAGGTAACGTTTATCCGATGTACAAGCAAGCACAATACAACGTACGGATGATGGCCGCCGATGCCGCACCCGAATCAGGTGGTGGACTTGAATACGAAAAAATCAAGTACAGCTACCGTATGAATGCGACGTTCCGCATTAAATAATTTGTTCTTCATCTTCACCCTCCCGAAAGTTCTAAAACTTTCGGGAGGGTTTCTTTAATCTGCCCGCCACTCGACCCGCAACACCCGCGCATTTACCCCCAAATCGGCCATGAAGTGCATCCAATGAAGCTGTTGCGCCGAAAGGTGATCGGTCGGAGATTTTACCTCTACCAGTTCGAGCCCCTGTTCTCCCCACACCATCAAATCGGGAAACCCTCGCGTATTTTCTCGTAAATTCGTCGCCATTTCAAGCAAAATAGCCCGCAACTGCATCGGGCTGAGGCTACGGGCAATTAGCTTCACTAGCTCCAATAAAATCTCATTCCAATCGACCAACACATTGGCGATTCCGAACTTTTCGATAAACGTACTTTCTAAGACCTGCGCCACTTTTTCGCTGGTGTCCAACTCCGATAGCCGCTCGCGGATTTGGGAAGCTCGTTTGCGGTAAAAATCGGGTTGGTAAAAATCCGAAGGCATTCGCTGCAACGGATGGTGGATGGCTTGGACGTTGGTATCGTAAATAATTTCCCAGAAAATAAGCCCAAATAGTCCCCGCCAAGGATAATTTTCAGCATGAACAGCGCCGTAGCCCTTTTCTACAAAATAATCGGCCACACCTTGTTCGACCCGATACCGATAACTAATCGGGATTTGTACACTGCTCGACTCTTGCAAAAAGCGCGTGACACTTTTTTTAACCCGTTTTTTAGTACTCGTAATTTTTTCCTGAAAATCGAGCGCAAAAAAACGTTCATCGGCATTTTGGGGGGTATGCGCAATCGCCTCGCACAACGCCATCGCTTCTTCTACAAACCCCATGCGGTGCAAAAGGCGCACTCGCCGCTCCCGCGACGGAATTTGATCGGTCAGCTGATACACTGTTAGTGCTTGCTCGGGCAGTTTTTGTCGCTCCAAAAACGCCCCTACTCGATTTATCAGCTTGACATATCCAGGCCGTGCAACATCACTGAGCGTATGCAGCGAGGCTTGCCAGTTCATAAACCAATCAAAGATTTCTTCGGGAGGAGTAGCAGCTTCCTGAAATTCATAGAATTGCTGTGCCGTAAGCGACACCATAAATTTGTCTTCCGCGTCTTGGCGCGTGGCAAAACGTGCGGTATAGGCATCGTCGCGGTAGCGCTCAAAGTTGACTTTCCCCAAATCTCTCACCACAAATTCCGTCATATCTGCGTGACGGTTGCCAAAAAACAGGAATTTCAGCATCATTACTTCCACTTCGTAGCCTACTTTAACGACAGGCTCCCCCAATAAATCGGGCGAATTGATGCGCGAAATCAACAAGTCAAAGGTGTAAGTATGGCTCAAAAAACGAATTAAATCGGGCTTTTTGAGAGGTTTGAGCGACAGCTCGGTGGGAGGTGCCAGTTTTATCCACTCTTCTTTGGTAAATAAATTCAGAATTTCATCGGCATAAGCTACGTGTTTTACGCCCAAAGGCTCAATAAACCCCCGCTCCTCTAGTTCGTACAAAGCTGCTGGAATATCCTCTAGTTCATTGTATTTCAACTTATTGGTTCGAAAAAAAAGTCCTCGCCGATTGCTAAACCGCACAAAAAGGCACTGAGCATCTTCCGACAGCGCTCGAAAATCGGTGAGAAATTGTCGTTCTGGTTCGTTTAAAATTTCCCCGTAGAGCTTTTCAACAAACTCAATCAGAAACAAAAAGTAATCCAAGTAGTACTTAGGTGGCAGTTCGACGGGGGGCGTTGGTTCATGGGGTACTAACGACTCCATTTTGTATAGTTTGAATTGGTTATTGTTTGATTGTAGCTTTGGAATCACAAAGGTGTGCCGTTGGATTCTCAAATCCAACACAGAGGTTTCTCAAAACCGCGTTCTATTCGTTGGGTTTTGAGAAACCCAACAGCGGTTAGTGTAACCGCTGGCACAAAAGCGTGCCGTTGGATTCTCAAATCCAACACAGAGGTTTCTCAAAACCGCGTTCTCTTCATTGGGTTTTGAGAAACCCGCCAGCGGTTAGTGTAACCGCTGACACAAAAGCGTGCCGTTGGATTCTCAAATCCAACTACGAGGTTTCTCAAAACCGCGTTCTATTCGTTGGGTTTTGAGAAACCCAACAGCCATTAGCGTAACTGCTCGAACACTCGCACTTTTGTGAGCAAATATCGTAAGTTTGCCTGCAAAAGCATTTTGAATATCAATTTTAGCAACTATTTCGTTAAAATGGTACGAAATTCGCTTTTAAGCATACAAATGCCTCTAACTTCCATTGATGATGAAGTCAACTCTTATTGCTTTTTCTTGTTTTCTTTTTCCAACTGCGATTGTTTTTGCCCAGCCTAAAGTCGAAAACTTGGGCAATGCCATCAACTCCGAATACAACGAAATCAACCCCGTCATTTCTCCCGACGGCAAAACCCTTTATTTTGGGCGGGTGAGTCACCCCCAAAACGCCCACGGCCAAGAAGGAAGCCAAGACATTTGGTATTCAGAATGGCTGAATAATCAATGGAGTTTGGCCAAACGAATGACTCCTCCGCTCAACAAAGAAGAATACAACTGCGCTTACAGTGTTACTCCCGACGGCAACACCTTGCTCATCATGGGAGCTTACGACCGTGGAGCCTACGAAACACGCGGGTTCTCGTTTAGCAAACGTACTGTCAATGGCTGGTCGGCTCCAAGTAAGCTCAACATTCCAGGATTGGAAGGGATGAGCAAGGGCGAGTATATGTGTGGTTTTTTATCGAACGACGGCAAAACCTTGCTCATGGCTTTTAGCGAGAAAAAACGCAGTACCAAAGACGACTTGTACGTAAGTTTTCTCCAAAAAAATGGCACTTGGACCAAGCCACAAAGTCTCGGAGTGGAAGTGAATACCGACGATTTTACGGAAACAACGCCGTTTTTAGCTTCTGACGGTGCTACCATTTATTTTTCGAGCGACCGTCCAGGCGGACAAGGCAGCAATGATATTTATTATACCAAACGCATTGACAAAACGTGGAAACGCTGGTCGAAACCCGTCAACCTTGGTCCAGCTATCAACACCGATGGCTACGATGCCTATTATGCCATTGCAGCAGCAGGAGATTATGCTTACATGGTTTCCAAAAAAAATACCCTTGGTAAAGGGGACATCGTTCGTATCAAAATCAAATCGGATGAGCCTTCGGCCGCGCCAATCGTCCCTGCCCCCGACCCTGTAGCGCTGGTGAGTGGGAAAGTCGTTGATACCAAAACGGGTAAACCGATTGATGCCCGTATCATTTACGAAAACTTGGCAGACGGTACCGAAGTGGGTACGGCCCAAACCGACCCTCGGACGGGAGAATATAAAATTGTACTACCTAAAGGGGTGAAATACGGCGTGCGGGCGGTGGCCAAAGACTTTATTGCCGAAGCGCAAAGCATTGACCTTACCAACATGAAAGGAGGCTTTCAGGAAGTAAACGGTACAAATCTTACGCTTGTACCGATTGAAATCAATGCAGTTGGGGTACTCAACAACCTATTTTTCGACACAGGGAAAGCAGCCTTACGTCCCGAATCTAATGCTGAGTTAGACCGTATGGTGCTCACTTTCAACGAAAACCCAGGCTTGGTCATGGAAATTGGAGGTCACACCGATAACGTTGGTACGGACGCCGCCAACTTAAAACTTTCCCAAGAACGTGCGGATTCGGTAAGGGAATACTTTATCGGAAAAGGCATTGAACCCGACCGCGTGCAAAGTAAAGGTTACGGGGAAGCCAAACCCAAAGCCACCAACGACACCGAAGAAGGACGTCAAACCAACCGTCGGGTAGAGTTTAAGATTTTGAAGAAATAAAGGCTCGATTTTAGTCAAATGAAGGGGTGCTCACAGTTTTCCGCATAAGCGGCGTGTGAGCACCCCTTTACACGTCATTCCAATCCTACCATTTTTCAATGTCGATATGACGGCGGAAGTTTCGCTTGGCGAGATTAAAGGGAATCGAAATTTTTAGCACGTTGGCTTGGGCATCAAAGCGTGCCACAATTTCTTCTGCATTCACGTCATTGGGTAAAAACAAATTACCAATCGTATGGGCTGTTTTTAGGTTTTCTAATCCCTCGGGACGTTCAGCAAAAAGATCTACGAAGTGATATACCCAAAGACGGTCATTGACAACATCTAGGCCAAAGTTGTCGGCACTTACTCCTGCCATTTTTACTTTAACTTCATACCCTTCTTCGTTTTGCTGTACTGCCAAAACAGACTCGCTCATACCTCCGTTGGTGGTATTGGCGTAGTCGATGGCGGTAATTATATCTTGCGGAATTTCAATCTTTGCTTTCATTGTCGTAAGTGGTTGCTGTGTGATGATCCAAGTAAAAACCACATACCAATCCCATTTTTACGACAAAATGACTTCTTAACAAATACACTAACTGCCAGAATGGCGCAAAAAATCCACAATTTCTTCCATTGGGTACGGTTTTGCCCCATCAATCTCCATCAAATTGGTTAGCGACGCAGGAGGTTGCCCATACGCTAAAAAACTTTCCCAAATGTACGTCACGTACCACTCAGGTTCTTGCCCCCAGCGCGTATCAGCCGCTTTCCGAATCCGAAAGGTTTCTTCCGAAATAACCGTAAAAAAACAGCGGTCGTACATCAAATTTAGGTCAGCATCGGCAAAAGCTAAAAAACCTTCAACCACAACCACGTCAAATTGGGTCTGCAAAAAAGCGACCGTTTTACGTAGCAATTCAAAGTCAATCGAGGCAGGGATTTCCCAATCAATGTGATCGCGAACGAGTGGGATGTCTTCTATTCGGTTCACAAAATCGTCTTGGTGCAGCGTAATGGCCTTTTTGTTTTGCGAACGTTCGTGCCAAACCAGTGTTTCGGCGAGGGTAGTTTTTCCAGAACGGCTTCGGCCGCCGATACCAATAATCATTGTGTCTGTGATAGGTTAAAACACAAACTTAAAAGCAAAGTCCCTCAAAAACAACAAATCCCGACAATTGTCGGGACTGTTGCTTCGGTTTTCAATTGTTGATTTTTTTTCTTTTAAAGTGCTAACTCTTTTTCAGTTTCAATGGTCAACACTTCAGTATCTTTTAATCGAACCGCCAATCCAAGCGTTTTTGGCACTTCGTAATGGAAGTAAAACTTCATTGTGTGAATTTTGCTTTCGTAGAATGCCAATTCGTCCCCTTCGAGCGATTGAGTAAGTAGCGCATTTTTGGCCACAACTCCTTGTTTTAGCCACTGCCACGCCACGGCAATGATCCCAAACATTTCCATGAATAACGTTGCATCCATCAAGTAGCGCTCGATGTCTCCCTGCATGGCGTACGGCATCAACGCCATCGTTACTTCTTGCAAGCGTCCCAGCTCCGCTTTGAGTTTTTGCGCGTAAGGCTTCAATTCTTCGTGGGTTTCGGCTTCCGCAATGGTTTTGGCGACTTCGGCAAACAGCAGTTGCGCAGGTTTTCCGCCTTTCATGGTCATTTTTCGACCCAACAAGTCTTGGGACTGAATCCCCGTTGTCCCCTCGTAAATAGGCGTAATGCGAATATCACGGTAGTATTGTTCCAACGGAAAATCTTCCGTAAAACCGTATCCTCCAAGCACTTGCAAGCCATTACTTACCGCAACTAATCCCATTTCGGTAGGATACGTTTTCGCAATTGGTGTCAATAATTCGAGGAGGAGGTGGTATTTTTCTTTTTCTTCGGGGTCTTCGCTGGCGTGGGCAATATCGACACAACGCGCCGTTTCCAACAACAGCGACAACGAACCTTCCACTACCGCTTTTTGGAGCAGCAACATCCGTTTTACGTCGGGGTGCTGAATAATCGGAATTTGGGGGCTATCTAATACGCCTTTTTCGTTCAAACGGCGGCTTTGTGGGCGTTCTTTGGCGTACTGAACCGAGGCACAATAAGCCGCCGACGCAATCGCCGCACCCGTCATCCCGACCCCAATGCGCGCTTCGTTCATCATTTGGAACATGTACGAAAGCCCTTTGTGTGGCTCACCCACCAGCCAACCACGACAGTCGTCGCGGTCACCCATGGTAAGGTGCATGGCAGGGACGCCCCGCTGTCCTAGTTTATGATATACTCCCGTCGAAGTCACGTCGTTATCAGCGCCATCGAGGCGGAACTTTGGCACCACAAAAAGTGAAATTCCTTTCGTTCCCTTGGGTGCACCTTCAATACGCGCCAACATCAAGTGAATGATGTTTTCACACTGGTCGTGGTCGCCTGCTGAGATAAAGACTTTTTGCCCTTTAACCAAATAGCTTCCATCGGTTTGTGGAGCAGCAGTAGAAGTAATGTCCGAAAGCGAGCTACCCGCCTGAGGCTCGGTCAACGCCATCGTTCCTTGCCATTTGCCCGAAAGCATATTGGCTACATAGGTTTGTTTCAATTCATCCGTACCAAAAGAATTAATCAACCCCGCTGCTCCTGATGTCAGGCCCGTGTACATCATGCCATTGTTGGCAGCCATGACGATAAATCCCAAGCACGAACTCACCACCTCAGGCAACTGCTGACCACCATCTTCAAACGAAAAGCTTGTTCCAATCAAACCCGCTTCACCCATCGCTTTCAGGTAATCACCGACTTTGGGATGAACCGTCACTTTGCCATTGTGTAGCTCAGGAGGATTACGATCCAGATCTCGGAAATAGGGATACATCAGATTATCGCCAATCTGCGTCACCGCATCAATCGTCATATCAATCGTTTCGCGGTCGTGAGCGCTGAAATACGGATATTTGTTAAGCGATGCGGCGTCGAATACTTCGTGAAGTAAAAAGTTAAGATTACGACGGCTATAGTACTGTGCCATTGGACGTTAAGTGTTTTAGGTATTATGCAAGCATACGGTTTTGCAAATATAGAAGGAATTTCATTGAAACAAAAAAGGGAGATTATGAACGCCCTCAGGCACACTCTATTTATGTCTTCAATACGTATCGTAGATATACAGCCATCAGCGGCATCGAGTTTTTATCAGGTTGGCAGGATAAATATGAAATGCCGTTGAGTAGATAAGTATGTAGCGTCTAGTTTAACAGATAAAATAACTAATTGTAACCCGAAAAAATGAAATCAATTCTTATTTATCCTCTCCTTTTATTTTCTACACTACAGGCGTCAGCACAGGCAAAGCGAGAGATTTTTTTTGCAGATGTGACCGTCTATGTAGAGGGAGGCAAGTATTACCTTACTGGGTCAAAAAGTGGAAATGATGGACCTCAAGGATTTGCCTTTTTAGAATCAAAAGACCTGAAAACGTGGACAGTACCTGCTAAGTCAAAAGATTCGCTGGGAATGATCCTGACCAAAGGCGACCACACCTTCGGGAGTAAAGGCTTCTGGGCACCACAAATATTCAAAGATAAGGGCACTTATTATATGACCTATACGGCCGATGAGCAAACCGTATTGGCAGAATCAAAATCCTTATTGGGTCCCTACAGGCAAAAAGAAGTCGAGCCTATTGACGGCGCAGAGAAAAATATCGACTCCTATATTTTCAAGGATTCCGACGGCAAATATTATCTCTATTGTGTACGTTTTGATAAAGGAAATTACTTATACGCAGCCGAGTTTGACCTGAAAACCAGAAAGATAAAACCCGAAACTCTGAAAAGGTGTTTTGACCAAACCGAGCCTTGGGAGGCAACGCCTAATTTTAAATCGGGTCCCATTATGGAAGGCCCTACGGTTATAAAATTGAAAAATAAATATTACCTGTTTTATTCAGCCAACCATTTCCAGAATATCGATTATGCCATTGGCTATGCTGTGGCCGATTCGCCCTACGGCCCTTGGGTAAAATATAAGAACAACCCTATCATTCATCGTTCTATTGTTGGCGAAAATGGCTCAGGACATGGTGACCTGTTTGAAGGACTTGACAAACAACTGTATTATGTTTACCACATTCACAACTCATCAGAAAAAGTAGGCCCACGCAGGACACGGATTGTCCCCGTCGTGAAACAATGGGATGAAAAAGCCAATGTTTACACGTTTAGCGTCAAAGGAAAGGAGGTAATTGTACCCACGATTATTCCAAGTTTCAGAAACTAAAACGCATCAAAAAGCCCAATGAGTTCATTGGGCTTTTTGATAATAGGAGGTAATATTATGCCAACGTATTCAAATCAAATGGCAATCTTCTGATTCGTTTTCCTGTGGCGGCAAAAACGGCATTGGCCAATGCAGGGGCAATCGGTGGTAGCCCTGGTTCGCCTACGCCTCCTGGCTCGGCACCACTTTCCACAATGTGAATTTCTACTTTAGGCATTTCGTTCATGCGCATCACTTGGTACTGGTGGAAATTCGTATGATCAGATTGGCCATTGGTAAAAGTGATACCTTTTTTTACCGCCGCCGTAATTCCCATCACGATATTCCCTTCCGTTTGGGCTTTGACGTTGTCAGGGTTTACGTAGTGTCCGCAGTCGATTACTGAGACTACTTTTTCGATTTTTACGCCTGTACCTTGTTTTGCTACTGTCACGCAACACGCGCTGATACTACCAAACGATTTAAAAATCGCAATACCTTTTCCCTGCCCTGCGGGGAGTTTTTCGCCCCAATTGGCTTTTTCAGCCAACGTTTCTAGTACTTTTTTGAAACGGGCATCACTCATCAGTTCCAAACGCGCTTTCAACGGGTCTTTGTTGGCCGCGTGTGCCAACTCATCGAAAAACCCTTCTTGGCTGAAACCAAAGTTTGACGCATACACCGAACGCCACCATACAATAGGGATTTCGGTAGGAACGTGGGTATAAGAAATTTTAAACGCAGGAATGTTATATTTCTGTTCTTTTTGACTCAACTCGCCACACACCCAGTCGTCGGGTTTGTTGCTAGGCGCTTTAAATACCTGAAATTGAATCGACTCACCAATCGGGTGGTGGTGGTAAGCCACGATGTTTCCTTTGGCATCTACCCCGCCTTGCATCCGCGCCACCATGCCTGGGCGGTAAGGGCCTTGCGTGATGTCATCTTCCCGCGTCCAAACCAATTTTACAGGCTTTTTCACGTCTTTTGAAAGAAAACAAGCCTCCAGTAAAAAGTCGTGGTAGGCTTTACGTCCAAATGCGCCGCCCAACAATGCCACGTTGATTTTGATTTGTTCGGGCTTTATTTTCAAATACCCAGCCAAATCGCGCAATGCCCAGTCAGGGCCTTGAATCGGTGCCCAAACTTCGGCCGTACCGTCGTCTTTGATGTGCGCAATGGCATTTTCGGGCTCCATAGGTGCGTGGGCCAAAAAGGGCGTTTCATAAACAGCCTCTAGTTTTTTGGCAGCCGCTCCAAACGTCGCGGCAAAATCGCCTTCTTCTTCGGCTTTTAATCCTTCTTTGGTCGCAGCTTCGGCACATTTTTTAAAGTAAGCCGCCGTCGTCAATGTTTGTCCTAACGTACCGTTATCCCACTGTACTTTTACCACTTTTTTGGCCGAAAGCGCCGCCCAATAATTATCGGCAATTATCGCCACGGCTTCCGAAGTGCGGTGCGGCATCGGGCGCTCACATTTGAGCACTTTTTGTACTCCTTTGATTTTCAACGCTTCCGAGTCGTCGATAGATACCACTTTTCCGTGAATCATCGGACTGTGAAGCATAACAGCATAGACCATCCCTGGGACTTCTACGTCGATACCGTACACGGCCTTTCCCGTCACGCGCGCAGGTACGTCCAAGCGAGGTGCGTATTTCCCGATAATTTTAAAGTCTTTCGGCTCTTTGAGTTTCGGATTTTTCGGTATTTCAAGTTTTGACGCATCGTCGGCTACTTCGCCGTAGGTCAACGATTTGCCACTGGGTCGGTGAATCACCTTCGCTTTTTCGGCATAACATTCGCTCTCTGGTACACTCCAGCGCTGGGCAGCGGCTTTGATAAGCATTTCTTTGGCTGCTGCTCCTGCTTGACGAATCGGCGTCCATAATGCACGTACACTACTGCTTCCACCCGAGGTCTGATTCCCGTATTTTCCTTTTCCGTCCGACTGCGCAATGGTTACTTGGTCGAGGCTTACTTCGAGTTCTTCGGCCAATAGCGACGGAACCGCCTGCGTAGAGCCTTGCCCCATGTCGGGACGCGGGTTGATAAGGGTAATTTGGCCCGTAGGTTGTATTACAATAAAGGGATTTATCTCAAGAGCGAGGGAAAGCGGGTCGGTGCTCATGTTTACGACGGCAGCCGCATTGCCTTTCGCAAAACTCGATACCCCCAGCACAAAACTCGCCGACGAAAGTCCGAGGTTTTTTAGGAATGTTCTTCTATTACTCATGTCTTTTTTTGCGTTTTGAGAATGGGTTACTTACCTCCCGACATTTCGCCTTTGGGTGATTTAGACTTTGCCGCCGTGTGAATCGCTTTACGAATGCGGTCGTAGGTGCCGCACCGACAAATGTGACCTTGCATGGCACTGGTAATGTCGGCGTCGGTTGGCGTTGGTTTGTCTTTCAACAACGCCGCAGCGGCCATGATTTGTCCTGATTGACAGTAGCCACATTGGGGCACTTGTTCGTCAATCCATGCCTGCTGAACTGGGTGGAGTTTTTCTTCGGTACCAATTCCTTCGATGGTCGTGATTTTGCTTCCTACCACTGACTGAACTGGCAATACACACGAGCGAGTTGGGTGGCCGTTCATGTGAACAGTGCAGGCGCCACACTGTGCCATTCCGCACCCAAATTTTGTTCCTTTCAATCCAACAACATCGCGAATGGCCCACAAAAGTGGCATTTTAGGGTCGATATCAAGGTCATGTTTTTTTCCATTGATATCTAAAGTGATAGCTGCCATAGAAGATAAAATAGCTTTGTTTTTTAAGTAAAGTTTAGGATAAAAACGGTCAAAACCAAGCGCCCCGACCGAAGATACATTTTTGCGGCCTCATCCTACACAAACGAGGGATGAATCGACAAAATTTAAAAAGCGAATTTTCTTACAATGAAGTAAACAAATGAGCTACTGAATCATCGGTAAAACGCGCTTTTTGGGCAATGCCACGTTTTAAAAGTCGAACATATTCCGACTTTGGAATCTCAATCGCCCCAAACCTACGTACATTGTCATTGATGAATTGGGTATCGAGCAATTCATAGTTTTGCCGACGAAGGGTTTCAATCAAGTAATGAAACGCGACTTTAGAAGCATTACTAACCGTATGAAACATGGATTCGCCAAAGAAAACCGCCCCGATAGCCACCCCATAGAGGCCACCCACGAGTTCGTTGTCAACGTAGGTTTCAACGCTATGGGCAAAACCAAGTCGGTGCAGTTCGGTATAGGCATCAATGATTTCTTCCGAGATCCAGGTATTTTCTTCGTCTGGGCGCGGCGCGGCGCATCCCCGCATGACACCCTCAAAATCGGCATTGATGCGTATTTCAAACGTGCCTTTGTTGAGAACGGGGCGCAATGACTTGGCAGGTTTGTAGGTATCCAACGGAATAATAGCCCGAGGGTCGGGAGAATACCAATACAATGTACCGTCGGAATCTGCCATCGGAAATATACCATTCATATATCCGTAAATAAGATCGTCGGCAGAAAGTAAAGACATATAATTATTGAAGGTGGTTACAAACAAAAATAGTATCCAACACGTTGAAAAACAAAAAAACCATGAAGTGGATTTATAGTATATTGTTGCTAATTTCAGCTTGTTCTGCTCAAAACACGTCCTCTATGACACCCGAAACCCCTATTAATCAGGGCGAATACCGCTACCTTTCCCTTGGAGATTCATATACGATTGGAGAGCGCGTTGCCGAAAATGAACGATGGAGTGTTCAATTGAGCGAAATGCTCCGCCAAGAGGGGGTAAAAATTGGTACACCCGAAATCATTGCCCGTACGGGCTGGACGACGGCCGAATTGACGGAAGGCATTAAAAATAAGAATCCCAAAGGCCCGTACAATCTGGTGTCGTTACTGATTGGGGTAAACAACCAATACCGTGGCCAAAGTTTGGAACGTTACCGAACTGAGTTGCAAGATTTGCTTCAACAAGCGATTGGGTTTGCGGGGGGAAATATCCAGCGTGTTTTTATGCTTTCGACACCCGACTGGGGCGTGACTCCCTTTGCCCGTGGCTCGGACACAAAAAAAATCGCGTCAGAAATTGACGCGTTTAATGAAGTAGCCCAACAAGAATGCGAAAAACTAGGAATTGCCTTTATTGACATTACAACCCTCTCAAGAACTGCCCAAAATGATGCGTCTTTAATTACCTATGACCAATTGCATTTTTCGGGAAAAATGTACCGTCAGTGGGCTGAAAAAGCACTACCAACGGTACGTAGGTTACTCAAATAATCATACGCCAGCTATTCTTACTCAAAATGGCGCATTGTCATTTTTTGTCGGTTGAGGTCTTCACGAAGCACCTTGGCTTGACGCACAAACATGTCGCCATCGCTGGTATCAAAACCATTCTGAATCAATCCAATGGCTTCTTTTTCGCTATCGTCTGGGCGGTCGAGTAGGTAGTATAATTTTGCCAAATTGTAATAAGCCGAATAGCGCATTTTTTGTTCGCGCTTGTCGCTGCCCTTGTACTTTAATTTCAATTCTTCAAAATACGACATCACTGGCCCCAAGTTTTTTTCCAACACCTTAATGTTGCGAAATGCCGACATCTCGGTCATCAGTTGTTTTACAGCTTTGATGGCTTCTTGTTGAATAGGGTATTCTGGATGGCTTTTTGAATCCAAAATCCACAAGTGGTCGCGGCCTTTCGATTCGTCAAACCCGTATAAATCCGACAATTGCTGGTTGATGGTTGAAATGGTTCGGTTCACCCATTCTCTCGTAATTTCTTCCCGAATCAACACTTGGTTGTCGCGGTAGTAGTCACGCACATCCATAGAGTTCTTAAATTCACTCGTTTTATACGTTTGACTGTACGAACCTGTCGAGCCCGACATTACTTTGAAGGATTCATTAGACACGTTGGCTTGTTGCAAAAAGCGATTTTTTTCCATTTCCTTCGCCTGTGCTTCAGCTTGCTTTTGCGTAGGAGTGCGCGGCCCCATAATGGCATAATTACCGTCTGAGCTATATTTTACTTCAGCCCAATAAAAAATCTTGCGTTCGGTTATTCGGCCATCTTTGTCTTTTTTCTCCTCTACCCGTTCTTTGATTTCGTAACCCAAAATTTTGAAGCTATTAAACTGTACTTCCACGCCTACCGTGGGGTTTTGTCCTACCTTATCAAACCCACCGACGCGAATACGATCGTAGATTTGGTTGACGTCCGTTACAATCCCAAGGCTTTTGGAAGTCTCCACTCGCACCCCAAAAGTGCGCTTGGCAGGATCGATGTATTCTTTCGGGAGTTTTAGATAACTATAGTCAAAAGAAAAGCGGTCTAAATCCACCTTTTGAGCAAAAGAGCTTATACTTAAAAATACGACACAGGCTCCAAATAAGATATGTTTCATAAGTAGTTTAGATAATGTTAGAGACGCAATTTATTAAAAATGGCAATGTAAAGCATAAAAAAAGGTTCTGTACGATTTGTCGGGAATTTCCCTTCATTTCATACAGAACCCCTTAAATTATAAAATAAAGTAGGGCAATTTGAACTTCTCACGTATTTTTAGACGCGATCTGAAAGACGAGGTCACAAAATCCTAATTGAAAAAAAAGTTGATACCTAGCGAAAATTGGAGCGTGCGCACATCGGGTCGGTCTTGGATACCGCGACTGGCTATTTGAAAAGAGTTAAATTTCCCGAAAGTACCCGTGGCGTTGGCATGTAAAGCCAAATTGGGAGATAAAAAATAGTTCACTCCCGCTCCCAATGCCAACGAAGAACCTTTGAGCCGATATTCGACTAAACCGCCATTGAACAAAACAGGATTGATGAGCAAATTCACTCCTGCCACTCCCCCTTCTACGTAGGGGCGCAAGCGCTGGAGCGTACCGCCAAAATGCACCCTAATTCCCGCACCCAATGAAGAAATGCGGTAGGTATCCCAATCGTTTTTAATGGCAAATGTTTTGGCATTGTACTGCGCAAATACCTCAAAGCGCTGATTCAGTCCATAGCCCAAGCGTACTCCCCCTCCCACTCCTATTGGTTCTAATTCGTCTAAATTGAGGAAATAACTCGACGACCAATTTCCCACGCCCGCACGAACGCCAATGTTGAATCCTTCGGTGTTAGATTGAATATCTTGTGCTTTTACGCTTGTGGCATACCCTAACAAGCCCATCACTATTACAAGTAATTTTTTCCGTATCATGTGAGTAAATGTTGTTTAAAGTTGGAGTGTAAGCGTGCTGCGAGCCACGCGAAGATTATTGACGCGGCGTCCTCGTTGAAATACAACTTGATCGCTTGATTTATCGCTATATTCTGGAAATTTGACGGGCAACCACTGCCCATTAACGGCTTCAACTACCTCAAAACGAAGCGATAAGAGTGCCTTTTGGGAATTGCTCGACGAGCGCGCATCCTGCACAATAGCCCGCACCCGTGCCCCCGTTTGCACCACCGTTACGCCATCCACCACAATCTCCGAAACCGTTTGCAGCCAAACCGTTTGTCCTTCCGAAGCCTCGGAAGTGACCGTTTGCGCAAACGCTACCGAAAATGACTCATTTCTTACTTCCACCGTTACATTTCGTTTGGAAGGTTCTTTTTTCACTATGGGTTCTTCTTTTTGTACGGGCTTAGGGTCTTCCTTGGGCGCAACGGCGACGGGTGCTTCTTCGCGAGGCTTTTCTTGAACAGGCGTTTTGGGCGCCTCTTTTTTACGGACAGGTTTCTGCGTTTTAGGCTCGGTAGGTTCAGGTTCAATTTGCTTTGGCGCGGGCGGCAATGAAACTACGGGCGAAGTTGTAGAAGGTGTTGTTATAATTTGTCGGTTTTCAGCAGCTACGTTTGTCGAATCAGGCGTTATTTCTTTGACCGTAGGTGAAATGTCCGAATGTAATTTAGAATGTGTGGTCGTGTCTTGAGCTACTTGTGCCGCTGGCGTTGGGTCAGAACTGACAAACCAAAAACCAATGATTCCAAGCGCTATCACAATCGCCCCTAGCAAAATCAAACCTTCCAAACTCAGTAATTGAGATTGTAGTTTTGAGTTTTTTTTGGGAATGGTGTCGGAGGTAGATGACGCCAAGCGCGTTGGCCCCGCCTGTGGTTTGTTGGGTTGGGCATTGGCCAACTTCGTCGCAGGGAGGGCTTTACCAGCTTTGGTATCCGTCGTTTGCAACACAATCGGACCCGCCGACACCACCGACAACAACGCATATTTCAAGTCAGAGGCTTTGTCGAAGCGTTTTTCGGGCTTTTTTTGAAGTAATTTATCCAAAATCTCTTCGACTGACCTTGGCAAATCCACCATCCGATTTCGGATGGGTATCGGTTTTTTGGTCAAAATTTGGGTAATGAGCGTGGACTCGGTCGTAGGCTCAAAGGGCATTTTTCCCGAAAGCATTTCGTACATCAATACTCCCATGGCGTACAAATCGGACTGGACCGAAGGCTCAGCTCCGTTGAGCAGTTCGGGAGCCATGTACTCAAGCGTTCCTACCACTCGATCTGCCCGAGTTAATCGTTGGCTGCCTACCAATCGCGCAATGCCAAAATCCATCAACTTCACCCCGCCCTCGTGCGTCAACATCAAATTGGCGGGCTTAATGTCGCGGTGTAAAATGCCTTTGTTGTGCGCATGTTGCAAGCCATCTAACGCTTGCACAATGATTCGAAAGGTGGTCTCTAACGACAATTTTCCGTGTTTGGTCAGCAGTCGCTCAATCGTAAAACCATCCACCAACTCCATCACCATGAGGTTATCGGTGCGGTCGTGCAGCAGGTTATAAAGCGTAGCTACATTCGGGTGATTCAACTGCGCCGACAACACCGCCTCGTTCCGAAAACGCTCCATAAACGTCGAATCCTTGAGCAAATGTGGATGGAGCATTTTGATGGCCACTGGGCGACGAAGGAGCGTATCCGTTCCTCGATACACCGTCCCCATCCCCCCCTCTCCGAGAAGTTCTTCGACGTGGTAGTTTTGAATGGTACGCCCAATCATAGTGGTAATTTTTCTTTACGTAAACGTTTATCCATTGATTTCTTCCGTAGGTCGCACCGACTGAAACGACTCTGCATTCATACGCTCCACCAGCAATATGGTGATATTATCGTGACCGCCTCGTTGTTTGGCCAATTCGACCAGCTGGTGCGCCGCCTCGTTGAGCAGCGGAAGCATGAGTAATTGCGCAATTTCGTCGTTGTTGAGGTAGTCATATAACCCATCGGTACAGAGCAGTAAGCGGTCATCATTTTCAAATAATTGGGGCAACGCTTGCACGTCAATCTCCACCTTGTTGTGCGTTCCCATCGCTCTCGTTAGTACATTCCGTTCGGGATGTTTTTCGGCTTCGGCCACCGTGATTATCCCTTGATCTACCAACGATTGGACGTAGGTATGGTCATTGGAAAGTTGTAGGAGCTGCCCGTTTTTCAGCACATACGCCCGACTGTCGCCCACGTGGGCCAAAAACAACTGACCTTCACACACCACAATCGTCGTACAAGTTGTACCCATGCCTCGGTAGCGCGTATTTTTGCTTGCGGTTTGCCAAATCGCCCGATTCGCTTTGGTCAGCGCAAAAAACAGGCTTTCTTCGGGCGATTCTTCGCGTTGATAGTAGGTTTTCGCGACCGTTTCTACTGCCAACTGCGATGCAATTTCGCCCGCAGCGTGCCCACCCATGCCGTCGGCAACGATGGCCAAAAAGCCTTTGGTCGTCCGAATGAGCGCCGTGGCAGGACGGACAAAACGCGCGGCGTCTTCATTGTTAGTCCGAACACAGCCCACATCCGACACCACCACTGCGCGCAAATCCACCGAGTTGGAAGAAATTGCTTCCGCTGTTTTGCCCGATAACCATTTTTTCCAAAACATAACTTTATAGGGAGTTATCAATTTTTAAACCAGCGCTTTACGGGAAGTTTTTCCACAAATTCGGCTAAGTTATCCACCCATTCTCCCAAACCAAACCCACTTTCATTGTGGGGATTTTGTAACTCATGAATGAGGGCTTCGGCACTCATGCGACTGGTAGGGCTCACCCGCAGTAGCTTGTTGATCAATCGCTTGCTTCGTTTCGAAATCTGGGGAGCCAGCAAATCAGGTTCGGTATATTGGCCTTTTTCGATTTTCACCCGAATTTCGGTTTCGGTACGGCCATTGAAAGGCAAATAACCCGTCAGCATTTCGTAGAACAACACGCCCAACGCCCAGCAGTCGGAATGGATACTCACTCGCCCCTGAAACTGCTCGGGAGCCATGTAATGCGCCGTTCCGACGATATAACCTTCTTGCGTCAACTTGGGCGTATAGGCCGATTTGGCGATGCCGAAATCAAGAAGTTTGGCAAAACTATCTTTGTTGACCTTCACGTTTCCTGGTTTTAAATCGCGGTGAATAATGCCTTTTTCGTGCAAATGAGCCACCGCTGAGGCTACCTGTGCTATCACTTTCCACACAAACGACTCAGGGAGCCGTCCTTGCCGCTTGATGAGCTTTTCGAGCGTAATTCCCTCCACGTATTCCATGATAATGCACGGCGTACTGTCTTCAATCACATACTCATACAGCGCAGCAATGTGGGGGTGTTGGACGGAGGCTTGGATGTAGGCTTCGTTCCGAAAACGAGCCGCTTGGTCAGCGCGGTACAGTACTTTGACGGCGGCCGTTCGGTGCGTAATTTGATGCTGGGCCATATAAACCTCCCCCATCCCTCCTGCTCCCAACCATTGCGTCAGTTGGTAGCCTCGAATTGTTCGATGTATCAATGGCTCTTGCATCGCGTGTTAGTTGATTACTTTGGTGTTTCCCATCAATTCCATTCCGTAGCGAATCGGTACGGCAAACGTGATACGAGTAGCATCGGCTCGGCTCGTACTGGCCGTAAAAATCCCGATTACATTTCCGTCTTTATCAAACACAGGCCCTCCGCTATTTCCTGCCCCCGTAGCGTTGACCGTCAGCTGATAATAATCGCCAAACGTACTGTAGTATCCCACTACACCGCTTTCCTTAGACGTATTGGTCGTTCCACGAATGACTTTCCCAATACTTCCATCCGTTACCGTTGGGTCGGGAACTGTCACCACTTGCGTATTTCGGTTAGCAAAATCATTGCCTGCGGTAGCAACCACTACGCTTGGCGAAATGCCAGGATAACCCATCGTCACTACTTTTTGGCCTGGGGCAATCGTCGCATCCGCATCTTTCATGGCCACGGCTTGCATTTCACTAGGCAAATCAATCTTAATCATTGCCACGTCATGCTTGTTGGAAACACGCACCACTTTTGCGGGCGTTCTTTGGTCATTTTTAGCAAACGTTACATCAATATACGTATTCGTTCCGTCGATGATTTTTCCCGAAACGGGCTTTTGACCAAACAATTTCGTCTCGGCAGGTATCCAGCGGATATTTTGCCCCATTTCAGGAGTAATAATGCCTGCTATCTCCATTTTTCCGCCTTGGAAACGGTACAATACGCCAGGAAAAGCATCTTCGGGGAAGCTGTAATACGAATGCCAACTAGCAGCTACGTGGCGATTGGTGAGGATATAGCCTTCTTTTGACACCACAAACCCCGAACCGCTTCCTTGCAACGCAATGGGCTGTCCATTGGGCGTATTTTTCTTTAAATCAAGCAATGGTTCAATTTTTCCATCAACTTCAACATAGACTGGAATGGGGCGGTCGATGCCTTTGTAGGTTTCGTAACGGTGATAAATATCGTCGCCCGTAGGTGCGTGTACCAATTTCGAGCTAAACTCAATGAATACAACTTTATCGATGTTGGCTTTGGCAATTGCCTCGGGGTCAAAGGATTCTTTGACTACATTGGTGACGTTGGTAACAAGCGTTGTGTCGCTTTTAACCACGTTGGTAACTTGCGGGGCAATTTTATCTTTAAAAGCAAAAAAGGCTGCACCCGCTACAATCACCAACCCCGCCACCGATGCGACCAACGTACGTTGCGATTTTTGACGCTCGTGCGTGATGACGCGTTCAAACGTTTGCTTACCGATGCCTGATTTTTCGGGAGTAGCTGCCGCCACTTCTGCGGGAACAAACTCGCTCGTGGGTTTTACCACTTCTACAAAACGCGTGGCAGGCATTAGTTCGGCAGGGCGAGGATCTACGTCAAACAAAAACACGGGGCCGTTGCTTCCCAATTGCACTTCGTCACCAGGTTGAATCGGCGTGCTACCTTTCACTCGTACTTTATTGACAAAAATCCCGTTTCGGCTGTTGTTGTCAATCAACGTAAATGCCAAGGGTCCATCTTTGACAACTTTTCCGTGTTCGCGGCTCACGACGGTGTCAATTTCGGGGTCAAACTGCACATCGCTATCGCCCGAGCGGCCTAACGTAAGTTCATTGTGTCGGCTAAAATCAAATTCTTCGATTTGGTTAGCTTTTGCACCTACAAGGTGGCGAATGACAAAGTTTTTAATAGAAGGGTTCATTGCGGTATTTTTTTAACTGTTTGAATGTTAGTTTCTGTTTTGGGCGCGAAAGCTTTTTGTTTATTTCTTCCTTGCTTTTGAGTGATACAAAGTTCCCCCAAAAGCTGACGCCAGTAAATCCGGAAACTCCTACATTCTTTTTTAGGAAAACCTGTATTTTGGGGTATAGGAAAACCTATATGCTTCCATTTTTGGTCTGACCGAAACCTGAGTCAGACGATAGTCAGACTCATCTCCTTCCAAAGCTGTTATATTATTTGCCCACAACAAGTTCGGTCTGACTGTCGTCTGACTCATCTCCTTCCAAAGCTGTTATATTATTTGCCCACAATAAAGTTCGGTCTGACTGTCGTCTGACCTATTGGGGCAAGACCGTGGCTGCCAAGCGACCAATGTTGAGCGTACGGGCATTGGAATCAATAATATCGCGGTAGAGTCCGCCTTCGGCGTACAAGCTTTCGTGGTTTCCGCTGCCGATGATTTCGCCATCTTGCATCACATAAATCTGATCAGCATCCATAATTTGGCTGATATTGTGCGAAATAATCAGCACTGTTCGGTCTTTTTTAATGGCATCAATGCTGTCCTTGATTTGCTCCGTCGTGATGGCGTCCAAACTAGCCGTTGGCTCATCGAGGAAAATAATTGGGGGATTTTTGAGAAATAGGCGGGCAATGGCAATCCGCTGCTGCTGCCCTCCCGACAACGCTTTTGCTTCCGATTGGTAGCCTTTGGGGAGTTGCAAAATCTGCTCGTGCAGCGACGCCTTTTTTGCCGCTTCCATAATTTCCTCGAACGTAGCCTCTAGCTTTCCGTAGCGAATATTTTCTTCGACCGTTCCCGAAAAAATGTGGTTTTTCTGCATCACCAATCCTACATTTTGCCGTATCCAATGCTGGTCGTAGTCGGCCAGTCGTTTGCCGTCGAGCAGCACTTGCCCAGCCGTCGGGCCATAAAACCCCGTCAGAACGTTCATGGCCGAACTTTTTCCCGCCCCCGACAATCCCACCAAGGCCGTCGTTTTGCCCGCTTCTATTTTTAGGGCAATGTTCTTAAGAGCTTGTTTACCGTTGGGATACACAAAATCAACGCCTTTCATCTCAAAAGTCCCTTGCATTTTTTGCGGTTTTGTTCCTCCTTCGGCCACCACGTACGTATTGTTTTCAATCATGTCAAAAAAACCTTCGGCGTAGGTAAGTGCTTCGCTATATTCGTCATAAATACGGTGCAGATGACGTACGGGAGCTGACACGTTGTTGAACAACATAATGTGCAGTAAAATCGCCCCGACGGTCATTTGTTGGTTCAACACAAAATAAATGGTCACGACAAATACCATAATAATCCCCAATTGCTCCGCGATACTTTTAAGGCCATCAAAAAGGTAATTGGTACGGTGGTGCTTTACTTCACTGTCCGATAAAAACTGGGTAAGCGTCTGCTGGCGACTGGCTTCGTAGCTTTCGCGTACAAATGATTTTACCACAAAAATGGATTCAATCAGGCTAAAAAGGGTATTGGCTTTCTCTTCCCGAAAGTGCTGAATGCTGTGTCGAATGGACTTTTGCCGCCGCGATTGCTCACGACTAATGAGGGCATACAAAGGCATGACAAGGGTAGCGCACACGCCCACCCAAACGTTTTTTTTGTACATCAATGCCAACGCCAGTGCGGCATTGGCAAACATTGGCACGATGTCCACAAAAATATTTTTGACGGTTTTGGTCAGGCTTTCAATGCCTTTGTCGATGCGTTTTTCGAGTTTACCAATGGCGTTTTGGGGCAGGGCAAAAAAAGACAAATGGTACGCCACAATGCGCCGAATGGTATAGTTGTGCAAATCAGCCGCCAAACGAAATCGCAGGCGGTCGCTCAAGAATTTTTGCCCTAGTTGAATCAACAAACTCAAGATTTCTTTGCTCAACAAAATCAACACCAACCACCCCACCACCGTCCACGCATCAAGCCCTTGGGTTTTGTCGCGGAGCATCAACTGTACCCGATTCACGGTATATTCCATCACGAGGGGCGTCACTTGCGCCAGTAGCGCCCCAATGGAGGTCAACACCAACGCCCCCACGAGGCTTTGGCGGTATTTTTGGACAAACGGCCAAAGTTTTTTTATCAGCGTACCTGTGGACATAGTGCTTAGATTTTACGCATAAACTCGCGGGTATTGAGGGCTGCGTCGGATTCATAATCGTAGAATAATTCAACCATCGACGACACAATGTGCGGGTCGTCCGTCAGGAAAGCCGTGAGTTTAGAGGGGCGACCGCTGGAGTTGGAACCACTGCCCAAAATACACACGCACAACGTTTTCTGGATGCCAGGTTTGTTGTCGTTGGGAGTGCTGATAAATAGCTGAATGGGTAAGGTTTTATTGACCTTCGTTACCCGAACTCCCAACTCTTGCATCTCGCGCATGGCTTGGGCGTGGTCGTTGTACAATTGCCGAATCAGAATTGATTGAGCATCGCCATTTTCCTGCCCGTTGGTGGCAATCATAAAGCGATTGTGGTGCGGCACGGCCTCGTTGAGCCCCAACGGCGAATTACTGCCGCTTCGGTAGGTTTCGACGGATACATGCTCGTTGAAGATTTTACCCAAATACTTCAAAAACGCATGGCTGGCGCCTTCGTTCTGGTCGTTGAGTGTCACAAATTCCACGCGAGCGTCGCTACCGATTTTTTGGAGATAAATGGCCGTTTCTTTGAGTTTATTTTCTACATCCGAACAGTCGCGCAGTAAGTTTTCGGCTTTGCGCGCATAATCAAACTGCGTAGCATGACGAAGTTCATGGGGTTTCAAATCTGCGTGTTTGGCCACCAAGTCCATCCGAAACGGTGAGATGGCCTCGATGCGGGCCGTATTTGATAACACAAGCAGGTTATTCCCTTGGGCTTTGGACAACTCTACGACTTTGTCGATACCTTCCAACACATCTTTGGTACCTTCCATCAACTGAACCTTTTCATTGACTTTTCCGCTTACTTCTACCATAATGGAGTTAAGCGATTTTGTCGCCTGAACAAGCAAACTCGTCTGGGTCTTGAGATGATCCATTTCTTGCTGGTTAGTGCGCTCCTTTTGGCGGTTCAATTTTTCGGTCGTGACGGTCAGGTACAAGCCAATAAAAATCCCGACGATCCCCCCAACCAAACCCGCGATGTCTAACTCGCGAATGTACTTATCGATACCCGGGCCAAAATAGGCCCTTCCATCCGACCACCTTCCACCCTGAATTTGGTAATCGGTCAAGTAATGAGTAGTATCTGTAAAAATATAGTACCATTTGTACCCTAGCGAAATCAACAAAATCACGAAAGGAATCAAAAAGAACACCGTAAACAGCACAGGGTGTTTTTTGGTAATGTCAAACAACACACTAAAAAAACCTTCGTCGTGCGCTTCGGCATCGGGATGGTTAGAGCTTAGGTCAGACAAATGCGGGTTATTCGGATTCATGAGTAAAAAGGTTGACGATTGAACACAACAAAGGTCTTTCAAAATCGCCCCCTCGTAAATCCAGAAACACCTACATTTCGGGTATAGGAAAACCTGTATTTTTGGTGTTTACGCTTGTGCTAGATGCTCTTTTATCGTTAATTTTCACCAAGTTCTCCAACTCGTTACACGCTCATGAAGAAATGGTTGTTTTGTATTTGGTGGTTTTCACTGGTAGCACAAGCCCAGAAAGCAGATTCGTTGGTAGGAGTTTTGAAAAAAGCCCCCCGTGACACCAACAAAGTGAACACCCTTTTTGAGTTAGGCAGGGCCTATTGGCGAGAGGGAAACGACTCTTTGGCGCGGCTGTACTGCGACCAGTCTATCGCCTTGGCCCAACAGCTCCACTATCCCCGAGGCGAAGCCAAAGCTCGTTTGCAACTGGTGAGAATTGAGTTTGAATACCTCACCGACCTCAAAACGGCCTATACGCATCTGGACATCGCGCTGAAAAATGCCCAATCCATCCCCGACAAATCATTGGAAGGGCAAGTTTATCTTCGGCGGGCGCAGCTGTACGAGTCGTTTTTCGAGAAACAATCGCAAGTCAATCCTTTATTAAACAAAGCATTACGGCTATTTATCGAAGCCAACGACTTGGTTTGGCAAGGGGCCGTTTATGCCGAAATGGCTACGCTACTTACCAACGAAGGGAAATACGCCGAAGCCGTTGATTTGATGCTAAAAGCCCGACGCCTCCAAGAAAAAGCCAATGACATCAACGCACTGCGTTCTACGGTACCTAATTTGGGAACATTCTACGCTTCATTGGGTCGGTACAAAGACGCGCTCCAATGCTATAAAGACGCCGAAAAAATCGCCGATAAGCTGAACGATTTACGCCTTCGAGCGTATGTCATTGGGCAGCGCGCTGACATTTACGAAAAACAAAAACAATATCCCGAAGCGCTGAAGGCTTTCCAAGAAGCCGCCAAAATCCACGAAATGACCCACTCTACTCAGTGGCTCCCGCGTACGTACGGGCGCATGGGCGGGGTTTATTTTCAGCTTAAAGACTACAAAAAAGCGCTTTATTATACCACCATTGCCGACAGTGTTTACAAAAGCGAAATTGACTCCAAAGAATCGCTAGAACACGTGTGTCAAATCAATTTTGGCAACATTTTTTTAGCCCAAAAGCAGTATGATAAGGTAGTCAAGTACGCTACTGTGGGCATCGAATGGGCATCATCCTCCCAACCTCCGCTTCGGAGGGAGTTGGCCGAGTATCACCGTCAGTTGGCTGAGGCATATACGGATTTGGGAAAACCTGCGTTGGCATTGGCTCATTTTAAACAATTTAAGGCGGAATCGGATATCCTTCTTAACAACGAGGTATTACAAAAAACCATGGTTTCGTCGATGACGTATGAGTTTGAGAAAAAACAACAAGGCGACAAATTACGCATCCAAACCCTTGAAAACGAGAAACTCACCCAAACCAGAAATATCCTCATTGGCTTATCCGCTATTGGACTGTTGGGATTGGGGTTTGTGCTGTGGTATAACCGCCGTCTGAAGCTGAAAAACCAAGAACTCAGCCGTAAAAACCGCGAAATTGAGGAAGCTTTGTTCAAAGGTCAAAAAATAGAACGTAAACGCGTTGCCTCAGAATTACACGACAACCTCAACACCAAACTCGCGGCCCTACGTTGGCATTTGGAAGCCATGCAAACCGACGAACTAAACGGTTTTAACCTAAAAATCCACGATAAGCTCCTCGAAATGGCCAACGACGTTTATGCCGACGTCAGGCTTATTTCCCACAATATGCTCCCCGCCGAGCTCGAAACCCAAGGGCTAGCGGCGGCGCTTCAACACTTGGTCAACAAATTGACTATCAATACCAAAACGCAATTCCACTTGGTGACTACCCACGCTGCGACTCGCCTCCCGTCGGAAGTTGAGCATCAGTTGTACAACATCGCCTTAGAATTGGTCAACAATGTTCTCAAGCACGCCCAGGCTTCCGAGGTTTGGATCAGCCTTAGTCAGACCGAAAGCCAACTGTCGCTGACCGTGAGTGACAACGGAGTGGGAATGCCTCAAGATGTCTCGTCCGAAGGCATGGGAATGAAAAACCTACAAAGCCGCGTAGAAGCTTTGATGGGCGAATTAACCATTGAGAGCGAGCCTGCCAAAGGCACAAAAGTATCCGTTCACCTTCTACTCTAACTCCCCCTATGAAGCTACTTGTTAGTATTGTTATCCTTGTTGTTTCGTGGCAACTCCACGCTCAAAACACCGACTCACTGCGGAGGGTTCTTTCTACACTTCCTCCCGATGTACATCGAATGGCCGTATTGGTAGATTTGGGCAAAAATTTATGGATTGAAGGCAACGACTCACTCGCGCGCCAGTACCTCAATGAAGCGGTGAGATTGGGGAAAAAACATAATTTTAGAAGGCAAGAAGCAGAAGCGCGACTTCAATTGGTACGTATCGAACGAGACAATTTCGCCGACGTCTCCACCGCTTATGCGCACCTAGACACCGTTGATTTAATCGCCAAAAACCTTAATGACAAGCACTTGGAGGCATTTTCCTATATTCGACGGGCACACCTATATGAGCCCAATTCTGAAAAGCAAAAAGAGATTCCTACACTTCTTGCCAAAGCCCAGCGAATTGTTTCAGAAATCCACAACGACGAACTTCAAAGCTATATCTATGAGCGAGAAGCACTTCAGCTAATGAATCAAGCCAAAAACGCGGAGGCGATTGAGCGAATGTTTCAAGCCAAACGCTTGCAAGAAAAATACCCCGATTTACGTATCCGTAGATCTTCGGTCTCAAATTTGGGCGTTTTTTTCCTTTCGGTAAACAAATACGACGAAGCCTTGCGGGCATTTGAAGAAGCCGCTGTGATTGCCAAACAACTTCACGACCCGCGCGCCGAAGCCCATATTGCCAGTTACCAAGGCGAAATTTTGGAGAAAAAACAGCGCTACCCTGAGGCATTGGTGGCTTACCAAAAGTCTGTCTCCATTTTAGAAATGATCAAAAACACTGGCAAGCTCCATCGTGCCTACGCCCGCTTGGGAGGCGTTTACATTGCTTTAAAAAATTACGATAAAGCACTCAAATACAACCAAATGGCCGCCCAGTTATACCATAAAATAATGGGAGGAGAAACCATGCAACATCTTTCTCAGATTAACTTTGGGAAAATTTACTTGGTTCAGAAAAAATACCCTCAGGTCATTGAAAAAGCGACCTTGGGCCTCACGTGGGCACTTGAGAACGACCCGCCACTGTTGGAAGAAGCGGCCGAGTACCATCGACAATTAGCCATTGCCTACGAACACACGGGGAAACCCCAAAAAGCGCTCCAGCATTATAAGGATTACAAAACGGAGTCAGATAGCATTCTGAACAACGAAGCGCTACAAAAAATTACCGCTTCGGCCATGACGTATGATTTTGAGAAAAAACAACAAGGCGACAAATTACGCATCCAAACCCTTGAAAACGAGAAACTCACCCAAACCAGAAACATCCTCATTGGCTTATCTGCCATTGGACTGTTGGGACTGGGATTTGTGTTATGGTATAACCGTCGTTTGAAGCTTAAAAACCAAGAACTCAGTCGTAAAAATCGCGAAATTGAAGAAGCTTTGTTCAAAGGTCAAAAAATAGAACGTAAACGCGTTGCCTCAGAACTACACGACAACCTAAACACCAAACTTGCCGCCTTCCGCTGGCATTTGGAAGCCATGCAAACCGACGAACTAAACGGTTTTAACCTAAAAATCCACGATAAGCTCCTCGAAATGGCCAATGATGTCTATGCCGACGTCAGGCTTATTTCCCACAATATGCTTCCCGCCGAGCTCGAAACCCAAGGGTTGCACGCAGCTTTGCAGAAGTTGATGGTGCAACTGAATGTTAATTCTAAAACGGTGTTTCATTTTGTCACCAGTGGCTCAAATGAACGTCAACCCTCTCAAGTAGAACATCAACTCTACAACATTGCCCTCGAACTTGTCAACAATGTCCTCAAACACGCTCATGCCTCTGAAGTTTGGGTAAGCCTGAGTCAGTCTGACCACCAACTTTCACTTACCGTGAGCGACAACGGCGTTGGTATCTCCAACGAAATCAAGTCTGAAGGGATTGGGATGAAAAATTTACACAGTCGCCTAGAAATACTTTCGGGTAATTTAACCATTGAAAGCAGCCCCAACCAAGGAACCAAAGTAACGATTGTCATTCCTGTCTAAACCAATTTATGCTTCACGGCATACTTGATAATCCCGATGGAGTTCTTCACACCTAATTTACGAAGAATGTTATGACGGTGCGTTTCTACCGTTCCGACACTGATAAAAAGCCGTTCGGCGATTTCGGACGTCGAAAGTTCTTGAGCTATCAGTCGAATAATTTCTAATTCACGCGATGTAACAGCAATCGGCTGCCCTGGCAGTTCGTCGGCAGGGGTTGCTGTCAGCGCCGACGGGCTTAGAAGCTCTTTCATCACGGCTTCGCTAAAGTATTTTTCACCGCTTGCCACTGTTGTCAGAGCACGTTCTAGCTCGGCTCGATTGGCTTTTTTCATGACATAGCCCGCAATTCCCGCCTGAAATGCTTTCCGAATCGTATCGGCATCTTCCGACACAGTTAGCATCAAAATTTTAAGTTGGGGAAATTTACTCCGAAGTTGCAACGTTAAGTCCACCCCCGTCAGATACGGCATACTTAAATCCGTCACCAACACATCGGCTTCGTGGGTTTCCAAAAAAGCGAGTACTTTTCGGCTATCGTTTAAAGTACCTACCACTTCCATGTTTGGAATGATAGAAATAAGCAGCGAAAGGCTATCGAGCACGATTTGATGATCGTCGGTAATAACAACACGAATTGGCATTTTTACGGGAGATTAGGGCTATTCAAAAGTAAAAGAAGATTTTTGAAAAATCAAAACCTGATTTCAAATCCCTTCATTCTTTGTCCTGACGCTTTAAAACCCTAATTTTGTAGCCCTTTCGTGGTTATAGTTTATAACATTCACAATTTACCAATTACAAAAAGTGGGTCCGATACAGATTAAACAGATTCTTTCCGAGGCCAGTGTAGGCAGCGAAGTGGTAGTCAAGGGTTGGGTACGCACCAAGCGGGAAAGTAAAAACGCCATTTTTATCGCTATCAACGATGGCTCGACCATCCATAATATACAGGCAGTAGCAGAACCTGGTCAAATCGCCGAAGATACCCTCAAGCTTATCACCACAGGCTCTTGTCTCAAAGTGACGGGTGAGCTCGTTGCGTCGCAAGGTTCGGGACAAGCCGTTGAGGTAAAACTTACGGATGTACACGTGTATGGCACCGCAGACCCTGACGAATACCCGCTTCAGCCGAAGAAGCACTCGTTGGAGTTTTTGCGTGAAATCGCTCACTTGCGCCCACGTACCAACACGTTTAGCGCTATTTTGCGTCTTCGCCATGCGTTGGCGTTTGCCGTTCACAAATATTATAACGACAACGGTTTCTTTTACCTCCATACTCCTATTATTACGGCATCCGACGCCGAAGGAGCGGGAGAAATGTTCCGCGTAACGACGTTAGACCTAGACAAACTTCCTCGCACGGAAGAAGGTAAAATCGACTACAAAGAAGATTTCTTTGGACGCGAAACCAACCTGACCGTATCGGGACAATTGGAAGGCGAGCTTGGCGCTATGGCCTTGTCGAAGATTTATACTTTTGGCCCAACATTCCGTGCTGAAAACTCAAACACTACTCGCCACTTGGCCGAGTTTTGGATGATTGAGCCAGAAATGGCCTTTTATGAGTTGGAAGACAACATGAACCTCGCCGAGGATTTTGTGAAGTACGTGATTCGTTATGCCTTGGAAAACTGCGCCGACGACCTCAACTTCCTCCAAAAACGCCTCGAAGAAGAAGAAAAACAAAAGCCTCAAAACGAGCGTTCGATGCCGTTGTTGGAGAAACTTCGTTTTGTGGTTGACAATAACTTTGAACGCGTTACTTACACCGAAGCCATCGACATTTTGTTGAAATCAAAACCTCACAAAGAGAAGAAGTTTCAATACAATGTAGAATGGGGAATTGACTTACAATCGGAGCACGAGCGTTTCTTGGTAGAAAAGCACTTCAAAAAACCTGTGATCTTGATTAACTACCCACGGGCTATCAAGGCGTTTTACATGAAACAAAACGAACCAAATCCTGCCGAACCAGGGCCAACAGTACGCGCGATGGACGTGTTATTCCCAGGCATTGGTGAAATCATTGGAGGTTCTCAGCGGGAAGAAAACCACGATAAATTGGTAGCGCGGATGCACGAAGTAGGAATCGAGCCCGAAGCTATTTGGTGGTACCTCGAAACCCGCAAGTTTGGAACCGCTCCACACGCAGGTTTTGGACTAGGCTTCGAACGTTTAATTTTGTTCGTAACGGGCATGGGTAACATCCGTGACGTAATTCCGTTCCCACGCGCACCAAAATCGGCTGAATTTTAAGCCTTTTCTAGCCAATAACTAATTATCTATAGCACTTTCGTCAAGAGGGTGCTTTTTCTATTATTTTTGTTATAAAAGCTTTACTTACCATGCAAGAAGATAAACACATCGAAATCGAACAACAAATCAACGTCGAAATCTCAGAAGAAATGGCCGAAGGCGTTTATTCTAATTTGGCCATGATTGCCCATTCTAACAGCGAATTTATCTTGGATTTCATTCGTCTCATGCCTAACGTTCCCAAAGCGAAAGTAAAGGCAAGAGTTATTCTTACCCCCGAGCACGCAAAGCGCTTATTAGCCGCCCTGAAAGACAACATCCGTAAGTTTGAAGATGCCCACGGCGACATTCGCCAATCTACCGACGAAGAATTTCCCTTTATGAATTTTGGCGGCCCTATGGGCGAAGCCTAAATGGAGTGTCGAGGGTAGAGTGCAGAATGTCGAATGAAGGCATTTTATTCGACATTCTGCACTCTACCCTCGACATTCTTCTCTCTCTCTCCCCAACATTTCCCATGATTAGTTACAACCCTAAAGATTGGTGGAAACTTATTTTTGCTTTCCACAAAAGCGATACTTTTCGCTCTTTATTGCCTGGAATTCTGGGCGTTGCGGCTTACACAGTGGTGGTCGCTTACATCGAAAACGATATTTTTCACGCCTCTTTCAAAAATACTACGGTCGTTCACTCGTTGGTGGGCTTTGTGCTTTCGATGTTGCTGGTTTTTCGTACCAATACCGCCTACGACCGCTGGTGGGAAGGGCGACGACTTTGGGGAAGTTTTGTGAATAATTCGCGTAATTTGGCGCTTAAACTCAACACATTTTTACCCCATCATCCTGAAATCAGAAAAACGTTTAAAGTACTCATTACCAATTACATTCTTGCCGCCAAAGAACACTTACGTTCGGGGGTGCATGTCAAACACTTAGAAAATATAGGCGAATACGACAGCCAGTTTTACAGCAAAAAAAAGCACGTCCCCAACCAAATTATGGGGGCGATTTATGACGAAGTCAATACCCTTTATCAACACAAACTACTTACGGGCGACCAGCTATTTCTCATCAATGAAGAACTGCGCTCTTTCACCGACAACATCGGAGGCTGCGAGCGTATCAAACGCACACCGATTCCGTTTGCTTACAGTTTGTTTTTGAAAAAAGTCATTTTCTTGTACGTATTTACGATGCCTATTGGCTTCGTAGTAGAGTTTAAATATTGGGCAGCCCCCATTGTGGCCATCGTTTTCTACATCTTTGCCAGCATCGAAGTATTGGCCGAAGAAATTGAGGATCCCTTCGGAACCGACGCCAACGACCTCCCTACGGATACCATTTACGAGACCATCAAAGCCAACCTCGACGAGATTCTATAAGCATACTTTTCAAGGTTTTTGAGGCAGAATATTTCGCAAACGTGCAGGGATTTGTACCTTTGCAAAACTTTTTTTGTGCTCCTGACCATGTCACAACTTTCCGTAAGGCACCTACTCGGCATCAAAAACCTCACCGAATCAGATATTTACACGATTTTAGATACGGCTACTCAGTTCAAAGACGTCATCAATCGCCCCATCAAAAAAGTCCCTTCACTACGCGATGTGACGATTGCCAACGTTTTTTTTGAAAACTCTACGCGTACTCGTTTATCGTTTGAATTGGCCGAAAAACGACTTTCTGCTGACGTAGTTAATTTTTCTGCTTCGGGAAGTTCGGTAAAAAAAGGAGAAACCTTGCTCGATACCGTCAACAACATTTTGGCCATGAAAGTCGATATGATTGTGATGCGCCACAGTAGCCCAGGCGCTCCGCATTTCTTGTCTGAGCGCATTCCTGCTAATGTTGTCAACGCGGGCGACGGTACGCACGAGCACCCTACGCAAGCATTGTTAGATGCGTTTTCGATTCGTGAACAAATCGGAGACTTAGCAGGAAAAAAGATTGCCATCATTGGTGATATTTTGCACTCTCGGGTAGCCCTTTCTAACATTTTTTGCCTCAAAAAACTAGGAGCGGAAGTTCGCGTGTGTGGTCCCACTACGCTTATCCCAAAATACATCTCTTCGTTGGGCGTACAAGTAAGCCACAACGTAAAAGAAACGCTCCAATGGTGCGATGTCGCCAACGTGCTGCGTATTCAGTTGGAACGCCTTCAAGTAAAATATTTCCCCAGTCTCCGTGAGTATTCGTTGTACTTTGGTATTAACCGTCAAATGTTGGATGAACTCGACCGCGACATTGTCTTGATGCACCCTGGGCCCATCAACCGTGGGGTTGAACTTACGTCGGATGCAGCCGACTCGCGCCAAAGTATCATCCTAAACCAAGTAGAAAACGGAGTAGCTGTGCGCATGGCAGTGCTTTATCTATTGGCTCAACAGTAGTTGGGAGCTAATAGATAACCTATCATGAAAATACTACCAAAAAGTCGTGCGTTTACTACGCATACGGCTAAGGCTCTGGCCTTTTGCCTCGTGTTTATTTTTGCATTTGGCCCAACTTTTGCCCAAATGCGAACGTACTGCAATCCGATTAATCTTGACTATGGCTTTACGCCTATCCCTAATTTTTCGGAAGCAGGACGGCATCGCGCCACCGCCGACCCTGTCATTGTCAATTTCAAAGGCACCTATTTTCTCTTTTCTACCAACCAATGGGGCTATTGGTGGAGTAAAGATTTATCAAAGTGGAATTTTGTAAGTCGTAAGTTTCTCCTTCCGCACAACAAAGTCTATGACGAACTTTGCGCGCCTGCCGTTTGGGCCATGGACGATACCCTCTACGTTATTGGCTCAACGCATACCAAAGAGTTTGCGATTTGGAAAAGTACCAATCCGACCGTCGATGACTGGAAAATAGCCGTTCCCGCTTTTGAAGGTGCTGCTTGGGATCCAGCCTTTCTGTACGACGATGATAAACGGCTATACTTATACTACGGCTCAAGTAATTTCTACCCTTTATACGGTTGGGAAATAAATCCCAAAACCTTTCAACCCATCGGTGAACGCAAAGAGCTCGTCCGCCTCCACGACGACCAACACGGTTGGGAACGTTTTGGGGATTACAACGATAATATTTTCCTAAAACCATTTATTGAAGGTGCTTGGGTGGACAAGCACAATGGCAAGTATTATTTCCAGTACGGCGCTCCTGGAACGGAATTTAATGGATACGCCGATGGCGTTTACGTTTCGGACAAACCGCTAGGACCATTTACCTACCAAAAACATAACCCGTTTTGTTATAAACCAGGAGGCTTTGTGCGCGGGGCGGGGCACGGAGGTAGTTTTAAGGACAATTTTGACAATTGGTGGCACATCACCACGGGCGTCGTCGCCGTTAAAAACAACTTTGAGCGTCGTTTGGTCTTGTTTCCTACGGGTTTTGACAACGACGGCATTATGTATTCCAACACCACCTTTGGCGACTATCCCCACACATTACCCACGGGCAAAGCCGACCACCTCAAAAGTCGTTTTACGGGCTGGATGTTATTAAATTACAACAAACCCGTGCAAGTTTCGTCGTCGTTGAGTGGTTTTACGCCCAACTTCGCCGTGGACGAGGACATCAAAACCTACTGGAGTGCGGCTTCGGCCAAAACGGGCGAATGGTTACAAAGTGACTTAGGCGAGGTATCGACCGTCAATGCCATTCAAATCAACTACGCCGACCAAGACGTGGACTCGATGTATTTGGGTAAATTCACCAATATTTATCATCAATACCGCCTTTGGCATTCGCTAGACGGTAAAAAATGGCAATTGTTGGTCGATAAAAGCAAGAACAAGACCGACGTCCCTCACGATTACATTGAGTTGAGCAAACCTGTCGAAACTCGTTTTGTCAAATTAGAAAACATTCACATGGCTACGGGTAAATTTGCCATTAGTGGGCTTCGGGTATTTGGCAAGGGGAAAGGTAAAACACCTAATGCGGTCAAAGGCTTTGTGGTACTCCGACAAGAAGATGACAAACGAAACGCTTGGCTCAAATGGTACCCCGAAAGCGGCGCGCAGGGCTACAATATCCATTACGGCATTGCCCCCGACAAGCTGTATAGCAGCATTATGGTCTATAACAAAAACGAGTACTACCTCAAAGCCCTTGATAAAAACACAACCTATTACCTGTCGATTGAGCCTTTCAACGAAAATGGCGTTGGGCCGCGCACTGCGGTGATGAAGGTGGAGTAAAATAAAACCCTTCCCGAAAGTTTTAAACTTTCGGGAAGGTGAAGGAAAAGAAGCTACGCAGAGTTACGCGCGGCGTTGATGATACCAAACATCGCACGAATGACGAGTTTATTGAACACGTCCACGTCGGCAGCAGAGAGTTCGCCGCTTTGTAGTTTTTGAAGCGCGTATTGCTGAATCGTCATCAACGGTAAGACAATTCGCTCCCGAATCTTGATGGATTCTTTGGTAACGGGGTTTTGGTTTAACAAGTCTTTTTCACCCGAAAACTCCAACATCAATGCTATACTACGCTCGTATTCTTCAAACATCATGTTCCAAATCGTGGCAAACTCTGGATTGTCTTGGAGGTATTTGGTCGCTGGATAGTACGCCTTCATCAGCGACTGCATCGAGTTTTCGACCAACGTACGCACAAACAACGAACGCTTGTAAAGTTTCTTCAAGGCGTCCATTTTTCCTTCGTTTTTCAACGTTTCCAAACCTGACCCAAACCCGTAAAAACCAGGTACATTTTGTTTCATTTGGGCCCAAGAACCTACAAACGGTATGGCACGTAGGTCTTCAAATTTTAATCCACCCCCGCTTCCGCGTTTGTCGGGGCGGCTACCTATTTTGGTTTGCCCGTAAAAACGCAAAGGCGTAATTTTCTCCAAATACGGTACAAACGTCGGGTGATTTTTAAGTCCTAAATACGCATGATACGCCGCATCAGCCAACTCTTCCATCAGCGCCTTATCGGCTTCAGAAAGTTGGTCTTTGGTGTTTTTTGACATAAACAGGTTGTTTTCCAATCCTGCCGTAAACAATCTTTCTAGGTTATAAATGGCCGTTGGTACAGTCCCGTAGTTGGAGCTAATGGTCTGTCCCTGAACCGTCAATTGAATCTCTTTGTCTTCAATGTCTTTCCCCAACGACGCATAAAACGCGTGGTTGTTGCCACCCCCACGACCTGGAGGCCCTCCCCGACCGTCGAAGAAGGTCACTTTGACGTCGTATTCGCGCGAAATCTTTGTGAGTTGTTCCTTGGCCGAGAAAATCGACCAGTTTGCCCGCAAATATCCTCCGTCTTTCGTACCATCCGAGAAACCCACCATGATGGTTTGTTGATTGCCTCTTTTGGCCAAATGCGCACGGTAATACGGATTTTCGTACAACATTTTCATTACCTCCGAAGCATTCGCAAGGTCATCTACAGTTTCAAAAAGCGGGACAATATCAACGTGCAAATCGTCGGTTTTCCACACATTTTTAAACAATGCCAATACTTCCACCACGTTAAGCGCACTCGCACAGTTGCTGATGACGTAGCGATGCGCTCCTTCTATTCCATTTCGTTTCTGAATTTCACGAATGGCCAACATCGAGCCGTAAATATCTTGCGTAATTGGGTCTTTGAAATCGCTTTCTGCCAATTCTACCTGTAACGACAACAAGAAATCTATTTTTCGTTTTTCATCCCAACTTTCATAATCAGCAAAAGAGAAAACAGGTACTTGTTTTTCTATCTTCGTAAGAATTTCTTGCCACGCCAACGAGTGTTTAGGGCTTACTTGGCGAATATCCAAACTAGCAAAAAAGAAACCAAACAGCTTGATTTTCAACACTGTTTCATCCAACAACTCCACAAAGAGAGAATCATGGTCGCGTACCAATACTTCCCGCGCTTGGCTCAAGTCAGCCAATAATTCTTCGGCTTTGGTGTAGTGCTCTTGATCAGGATAATAAATCGCGTTATTGGTCTTACGCTCTGCCGTTGAGATAAACTCCTCTACGCCATTAAATGTCAATCGGCGTTTGAGGTACTTAATATCACGCCAATAGCACTTGAGCAATATCTGGCGCAAGCGGTCAGCCACCTCCAATGTCACGTCTGAAGTAACAAACGGGTTTCCGTCGCGGTCGCCTCCAGGCCAAAAGCCCAAGCGGAACAAACCCGTATGTGTCCATTCGTGCATCGGGACTTCAAGTCCATTGAGCAGGCGCTGGACAAGCATCGGGATGGCTTTATAAAATACGTTCTCCAAAAACCAGCACAACGTCATGGCTTCATCCAGCGGCGTAGGCTTGTTTTTGTTGATAAAGCCCGTTTTTCCCAACTGCAACAGAAGATGGTTTACCTCCACAAAGTCATTGTCTTTGATGGATTCCTCCAAATCGGTAATGATACCGAGTACTTTGCCTGGGTAAAATTGCGTAGGGTGCGCTGTCAACACGATACGTACGCAAAAATCTTCCAACTTACGAAGGAGTTTTTGGCGCAAATCATCGCTATCGACCCGATTGAGCAGCTGCGTAATCGACCCTTGCCCATTGCTGTCATGTGTGTGGTCAAAACCCGCATCTTCTACGGAATCAAACAATACAACCTGCCGTTCGATGAACTTGATTAAGTTAAATAGCAAGTCGCGACGTTCATCTTCGGTCGCATTTTCGGTGTATTCCTCAAAAAACGACTCGATGATTTGCAAAGGGCTTTTGCCCGCATTAAACCCTTCCTCACTCGCCTGAACAAGCAACGGAAGAAGCGTACCCGTACGGTAGATGTCCTGAAACGGTAAGCTCAGAAACAGGCTGTTGAAAATGTTATATTTCGTTACAACAGCGTCTTGATAAACGTTAGGCATGTGGGTTGTTAATGTTAGGTGGGTATTAGACAGCGAATAAAAGCATAAAATTGTACATTTTCAAGAAAAAAGGCCAATTCCTATCAATTTTAATAATTAAAGTAGGGGTTTTATTGAAAATTTCTTAATTTAACCCTAACAATCATACGTTATGTTCAATTCTCAAACACAAAGAAGAAACCATTGTATGTTTAAACGTATCCATTTTTACTCGTTTGAAATCACTACTTTTTCTCTCGTTTGGGGTTGGCTTAGTTGGAACCGTTTCCTATGCGCAAGAATTTCGCCGCCGCGAAATTGACCCCACTTCATTTGTTCAGAACCTCCTGCCCATCACGGCAGAAGACCTCAATTATGGTACGGTCTATGAGAATCTGATTCAGCTCTACACTGCTCCGCTCGACCTCAACACCTGCACGCGCGAAGAACTAGCCGCTACGTATCTCCTCAATGAACGTCAGCTCAATCACTTCTTTGAGTACCGCGCACAGTTTGGCAATTTCCTTTCTATCTATGAGTTACAAGCCATTCCAGAGTTTGAGTTAGCGCTCATTTACCGATTGCTTCCCTTCGTCACTGTTGCCCCTCAAAATCGAAAACTATGGAATGGATTGACCAATCCTAGTGACCATTATTTTTTGGTAAGAACGGAGCAGCTTTTGGAAGAAAAACGCGGAGCTACGGCAGATGCACCCCAGTCACGCGATGGGACATTGCAGAAATTTGCGGGCAGTCCGCTACAATGGTACGCTCGCTATCGCTACAGCCGAAGCCACGACTTTAGTTTTGGCATTACAGCCGAAAAAGACGAGGGGGAAGCTTTTTCGTGGAAGCCTTCGGCGCACAAGTACGGCCCTGATTTTTTATCATTTCACGCCCAAGTACAGCACCGTGGACGCCTCAAAAACCTTATTTTGGGCGATTACCAACTCCAAGTAGGACAAGGGTTGATTTATTCGGCAGGTTTTTCGCTAGGCAAAGGCATGGAAACCGTCTATACCATTCGTCGCCCCACGACAGGCATCCGTCCCTACACTTCTGTCACCGAAACGGGCTTTTTTCGGGGTATCGCCGCAACTTATTCTCTTGGCAAACGTCTCGAACTCACCACGCTACTTTCTCGCGTTCGGCAGAGTGGAACACTCACCACCCAGCAAACCGTCAGCTCGTTCCAAACCGATGGTCTTTTTCGTATTCCAAATGAACTCCAATATCGCGCCAACCTCACCGAACAAAACGCGGGAGCGCATTTGGTATATCATCTTGAACGTGGGCAGCTAGGTGCTACCTATCTTCATACTTCTTTTGACTATCCGTTGCAGAAAGCAGAAGCAACACGCAATGAATTTGAATTTCGGGGAAAACATAATCACCTTTTGGGGCTGCATGGCAACTATGTTTGGCGAAATTTTCATTTTTTTGGTGAAACGGCACGTTCCAAAAGCGGTGGAACGGGTACCGTTGCGGGCGTACTCGCCAGCCTCACCAAACGCTGGGATGCGTCGCTCCTTTTCCGAAATTTTGACAAAAATTTCCACAGTTTTTATGCCAATGCTTTTGGTGAAAACAGCCGTAATATCAACGAAACTGGGTTGTATTTGGGGGCAAAATACAGCGTTCATAAACGGCTAAAATTGGCAACTTACGTTGACCTCTATCGCTTCCCTTGGTATAAATATTTAGTCGATAAACAACCCACCCAAGGATGGGATTATCTGATACAAGGCACGTGGACTCCTTCCAAAATATGGACGCTGTACGCCGTTTACCGCCAAGAGCAAAAAGAAAAGAACATCGCGTCTGATTTGTCGAAGCAAAAATTTGTAACCCAAACCCTACGCCGCACCCTTGTACTTAATGCCGAATATGCTCCCCACCGCAGTTGGTCGTTTCGCAGTCGAATCCAAGGAGGAACCTTTGGCTACCACGGCTTCAAAGCCGACAAAGGATGGTTAGTGCTGCAAGAAGTAACGGCCAAGTGGAACAAGTTGGCGGCTACAGCCCGCGTTTCTGCGTATAATACCGATAGCTACGACGCTCGCCAATACGCCGTGGAGCAGGATGTTTTATACGCGATTTCGATGCCTGCTTATTACGAACGTGGTTTTCGGCATTTTGTGTTGCTGCGGTATTCGGCAAATGCGCACACGGATATTTGGTTGCGGATTTCGCGCACAACCATGCCCGAACGCGAAGCACTCAGCTCGTATGTGGACGAAATCCAAGGTACAAACCGAACAGATATTAAGTGCCAAGTACGCTATCGCTTTTAGTGATTTTCAACAAATTTAACTTTGGCATAACTTTTGATAAGTGATGGATAACGTATCTAAAAGGTATATAACCCTCTGCTTTTCAATTGTTTTTTATGAATCGTTTTTACCGCTTTGGAATTTTAGGGATTTTAATGATTGTATTTTTAGGCTGGATGATTAATTGTACTGGCACAAAAACTGCATCGCATACCCCCTCGTTTATTAACCTCAATACTTCCGAAGTAATTACGTCGGACTGGATTGATGCCAACCAATGGGTGACAACGACGGTGTTTGGCTTACCCGCTCGCACTTGCGAGCTAACGTCCAAACAACTGAGTACGTCGCTGTTAGAAGAAAATCAATTGTACGTCTATTCTAAAATTGACGAGCAAGTACATCCGATGCCTTTTAACATCCGCCAAAACAGCGCTGAATTACGTTTTGACTATACCATGCCAACGCCATCTACCCTAAAAATTGTGATGATTGGTTTGAAAGGAAACCTAAAACCCATGGGTGAGCAGCAGTATCGCTACGTGTTAATTCCAAATTCGTTGGTCAAAAAATCCCCGATTAATATGGGTGATTATGAGATGGTAAAAACAGCTTTTCATTTAGAAGACTAATTTCTTTTTCTGATTTTCTTAAAAATGCCTATACTTGCCGACATCGTGCCAAGTATAGGCATTTTTGCGTTTGCCTAACCTCCAATTTACTATGCTTTATTACCTATTTTCGTATTTAGACAAGACCTTCAATTTCCCTGGGGCAGGGGTATTTCAATATATTTCGTTTCGGGCGTTAGGAGCTACCGTCACTTCGCTCCTCATCGCGGCCATTTTTGGGCGGCGTATCATTGATTTTTTACGTACCAAACAAATCGGCGAGACTATCCGTGACTTGGGACTTCATGGACAGATGGAGAAAAAAGGAACGCCAACCATGGGTGGGTTTATCATCTTGGCTTCTTTGTTGGTTCCCGTGCTTCTTTTTGCCAAACTCTCCAACGTGTATATCGTTTTACTGCTCATCACGGCGGTTTGGACAGGCTTGATTGGATTTGTTGACGATTACCTCAAAAAATTCAAAAACAACAAAGAAGGACTGCACGGAAAGTTTAAGGTAGTGGGTCAAGTAGGACTTGGGCTGATTGTGGGTATTACGTTGTCGTTTAACCAACACGTTAAAATTCGGATTTATGACAAACCACTCATTAGTTCGGCCATTGGCGAGGTTCAGCGTTATAATGACCTCATTAACCCTACCGTGACCACCCTGCCTTTTATCAAAAGCAATGAGTTTGACTATTCAAGCCTTCTTTTTGGCCTTCTTCCCGACAGCTATTCTTGGATTGTTTATACGATTGTAGCTATTTTTATCATTACTGCCGTTTCCAATAGTTCCAACATTACCGACGGCATCGACGGCCTAGCGGCGGGTACTTCTATCATTATTGGACTTACGTTGGGTGTTTTGGCCTACGTATCGGGGAATGCCAAGTTTTCGCAGTATCTCAACGTCATGTATATTCCTAACTCTGGAGAGATGGTAATTTTCGTGGCGGCTTTCGTGGGAGCGTGCATTGGATTTTTGTGGTACAACTCCTACCCTGCTCAAGTGTTTATGGGAGATACGGGCAGCTTGATGCTCGGGGGCGTCATCGCCGTTATTTCATTGGCTATTCGGAAAGAATTATTGATTCCGATTATGTGTGGAATTTTCTTCGCCGAAAGTCTCTCCGTCATTATGCAAGTGAGCTATTTTAAATATACCAAGAAAAAATTCGGCGAAGGGCGGCGCATTTTCTTGATGTCACCACTTCACCACCATTTTCAGAAAAAGGGATACCACGAAGCCAAAATCGTGGCGCGTTTCTGGATTGTAGGCATTATTTTGGCCATTGCCACCTTGGTTACGTTGAAACTTCGCTAACCAAACACATCTTTTTTTTAGAACGGCGAGCAACTTCTGAAAGTCACTCGCCGTTTTTTTTTTACAACATCCAAAACAAGTAAAAACACGTAGATAAAAACCGTACAATCCCTCAGAAGGGTACGGGTAAAAATCTGCACTTTTGTAAACTTTTTAAATCAGTGTTTTCCCTAACTCCAACAAATCATGAATAAGCTCTCGACACTGCTGCTGTGCGCTGCTCTTTTTATTACTGGATTAACTACCCTTGCTCAAACGCAGCCTACTCCAAGTATGCAAGAGCAATATGATAAACTTCACGGAATCAAGCCTAAAACGCCAACGACTGATAAATCAAAAGAAAAATCGAAAACTACTACCCAAAAACCTGAGAAAACAACCGCTCCCTCTAAACCTCCCAAGCAGGCCAAAACGGTTGAGCCAGCCAAGCCCAAACCTACTAAGCCTATTCCTGCACCAGCCCCCGTGACAGCAAGCGAAGGTGGATTTGGGATAAAAGTGGGTCTTAGAGGCGGTGCCAATTACAGTTCTATCACTTCAGATGCCATCAAAGCCAGCGGAATCACCGTTAATCCTCTGTTGGGATACCACGGCGGGTTGGTGGTGGAACTCGGTGGAAAAACGTTTTCAGTTCAACCCGAAATTTTGTACTCTCAAACAGCCTATAAAATCAGCGCCTCGCAAGCTGGAAGTTTGCTCGTGGGCGAAAGTCGTGTCAACAGTGTGACCGTCCCGCTTTTGTTCAAAGTATCGCTTGGCAATGGCCCAACGAAGTTTTTTATCAATGCAGGAGGTTTTGGGAGCTATGCCCTCAGTGGTAAGGCAAAAACCACCTTTAGTGGCATTACGACCACCACTGAATTGAAATTTGACTCGGGCGATCAACGTCTCGAATACGGAGCTGTGGGAGGTGCAGGCGTTTCGTTAGAGCTTGGCAGAGCGCAGTTGCTCATCGAAGGCCGCTATTATTACGGCCTTGGTAGCAATGGTGATATTCCTGCGGCCAGTAAAATGTTTACGCGAAACATTCAAGGGTCAGTAGGGCTATTGATTCCGCTTGGGGGGAATTAGAGAAAAAGACCGTGTGGGCTCTTACTCACACGGTCTTTTTTATTTTGTTTCTTGAAATGTACCAGAGCGAATAAATGCTTCTAGGGTATTTAGGTGCTGGGTAAAAGCCGTACGGCCATCGTCGGTAGCGGCGTAGGTAGTATTGGGTTTTCGTCCAACAAATTGTTTTTGAACACTTATATACCCTTGCTCTTCGAGCGCGCGCAGGTGTGTAGCGAGGTTTCCGTCGGTCAGTTGAAGGAGGTCTTTGAGGGCGTTGAAACTCAACGACTCATTGACAATCAACACCGACATGATTCCTAACCTTGCCTTACTCTCAAAAGCTTTATTGAAATGTTCGAGCATTTAGTGTGTCTTTTCTTTAGTTGCAGTAGGGTAATCTGCTAGCGTTTTATGTCGTACTTAAAATACATGTAGGTTCCATAAACAATGTGAAGAACTCCAAATCCTAGCGCCCAAACCAGTAAGTTATACCCCGTCATAAACAACGAAATTAACCCTAAAATTACTTCACAAATACCCAGGTATTCGACATCACGAACGGTGTATTTACTAGCATTGAGCAGGGCTAATCCGTAAAAAATGAGGGTTGCGGGAAAACTCACCCACAAAATACCACGATAAAACATCGCTAGGCAAAAAATCCCTCCCGTTACGAGCGGAATCATTAAGCTAATGACCAAGCGTTTTGATGTACTATTCCAAACGCTTTGACCCGACTTTTTTGCTTTACGAATGGTAAAGAATACCCCAAAAATTAATGCTAAAACCAAGACGATGGTTCCATCGAGGAGCACAAAACGCATCATTTCACCACGGGTGAGCTCCGAAACGTCGCTCATTCCGTCATAGCTGAGCGCATCGGTTTTGAGACGCAAGTAAGCCACTAACGCCCCCCCCAGTGCAACAATACCAGCGAATATCCCTGACAAACCACTTAAAGACAGGAATTTTGACGAACGCTGCATCAAATCCCGAATCTCGGTCAAGGTTTCTAATGATTGATTGTGAGAATCCATCTGTTTATTTTATGGAATTTACATATTCAAGAACCAACACCACAGCTTGTCGCCAAACACAATCGCTCCCACCACTACAGCCACTACCGATGTTATCATTACTCCTGCCGCCGCCAAATCTTTGGCCGCTTTGATTTGTGGATGGTAGTCGGGGGAAACCAAATCGCACAACTTTTCAATGGCCGTATTAAACGCTTCTGCTGCCCAAACTGCTCCTACCACTATCGCCACCAGCGCCCACTCGAAGCGCTCTAACCCAAGCACAATTCCTAACAAAACTACTCCAAAAGCCGCAATAAGGTGAAAACGCGCATTGTTTTCGTAACGAAATAGTGCTACGACTCCTTCAAAGGCATAGCTAAAACTACGAATCATTTTGCGAATATCAACCATCGAATTTATTCATTCAAAACGCTTTCTGTTGACAAAACGTTTTTTTCGTTTGATGCAAAGATAGGGAGAAGACATCAGAAAACTAACGTCCACTCCCTATCTAAGCACTTTTCGGCTAGGTTTTTAGTCCACTTTTACCTTTCCACCGCCCGAATAACTTCTAAAATCGCCCGAGTACATGGCATCGGCACTTACGGGGCCAAGCGTGAATGTACCTTTGGTAATCACCCTAACCATGTAATAAAACGTTTTGGGTGCTGACGTAGCCGTGGTGTAATAACTGATGCGGTCGTCGCGAATATCAAAATGGTCAGGGACTGTAGGCGCCTGAATCCACGGCATATCGCGGGGTTCGGTCAAACGTGGGTTTTCGATTTCGAAAGAGGCTGGGAGTAAATCCGTCACCACTACGTTTTCGACGGGCGAACCATCAGTGCTGCTGAGGCTAATCTTCACCACCACCAAGTCGTTTTGTCGGAACGTGCTTATTGGTTGTCCAAAGCGATTGAAGAATTGTTTACGCACGCGTAGTCCTGCATCTTCTTCGGTGTACGCACCAGTAGCACTGATGCCCTCCGTTTGAGCAAACCAATAAACCGAACCTTTGCCCGAAGCTACTCCTACCCCGCGCAGAGGGCTGTTTGTAGCAATTGTCAACTCTTTTCCGTCAAATTGATACCCTTTGCCGTTTATCGTCAGTTTGGCCGTAGCCGTGCTACCCGCGTTTTTCTTGGCCAGTTTACCCAACGCCAAAAACGAGAACGCTGCTTCTTGGGTGTTGAGGTACGAACTCGACGCCATCGCTTCTGACAATCGTCGAGCAAGTCGAGGTATTTGAAGGTTATTCGGGTCGGTTTCAATGAGGGTATTTACCGTCAAAGCTAAATTCCGAATCGGACTAGCAAAACTTCCACCTAGTCCTCTCGCTCCTACTGGAGGCACATAATCGGCGGGTAATAACGCCTTATAACTACGTTCGTCACCGATTTGCTTATACGCTGCCGCCAATAAATAGCGTGTGTCGAGCGTCAATAACTGTTGATTTTGTTTGTAATAGTTCATCGACGCCCGATTGGCTTTTCCACCCAAGGCCAAGGTATATAATGAATACATGGTCGTGCGGCTCGCAATCGTCAACTGCGTATAGCCGCCTGTTTCGTTGTAAACGTAATCATATTCCGTAGCGGCTGTTCCTGCTTTGGTCGTCAGGTAGTCCAACATTCGCCCCAACGCCGACGTATTTACCTCAAAACCTGCCCGCTGCGCTTCCAACAAAAAGTGTGTTGCGTAGGCAGTACCCCAAGCCGACTCTTCGGTACTAGCAGGCCAGTAACTTACCGCGCCACTGGGAAGCTGCATACTTTCTACTTTCTGAATCGCCGCTTGCACGTTGAAAGTAGGATTAAAATCGCTTTCTCCTGCTTTGACAAGGTAGGTTTTGGGAGCAATCGTTTTAGCCAAATCCCCAAAATAAAGCTGAGGAAATGCCTTCGAAATGGTTTGTTCGATGCAGCCATGTGGATAGCCCAAAAGATAATCGAGGGCCTTGGCGTACTGAACCATCGGAGAACGGCTTACTACGATTCGGCTCGTTACGGTTGACGGTATAAAATCATTGCCTCGCAAATCTATCGAAGCAGTACTTCCTCCCGCAATTACTCCCGATTGGCTCGCTTTAAGCAATGAAGCCGCAGGACGTACCGTCAACTCCGTTTTTTCGACAAATTTCTCCTTGCCATTATTCACCGTTACCACCACCGAGCCATTGCCCATGGCCTCGCCTGCTTTGATAGTAAAATACGTTCTGGCTTCTTTTTCGGGGGCAATGCTTAGGCCCTGAGATACCTGACTAACAGCCGATAATTTCCCGCTAATGGCGATACTGGCCGTGACATTGGCCGCTGTTTTTTCGGTATTACTGATATTGACGGGGACAATTACCTCATCGGTCGGACTCAAGAACCGTGGCAGAGCCGTACTAATGACAATTGGGTCGGCGACTTTCATGTTTTTGTTGGATGACCCAAACGCATTGTCTTTGTAAGCAACTGCCATAATGCGTAAATCTCCCGAAAACTGCGGAATATCGACTTCAAATTCAACTTCGCCGCTCAAACCCGTTTCTAGTTGACCCGACCAATAGGCCACTAAATTGACACGCCCATTGGAAAGCGGGTTAATGCGTTTTTCCAAATCATAGCCATCCCCTCCGACACTACTCATCGACGCCAAAGACAGCTCAGGGAATAAAAACGGATACAAATCGTGGCTATTGACTTCTAAGGCTCGTTTTTGGTAGAAAAAGCCGTGAATATCGGGCGTTTGGAAGTTTTTGATTTGTAAAATCCCTTCGTCCACCACCGCGACCGTTACTTGCGCATTACGGGCGGTTTTGATTTTGATTTTCTGCTTGGTCTTTGAGCGTGATTTCTCTACGGCCACAATCTCTACGGGAAGTTTGGTATCGTCGTCTTCGACCTTAACGGAAGCAAAACCGTGCGCGACCGTCAAAGGGAGGTTCGAGTTATCCAGCGGTCGAATCAACGTGGCCGTAATGTAGGCATTGGGCAAATGGGCATCGCCCAGCTTGAATGTAAACTCGGCCGACTTGTTGTCAGTCTCTAAGTAATGATGTTCCAACACTTGATTGCGCTCCACCGTCACCAACAGCTTTCCTGCAAATGGCGTTTTAAATAACACCGTTGCTTTATCTCCGACTTGGTACGATGGTTTGTCAAATTCCATCAAAACTTCGCCTTCGTTGCTTACTTCAAACGACGACGCGGAGGTACTTCCCCAGCCGTAGGCATAAAAATTGGTAACGGAGTAACCCGCCACTCCGTTTGCCCGCCGAATTCGGACTTCGTACTCGCCCGATACCGTCGGAACGTAGCGAACTTCGGCTAGTCCATTTTTAAACGATACGAGGTTGGAATACACCACTTTTTCGCGCTTTTTGGAGGCATACCGTAGCTGGTCGTTTTGTTTCTCAACAACCGTTTGGTACTCCATCCTAACGATATCCACCTGGGCCGTAGCCATGGCTTTGGGGCGCCCGTCTTTATCGACCGCTACCAGTCCAATCGGTACGGGAGCATTGAGTCCAACGTAGCTATCGGGCATTCGTACGCCATAAAATACGTCTTGCGTAAAGACATCGAATCGTTTGAGGCGATTGACGGGGCGGCCCGTTTCATCAAAAACCGTCACGTATATTTTTCCTTCCAACACGCCCACATCTTGGTACGTGGCAGGCAGTACAAACCCTTCTTTTGCGACGCCGTTGTCGTCGGTTACCCCTTGGCGCACGGTATTTTCGTATTTGCTATTGTTGGGTATGTCAAAAATATATTCCTTGTATTTTTCGGCAAAAAAGGCTTTTTTCTTCAGCGAAAACTCCATTTCATAGTTTCGTCCCGAAGCAGGTGGGCCAAACAAATTGAGCGCCGTGGCTTGCAGCTGAATCGTCTGCCCCGTTCGATAATATTCTTGGTTGGTTTTGGCGTCCACCTTAATGCGGTCGGGCATAAATTCTTCAATGCTCAACTTTTTGGAAGTCAACAGTACATCGTTAGCATTATATACCTCCACGCTGTAGCTTCCTGTGACGGCGGCTTTGTCGAGTGCCACCGAGGTTTCAACAGCGCCTTGACCATTGGTAGTTACCCGAAACGTTTTCAATTCTTTTCCATTGGGCAAAATCACTTTGATTTTCAGCGGAATTTCACCCACGCTTTTCCAATTTTGCTGACGAACGACCGTATTAAAATGAATCGTTTCGCCTGGGCGATAAATATCACGGTCGCCATAGACAAACGCCTCAAAACCCGACGTGTTATCGCGCTTACCCTCTACTTCAAAGCGCGACGTTTCGACTTGTGTATCTTCCAATAGTAAATAATTGAAATCTTCATCGGCTTTATCTTTCGACTCAGCCGTCCGCGCCACAATCATCGCAATCTTAAAGTTAGGAGCTTTCTCCGATAGTTTTTCAAACTTGGCTATCCCATTTCCATCGGTTGTGCCCGTCACTACGGTTTGGTTGTTGGTCGATACTAAGCTGATTTCTAGCTTGTTTAGAGGCTTGGCTGTTTTTATTGAATTGGCAAACACCCACAATTCATCTTTACCCTGTTTGGCAATGAGTCCAATGTCCGACAACGACACCATTTTAATGGCGCGGTTGTACTGTTCATCTTTCGATTGCACCGTCACCACATAAATTCCTCGAAACTGATTATTGGCATCGGGAAGCCCTAAATTCAACGCCGAAACGCCCTTTACTTTGGGCAAATTATCCGTTTCTACGGTTTTATCCACCACCACATCGCCGTACACTTGGTTGTAATCTTCGTCGTAATTATAATTACCCGTAGGCCCCCAATTGTCCTCACCCCCACCTAAGTACCCGTATTCTTCATAACGGTTGCTACGGAGGTACTGCAAAATGTTATTTTCGTAAATCTTCGCAATTTTTACCTGTACTTTAGGGATGTTTACAATCTGCACCCCTACATTTCGTGAACCTTTAGAAGAAAGGTAAATCGCTTTTTTGTTCACAAACGAAATACTCGCAGGCATCAACCCAAAAAACAAATCTTTACTGACGGGTTCGTCCAAACGCGCTCCCAATACCCCTTGCACTTGGTCGGTGAGGGTAAGCACATAGGTATCGGTTTCGTTAAAATCTCCTCGAATGACAAACCCATTTTCGGTGAGTTCGGCCTTGGTCTGTACGGCAGGCTGAATGGTGTAGTACGTGCTCAAATCCTCGTTTTTCAGTTCTTGCGTCGTGATTACCCGCACCATCGCTCGGTTATTTTCAAAACCCGTTTTGACGTCTTTCACTTCGAGCGTTGTTGCCGACGGAATCGTGCTCGACAATGCCAAGGCCGCATTACTCGTGTACGATGTATTGGGCACTTTCACCCCTTTCTCCACCGCGACCTCAAGCGGCTGCTCGTTTTTGTCGGCCGAGGCGTCTCCCAGCGCTACAGTGACGGTAGGCGCATTTTGAGTAGGTACAATCGCCGAACTCAGCTTTTTCTCCTCGCTTTTGACGCTCAATTTCCCTCCAATTTCTCCGCTGCTTACGTCATAGTTAAAATACAATTTGGTCTTTGCCAACGGCTTACCCGTCTCCCGCGATTTTGTCCAGTAGGTTTCGGCTTCGGTCAGTTGGAGATATGGTGTATGAAAGGCAATATCTTCCCCCGAAACATCATACCGTTTGTCGATGGTCTTCTTGGCGAGTTCTTTGCTCAACTCGGCACGGTATTCGGTGGCAGGTTCAAAGCCACTCGCGGGCGAAAAAACCAGCTCGTTGGGAGCTGTCCACTTAAATTTCCCCGCCACGGCAGGCACAAACTCCACAAACTTGGTTGCTTCCCAACTGTTGAGTTCGGAGGTAGGTACAATATCCTTATTAAAGGTAAAAACTAGGTTTTGGGCGAGGTTGATTTCATCTTCAAAATTTCGACCTACGACCCGTATTTCGTTGAGTTTTCCACATTGTGAGAGGAAGGTGGTGGAAAAAAGCGTGAGTAGAGCGAGTAACCTCACCCTAAATCCCTCGCCTGCTAGGAGAGGGATCCTGAAATGCTTCATAAGGGAGCGCATTGGAAAGACGGTTTAGAATTTGGCCAATAAACGATGAAAGTTCGGTAAATTGTGAACAGTACGCAACAAAAACAAGGGGGCAATTATTTGGCGGCTTCGCAAGTGCCTTTTGCGCTCTTTTTTGGGGGATAGAGCACGTGATTTTGGGGAGTTGCCACATTTATTTTTATAGTCCCGCTGGTTGTAGTTGTTTTGGGACATCATCTTAAACCAATACAGCTATGCACATCAATAAATGGCGATTGTTCTGGATTCATTATGGGGTTATTTTTACTGTGTTGTTCTTGTGGAGCTTTATGAGTTATTCCACCGTAGCACTTATACAAGATAAACAACCTATTAGTTGGTATACAATCAGATGGGATTTGTTGCTATCTCCTACTGCTCCATTTCCCAACGCTTTGTGGCCGTCTCTTTTTGGAACCACCTTCTATTTATTTGTTTTCCAAGACTTTATCTACAAAAAATATCGTGCGTTTAGCACAAAAATATTTCTTTTTGTATCCATAGTTTTTATCACCAATATTTTGTGGAAAAGCTACGATGACTGGCTTATAAGTAATTATACACATCTCTATTTTCCATCTAAATCATTGGCTTATCAAAAAAAAGAAGATGTATTGCTCCAAAGCTTTTGGAAGATTTTGAAAATATATATTCCCGTATATTTGAATGTTCGTAGTTTTAGTCAAGTTGACTTCTCTATAGCCCATCTCCTATACACCGCCTTTTTCACGCTCGTCATGTACGTTTGGCAAAATCGGAAGCGGGAAGAAGCACTGGAAAAGCAGCAACGCGAAGTAGAAATTCAGTCCTTGAAAGCGCAGTTAAATCCTCATTTTTTGTTCAATTCGCTCAATACCATCTACAGTTCGGCTCTTTCTGAAAAAGATACCCCAACGGCACAGTTGGTCCAACAGCTCTCAGGAATTTTACGGCACAGCGTCGAAGAGATTCGCCACGAAAAAACGTCGTTGGAAAAAGAATTGGCATTTATTGAAAAATACCTAGCTCTCCAGCGCGCTCGCTTGCCTCAAAACTCGCATGTATCGCTCACTACGTCCCTGCACTGGGATCAAGAACCTGCCGACATCGCACCGTTGCTGTTGATTCCCTTCATTGAAAATGCCTTCCAGTACGGCATTAGCTTGGACCAACCGAGTTTTGTGGTTATTCGCTTAGAAATTGAGGACAAAAAACTCCACCTACGCGTGGAAAACAGCCTTTTGACAGTACCTAGCCACCAAAAAGGGGCAGGAACGGGCTTACCAAACGTACAAAAACGACTGCAATTGCTGTATCCTCACCAACATACCTTGCGGTTTGGCCCCGAAAAAAGTACTTTTCTAGTAGATTTGACGCTTCAACTGTAAACCATGAACGTTTCCTGCATCGCCATCGACGACGAACCTGCGGCTTTGACCATCATCGAAGAGTACGCGGCACTCATCCCGTTTTTAACTCTAAAACAAACCTTTTTAAGCGCCAAAGAAGCCTTGGCTTTTTTGAAAAAAGAACGGGTAGATTGCGTGTTTTTGGACATCAAAATGCCCGATTTACTTGGCACCGATTTCGCACGGATTCTGCAAGGGCAAACGCAGGTTATTTTTACCACCGCCTACCCCGAATTTGCCGTGCAAGGGTTTGACGTACAGGCGTTAGACTATTTGCTTAAGCCCATTGAATTTAACCGTTTTTTACAAGCTGCCAACCGCGTATATACGCCATTGAGCCAACGGGTGGAGGGACAAAGCTACATTTTTGTCAAAGAAGGGTACGATTGGGTACGCGTACCCCTAAGCGAAATTCAATACATTCAATCAGACACCAACCTGTTGTTTATTTACGAACGCAGCCGTCGCGTTATTACGCGCATGACTGTCACCGAACTGCTTCGCATTTTACCTGCCGAACGATTTCTGCGCGTTCATAAGTCGTACATCGTTGCCATCGACGCCATTCTCAAAATCGAACGCCATCAGTTAGTGTTACCCAAAATCACCATTCCCATTGGTGAATCTTATCGTGAAAGCGTGGAGCGGTTGTTGTTGGGGTAAGTGAAAAAGAGTAGATTTGTTAAAAAATAGAAGATATGTTACAGGCATTTGCTGGAGTTTTGGAAAATGGGCAAATTATTTGGGAAGAGCCTAAACGTTTGCCTAAACATGCTAAAGTAGTAGTAACAGTTTTGGAAGAAATTGAACCTGTTGAATCTGCCCGTACGTTGGGAGATTTTAACGGTATTTGGAGTGATATGGACGACAAAGACAAGGAGTCTCTAGAACAACACATTAAGAAAATTCGTAACGAATGGGAACGTCCTATCTAATTGATACGAATATCATTTCAAAGCTTTTTGACGGGCTTTTGACACTTTTATCCGATAATGACAAAGACTTTGGAGGCATTTCGGGTTTGAAGTACATTAATCCAATGAAATTAGGAAACAAATAGAAAAACCTACCATTGAAAGACAATCGCCACCAAAAGCCAAAAAGTCGCCAAATAAGTGGGCAGCCTCTTATTGTACTTCGATGAGTATTCGAAGACAAGGAAAATTAAAAATGATAAATTTGTATAAAAATTAAAAGAGATGGCAACCGAGCAATTATTATTAGAAGAGTTTAATAAGTTACCTGTTTCTTTACAGCAAGAAGTCCTGGATTTTGTAGGCTACCTTTCTTCTAAATATAAGAAAAAACGCTCTGCTCCCAAACGTAAAGCAGGGAGTATGAAAGGTTTAGTCTCTTATATGGCTGATGATTTTAATGCTCCGTTAGAAGATTTCAAAGATTATATGTAATGTACTTACTCGATACTCACGCTTTATTATGGTACTTAGAAGAAAACCCACAGTTGCCCGCTAAAGTTAAGAATTTGATTGAGACTCAAACCTGCTTTGTACATATTGCTTCTTTTTGGGAAATAGCCATCAAGGTTTCTATTGGCAAACTTGCTCTAACCTACACGATTGACCAAATGATGGCTCAACTGAAAAAAGAGCGAATACCCATTTTGCCAATATCCAATAAAGCTATTGAAAAAGTCAAAACTTTACCGTTTTTTCATCGGGATCCATTCGATAGGTTACTAATAGCGGAGGCAAGTACTCAAGATTATATTTTACTGAGTATTGATATTCAAATAGATGCTTACGCTGTTCAAAGAGTTTGGTAAAATAAACGAAATAGCCCTCATTTAGGCTATCACCATCAAAGAGGCTGTCTCAAAAGTTTTTGTCACCAAATTATCTTCGGCACCTATTCAACCTCACCCCCTAAGTCCCCCTCTCCTTTCAGTAGAGGGGGACTTTTAGAGCCCTTCTCCAGAAAGGAGAAGGGTTGGGATGAGGTTAAAACCAAAGAATATTTTGTGACCTGTTACTTTTGAGACAGCCTCTTTGATTTTTGATTTGGCTTCCTTCTCTACACCAACGCCCCATACAACGCTTCGCGCTGTGCTTTTACGCGTTCGTCGGTGATGTATTCATCGTAGGTCATCATCTTATCCAAAATACCATTAGGGGTGATTTCGATGATACGGTTTGCAACCGTTTGGATGAACTGGTGGTCGTGTGAGTAGAACAACATCGCCCCTTTGAAATCAATCAAACCATTGTTCAACGCCGTAATCGATTCCAAATCCAAGTGGTTGGTAGGGTCGTCTAACGTGAGGAAGTTGGCCGCCGAAAGCATCATTTTCGACAACATACAACGTACTTTTTCTCCTCCCGACAACACACTTGCTTTTTTGAGGGATTCCTCGCCCGAGAAAAGCATCCGTCCCAAAAACCCACGAATGAAGCTTTCGTCTTTTTCTTTCGAGAACTGACGTAGCCAATCCACTAAGTTATCTTCGGTTTTGAAGAAGTGGTCGCTGTCTTTCGGGAAATACGCGTTGGTAATCGTTACGCCCCATTTGAAGTCTCCCGCATCGGGTTTGATTTCCTCGTGCAAAATTTCGAACAAAGCCGTAATCGCCAAGGTATTACGCCCGATAAAAGCAATTTTATCTTCGCGATTTACACGGAACGAGATATTTTCAAACAATTTCGTTCCGTCTTCGGCTGTTTTGGATAAACCTTCTACGGCCAATATTTGATCGCCAATCTCGCGCTCAGGCTTGAAGTTGATGTACGGATACTTACGCGACGAAGGTTGGATTTCGTCCACGTTGAGTTTGTCCAACATTTTCTGACGTGCCGTTGCTTGTTTTGACTTCGCAACGTTGGCACTAAAGCGGCGGATAAACTCCTCCAATTCTTTACGCTTTTCGTCGGATTTCTTGTTCTGGTCGGCACGTTGTTTCAACGCCAACTGGCTTGACTCATACCAGAAGGTATAATTACCACCGTACAATTGCACTTTGCTAAAGTCAATATCAACCACGTGCGTACACACTTGGTCAAGGAAGTGACGGTCGTGGGATACAACGATGACGATGTTTTTGAAGTTGTTCAAGAAGTTTTCCAACCACATGACCGTTTCTACGTCCAAGTTGTTGGTAGGCTCATCGAGTAGCAAAATATCAGGGTTTCCGAAGAGTGTCTGCGCCAACAATACCCGCACTTTTTGGCTAGGGTCGAGGTCGGTCATTTGAGCATAGTGAAGGTCTTCCTTAATTCCTAACCCACTTAACAACGACGCGGCTTCGGGTTCGGCTTCCCAACCGTTCATTTCGGCAAATTCCGCTTCAAGGTCAGCGGCTTTCTCACCGTCGGCTTCGGTAAAGTCTTCTTTGGCATAAATCGCGTCTTTTTCGAGCATGATTTCGTACAAACGCTTGTAGCCCATCATCACCGTTTGTAAGACTTGGTATTCGTCAAACTCAAACTGGTTTTGCTTCAAAACCGCCATCCGCTGGCCTGGCGTAATCGCTACGCTTCCTGTTTGTGGGTCGATTTCACCTGAAAGAATTTTTAAGAACGTTGACTTGCCTGCTCCGTTGGCTCCAATCACCCCGTAGCAGTTTCCTGGGTTAAATTTAATATTTACTTCGTCGAAAAGCACTCGTTTACCGTAGCGCAACGACACATTTGAAACCGTTACCATTTAATGAATTGATATTTTCTGTGAAAGATGGTGCAAAATTACGAATTTTTCGGGTGAAAGTTGGCACTTACCCCTAACTCTGTTTGAAGAGTTTCTTGGAGGTAATTGTTTCAAATTTAGGGTTTATGTAGGTTTGTACATCAACAAATGACATTCCATTGAAGACGATAGACCTACGCTCGCTTTCGGCAGATGAACTTCACGCTTGGGCTTTGCAACAAGATGCCACCGACCCACTTCGCAAGTTTCGTTCTCAGTTTCTCATTCCTGAACGAAACGGCACTCCTTTGACTTATTTCTGCGGCAATTCGCTTGGTTTACAGCCTAAAACGGCCCGAACGGCGGTTGAACAAGAACTTACTACTTGGCAGCAACACGGCGTGGAAGGGTGGTTTGAAGGAGAAGAACCTTGGCTCGGCTATCATAGGTATTGCCAACAAACGCTTGGACAAGTCGTGGGAGCTTTGACCGAGGAAGTTTGTCCGATGAACCACCTCACAGTGAATCTTCACCTGATGCTGGTTTCATTTTACCAACCAACTCCTCAGCGATACAAAATTTTGACCATCGCAGGCGATTTTCCGTCGGACCAATATGCCCTTGAAACCCATCTAAAATTCCGTGGATATGACCCCTCCGGTGCCCTCATCGAAGTAGCTCCGCGCAGCGGTGAATATACCATTCGACTAGAAGATTTGCTCCATGCCATCGAAACCCACGCCAACGACCTTGCGTTGGTTTGCATGAGCGGACTAAATTACTATACGGGGCAGGTATTCGACATGAAAACCATTACCGAAAAAGCCCACTCATTAGGTATCAACGTCGGGTTTGACTTGGCCCATGCCGCTGGGAATATTCCCGTACAGCTACACGATTGGGGGGTTGACTTTGCCGTTTGGTGTTCGTACAAATACCTAAATTCTGGCCCAGGCGGGGTATCGGGCGTGTTTGTTCACCAGAAACATCATTCTTCCAACCTTGTGCGCTTGGCAGGCTGGTGGGGTTACGAAGAAAATCGCCGTTTTGAAATGACCAAAGGTTTTGTACCCATGGAAGGCGCCGCTGGATGGCAGTTGAGTACCCCCAACATCTTGGCCTTGGCCGTTCACCGCGCTTCGTTGGCTATTTTTGAAGAAGCGACTATGCCTCTTATTCGTCAAAAAAGTGAGGCGCTTACAGGATTATTGGCGGAAATTATCCGTCGATTGAAAGAATCAGGGGCTAAAATTGAAGTGATGACGCCCACCGAACCCTCGCAACGGGGAAGTCAGCTTTCGCTGTTGGTTGAGGGAAAAGGGAAAGTAGCTTTTGATTATTTGGTCGAAAACGGTGTGATTGGCGATTGGCGCGAGCCCAATTGTATCCGCCTTACTCCCGCCCCGCTTTATAATACCTTTGAAGAAGTGTGGAGAACAGGAGAAATCTTACGGGCGGTGATTTAAACAATACCTTCCCGAAAGTTTTGAACTTTCGGGAAGGTATTACTTGGAAAGTCTCAACCATTTATTTCAAATCCGCCAATTTATCCAAATCAATATCGCCAAGTACCGACTTTATTTTATCGATACCCACGCCATTTCCGCGCACATTCACGATGTAGCGATTGGCGACTAGAACCGAAATTTCACCGTCTTTTGAGTCGGAATTGTATTTTTCAAACGCTTTGTGACCGTCGTATTCGGTTGTTTTTTCGTAGCCGTGTTCGGTTTCTTTATCCACCGATGCCATCGACCAAGCTGCCATTCCCATAAGCGCTACACCCGTACCTGCTACGTCCACAATTTCGACATCAATGCTTTGCCCGTTATCGTCGCTATAATCGGCCTTGGCGGTAGATACGCCGAATCCCATCGCGGCGGTCTTCTCACTTGAAGCCTCCTTGCGTTTTAATCCATCGGCATCGGCAGGGAGTAGTGCTTTCAGCAATTTAGGGTCAACCGTTTCTTTAGGCCCTTCTTTCGACATTTTCTCGGCTTCGTCCGCTATTTTTTGCAGGGCTTCCAAACCATTTTTAGGCTCTTCTTTGGCTTTTTCTTCTTCCGATTTCCCAGCACAGTTCCACAGTACAACCGATAATGATAACAGTAGGGCTAAAAACGAAATCTTTTTCATGAGTTCAGGATGATTTTTGTGAATAAAAAAAGGGGAACACTATGTTCCCCCTAAGTTACGTATTTTCTAGCACGAGGCCGAATACCATTTTTTAAAATTAGTATTCGGTTACAGCTATCTGGTATTTCACCCAATGCGGTTGGCTTCTTCTACCGAGGCATCAGTAAATATCTTTTGCTCTTTGTCTTTGTTCTTTAAGGCATATACTAAGAAAAACACCCCTAATAATACCGCAGGAACGCTCAAAATTTGTCCCATATTAAAGGTGAGTTCGTTTTCAAAAGCCACTTGGTTTTCTTTGAAAAACTCAATGACAAAACGAAGCCCAAACACCCAAATCAGGAAAACACCCAGCAAAAGACCCTGCGGCGTTTGTGCTTTGCGTTTGTTCCAAATCCAGAACAAAAGCAGACACAATACCAGACATGCAATGGCTTCGTATAATTGGGCTGGGTGGCGCGGGTACTGCGTAAACTCAAAGTTGTGCGTAAAGACAAAACCCCAAGGCATGGTCGTTACTTTCCCTACAATCTCTGAGTTCATCAGGTTACCCATCCGAATAAAACAGCCTGCCAAAGCAACGGTAATGACAATACGGTCAACCACCCACAAAAAGCTAATTTTTTTGGAACGAGCATAAATAAACAAGCCCAACAAAATACCTATGGCGGCTCCGTGACTTGCCAAACCCGCAAACGGAGGCGTAATGACTTGAAGAGGATTTTTAAGCAGAACCTCGGGTTCGTAAAACAAGAAATGGCCAAATCGTGCTCCTATAACGGTCGTAATCACCATTGCCAATAAGAGCGAGTCCAGTAACGTTTCTTTTAAGCCTTCCTTGCGAAAAATGTGGGACATGATGCGCTGGCCGACCAAAAATCCTGACGCAAATAGCAATCCATACCAGCGAATCGAAAAACTACCAATGCTAAAAATTTCGGGATTAACATCCCAGATGATGTAGCCAAACATAAATGACTGATTTTGAATAAAGGTATCAATGATACTAAAACCTCTACAAAAATCAACAAAGATTATTAGAAGTACATAATGCTTTGGCTCGAAATGTTGAAATTAGCACCTATTCTACCAACAAACTACTGATTATAAGCGATTTAAATATATACCGTTAAAAAACAAGTTCAAATCGGAGGTTGCTTACAACCTCCGATTCATTAAAATTCCCACTTCCCTTTTTGGTAAAAGTCCATGATTTGACGTTGAAGCGTCAATTCGTAGTTGGAACGAATGGCATTGGCTTCGGCGCGGGCCAAGTTAGCTTTAGCGAGGGTATATTCAAACACACTGGCCGTTCCAGCAGTTAATCGGCTCTCGGCGGCGCCAAAATTAGCCCTTAACGACTCCACTTGGCTTTGCGCTGCTGCGTAGCGGTCGATGGTTGCGGCCAGCAATTGCGTTCCTTGTTCAATCGCTTGGCGAAGTTGTTGTTTGACCGTACTCACTTGGTTTTCTGCCAACTGTTGCTGCACTTTTACCGTTTCGACGCGGGGGCGTATCTGCCAACGTCCCATGATGGGTACGTTTAAGCCCAAACTCAACGAGCCGTTTCGGGTAGCGTCCAATTGTTTGAAATAGCTACGTTCGGCGTTTGATGACGCATAAAAAGCCCCAAAATTTCCCGACAGACTCAACGATGGCAAGTTATTGGCTTTGACGGCCTTGATTTGACTCGCAAAGCTTCCCAAACGCAATTCACTGCTTTTGATTTCTGGCAACATTTTTACGGCATCCTCATAGATACTCTCGGCACTCAATGTCGTTGCCGCTACATCTCTTGATTCGACAGGGGCAAAAGTAACTGTGCCATCGGGTGGCAAATTAAGCAATTGAAAGACTGATAGCCGGGCTAATTGCTCATTGTTACGGGCTGTTACTTCGTCAAATTTATCATTTGCCAACTGCGCCTTAATTTCGTACAAGGTATTTTGACCTACCGTTCCTGCCGACACTTGGCGCTCTACCCGCTCTACTTGCTGCTGCGACGACGTTACTTGTTCTTGGGCAGCTTTGTGCAAGGCTTCGGTCGCCAAAACTTGGACGTAGGCTTGCAACAATCGGATGATTTGCTGATTGAGGGTTGCTTCTTGGTTTTTAAGGGCGGCATCACGCAGGGCTATTCCCTGCTGAATTTGGTGCTGAATCTGGAAACCTTGAAAAAGCGGCATCTGAAAACCGACTCCTACGTAGTTGGTATTATATACTTGGTCGATGTACCCGTTGGTAAAACGGTCGATACTGCGCCCGAAGTTCAGGTTTTGACCCGCATTAAAACTCATCTGCGGCAGCTGCTGCGATTTGTTTTGTTGCAATTGGGCCGACGCTCCCCGCGCTTGTAGTTGGCTCTCGCGGTAGGTAAGGTTATTTTTTTCAAGAATACTTACGCACTCTTTGAGCGATACCGTTTTTTGTGCCATCACGGAAGTTGAAAACGCCAACGCTCCTATGGCTATCACCAATTGAATTGTTTTCATTGAATTTCTACCAATAAATATAACTCCCTTCTTTATGAAACCCAGCCGTCTTTCAATCGAATGACTCGATTTCCGTAGGTGGCATTTACTTCCGAGTGCGTTACTTGTACGATGGATACTTTGTCTTTTTGGTTGAGTTCTTTAAAAAGCTCCATGATTTGCTGGGCTTGTTCCGAGTGCAGGTTTCCCGTTGGTTCGTCGGCAAAAATGATGCTTGGTTCGTGAACAATCGCGCGGGCGATCCCGACCAACTGCTGCTGCCCTCCCGAAAGCTGACTTGGGAATAAATCTTTTTTAGCCACCATGTTGAAACGGTCAAGCAATTCGGCAACCCTACTTTTTCGTTCTGCCGACGAGGTTCCTTTGTACAACAACGGCGTCTCGATGTTTTCATAGACCGTCAGTTCGTCAATCAAATGGTAAGCTTGAAAAACAAACCCAATACGGTGGCGGTGTAATTCGGTGCGTTTTTTCTCGCTGAGTTTGTCAACGCGTTCGTCAAAGAAGAAATATTCGCCTTCGGATGGTTCTTCCAACAATCCTAAAATGTGCAAAAGGGTCGATTTCCCTGAGCCTGACGGGCCCATGATGGACACAAACTCTCCTTCATTTATGTCTAAATTGATGTTTCGTAGTACGTACGTTTTCCCAAATCCTGCGGGATAATACTTAGAAATACCTTTGAGCTGAATCATGAATTGTGCTGTTGTATAATGTATAGTTTGTAGTAATTACACGAGTTGTGCCAGTATGCTATTCTGCTGATTATCAAACATAAAGCCACGTCACAAAAATAAAAAACGTCCGAAAACGGACAACATTTGTACGTCTTCGGACGAAGAAAATATAGTTTATTTAGACCTAGGCAAAGCGCATTTACCCTTTGCCTATTTGTCTTTTGCTTGCTTATTTGGCGTAAGCGACCGAACGCATTTCGCGGATAACAGTCACTTTAATTTGGCCAGGATACTGCATTTCTTTCTCAATTTTTTGCGAAATATCAAACGAAAGCTTGCTGGCTGTTTCGTCATTTACAGTATCTGAATTGACAATCACGCGCAACTCACGACCCGCCTGAATGGCATAACATTTGTCCACACCTGGGAAGCTGGTTGCCAAGTTTTCGAGGTCTTTCAAACGTTGGATGTACGATTCCATCATTTCGCGGCGAGCGCCTGGGCGAGAACCTGAGATGGCATCACAGACCTGAATAATCGGCGACATCATGCTTGTCATTTCGATTTCGTCGTGGTGAGCACCAATCGCGTTACAAACCTCTGGATTCTCTTTGTATTTCTTGGCTAATTCCATCCCCAAAATTGCGTGTGGCAATTCTGATTCTTCGGGCCAAACCTTTCCAATATCGTGCAAAAGTCCCGCCCGTTTGGCCAATTTCGCATTCAAGCCCAACTCTGCCGCCATGGCTGCGCAAAGACGTGCCACCTCACGTGAGTGCTGGAGCAAGTTTTGACCGTATGACGAACGGAAACGCATCCGACCTACCATTTTCACCAACTCAGGATGCAAGCCGTGTACGCCCAGTTCAATGACAGTACGCTCCCCAATTTCAACGATTTCGTCTTCGATATTTTTCTTGGTTTTAGACACCACCTCTTCGATACGTGCGGGGTGAATACGGCCATCTTGTACCAAACGGTGCAACGACAAGCGGGCGATTTCACGACGAACAGGGTCAAAACCTGAAATAACAATAGCTTCAGGCGTATCGTCCACGATGATTTCGCAACCCGTAGCGGCTTCGAGTGCGCGGATATTGCGCCCTTCGCGACCGATGATTTTACCTTTTACGTCGTCACTTTCGATGTTGAATACCGAAACCGTATTTTCGATGGCATGTTCAGAAGCCGTGCGCTGAATCGTCTCGATAACGATTTTCTTGGCCTCTTTGGTAGCGGTAAGTTTTGCCTCGTCGATGGTGTTTTTGATAAACGCCGACGCCTGCGTTTGGGCATCTGCCTGAATCGCTTCTACCAACTGCTGTTTTGCTTGTTCGGCCGTAAGGTTAGCAATGCGCTCCAATTGCTCTACCTGAGAGCGGTGCATTTTTTCGGCTTCTTCGCGGCGTTTGGTCGCTACTTCAGTCTGTTGTTCGAGATTTTTACGAAGACCTTCCAACTCATTTTCACGACGTTTATTTTGCTCCGTCATCTGGTTGAGTTGCTGCTCGCGCTGTTTGATTTTCTGCTCGTTCTGAAGAATAATTTGTTTCTTCTTGTTTGAATCATCCTCAAACTCGCTTTTCAACTTGAGGTATTTTTCTTTGGCCTCAAGGATACGGTCTTTCTTTATATTTTCGGCCGAAATTTCTGCATTCTTGATAATCTCAGCGGCGCGCTGTTGAGCATCATCTTCCATCTTTTTATTGGCTTTTTTGATGGCAAAATACATGATAGCTGCTCCAACGGCTGCCGAGATGGCGGCATCAAGCAAGAATATTGGATCCATTTTTTTGTGCTGTGTGTTTGTTGGTTTAACATATTCCCAACGCCCATCAACGAACGGAGCAAGACTGATTGGTTCAAGAAGAATTTCGACAACAAATCTGGCTTAGGGCTGTGTTGTCGATTGGAAGTTATTTTGTATCGTGTCTAAATTCTTGAAGACATCTTCTTTCAATGTCCTCAAATCATAGTCGCCTTTTAAGCGTGCTACTGTAGCATCAAGGCAAACCATCGACAGTATTTCTTCTAAATTTACTTCTCCTTTTTTATTTTTCATTCGATATTCTATTTGCTCTGTCACCAGTTTGGCGGCTTTCCGTATCAGTTCTTCCTCAAACTCAGAGCTTGTACGAAGTTCAAACGATTTGTTACCAATTGTGATATTGATAGGAGGCCGTCTCTTTTTGGGTTCCATTGGTGTCAAATCAAATAGTTCGTAACAGCGTTATCGTTTCTTCTATGTATCGAATGTAATCGTCCAATTTGCTATTCAGTTCCGTTATCGCGTTGGCGTTTTTCGGGTTTTTTACAATTATAGACAATTGTTTGAAATTATTTAACTTTTCCTTCAAAGAAACTTCTTTTTCGCGCAATTGTTTGTGTTCTACTTTTAAAGCTCGTAACTGTTGTCGGGTTTCTTTTAGTTCTTCACTTTGTTTTTCGTACGCCTTTTCGAGCTGTTCAAAACGCGTTTTTAGCTCCTCGTGCGTCACTTTCTCAAACTGTAAAGTAACTTGCAACGTATTGATACGCTGTTCTATCTGGCGAAACTGCGTATTGAGTCGTTCCAGCACATCGCTATTGCCATACGTTACAAGTTTCCGTTCCAAGTTTGGCATCGCTCAGTACTATTTACGAATTACAGCGCCCAATTCTTTCTCAAAAGCCATCATGAGCTTTTGCATCGTTTTGTCAATCACTTTGTCGGTGAGTGTCTGTTCGGTGTCTTGAAGGGTGAAGCTCACCGAGTACGATTTCTTATCCGAGCCGATGTTTTCACCTTCGTACACGTCAAAAACGTTCACATTCGTCAACAAATTGCGTTCGTATTTTTGGGCCATCTGACGAATCTGTTCAAAGCTCACCGTTTTGTCCAACACCAACGACAAATCGCGGCGTACTTCGGGATATTTTGATACTTCCGTAAAGCGAACTTTGTCTTGGTATTGCTTCAACAAATACGCCCAATCGAAGTCGGCATAAAATACAGGCTGCTTGATGTCGAGCATTTTGGTGTGTTTGCCCTTTACTTGTCCAAAACTCACCACTGGTTTTTTCTTTACGGTATAAGTAAGGCCGTATTCAAAAACAGTTTTATCCTGAATCTCTTGTTTTTCAACGCCTTGTACTCTAAACGCACTAAGCACCAAATGCACCATAGACGCTAAATCGTGGAAAACGAGCTTTTGGTCCTTGGCTACCCAGCTTTCGGCTTGTTGGTGTCCTGCCATTAACACCACAAGGTGGGCAACATCTTTGTATTTGCCTTCTACTTTGTGGTAGGTTTTCCCAAACTCACAAATTTTGAGGTCGCGCTGACGGCGGTTGAGGTTGTAAGCCAAGGTTTCTAACCCTGAGAACAACATCGTCTGACGCATCACCGACAAGTCTTCGCTCAATGGGTTGAGCATGACCACATCTTCCCCGACCAAACTCGCCCGCACGGCTTCGTTATAAGCTGGTTTGGTGAGCGAATTGGTCATGGTTTCGTTGAAGCCATTTCCTGCCAAGATGTTAGCAATGCGCAATTTCTGTTTGTCGGGGTCCACCAACGGGAAACCTGAAAGGAAGTTGGCCGACAAGTGTTCCGACAATTCGATGTTATCAAATCCATAAATCCGCAAAATTTCTTCCACAATGTCTGCCTCACGCGTTACGTCAACGCGGTAAGGCGCTACCGATGCCAAGAAACCTTCAGAAGTTTCGTTTTGGATTTCGATGTCGAGACTGGTCAAAATCTGCTTAATCAAGTCGCGGTCAAGCGATTTCCCAATCAAGCGGTCAATGTTTCTGTATTTTACCGCTACCTCGTGGTTGGGAATAGGATTAGGATAAATGTCCACCACTTCCGACGCAATGTGCCCACCTGCTACTTCCAATAGTAGCAATGCCGCACGTTTGAGGGCATAAATAGGCATGTTAGGGTCGGTTCCACGCTCAAAACGGAACGACGCATCGGTTTTGAGGGTATGGAAAGTGCCCGTTTTACGAATCGACGCAGGTGAAAAATAGGCTGCTTCCAAGAAAATCGCCGTTGTGTTTTCGGTTACGCCTGATTTTGTTCCACCAAAAACACCCCCGATACACATGGGTTCTTCGGCGTTGCAAATCATCAAGTCACGCGCAGACAGCTTGCGTTCTACGCCGTCGAGGGTCACAAAAGGAGTTCCTTCTGGAAGGTTTTTCACGATGACTTTGTTTCCCGTGATTTTTGCGGCGTCGAAAGCGTGCAGTGGCTGTCCCAATTCGTGACAAATGAAGTTGGTGATGTCCACAACGTTGTTGATCGAACGCACTCCTACCGCTTGCAATTTTTCTTTGAGCCACTCGGGCGACTCACCCACGGTCAATCCTGCCAAACAAACCCCCGCATAACGTGGTGCGGCTTCGGTATTTTCGACCGTTACTTCGATGGGTGACGAGAGATTGGTTACTGGCAATTGGTCGAATGCTTCTACCGATGGTTTGGTTAACTCACGTCCCCAAACAGCTTTCAAGTCGCGGGCTACGCCCAAGTGAGAAGCGGCGTCAGCGCGGTTGGGGGTAAGTCCAATCTCAATTACGTAGTCAGGCAATACCCCGAAATACTGCGCAGCGGGCGTTCCGTTGGGCAAATCGGTGTCGAGCACCATGATGCCTGCGTGCGAAGTCCCAATGCCAATTTCGTCTTCGGCACAAATCATTCCTTCCGACGGCTGACCATACACTTTGCGTTTGCCAATCGTAAACGGCTCGCCTTCGGTGGGGTAAATCGTTGCCCCTACGGTAGCCACAATCACTTTTTGCCCTGCTGCCACGTTGGCTGCTCCGCACACAATCGTGCTTGGTTCGCCTGCGCCTGTATCAACGGTGGTGAGGTGTAATGTTTTTTCTTTGACAGTAAACGGCTCGCAGGTAAGGACTTCTCCCACCACGATTCCTTCCAATCCGCCTTTGACACGTTCGACGGGGTCGATTCCTTCTACTTCCAAGCCCGTTGCCGTCAATAATTTACCAACCTCTTCGGGAGACTCCTGAATATCAATGAGTTGCTTAAGCCAATTGTAGGAAATTTTCATAGATAACCCAGCCCCCTGCCCCAATGGGGAGCTTTTTTATGGTACGTACAAATCCCCCTTTGGGGTGAGGGGCTTTATTTGTAGCGCAAAATTAGGGGTTTTTAGGGAAATTTGTGACTTTATAAAGTGGGTTGTTGTGGCTAAAGGCGCTGTATTACTCTGACCGAAGCGAATCTACGGGATTTCTCAGCGCCGCTTTGATGGCTTGGTAGCTGATGGTCAGCAAAGAAATGAAGAGCATGACCAAGGCCGTGTAACCAAAAATACGCCACGAAACCTGTATTCGGTAGGCAAAATCCTGCAACCATTTGTCCATAAAATAATAGGCAATCGGCGAGGCAATGAGGACGGCAATAAAAGACAGTTTTATGAAATTCTTTGATAATAGGCCCACAATACTCGTAACCGAAGCACCTAGCACTTTCCGCACCCCGATTTCTTTGGTACGTTGTTGAACGGCCAAATGCGTCAATCCAAACAAGCCCATGCCGCAAAGGACTATTGAGAGCAAGGTAGCGAAGCCAATGATTTTTTGCCAACGCTGTTCTTGAAGGTAATTGCGGTTGTTGAGTTCATCCATAAAACTGTACTCATAAATGGCGTTAGGAATGGCTTTACGATAGATTCGCTCAAAGGCTTTGAGGGCTTCTTGTCTCTTATTATTGTCAATTTTTAGCCAAATACCACTGTAATGGGCCTCATTGGCCGCCACAACCATCGGCGGAATTTGCTCACGCAACGGGCCAAAATGAAAATCTTTGATAACTCCCACAATTTGAGCTGGTGGTTTCATAAAAAACTCTTCCGTTTGCAGAGACGCGCCGATAGGGTTTGTTAAACTCGCTGCTCTAACAAATGACTCATTGACAATAACGTGCGGTTTGTCAGTGCCCAAAAAGTTTTTTCCCTCTTTAAACCGAATGTTCATCACAGAAAAGTAGTTGGGGTCAACTGTCAGGTAAACGCTCTTTACGGTGCGTTGGTTGACAACGGTTTTGTAGTTGTTGCCCCGTTCATCACCAAACGAAACCTGCACAATGGAAGGCTCTTTGGCCACTTCGTTTTTAATAAATTCGGCAATGGGTTTGGTGTCGCGGTTGCCACTGATGTACGACCTAATGACCTGATACGGATTATAGCCCAAATCTTTGGTGCGGACGTAGTTCATTTGTTGGTAAAACACAATGGACGCAATGAGCAAAATAGCCGCCAGTGCAAATTGAAACACGACCAAACTTTGCCCCAAAAAGCCACCTCCCGACAGCTTTTGCTTACTGTATAAGACCTCAGTAGGTTTGAAATTAGAAAGGATATAGGCGGGGTATAAGCCTGACAGTAAAATGTTGACTAACAATACAATGATAAAAGAGGCAATAAGTTTCCACTCAAAAATCTCAGAAATAGCAATTTGTTTGTTGGCTAACTCATTGAAGACAGGCAGTACCAGTAAGACGAATACGAAAGCCAAAACAAAGGCTGCTACGCATAAAATCGTCGATTCACCCAGAAATTGAATAATAATTTGCCCCTGACGGCTACCCGTTACTTTCCGAATACCCACTTCTTTGGCCCTTTTGAGCGAGCTTGCAATGCTGATATTGACAAAATTGATGCTGGCCATCAACAAAATAAACAGGGCTATGCCCAGAAATATATACGAGTACATCGGGTTACTGTAATTAACGGCTCCACCCTCCCCGCCTGTGTGTAAGGGATTTAGGTGAATGTCTGTGATAGGCTGTAATCCATAGCTCGTTTTGGGGTCATAACCGTTTTCCTTGATTTGCTCCTGGGCGTGTTGGGCGTGAACTTGGTTGAATTTCCTACAAACCAACGATTTATCGGCTTTGGGATTCAAGACCACAAACGTTCCGAGATACGTATTTAACCAATAGGTATCATCAAAACTCAACTGCAAAAAGCTGAAAGGATGCAGAATGTCAAACTGAATGGAGGAGTTTTTAGGCGGGTTTTCGACGACCCCCGAAATCACCAACGGCTTGCCCAAACGATCGGCTGATGGGTCGGCTTCCATCTGTAAGACTTTGCCGACAACATTGGTAGAGTTAAAATATTTAAGGGCGGTTTTTTCCGTAATCACTACTGAACCAATGTCGTTCAGGACAGTTTTGGGATTTCCTTGAATTAATTTGAAGCTGAAAACGTCAAAAAAATGGCTGTCCACAAACAACAGTTGTAATTTCAGTGCTTTTTGATTGGCCCGAAAGTCGTTAAAAATGGCGCCACCCATTACCCTGACATAATCTTCTATTTCGGGGACAACCGCCTTGAAAGCAGGGCCTTGTACTTGTCCCGTTCCTCCTGACGTTTGAGGGTCTTCGCCTTTATTGGCAATCAAAGTAGTGGTAACTCGGTATAAATGAGGGCTTTTTTGATGAAAATTATCAAAACTATGTTCGTCTCGAATATATAAAATCGCCAACAACACGCAGGTCAGCCCAAAGGCCAAACCCACGACATTGATGCCTGAATACAACCGATTTTGCCAAAGGTGGCGCAGCGCGATTTTGAAGTAATTACGTAACATGGAAATAGGAAACCGTTATTGATTAACTGTTGGCTGTAAGGGTATTTTTAGGAAATTTGATGGCAGGGAAAAGAAGATTGAAACAATCAAAGGTCTTCATTTGCTTTGACTTCGAGTCGATAGCCAACACCGTGGACGGCGACAATTTTTAGGGAAGTATCTTCTTGAAGTAATTTGCGTAGGCGCGAAACGAAGACATCGATACTACGCCCCACGATAATGCCCTCGTCTTCCCACACCGATTTTAGAATAAACTCGCGTTCAAGAAGTTGATTCTGATTTTTGATAAACAAATGAAGCAATTTCGCCTCCCGATAGGTAAGGTTATGCTGCGAGTTGGGCGTGTAGAGCAGTTGATTTTCTAAATCCATACTCGACGCTCCAAAAGCCAATCGGGCAGGCTTGTCAATAGGCTGTTCGTGGGGTGTTTCAGTGGTTGGCGCCAGCGTTGTTTTTTTTCGTGACCACATCCCATACGAAACGCCGACCAAAACCAAGCCCAGCCCCAACGTCCACCAAATGGGATTCGTTGAGCTAGGAGGATTGGCAGAAGATGCAAATGTTATTTTTAAATTGTAACAACCCATCAGTTGCTCACGACCAATACAGGCGACTTCCTTGCTTTTGGAGTAATCCATAAAATTGTACCCCAAATGCAATTCATTGGTTTTGCAGTCCACGACTGCTACATCATAATTGCTTTTAATACCATGAATATCAAGCGATTCCTGTAACAAAGGAGGTAATTTGTCGTAATCAAACGCTCTGTTTAACTGAATAACATACGAATTTGCCCCTAATTTTTTGACCGCAGGAATACGAGATGTAGAATCGCCGCTTGCCAACAGCAGACGATGTCCCGTGCGGCGAAGTGCGAGATTGGTTTTTTCGTCAAAGCGTTGTTGGTTGGTTTCCTCGGGGGCAGGGCTTATCCATGCCAACTGACCAAACAGCAGGCTGATGACCAACAATGAAGCTCCAATTGCCAATTTCCCCGTCATGATTTCCATAAGTTCTGTATCAAATTTAGTAGAAATAGCTTATAAGTAGGCAAAATCTTACCAAGGTCCGTTCTTTTTCACTTGATAAAACCGTTGGCCATCAAAGCGATAGAGCCCTTGCCCCGTACCCCACCATACATTTCCTGCTTTATCCTGAAACATACTTTGAACACAACAATTTAACCCGTCAGCGGGTGTAAACACTGTAAATGCTTTGGGGTTGGGGAGTGGCACGGAAGGATCAAAGCGCGTAGTAGCGCCTCGGGCGGTAATCCAAATAATACCCGATTTTTCTATGAGTATTCCCCAAAATTCCGTTCCGCCTAAGCCGTCTTTGGGTGTATATTCGGTAAAGGCTTGGCCAACTGCCTGTCTGGGATCAAACTTGCAAATACCGTTTTTCATGGTAAACCACATATTACCTGCTTTGTCTTGGGCAATCCCACCTGCGTAGTTCTCTCCCAGTAATTCTTTTTCTGCCAAATGGCTCATGGCATTATCACCTTTCTGTTCAGGGTCATAGCGAAAGACACCTTGATGAGAAGACGCAAACCAGATGTTTCCATTTTTATCTTCCATAATGCCCGCAATATTGACCGTGCCAAGTTCTTTAAATAGGGAAAAACTTTTTCGGCCTTCGCTATCTGCCACAGGGTCGTAGCGGTAAACGCCGCCGCGTGTTCCTACCCAAACACTACCCGATTTGTCAACAAGAATACCTTTACGAGTTATATCAACATAGGCCAGACCATCTTTTTGGTTATAATTTTTAAATCTTTTTCCGACTGCCCGTCTGGGATCATACATATACACGCCTTGGTCGGTGCCAAACCACATGTTACCCTCTTTATCTTCATTGATGGCATAAACGGTTTGGTTGTAAAACCCGTCGGGATTGGAAAAGTAGGTCAAGGTTTTTTCATCGTATCTCACGCCCCCTTCGCCTATGGTACCAAACCACAAATTTCCTTTCGAATCCTGAAAAATACTTCGGATGTATTGACTGACCAAGGTCGTGTCAAAATCAGGCGCAAAACCAGTGGCCTTAAAATTTTTTATGACTTTAGGGCTTGGTTTGGGCGTAGTTGAGCCTTTTTGTGTATTCGTTTTTTCTTGTCCGCTGCAAGATGTACAAAAAATAACCACAAGGAGCAGTGATGTTAAAAGGGTCGTTATTTTTTTCATAATTTTATTTTTACCCGCAGAAAGCCGCAGAAGTACAAACGCTGATTCTCGCTGAAAAGGGCTTTGTATGGTCATTAATCAGCGTCATCTGCGACTTTCAATCGGCGTAAATCAGCGGGTAATAGTTTAAGAAAGCTGCCTAGCAATATAGATTGTTGGCTTTTAGTTAATATTTGCGTTCAAAAGACTTGCCATTGAAACGATACACACCATTGGAGCCTCCGCCAAACCACAATTCACCCGCTTTGCTTTTGTAAATAATCCAAGTAAAGTCACCATCGAGGCCATCTTTTTGGGTAAAATTTTTCATGGTATGGCCATCATATCTCCATACACCTGATTCCGAAGTCCCAAACCAAATATTGCCTGAAGCATCCTCTCCAATCGAAAAAACGCTGTTCAGGGAATTACCTTTGGTGTCTTCTTTTCTTAATTGATGTTGTTTTGTAAAATTGATGAATTCTTTACCATCATATTTTATTACTCCGTTACCCCCAATTGGGCTGCCGCCACAATTATTTCCGATCCATAGATTACCCTTGCTGTCTTCCATTATGCTTCGAATATGCAAAAATTCGGTTGTGCCATTAAAACCTAATGAGCCATTATCAAATATTTTAAATTGCTTACCATCATAGCCAATCAATGCTCCATAAGTTCCAAACCAAACCGTTCCACTTTTGCTTTTTACAAAAGATGTTGAAACCGGATAGGGAAATTCATTCCCTAATTTTGGTGTAACAGAAAATGTGCGATACGAAAGCTGTTGTCCGTCATATTGGTACACCCCTGCATAGCCTTCCAGTTTATTGTAGCCAGTAGTTTCATCACCTTTAAACCAAAGGTCATTTTCGTTTATCTTCCAATCGTTCTTTGTGTTGTAATTTCGTTGCGTGTATATAGTCATTTCTTTCCCATCATAAGTACTTAACCCTCTCCCACACTCAAACCAGATGATACCATTTTTATCTTCATAAATGCTTCTCACCTGATTGTCACTCAATCCGTTTTGGGTTGTAAAATAGTGCAACCGACCATTCTGAAGCATACACACACCTTCGTTATGACTGCCAAACCAAGTATTTCCTTTACTATCTTCTAAAATTGAACGAACCCCTTTCGTGTATTTCAACCGTGTAGTGTCAATTTTAGAATGAACAATCTGATTTTCCTTTGTTGATTGACTTTGACTGCTGCACGAGTTTGTTGCAATAATCAAAACTGTCCAGCCAAGAACAAACAGGTTTTGTCTATCTGATTTTACTTTCATTGTAAAAGGGTCTTTTAGTAGGACGCACAATAGAAATGATACTGATTAATGATAATTGACAAATGATTTTAAACTCAACGATTCATATTATTTCTGACCCGCTGTATTCAATAGATAAATCAATCCCGAACGCAACGAACAGATGCTGCGTAAGAAACAGAGCCAGGGAAACGGAACGCTTTTGTTTTAAGTGGTTTTTCTCCAGGGCCACCATAACTGAAGTTCCATTCCCAAGCTTTGCCCTCCTCATCCGTGGGTGTGGACGTCCACCAGAAACCCATCACACTCATCACCTCATAAAGATTATTTCTGCGAATACCTCCAGGAAGCCCGTTAAACCCACTGCTGTTAGTACCGTTGCCGTCTTCCGCCCAACCTTTGACGCTTTTCAGGGCTTCGCCAGCCTTGTCGGTTCCACCAAATTTAGTCACCAACATAGACCATTCACTATCCGTTGCTAAATGCCAACCGCTGGGACAGGCTTTTTTCGCTGCTTCCCAGGTGTAAAGCAAGCCTAGCTCTTTTCGATTGCTCTCTTTGTCATCATAAGCGTAGCTCCCCTGCACTTTGTAGTTCAAGTTTTGGGACATCCAGGTAAATGTGGTGTCGGTCGAAGCATTTTTAAAGCTGAACGTTTTATACGTTTGCCCATCGCGTGAGTCGGTAAAAGTACCAGTGGATTGGGCAATGCCTGCCTGAGTAAAAAACAAGAGAACAAGTAGCGTAAGGACGTGCTGTTTTATCATAAATGCCTAGCAGCCGTCGCCATTTTGAGCCGTTACTTTCTTAAAATTAAGGGGGAAAAGGTATTTGGTAAATACCACTTTGGGCTTTTGATTTTCGGCCGCATTTCCCACGGTTTCTACCACCAACGCGTCACCAAAACGTGCCCTTGACACCAAAAAACCAATTTCAGCTTCGTATTGCTCTTTTCCGTTGGTTTGCCCTCCAAAACTCAGTTTTTGGTCACCGCGTTTTAGATAAATGCGAAAAGGCATTTTTGAATCTGACTCTAAAGAATTTACGGTCAAAACGCCACTGCTGACGGTCGATAGCTCCGTTTGGTTCAGTGGTTGGCCGTCTAAGAGCAATGCCACGGCCATTTTAGCGTCGTTGGTCGAATGAGCGGTTGGAACAGCGGTAGTTGCTGCTACGAAAACAAGAATACCGAGCACAGCAAGTCCAATAAATGATAGCGTTTTCATGATTGTAAAAAAGTTTGATAGTTAGTGAATTACGATTTCGTTGTGAGGGAGTGCGTAGGAGTCTTTTAACGTCAATAGCACGATTGCATCTCCTTTATTACACTTTGAAAGCACGTTTTTGATGTCCACTTTTTGGTACACCTCCTTCGAGAACATCGTCAACGTTTTGCTGTTTTTGTCCCGAATCGCCACCATGAAGTCAATCGCTGAGGTTTGGTGCCACTGGTTATTTTCGTAGGTCGCTTCAGCCACCGAAAGCGTCCCCTGCGCATCTTGCGTCAAGGAACATTTTCCCGTGGGCGAGTAGTCATTCACGACTGGTCTATTATCAATAAAAACAGCCGAACAATTGGAAAATTTTGATTGAGCGTGCCCCACCAACGCTGCTCCCACGAGGCAGGCCACGCTCATCATTCGTTGTAGTGTTTTCATTTTAAGTGGTTGTTTTTAGGTGTTTACTTTTTGATGTGAGCAAAAGTATCTTAACCTACAAAAACCACAGAATTTTTCCCGTAAAAGAATGTAAACGAAATGTAAAAGTTTGTTATTCGACTTTTATCGAATGCGTAGGATTTGATAATGAAGCCTTTATGGTTTGCACACTTACCAGAAGAATGATAACAATTCCGAAACTTCCTGCCACAAACGCAAACGCTGTCCAGCTCATTTCGACCCGATAGGCGTAGCTTTGAAGCCAATTTTTCATACTTACAAACACCAACGGAAACGCAACTGCCGTCGCCAAGGCTGCTACCACCAAAAACTCCTTCAAAAACAAGCCCACCAAACTCGCAGGCGAAGCGCCCAAGACCTTACGAATACCGAGTTCTTTGGTCCGACGTGTCACGCTCAGCGACACCATGCCGACCACCCCCAATAACACAATGATGATGGCCAACAACGTAGCCGTGTGAGCAGCTTTTTTGAGACGAATTTCGGTTTGATAGAGCTTTTGCAGCATGTCGTCCAAAAACTTATACTCAAAAGGAGCGCCAGGGAGTAATTCTCGCCATTTGTGTTCTACCGTCGCAACACCCTCGGCCACGGTAGATGGGCGCAATTTGAACGAAAAGTAGCGATAGTTATTCAGGGTTTTGAGGTGCACAAAAGCCAATGCCCCTACTTGGTCGCGCATGGATTGAAAATGGAAATCTTTGGTGACGCCTACGATGTGGAAAAGTTGCCCAAAACCCACCAAACGTACTTGCTGTCCAAGCGCGCTTTCGGGCGTAAAACCGAGTTTTTTAGCCGCCGATTGGTTGATGACGAGTGGTACTTGAGCACCCACCGCTGGATTTTGTCCAAAATAAATCCCGCTCGCCATCGGAATCTGGTAGGTTTGGGCATAGTGCTCGTCGGTTTGCAATACAGGCATAAACGTCGCTTGGGTAGAATCTTGCCCTAGTTTAAAAACGCCCGACTGAAACCCCGTACGCCCGTCGGGGATTTCGTACGACAACGATACCTCGCTTACCTGCGGCAAACGCGCCATTTCATTGCGAATGGTTTCCATTTTGGCTACCCCTTTCGCCGACCAGTCGCGCGGGACAGATGCCCACACAATGGCCTCTTTGGAGTATCCCAGTTCTTTTTCAAAAAAATAATTGACCTGATTTGTGATGACAACTGCCGCCCCAAACACAAACAACGCCACCGAAAACTGCCCCACCATGAGCGAATATTTAAAAAGACGGTTCTCTTTCACGTTTTTGAGCTTGCCTTTGATAGACTCCACCGAGGGCAACGACGAAAGCACAAACGCAGGATATGCTCCCGCCAAACCACCCACAAGCATTCCCAAACCGATTCCTAGCGATAAAAAGGCCAACGGGGCGCTCGTAAAAGGAAGAAGGTCTTTGCCCAGAAATTCACTAAACGATGGGCGTAAAAGCTCGTACAAACCCCACGAAACAACCGTGCTGAACAAGGCTAAAAGGGTTGATTCGGCCAAAAACTGCCGCATTAATTGGGTTTTGGTACTCCCAAGCGACTTCCGAACGCCAATTTCTTTGAGGCGTGCCGCCGAACCACCCATCGAGAGATTGACGAAATTGACCACGGCCATGAGCAAAATAAAAAACGCAACCAAGCTCAGTGTCGCGACTGTTTTGTTGACCAGGCCGTTGTTTTCTTCGCGGTAGAGGGTGGCAAGGGGCGTAGGAATAACTTCGATGTTTTCTTGAATTACTTTGGAGGAATGGGTGGCTATCAGCTGCGCAATGGCTCGTTTCAAGGCAGGAAGGCTTGCCCCCGTTCGGAGTTTCAAGTAATTGACCACATACACGTTATCCCAAGAGGTCATGGCGCCGTCGCGGCCAAAGAATGCTAAACTCCTCATTGGAAGCAAGATAGGTATTTCGCTCGACACAAACTGCGTCACAGAATTGTAGGGGATATTGGCCAAAACGCCTGACACCATAAAATCGCGGCGCTCGCCCGAAAACGATTCGATTTGGAGCGTTTGGCCTACGACGTTGGTTTTTCCAAAATATTTCAGCGCCGTTTTTTGAGAAATCACCACCGAATTGGGCTGACTCAGGGCTGTTTTGGAATCCCCTTCCAACAACGGAAATCCATACATCGACAACAGGGTAGAATCGCCTAGCTGAAGGTCTTCTCGGAAATTTTTATCGCCTTTTGAGACTACTGATGTGACGGCGTCAAAATGATAATAGTCTTCTACCAACGAAGGAAAATTTTCTTTCAACGCTTTGGCCAACGGCGCAATGGTCGTGATTTCGATGCCCATGTTGGGCTGTTTCCATTTTGACTTGAGAATGTATTGGCGGTCGAGGTCTTTTAGTTCGGCGTTCACCCGCCATTCTCCCCAAACGTAGCTTCCTATCAGCATCGTAAAAGTAATGCCTACTGAAAGCCCAAAGACGTTGATAATGGCGTATAACTTATTCTTTTTCAGGCTGCGCCAGCCGATTTTGAAGTAATTCTGAAGCATGGTTTTGTCCGTTTAAAATGGCGCAGCAAGGTACGTACAAAACGCATTGACGGTCTGTTAAAAAACCTTAATTGTTGTTGCATTGCGGTGGCGACGTTGCAATGCAACGTCGCCACGGGAATCATTCCAATTTCAACGATTTTACAGGATTCATCAACGCCGCTTTGACCGACTGAACGCTGACCGTCAGCAACGCCACCGCCAATACCCCAACAGCCGTAGCGACTATGACCCACCAGCTGATTTCGGTTTGGTAGGCAAACTCTTGCAACCACTGGCGCATGAGGTAATAAGCAACGGGTGTGGCCAACACGACCGCGAAAGCAATCAGCTTGAGAAAATTGGTCGAGAGCATCACCGTAATACTGAGTACCGACGCCCCCAACACTTTACGAATACCAATCTCTTTGCGGCGGCGCTGTACATTGTAAGCCGTCAGTCCCAAAATACCCAAACACGAAATAGCAATGGCAAACACGGTGAAAATGCCAAACACGCGATTAAATTGGCGCTCATTTTGGTATTGGTGGGCAAAGTTTTCGTCCAAAAACCAATAGCGGAACGGCTCTTCAGGATAGATTTGTTTCCACGCGAGTTGCATCGCACCAAGCGACGCTTCCAATTGACGGGCATTCATTTTTAAGGTCAAATACCCCAACTCTTGCGGCGCAAAACAATAGTAAAAAGTAGGTTTGGGCGTACTTTTCAGCGATTCGATGTGAAAATCCTCTACCACTGCCCCTACCGTCATGGAGGCATTATTTTCGCTATTTTCGTAGGCAATTTGTTGACCAATGGCCGCTTCGGGCGACGGGAAACCGAGGGCTTTTCGCATGGTTTCGTTGATGGTAATGGTGTTGAATCGCGCTACGCGGTCGGTGAAAAACTGGTGTTTTCCTGCCAACAATTGAACCCCAAACAAAGGAAAAAAGTCTTGGTCGGTTTCCACAAAATAGGAAGTAATTTTGGCAAAATCAGGTTTCTTCACCCAATGAAGCGGGCGGTTGCTTCCCGCAATGGTATTGATGCCCAAACCTGGAACGATGTTGGACGAAGACGTGCCTTCAATCCCCGCAATCTTTGCACATTCTGACTTAAAAAGCGCTAGTTTTCTAAAAATCGTGCTGTCTCTGGTGTTTTCAGACGCAGGGACTTTGACCGACACCAACTGGTCGAGTTGTACGCCAAGTTCGTGGTTATTTAGGAAATGTAATTGTTTTTCAATCACCAAAACCCCAAAAATCAGTCCCGCCGAGCAGGCAAACTGAACCACCACCAAACTTTTGCGAAGCGTTTCGGTATTGCCCGCCACAAATCTCCCCCGCAACACTTCCACGGGTCGAAAACCCGAAAGCTGCAAGGCAGGATACAACCCCGCCACAAACCATATCAGGGCAATAAACCCGATACTTACGCCCCAATATACCCCATCGACGGTGTTGCTCACCGATAAATCGCGGCCAACGATGCTCCCAAACCAGTCGGTTGAGAGCTGTACTCCCACCACTGCCGTCCCGAATGCCACGCTGCTTATGACAAAACTTTCCCACAAAAACTGTTGGGTGAGCGTGCCACGGCTTGCGCCCAGCACTTTTCGTACGCCCACTTCTTTTCCACGTTCGTTGGCAAGAGCCGTTGTTAAGTTGATGTAATTCACAAAAGCAATCACCAATATCACCAAAGCAATGATACCCAAAAACTGCACGGTACGTGCACTACCGTTCGGTTCGAGTTCGTAGGTAAGGTTGGAATACAGGTGAATGTCCTTAAAAGGCTGAATCACGAGCTGGATTCCCTCTTTTTTGAGGAAAGTCTGGTTGATTTCGGCTAATTTTTTGGTCACTCCGTCGGTCGAAGCATCGGGCGCTAATTGGAAATAATTATAGTCCCAATACGACTCAAAATTGTCTTCATGCCCCCGCGCATAACGTGAGGCGTACGACACCAACATGTCAAACTTGAGGTGGGTATTTTTGGGAGGGTCTGCCACCACTGCCGTCACGGTGTAAGTTCCTGCTAGGCGCCCATCCTTGAGACGCAGCCCTTTGCCCACTACCTGTTCGTTCCCAAACAGACGCTTTGCCGTTGTGCTGGTCAAAATGACCGTATGCGGCGCAGTCAAGCAATTTTGGGCGTTTCCTTCCACGATTTTTTGGGGAAACATGCGCAAAAACCCTTGGTCGGTGGCATAGTATCGACTAATGTCAAAAGGCTGATTGCCGACTACCACCGTAGCTTCGGGCGTATTACCGCAGTACAAACGGGCGTAATCGACCACACTTGGTACGGTTGCTTTGAGGGTAGGCCCTACGGCGCTGTGCGTGTTGGCGTCTTGGTTGACGACACTTTTGCCGTTGATGGTTTGGTTATACACGCGCCAAATATGTTTTGCGTGTGGGCTTTGTAAATCGTATGTTTGTTCATACCTCACGTACCGAAACAACAACAAACTAGCTGCCATACCTAACACAAGCCCCGCAAAGTTGATGGCGGTAAATATGGGCTGCTTCCGAAACAGAATTTTGATGTAATGTAGTAGCATGGTAGTAGGTATTAAATCATTCCATTTTTAACGTTTTGACGGGATTAGAAAGGGCGGTTTTGAAGGCTTGATACGCAACAGTACCTAGCGCCACAAACATCGACAAACTTCCTGCGATGACAAATATCCACGCATTGATTTCGATTCGGTACGCAAAATCTTGAAGCCATTGATTGCCAAAATAATAAGCCACTGGGCACGCAATGGCTATACCGATAAAAACGAGTTTCAAAAAGTCTTTTGATAAAAGCGCCACAATGCTCGTCACACCCGCCCCGAGTACCTTACGAATGCCAATTTCTTTGGTACGCTGTTCGGTTACAAAAGTAGCCAAGCCAAATAATCCTAAGCAGGCAATCAGAATGGCAACCAAAGAGGTATAGGTCAAAATCTGTTTCCAGCGCAAGTCGTCGGCGTAGCGTTCCATCCGAAAATCTTCTAAGAAATAGTATTCCATGGGAAGGTACGGAACGTATTTTTTATACACTCGCTTTATCTGCTCAAGTGCTTCTTTGGGGTAGTTAGCCGCCAGTTCTATATGAACACAGCCCGCTTGCCGACGGGTATCACGCGCCCACACGATGGGCTTGATTTTCTCCTTGAACGAAGCGTAGTGAAAGTCTTTCACAACCCCGACGATGTTCAATGCTTTGTCGTGTTGACGAATGGAAAGCGTGAAAGGATTTTGACCTTTGGGAACAAACTCCCGTACAAAAGCCTCGTTGACGATGATATTTGAAACCGTATCTAAGGCGTATTTGGATGAAAAATACCGTCCTTGCACCAACGGAATCCCCATCAATTGCAGGTGATTTTCGTCGATGTACTCGTAGTAGGTATAGTCGGTGCTTTTGCCATTGACTTGATAAACTGTACTGTTCCAATCCCCTGATTTGCTGGAAACTTTTTCGACGTAAGGCAACTGCGCTAACTCGTGTTTGAGCGGAGTGGCTACTTTCTCTATTTGATCCCAAGGCAACCAAAAACGCAGGATATTGTCTGTTTTATACCCAAGTTCGGCGTGGGTGATGTAGTCAAATTGACGCGCAGCAATCACCGTTCCGATAATTAATATCCCTGCCAACACAAACTGAAAGACGACCAATGCTTTTCCGAACGTTTGCCGTCCTGATAGCTTAACTTGTCCACGCAATGTCTCCATGGGGCGAAAACCTGAAAGCACCAACGCAGGGTAAAATCCCGCCAAGAGAGCCACCACGAACAGTAAACCGCCAAACAGGGCTAAAGTTGAAGGCTGGAAAAGGTAAGTGCTTTCTAAGTGTTTGTCAGTCAGTTCGCTAAACGTCGGTAGTAGTACGTACGCCAATAGCAACGAGGGAATAAAAGCCAATGCAGTCAACAAAAACGACTCTCCCAAAAACTGCGATAAGATATGATTTCGCGTGCCGCCCGTTGCTTTTCGGATACCGATTTCTTTGGCTCGTTTGAGTGAGCGGGACAGCGTAAGGTTCACAAAATTGATACACGCTATGATCAACACCAACAACGCCAAGCCCGACAGAATTTTGGGGTACCGCTCGTTGGACCAGTACTCTAGCCCGTTCGACGCGTAATAGTCGGGATTGAGGTGCATGTCAAACAGCGGTTGTAGTTTAAACTTCATCTCGTAGGTTTTACCCTCTTTGTTTTGTTTACGAACTTCCGTCAAAAAATCAGCGGTGTACTTAGCCGTCACTGCCTCCATTTTTTTATCCAACTGTGCCACATTCACTTTCGGATTAACCAATAAGAACGTATTCAAACTTGCATTGAACCAGTTTTCATCGTTGGCCCGCTGCTGAGGGTCAGGTGAAATGAGGTGGTCGATAGAAAGCAATAAATCAAACTGAATGGAGGAGTTGGCAGGCGGATGTTTTACAACGGCAGAAACAATAAACGGTTTAAAACCAGCTCCTTCGTCTCCAATTTGCAATACTTTTCCTACGGGGTCTTGGTCGCCAAAGTATTTTTTGGCCATACGCTCCGTGATGACCACGTTTTTCAGGTCTTTGAGCGCGGTGCGTTTATTGCCAGCCAATACCTCAAACGAAAACATCGTCAACGCGGTGTTGTCGGTGTACATTAGATTCTCTTTAATCCCTTCATTGCCTTTTTTGACGAGGGTATTCCAACCGTTTTTAAAGCGACAATACGCTTCAAAATCACCAAGTTCACGCACAAACGCGGGGCCTTGCGGTACGCCAGTATTTCCCATTTTGCTCAGATTTCCCTGCAAGTCTTTTCGGTCCTGAATCAATCGAAAAATGTGAGGGCCGTTTTCGTGAATACGGTCAAACGATAAATCGTCTTTGACGTACAGCATGATGAGCATTACGACCGTTAGGCCCAGCATCAAGCCCGAAATATTGACAAACGAGTACACCTTGTTTTGCCAAAGGTTCCGAAAAGCGATTTTGAGGTAGTTGCGTAGCATGGTGGTATAATTGTTATGAATGTGGCGGCGTTGCATTGCTGTGGCGGCGTTGCATGCAACGTCGCTACGGGAAATTACTCCGATTTCAACGATTTGACAGGATTCATCAAGGCGGCTTTGATGGATTGGTAGCTGATTGTCAGCAGAGCGATGGAAAGGCTCAGTAATGCCGCGATTGCAAAATACCACCAAGTAATTTCAATGTGGTAGGCAAAGCCTTTAAGCCAAGTAGTAAGGAAATAATAAGCAATGGGGGAAGCAAGAACAATGCCTATTAAGACAAGTTTCAGGAACTCACCCGAAAGTAACCCGACAATGCTTGCGACACTTGCCCCGAGCACTTTCCGAATGCCTATTTCTTTGGTTCGGCGTTCAGCCGTAAAAGCGGTTAATCCAAACAAGCCCAGGCAGGCAATTAAAATGGCCAAACCCGTAAAAGCAAAAATGATTTTGCCCGTGCTGATTTCATAGTCGTAGAGTTTTTGATAAGCTTCGTCCAGGAAATAGTAATCAAAAGGTCTTTCTACTTTATAACTATCATACACATGCTTCATAACGGCGAGTTTTTCCTGAACATTGGCATTTTTTGCCAGTTTGACGTAGATGTATTCGTGAAACAAATCGTTTTTGCCAATAAAAAACGCCATTGGACGAATCTGCTGGTGAAGAGAGGTAAACGGAAAATCTTTAACAACGCCCACTAGATTTTTGGGCGTTCCACTGCCGATATCAATAGGTTGTTGGTAGTTTTTGGCATTTATACCCAGTTCTTTTGCGGCGGTCTCATTGATGATGATACTGCCCTCACTACTTAGCGCATCCTTTTGGATGGGTGCAATCGCCCACTGTACACGCATCGTTTTGATGAATTCTTTATCGACGGGAAAACCATTAGCGCTGACCACTTTAGCGGAATGTAGGGTCTTAAGATTCCAACCGTTCATATAACCACCATAAATGGGCAACGATGAGGCTGTTACGGCTTCTACGCCACTGATTTGGCTGAGATTAGCTCTGAGTGATGAGTAATGTTTGTCAATACCCGTTTCATCATCTAAACGAATTCCTATCACCCGTTCGCGCTCCAAACCTACGTTTTGCCTGAGAAACAAATCCAACTGTTCTTTGATCAGAATAGAACCGATAATAAGCGCAATGGAAATGGTAAACTGAAAAACAGTCAGTGATTGTCTTAATGTCGCCGTGCCTTTCCCCATCCCCAATTTACCCTTTAAAATAGAGATAGGTGTAAAGTTAGACAGCAAAAGCGCTGGATAACTGCCTGAAAATAAAATACTCACGAAGTAGAAACCAATGGCAGGTATCCAGAAGTAGGGTGTAGATACAAACGATGTATCAATCTTAAGTTGTAATGTGTTGTAAAAAAAAGGCTTTAATAAACTAAAAAAGACCAACGCAAATCCAAAGGCTAAGGTCACATACAGCGTCGATTCCAAATAAAACTGAACAATGAGCGATTTGCGAGCCGCTCCCACCACTTTTCTGACCGAAACTTCTTTGGCGCGGATGGTTGCACGGGCAGTGGTAAGACTCACATAATTGATGAGCGCCAAGCTCAGTATCAATACTGCGATAATTCCGAAGGTATTAACGGTCTTTTGAACTGATTTATAGGAAGTATCAAAGTGATAATTGGGCAGCGCGTACAAATAATACTTATCGTATTTGCTTCTAATCTTTGCTTTTTCGCTCAAAAGCGACGGGATTTTACGCGCTACGTTGGCAGCGGCATTTGCATTTTTTAGCAAAAAATAAGTATCAAAACTACCTGTAGCTCCAACCGATTCGAGTTGTTCATTCGTTTGTTTTTCATCCATGAAACTACTGTACATGGCGCGGTCCATAGCACGTTGGGCTTCTATATTGGCTAAAAAGCTAAATTGAATAGAAGAATTGAGTGGAGGGTCTGCAACAACTCCGACAACTTCAAAAAGATGCTTTTTGTCATAAGTAATCGTCTTTCCAATGGGGTCAGCATTACCAAAATACTTTTTGGCCATCTGTTCAGTTAGCACTACCGTATTCGGACGAGAAAGCACCGTTCGACGGTCGCCTTTCAGTAATGGAAAAGAAAATACCTCAAAGAAACGATTGTCGGCAAAACCAAAGCCCGATTCGTAGTTTTTATGCTGTACATCGGACATGACTTGCTTAGTGGAATAGCTACCCACTTTAATACGGGCATAATTTTCAACCTCAGGCGAAGCCTGCTGAACAGCTTCGGCAAAGCGATAAGACATCCAGGGGACAGTATATGTTTGGTCGCCTTCCTGATGCTTAAATTCTACTTTTACAATGCGGTCAGCGTGTTCGTGAAAACGGTCAAAGCTGTACTCATGAGCTACGTACAGTACAATCAACAACGTGACGGCCAAACCTGTGGCCAAACCTGCAATGTTGATAAAGCTGAAGAGGCGATTGTGCCAAAGGTTCCGAAGGGCGATTTTGAGGTAGTTGCGTAGCATAAGGTTTAGGGTTTTGTGACGTAGAGACGTTGCATGCAACGTCTTTACTCCGATTTCAACGATTTGACAGGATTCATCAAGGCGGCTTTGATGGATTGGTAGCTCACCGTAAACAAGGCAATCACGACGGTTACAAGCCCCGCTAACACAAAAACCAAAGGATTGATGGTGATTTTGTAGGTGTATTCTTCCAACCATTTATTCATGATCCAGTACGACAGCGGACTCGCAATCAGAAAGGCCAATAGCACTGGCGTAACAAATCCTTTTGACATCAACAGCACAATTTGGCCTATGCCTGCGCCTAGCACTTTGCGAATGCCAATTTCCTTGGTTTTTTGCTGCGCCAGTGACGTGGCCAAACCAAGCAAGCCTAAGCAAGTGATAAAAATGGTCAAGAAAGCAAACCCTTGTGCCATGAATGATAACCGCTCTACACTCGCAAATTTTTTGTTGTAGGCTTCATCCACAAAGTGATATTCAAACGGGTAATTGGGGTTGTATTTCTTGAAAACAGCCTTTGCTTTTTCTAGATTTTCGCGCATCGGTTTGGCCGCATTGTACTTGACGTGTACTGCGTTGAAGAAATTCATCTTAGGACCCGCGATTGTGACCGCATTGATTTCTCGGAAAGGCGATTGCATCACAAAATCCTTCACGACACCAATCACCTGAAACTCCCAACCTCCGTCAGTGATTTTTTCACCAATAGGGTTTTTGAAGCCCATCATTTTTTTGGCAGTTTCGTTAATAATGACCCCAGAAGAGTCGGTGGGATAGGCTTTTAAGTCGAAGTCGCGCCCTTCTACAATCTCCAGTCCGAGCGTTTTTACAATTTGGTCGTCTGCGCCAAAACGGTCAATGTTCCTGTGGTCGTCGGTGGCTTTGCCGCGCCATTGCATTCCGCCTGTGTTGCTCCAGGTTTCGGTGATGGGTGAAAATGTTTTTACGACCGAAACCGCCACATCGTTTTTCAACAAGTCGGCTTTGATAAGGTCAAAGTTTTTAGAAATATCGCCCTCTACGGGATGATAGACTAGGTTGGCTTTGTCATAACCTGATTTTCTGTTTTGGGCATAATCTAATTGTTGCTTGATGATCATGGTACAGGAAATGAGCAAAACAGAGAACACAAACTGACAAACGACAAGTATTTTTCGCGGGGTAATTGGGGATGAAATGTTGAAATAACTCCCTTTCAATACTTGCAAAGGATTAAAACTCGAAAGGAATAACGCAGGATATGAACCTGCTACCAATCCCGTAACGACGACGAATGCCAACGAGCAGGCAATCCACTGAGGCGCCAGCCAATCAATGACAATTTTTGATTCAATGAGTTGATTGAAAGCGGGAAGGCTGACCATGATGATGCCGATTGCTAACACGCCCGCCAACAATGAGGTGAGAATAGACTCGGAATAAAACAGTTTAATCAGAGAGAAGCGGCTCGCACCAGACGCCTTTCTGACCCCTACTTCCTTGGCGCGTTTTTCGCTGCGAGAAGTGCTCAAATTCATGAAGTTGATACACGCAATCAGCAATATCAAGAGGGCAATGACCGAAAAGTTGCGCACTTGTTCGATTTTACCACCGTCCTCTACCCCATTTTTGAAGTTTCCGTAGAGGCGCAACCGTTCAAAGGGATAAACGAATGTTTCCCAATTGGCCGTTTCTTTATCGTATCGTTTGCGTAGATGCTTGATTTTCTGGTTAAATGCCTGAGCGTCGGTATTCGTTTTTAGCAACACGTAGGTAGTAGTTGAGTTGTTTCCCCAGTACAAACTTTCCATGTTGTTGGCTACCTTAAATCGCCACGGCACGAGGCATTCGAAGGCAAAATCAGTGTTAAGAGGAAGGTCTTTCAACACGCCTGTTACCACAAAATCGCTTTCGTTGTTGAGTTTAATGATTTGCCCCATTGGGTCGGTATTTCCAAATAGTTTTTTGGCAAAATCCTGCGTAATGACCGTACTGTTGACAGCGTTGAGGCAGGTTCTGGCGTCACCTTTGAGTAATGGGAAGGTAAAAATGTCCAAAAAGGTAGAATCAACAATCTGGACGGTTCCTTTGATTTTGGTTTCTTTTGATTGAAACAAATACTTATCAGGCCAATCTACCCGTACCATTTTTTCAACTTCGGGGTAATCTTTTTGCAGCGCAAGCCCCATGGATTGCGGAGTGACGTTCCAACTACTTGTCTTGCCTTTTTCGGTAACCTGATTCCACGCTTGATAAATTCGGTGCTTATGCTCGTGGGTGTTTTCAAAGTTCATTTCGTCATTGACCCAAAGTAAAATCAACGCCGATGCCGAAAATCCTATTGCCAAGCCTAGGATGTTGATACTGCTATACACTTTGTCGTTTAGCAGGTTCCGAAAAGCGATTTTGAGGTAGTTGCGTAGCATGAGGTTTAGGGGTTTGTGACGTAGAGACGTTGCATGCAACGTCTTTACTCGGATTTCAACGATTTGACAGGATTCATCAAGGCGGCTTTGATGGACTGAAAACTGACGGTCAAGAAGGCTAATAGCATCGTAGCGGCCCCTGCTGCCCCAAAAATCCACAACGGAATTTCGGCCCGAAACGCAAAGTCTTCTAACCAAGCGTACATGGCATAATACGCCAACGGTGCCGCAATACAGAAGGCAATCGCTACCAACTTTAAAAAGTCTTTAGACAATAGTCCAACAATACTCAAAAGGCTCGCTCCGAGCACTTTACGTACGCCAATTTCCTTGGTGCGTTGTTCGGCGATGTACGTAATCAGTCCAAACAATCCTAAACAGGCAATGAAAATGGTTAAAATGGCAAAAATGAGCGCAATGGTGCCAACCCGCTGCTCGGCGCGATACATGTCGTTAAACGATTCGTCAAGGAAATGGTAATTGAAAGGCATGCCAGTCGATAGCTGCTTCCATTTACTTTCTATCTGCTTGATGAGTTTTTGTGGGTCTGAGGTATTGACTTTAAACGCCATATCCCAGCCGCTACGCCCGTATCGGAAACCCAACGCACCCACATTTTCCCGCATTGACGAATAGTGGAAGTTTTTGACCACCCCAATAATCGTGAGCGTACTTGTTTCGGAGGCATTGCCCGTACCCGAGTAGAGGTTTTTGCCCACGGGGTCGTCATATCCTAACATTTTCGCCGTTTCTTCATTAATAATAATGGAACTAGAATCAGCACCAAATTCCTTGGAGAAATTGCGCCCCTTGATGATTTCCATACCCAACGTCGGGATGTATTCTTCATCAATGACCCAGTTTTGCATGTTAAATCCGTTTTTTACGTCGATAATCGCCGTTTTAGAGTAGGTATTATCACTACGCGAGGAGTTAGCAACGGGCAAATACCCCGCAAATGCCCCTGCTTTTACCCCCGCCATTTTTTTGATCTCTTCCTTAAAGACGCGGTTGTTTTCACCTAATGATGATGTTCCTGTCACTACAAGCACTTGGTCTTTTGAAAAACCGAGGTTTTTGTGCTGTATATAGTTGAGTTGACGGTAAATAATAAAGGTAGAAATAACCAATACCAACGAGGTGACAAACTGGAAGGTCACTAAAACATTCCGAAAATTGGAACGCTTAAAATTAGCATTCAACTTGCTCTTGAGAACTTCAATTGGCTTAAACGACGACAAGAAAAAGGAAGGGTAATACCCCGCCAAAACCCCAACGCCGAGAGGCAACGCCAATAAAAAAGGCAAGTAGGTAGGCTGGTACATGGTAGCGGGCGTAAACTCTTTGCCCGCAATTTGATTGAAGTAAGGAAGGAATATCGTGGTCAACACCAGCGCGATTCCGAAGGCCAAGTAGCTCGTCAGGATTGATTCGGCCATAAACTGACGAATCAAGCTATTGCGCTCCGTGCCTAGTACTTTGCGAATCCCCACTTCTTTGGCTCGATTGGCCGAACGAGCCGTACTCAAGTTCATAAAGTTGATACAGGCAATGAGTAACAAGAACACCGCTACAATCGAAAAAATATAGACGTACTCGATGTTTCCGTTGACCCCAAACTCGTATAATTTGTTCGATTTTAAGTGAATATCTAAAAGCGGAATGAGCGAGTACTGAATGTAATTACCCGCTTTTTTGAACTCATCCATGCTTTTGATATCGACAAAAGCTTTGGCTTGGGGGAGGATGTATTTGTTAATCAAACCGTCAAATTTTCCCTCAAGTTGCTTATAATCAGCGCCTTCTTTGAGTTTGATGTAGGTGTAGAAATTATGGCTTAGGAAGTTACCGAAGCTGTAATCCACGTTTTTAAACGAAAAAATGACGTTCGTTCTAAAGTGAGAGTTTTGGGGAATATCTTCATATACCGCCGTTACTTTATATTCTTGGGGATTGTTGACCCCTGTCATAAGGATTTTTCCCACCGCAGAACCCGCGCCAAAAAACTTCTGCGCTGCCGACTGACTCAAAACAACCGTGTTAGGGGCGTTGAGGGCCGTTTTGGCGTCGCCTTCGATGATTTTAAACGGAAACACCTCAAAAAAAGTAGAATCAGCATTGAAGCAGTTATTTTCTACCAAAAATGCGTTGCCTTTTCTGATAAATCGACGACTGTTTTCAGCGTACAGACGCACGTATTGTTCCACTTCGGGGTAGTCTTTTTTCAACGTAGGGCCAAAAGGGTCGGAACTCAGTGCCATTTTCATTTCCGTTCCCCCAAATTTGATGTCTGAGTGAACACGGTAGATACGGTTAGCGTCTTTGAGGTAGCGGTCATAACTAAGCTCATCGACGACGTACAGCGAAATCAATAAAAAACAACACAGGCCAATGGCCAATCCGAGTACATTGATGACACTGTATAGTTTGTTTTTAAGGAGGTTTCTCCAAGCGATTTTGAGGTAATTTCGTAACATGATTATTCCGATTTCAATGATTTAACAGGATTGGTCAAGGCGGCACGAAGGGTTTGGTAGCTGACGGTCAACAGCGTAATAACCAGCGCCCCCACCGCTGCGGCCGCAAATACCCACCAAGAAATTTCGACGTGGTAGTCGTATCCTTTGAGCCAATCGTTGAGGTAATAGTAGGCAATCGGGCTGGCAATTAGGCTAGAAAGCAATACCAAACCCACAAAATCGCGCGAAAGCATCTGCCAAAGATTAGGCACACTTGCGCCCAACACCTTCCGAATGCCGATTTCTTTGGTGCGCTGTTCGGCCACAAAGCTCGCCATTCCGAACAAGCCCAAACACGAAATCAAAATGGCTAATACCGCAAAATAAAGCGACAAAGTACCAATACGTTCTTCGGCTTTGAACTTATTACCGTACTGTTGGTCAATAAACTCGTACGAAAAAGGCACGTTTTGAACGTATTTTTTCCAGATGCGCTCAAGAGTGGCAATGGATTTACTCGAACTTTGAGTCGGATTAAGTTTAATGGTTAAACTATACAAATCCTTGTCGCGTGTATGATACAACGAAGGGCGTACGGGGTAAAACGGCGACTCGGCCATAATATCACTCACTACACCAATGATGGTGTAAGGTTTGCCATTCCATTTTAAAATTTCACCAACAGGCTCCTTAAATCCTAAAAACTTCGCCGCAGACTCGTTGATGATAAACGCCGCCGAATCGGTGGCAAAGTCCCTCGAAAAATCGCGGCCTTGTTTGATTTTCCAACCCACGGTTTTGCCCCATTCTTTAGTGACGCGGCTATTGGGAAAATCTACGCCCAAGTTCGGGTCTTTGCCTTCCCAGTCAAAACCACCGTTGGTATTCCAAACTCCCGTAAGCGGACTGTTGGACGCCGTGAGTTCTTCAATGGCTCCTGCCGATTTGAGTTCGGCTCTGAATGCTTCAAAATGCTCTTGAATCTCTTTGTCCATTCCCATGCTTATCAAGCCTTTTCGCTCATATCCGATGGGGCGGTCTTTGGCGTACTGAATTTGTTGGTAAACGATGATGGTACCAATAATCAAAATCACCGAAACCGTAAACTGAATCATCACGAGCGCCTTGCGCGGAATGGCTGCCCATTTACCCACTCGAAACGTTCCTTTGAGTACTTTTAATGGTTGAAAAGAAGATAAATATAAGGCAGGATAACTGCCCGCCAATAAGCCTGTAAGTGAAATAAACGATAGGCTAACCAGCCAAAAGACAGGGTTTGCCCACGGAAGTTCTATTTTTTTATCGGCCACTTCGTTGAAAAAGGGAAGACACAATGTAACCAGTAAAAGGGATGCCGCAAAAGCAAATACCACCACCATGTACGACTCCGAAAAGAACTGATTGACCAATTGTGCCCGAACCGAACCGACCGCTTTACGAATACCCACTTCTTTGGCGCGTTTTTCGCTGCGGGCGGTGGCAAGGTTCATAAAGTTGATACACGCCAGTATTAACACAAACACCCCAATAATGCCAAACATCCAAACGTAACGGATATTTCCTCCCGTATTGACGCCGTTTTTAAATTCACTTTCCAACGCCCACTTGCTCATTGGGTGCAGAAACGCCTCCCATTTATACTTTAATTCTTCCTTACTCAGGTTGTTGGCTTTGACATTTTTAATGCGTTTGGAAGCTGCTTCCATTGATACGTTGTCTGCCACTTGAACAAACGTTTGACTAAAGTTGCTATCCCAAGGGTCTTCCATTTGTTTGACCCACGGGTTATCAATCAGCCAAAGCGACCACGGCATAATCACTTTTAGGTTACGAAATGAGGTATTGTAAGGCAAATCTTCATATACCCCTGTCACTTTTACATCGTAAGTACGATTGATTTTCAGGGTTTTATCTAATGGATTTTGGTTGCCAAAGAGTGATTGAGCAACCGATTCGGAAAGCATAATCGAATACGGGTCTTTTAGCCCTGCGTAAGTGCCATACCGCATTTTGAGGCCAAGCATCTCAGGCGCGCCTTCTTCAAAGTAAATTCCTTCTTTTGTAACGTGATTATCACCCAACGACAACACATACGACCCTTGCCACGAGGCTTGCACTACGTGTTTGAAACTACTCCCGTATTTTGCCCGAATCTCAGGCGCCATCTGGGCAGGGTTAGAGGTTTGGGTTCCCACTTTTCCGTTGAAAGTAGCGTGTTGCATTACTTGAGCAATGCGGTCATAATTAGCGTGGTAGGTATCAAACGATAATTCGTCGTTAACCCAAAGTCCAATCATCATGGCTACTGCCATGCCTACGGCCAGTCCACCAATATTGATGAAACTGTACATTTTGTTTTTGATGAGGTTGCGCCACGCAACTTTGAGGTAATTCCGTATCATGGTTGTATAGGGTTATTGGTATATATTCCGTAGAGACGTTGCAATGCAGAGACGTTGCATGCAACGTCTCTACGGGGCGTATGGATTATTCTGTTTTCAATGATTTCACAGGATTGACCAGGGCGGCACGAATGCTTTGGTAACTTACTGTCAGTATCGCAATTCCGATAGCGATGGCACCTGATAGCACAAACATCCACCATTCAATTTCAATACGATAGGCAAATTTGGACAGCCATTGCTGCATTACGTACCATCCCAAAGGTGAGCTAATGACCATCGCTATCCCAACGAGCTTGACAAAATCAATAGAGAAAAGCCCAAAAATATGCGCCGTAGTCGCACCTAATGATTTACGAATCCCAATTTCCTTGGTGCGTGATTCGGCCATAAACGAGACGACACCGTATAATCCCAAACAGCCGATAAAGAGGGCAATCACTGCCAAAAGGCGAAAAAGTGCATAGCTACGTTCTTCACCTTGGTAAAAATTGGCAAGGGCTTCGTCCAGAAATTCGTACGAAAAGACAAACTCAGGAAAGGTGCTTTGCCACACGGTTTCTACCTCTTTCAGTAATTGACTAATACCTTTGACTCCTCCTTCTTGGCCTGCCAGTTTCATTCCTAAGGTAGTATAATTGCCTCGTTGGGTCGTCAATACGCTTGGTTCTACCTGATCACGGAGCGAAAACACGTTAAAGTCTTTTACTACCCCTACAATTTGTTTTTCAATATCTTCTCCCGCCACTTTCATTTTTTTCCCGATGATTTGTTCGGGATTCTGAAAGCCTAAGCGTTTTACAAATGTTTCGTTGACAATCAGTTCTCGAATTGTATCAGCGGGAAGGTAATTACGTCCTGCCAATAATTTTAACCCATACGTCCGAATGTAAGAAGTATCTGCGGGACGCATTACGACACCATAATCTGGTTCTTTCTCTTGGTTTTCGAACCGAAAACCAGTACTCCAATTGAACGCCGAAGAAGGCGTCGTCATCGAAAAACTAAGCGATTGGACACTGGGCAAACCCGAAAGTTTTGCCCGTAAATTTTCCAACTGACCTGGTTCATTTTCAGGAAGCCTTACGGTTAAAATAGCATCGCGACTAAAGCCCAAATCGGCCGAACGGAAATAATCCATTTGGTAATAGGCAATGATGGTACCAATGAGCAAAAATTGAGAGACAGCAAACTGCCCTATAATCAGCCCCCGACGCAACGTAAAATAATGCGCCGAGCGAGTTGTTTTCATTTTTCCTTTGAGAGCCAAAATAGGCTGATAACCCGACAGAATCAGCGCAGGATAAAACCCCGCCAGCACGGTGGTGAGCACGCCAAGTCCTGCTAAAAAGGCCAATATGACAGGGCTAAATAAGCTTACAGCCCCTGTTGGGATATTTAATAAATCACCCACGTAAGGCCATGCAAGCTCTGCCACTAAAAGAGCCAACACCACGGCAATGGTTGTCAACACGCTCGTTTCGCCCAAAAACTGTCGCAACAACTGACTACGAGTGCTCCCTAGCACTTTTCGTACGCCTACTTCCCGCGCCCGACGAATTGCCTGGGCGGTCGCCAAGTTGACGAAATTGATACAAGCCGTCACCAAAATAAAAATGCCAATCAGGGCCATCGCCCAAATCATTTCGATGCTCACACTACGTCGAGCAAAATTAGTAGTATTGGTTGCGAAGTGAATATCGGTCAGTGGTTGTAACGCATACTTAAACTTCTTGACATCCTCTGGAGAATGGTATTTTTTCACGAAACTAACCAATTGGCTTTCCATTCGAGCCAAAGTAAGCGAAGGAGGCAACAACAAGTAAATCTGCGCCCCACCATAGCTTGATTTCCAGTCTTCTATGGGAGAAGTGTTTCCAAACGCTACCACAGAAGCATGGGTCAGAAAGACATCGAAGGGAAAACTACTGGTAGCAGGCGGCGCTTGCACAATACCCGTCACCACAAAATCCATCTGGTTATCTACCCGAATTGTTTTGCCCATTGGGTCGGTATCCCCAAAATACTTACGCGCCATTCGCTCCGAAAGCACCACCGTATTCGGGTTAGTGAGCGACTGCGGGCTACCTTTTTTCCATTCATAATCAAAGAGATTGAAGTATTCGGGTTCGGCAAATGTAATTACTCCATCAGGCTCCTGAAACCGTTTTTTCTCCATAGTAGAAGATCCTCCTACCGATACAACCGCTCTTCTCACACGACTTACCATCGTCAATTGATGTTTCAATTCGGGGAAATCGTTTCGTAGTGCTGCCAATGCAGGGAAGGTAATTCCAGTGTTTGGCGTTTCGGGAGAACTTTTAGAAACACCAAGCATTCGATAAATACGGTCAGCATGACGATGGTGACGATCGAAACTTAGTTCATACCGAACTGCCACAAACAAGACCACGCAACAAGCCAGGCCCAAGGTCAGACCTAAGACATTGATGACAGAATAACTCCAATTACGTTTTAAAGCACGAATGGCTGTTTTAAAATAACTTATGAGCATTGTTTTTTTATTTCAGGTGAGGTATAGATTATTCTGTTTTTAATGATTTCACAGGATTCATCAGCGCCGCTTTTACCGACTGAAAACCTACCGTCAAGCACGCAATTCCGATGGCCAACATACCCGCCGCCGCAAACAACCACCACGAAACGGTAATGCGAGAGGCAAAATCTTTCAGCCATTGTTCGGTCAAATACCACGCAACAGGCGATGCAATCAGAATCGCAATAAGCACCAACTTGAGAAAGTCTTTGGACAATAACGCCATGATTCCAAACACCGAAGCCCCTAGCACTTTGCGGATTCCGATTTCTTTGGTGCGTGATTCGACGGTGAACGTAGCCAAGCCAAACAAACCTAAACAAGCGATAAAAATCGCCCACAACGACGCCGTTGTGAAAATACGGCTGTACTGTTGTTCAGAAACATAAAGTTTGTTGTAATTGTCATCGACAAAAGAGTAGTCAAACGGATTGCCTGGGAAATAGGTTTTATACAATTTATCCAAAGCCGCGATTTTCTCGGGCATACGGTCGGCGGTCAAGCGAATGGTGAAATAGGTGCTGTTGTTTTGGGGATAAAAAATAATGGGGTCAATAGACCTTTTTAATCCTGTATGATGGTAGTTTTTCACCACTCCGATTACGTCCAAATAACGCTCATCCCACTTTATTTTGGTGCGAAGGGCTTCTTCAGCATTCGCAAATCCCAATAGCTCCACCGCTCGTTCATTGAGCAAAACCTTGCTGTTTTGGTTCCAATCCACATCACACTCGGCGGGCGTAAAGTTTCGCCCCGCTTTGAGGTCGATTTGGTACGTTTTCAGAAAACGGTCGCCAATGATGGCAAACGAATACGAAATGAGTTCGTCGCCTGGCTTAGATTTGGGCTGGGTAAAGCCTGAGGTGGCAAAATTGTACCAGCCACTCGGCACGCTTCCTGAAGTGGCGTAGTCTTTCACAAACGTTTGTTGCGTAAGTTCATTCTGAAACGTGGTTTGGCGTACTTTGTAGGTGGCGTCTTTTCCCACTTCTGGCCCACGAACTACCAACAACTGCTGCGGATTTAGTCCCAAACTCTGCGTTTGCATGTGGTGTAGCTGACGATAAATAACCAGCGTAGTAACAACCAAACACACCGAAATAGCAAATTGAAACACCACCAGCGATTTTCGAAGTAGTCCTCCACCCGATGTTTTAGCCAACTGCCCTTTCAGGGTTTTGATAGGGTTATAACTGGAGAGCAAAAAAGCCGTGTAACCTCCCGAAAGTAAGGACCCAAAGAGCAAAATACCCAGCCCCCATGCCCACACCGACGTAGCGCTTAAAGAGGCAAAAGACAACGGCGTCCCGATAAGTTCGTTAAAAAATGGCTGAAGTAAGACTACGATTAGCAAAGCCAATCCAAAACTTAGGAGATTCACCAACAGCGATTCGCCCAAAAACTGCCGCACCAAATGGCTTTGCGTTGCGCCTACCACTTTCCGAACACCTACTTCGTTGGCACGTTTGAGCGACTGAGCCGTGGAGAGATTGACGTAGTTGAACCAGCCAATGACCAAAATCAAAAACGCAATTCCACCCAACATATAAACGTATTTTAAATTACCCTGAGTAAGGTAGGTATCGTTCAATGAAGCCGCCAAATGCACGTTTTTGAGAGGCACAAGACGAAACTTTACGCCGTCATTTTCTTTGCTGAGTTCGTTTCTTAGAGTCGTTAGTTTTTTCTCAAACGTTACAGAATTCGCCTTTTCGTTGAGTTGAAAGAATGTATTAATATACTGGTTATCAAGATTCTCTAAATTAGCCCAGTCGTTCCCGTGCAAGTTGGCGGGGTTACGTAAAGTTTCCAACGAAAACACCATGTCATACCGAATATCCGAGTTGGTGGGCATGTCAGCATAAACACCCTCTACGGTAAAAGGGTTGGTATCAAATTGATTGGAAAGCATCAACACTTTCCCCAAAGGGTTTTCGGCACCAAAATATTTTTTGGCATAAGAAGCCGATAAAAACACTACGTTTGATTTTTCCAATGCCTTGGGAGCGCCTGCGGTGAGAGGAAAATTGAAGAACGAAAAGAAGTTGCCTTCGGCGTAGCTGATGTTGGTTTCGCGGAATGCTTCGGTTTTAGCACCTTCACGCCGCACGATGCCTTGCGCCATTCCGTCCGCAAAACGACAATAGTCCTTGATTTCGGGGAAGCGTTGTTTGGCACGCGTAGCCCAGCCTGGTTCTACCTCACTCCACATGCCACCTTTTACGTCTTCGTTGAGCAAACGATACATGGAGGGCGCATTGACATGAAACTGGTTAAAACTCTTTTCGTGACTTACGTACTGCAAAATCAACACAAAAGCCGCGATACCCATCGCCAAGCCAGTGATATTAATAAAACTATATACTTTGTTGCGAAGTAGGTTCCGAAGTGCGATTTTGAGGTAGTTCTGTAGCATGGGATGTTCAGGTTTACCCTCTTATTCCCAAATGCCATACCAGAAACCCAACACCCTGATTGTCAGTTTTTTATATTGATATAAAACAAATAAAAATGTCCATAAACGGACAAAATCAGTTCGTTTATGGACAAGGCCGTAGCATCGTTGCATTGCAACGATGGTGGGTAGGTATTGCAATGATGATGCGGTGTTGCAATGGTAGATACGTTGCATGCAACGTATCTACACGACGTCGATTTATTCCGATTTCAACGATTTTACAGGATTTGTCAAAGCCGCTTTGGTAGCCTGAATGACAACGGTCAGCAGTGCAATAACAACCGCAAGGGTTGCGGAAAGAATGAATATATCAATACCGATAGTGGTTCGATACGCAAAGTCCTCTAGCCATTGGTTAGCAGCGTAGTACGCAATCGGAAAGGCAATGACGTTGGCCACAACAACCAAGCGAAGAAAATCTTTGGAAAGCATCGCAACGATGTTGGCGACGCTCGCCCCTAATACCTTGCGTACACCAATCTCTTTTGTTTTTTGCTCGGCAGTAAAGGTAATGAGTCCAAAAAGGCCCATACAAGCAATAAAAATAGCAATCCCCGTAAAGCCCGAAAAAAGATACCCCATGCGCTGTTCGGCGCGGTATTGGTCATTGAATGCCTCGTCCAAAAAGTAGTACTCAAACGGGGCATCGGGCTCGTATTTTTTATAGTTTTTTTCAATCGCCGCTATCTTTGCTCGGAAGTCCACCTTGGGGTCGAAACGTAGATAAAAAGCCCGTAATCGAGTCGTATCTTTGACCACTTTTAAAACCAATGGTTCTACTTTTGACTGGAGTGATGCAAAATTAAAGTCTTTCAAAATACCTACTATCTCTGCTTTTTTCGACGTATTATCAAACACATCTATTTTTTGCCCGATAGGCTTATCGCTGATTTTTAGTTTCCCTACGGCGGTTTCATTGAGTAATAATTGACTTCCGTGTGTCAATGCTTGGAGATTGTCGGGTTTGTGTTTCCATTCCAGTCCCAATAGCTCAATAAAGTGCTCATCTACGGTCATGTTGTTGAGGCTGACGTCTTCGTTGGTAGTGGGAGTTTTCGTAAAAAACAGATTCCAACCTCCCGTAAATAAACTCAGCGACGCCGCTCCTAGTTGACGAATACCCACGCTTTGAACCAAGTCGGTTCGGAATGCAGCATAGTGTTTCTGCGCTTCTTGAGAAAGCGTAATCACCAGTACTTGCTCTTTGTTCATGCCGATTTTTTTGGTTTGCATGTAGTGCAGTTGGCGCTGCACGACCATACTAAAAATGATGAGCACAATGGATACCCCAAACTGAAAGACAATAAACACGCGCCGCACGTTTCCGCCTTGCCCTACGGCCGAAAACTTACCTTTTAAAATAGTAATGGGTGAAAACTTCGACAATAGTAGCGAAGGATACGACCCTGCGATAAGTGCCGTGACAATGACTAATCCTAGCAGAATGGATAAAAACAAGGGACCCGTTACAAACGAATCGTCGATGGATAAAGATAAAAGTTGATAAAAGGGTGTTTTGAGCAATTGGAATAACACCAGCGCAAGAGCGAAAGAAATCAAACTCACCAAAATCGATTCTCCATAAAACTGCGATGCTAAGTGGTGACGATGAGCCCCGAGTACTTTACGAACCCCTACTTCTTTGGCCCGAATTGTTGAACGAGCAGTGGTAAGGCTCATGTAATTGATGAGTGCCAACAGTAGCACGATGCCTGCAATACACAGAAATATCATCACGTACTTGGTATTTGACAAATCATCCCAGTTGTTTCCTAAATGGGTGTCCAAAAAAGGGAGGAGCTGGTAGTGGGCATGGCTCTCCAATTCCCCTTCTTTATCCGTCAATAATTTTGGAATCGTTGCTTCTACTTTCGCCTTTTCGTTAGGATTTTTCAACAAAAAATACGTTTCATAGCTTCCCATACCCACGACCTCATCGGCTTCGTAGCGCTGGTTTGGGTCACGTTTCATGATGCCTTCAAACGTGGGTAGGGAGGCAATAAAGTCAAAATGGAGCGACGAGTTGGTAGGTAACTCTTTGACCACAGCGGTTATTTTCAATACTTCGTTTTTGTTGTAAATCAGTGTTTTACCGACAGGGTTGGCACTTCCAAAGTATTTTTTGGCCATACTTTCGGTAATTACCACGGTATTGGGCTCGGCCAAAGCCGTGGCTGGGGTGCCGTTGGTAAACTCAAATGCAAAAACATTGAACAACGACGGTTCGGAAAAGTAAAAGCGCCGCTCAAAAAACTGATGACTTTCATCCGATTTCACAACTACGTCGCCACGAAACGAAGAGGCAATTCGCACAAAATCTTCGACCTCCGAATTGGCCTGTTGCACAGCAGGGCCAAAGTTTTTGGAAAGTTGATTAAACTGGACGGTATTTTCCCCAAAGTTCATTTGGATAAGCGTATGAAAAATGCGTTTCCCTTTTGGATGGAAGCGATCATAGCTTAATTCGTGCGATACATACAGTAAAATCAACATACTGACGGCCATGCCTACGGCGAGTCCCGTAATATTGACAAAGCTAAAAACCTTGTTTTTTAGCAGATTTCGCCAAGCAATTTTGAGGTAATTGTATAGCATAATTTTTTTGTTTTTACCGTTGTAATATGGTTGTAGATACGTTGCATGCAACGTATCTACGCGACGTCGATTTATTCCGATTTTAACGATTTTACAGGATTTACCAAGGCGGCTTTGACCGATTGAAAACTAATGGTGACCAACGCAATGACGATGGCAATCAGGCTTACCCACACAAACGTCCACCCACTAATGGTAATGTGATAAGCAAACGACTCCAACCAGCGATTTAAGGCATAGTAGGCCAACGGCGAGGCAATCACAATGGCCAAGGCCACCAATTTTAAAAAGTCTTTGGACAAAAGCGTTAAAATACCCACCACAGATGCCCCCAACACTTTTCGGATGCCAATTTCTTTGGTGCGTAGTTCGGTCGAAAAAGTGACCAAACTAAACAACCCCAAGCACGACACAAAAATCGTGAGGAACGCAAAGGCATTGAACAACGTCATCGTCAGGCGGTCTTTCTGGTATTCTTTTTCGAGGGTATTATCCAAAAATGAATACTCAAACGGCTCAAAAGGATAGTGCTTTTGCCAAACGGCTCGGAGCAAAGGCAGTTGTTCGGGGCTGGTTTTGAGCATCAGCGTATTGGGTGGGTTATCGTTCCAAACCATCGCTAAGGGCTCTACCAAATTGTGCAACGATTTAAAATGGAAGTTTTTGACCACCCCAATCACCGTTCCTTTTTTATTCACCCCTTCTATTGGTTGCCCAATCGGCTGTTTCCAACCGCTCATTTTTACAAAAGCCTCGTTGACAATAAAACCGCCCTTTTTGTCAGAAGGAAACGTGGATGAAAAATTGCGACCTTGCGTTAATTTTAGTTCGAGTGTAGAGAGAAAACGGTCATCAATAAAAGAAAACAGGGTCATCACCTCTCTTGCTTTGCCATTGACGGTAAAATCGGCCGAAGCAAATGCCGCAGGTTCAAATCCCGTCCCTGCCGTAATGCCCGAAATCGTGGGGTATTTTTTCAAACTAGCTGCCAAGGCGTACCCTTTCATCTGAGACAGCGAATCGGTTGGGAGTTGTATCGTCAATACCTTATTTTTATTAAAACCCAACGAATGGTTTTGCAAGAAATCCATTTGTTTGTACATCACCAACACGCCCGCAATCATCCCAACGGCCAGCATAAACTGAAAAACGGTGATTGTTTGCCGCAGTTGAAAACCGCCACTCGTTTGATGCCCCCCTCCGCGCAGCGCCTCCGCAGGACGAAAAGACGAAAGGACAAAAGCAGGGTACAGCCCTCCAAGCAAGGTGGTGATAACTAGCCCAACGGCCGCCCATATCCCCAGTTCAATACCCGTAATTTGAAATTGAGTTTGGAGCAAATCGTTCATCAAAGGAATCGCAATCTGCAAAAGCACTAGGCCAATCACGACCGAAAAGCTACTAATCAGCAGTGATTCAAACAAAAACTGCCAAATCAATTGAGAACGCAAAGCCCCGTTGGCTTTCCTGACGCCCACTTCTTTGGCGCGTTCGGTCGCTCGGGCCGTCAGAAGGCTGATGTAATTGAGTAAGGCAATCACCAAGACAAACACGGCCAAAAAAGAGAATAAGTACCCGTATTGTTTATTGCCTTTGGGGGTGTCTTCCAACTTGCCTTGACTGTAATGGACGTCGGTTAGCGCCTCCGCTCGAAACTCCAGCGAATAGTCTTCCGAATCCATTTTCGTCAATTCTGGCTGGATATAACGCCGACTGATGGCGGCCATTTTTTTCTCAAAAGCGGCGTTATCGGGCATTCCACGGAATAAAACAAACGTGTAGGCAGAAAGGTCGTTGAGCCAAGAGCTTCCCTTGTCAAAATCGTGAGAAAGAAGTGCTTTGATTTTTAAATCGGTATTGGTCGGTAACTCCGCCATCACACCCGTAATCTGATAAGGCTGCTTGTTGATTTGTACGGTTTTTCCCAAAACATCGGTAGTACCAAAGTATTTTTTGGCCAATGTCTCCGTAAGCACAACGGTTTGGGGTTGAATCAGGGCTTGGCGGGCATCTCCTGCTACCAGCGGAAAGGTAAACACGTCAAAAACCGAAGCATCGGCATAATACACGTCTGACTCGTTGTATAATTTGGTGCCTTGGCTAAACGTAGCAGCCATCGACTGAAACCGAACGGCTTTTTCTATTTCAGGATAATTTCGGTTCAAAAAAGGAGCCAAGATATTAGGCGTATTGGCCAGCTCCATCGGGGCTTCGGGGGTCTTTAAATGAGACGTAACCCGCACAATCCGCTGGGCTTTTTGGTGAAAAACGTCGTAGCTCAACTCATGGCGTACATAAATGGCCATCAAAGCACAGGCGGCTAGTCCTATCGACAGCCCAAGGATGTTAATACTTCCGTACAGTGCATGACGTCTGAGGCTACGAAGGGCGATTTTGAAGAATTTGAAAATCATACGTTAGACAGGGCAGAAAGGGTGGTTGATAGAAAATGCAGAAAAGTGCCGTTGTTGCGACACTTTTCTGTTCTATTTTCTTTACTGTACTTAAAATGAATGAAAGGCTGTATGAATGTTGTTATTTGTTCTTCCAAAGCTATGCCAGCCACATAACCAATTAAATAACAACTAATTACAAGTCCATAAAAACAAAAAAGTGTCCGAATGTGGACACTTTTCGTACGGGAGTGGACAATGAGGTACTTAATCTTTTTTACCGCATTCACCTTTGGTATAATTGGTAATACCGACGCTCGACGCCACACACGCGTTGCCGTAGGTCTTGCCGTTGCATCCACAGACGGGGTCGTACTGCATCGTACAAACCATGCCATTATGTGGCTTTTCGACACACTCACTTGCTATTTCTTCTTTTTGGCACCCTACCAATCCTGCAAGCACCAGCGCCACAAATATTGATTTTTTCATCGCTATGACTGTTTATTTGGAGTTATGACGCTTTTCGGCACAAAAAGGTTGGAACAAATCCTCACTATTCGGTTCGGAGGGATTCGACGGGATTGACCAACGCCGCTCTGGTAGCGTAGTAGGCGATTGCCCCAATGGCCACCACCAATACAATGCCAAAGAATAGGCCCATCAAACCAATATTTAGTCCTGCATAGAAGGTGAACATCTTATTCATAAACATATTTTCGACCAACCCAATCGGCAAGGCGACCACCGCCGCGATGAACAACAGTTTCAAAAAGCTCCACGACAAAATCCGAACGATTTCCCACACACTCGCGCCCATCACTTTACGAACGCCAATTTCTTTGTAGCGTTTTTCGGTGCTGTAAGTCACCATACCCAACAAGCCTAGCAACGCAATCACAAAGATAATGACCGACGCCAAGCCCATCATTTTCATGTCTTCGGCGGGGTAGTAGCGGTCGTACAGTTCTTTTTCGTACCACGAATACCCCAATTCTTTATAAGGGCTGTATTTTTTCCAAAGGGCTTTCATGTCGGCCAAAAACGCTTCTTGGTTGGCTTGCGGGTTTATTTTTACCGACACCATCGAAAACTGTGCAGGATTGTAATGAAACACCAACGGCTCTTTTTGGTATTGGTAATGAAAATGGCAAAAATCTTTGACCACTCCCACCACTTGCACGGGAGTTATGCCATTGATAAACACCTGTTGTCCAATGGCTTCGCGTGGCGTACCGAGCCGCAAGCGCCGCACTCCCGTTTCGTTGAGCAGCACAAAATTCCCCGCCGAATCGTTTAGGGCAACGGGCAAATTTTGTCCCGCTACCAGCGTTAGCTTCATATTTTCAATAAAATTTTTGTCCACCGAGTAATAATACGTCGGCACATTTGCATCTTTTTCGTGCACCTTGATGACTTGCTGCGACGGTACACTTCCAAAAGGCATCGACACAAGACCTACTTTTTCCACGTCTTTGTGTTTGCTGATTTCGTCCTTCAACAATCGGTAATTCTGATCGGCTAGCGATAGGTTAAAAATTCCTTTTCGGTTGAAGTTATCGTTTTCAGTCGCCATGTAGCTGAACTGGTTGTACATGTGGCCAATCATAAACATAAAGCCCAACGTTGCCACAAACTGAATCACAATCAGGGTTTTACGAAAATTCACTTTCCCAAAAGAAACGGGGCCTAAGACGCCTTTCAGCACCAGCGCTGGCTGAAATTTTGATAAAATCAGGGCAGGCAACACCCCTGCCAAAATGCCCACTAGCAACGTAAAGGCCACAAAAACGCCACCAATCAAGGTGCTATTTTCAACCTCCCAAGTCAGCCATTGCACATATACGTATTGTTTCATCAAATACAGCAACATCAGCCCAACCCCAAAGGCAAAAAATGCGATGATGACGGCTTCGCAAATAAACTGAAACACCAACTGCAACCGAATAGCGCCCATTACTTTACGAACCCCCACTTCTTTGGAACGGCTCAATGACCGCGCCAACGTCAGGTTGGTGTAATTGAACCCTGCCAACAGCAAAATCATCAACGGAATCCCAAAATTGAAGTAAATATCCTGCATGGAATCTACGTACGGGTTATAGCGCAACTCCTCCACGCTTGGCGATATATCGGCCAATGCTTGTTTACGAAAGACATTACTCTTTTTGGCTGCCACAAGATTAATGTTGGTCTTTTTGGCCACCGCCCCCAGTGCCACCTCCAAAGCGTTGGGCGCTGCATTGGGCTGGAGCCGCACAAACGTATGGGTTTCGTAGGTGCCCCACGAAGCGGTTTGTTTGGCGTCAGGGCGTTTTTTGTCAAAAGTCGCCATCGATACCATCACATCACTTCGGAACTGGGTTTGTTTTTTGAAGGGTTTTAATACGCCCGTCACGGTCATAGCGCCGTAGGTAGCGTGCACCAATGTTTGCCCGATGGGATTGGCCTTGTCAAAAAACTTTTTAGCACCCTCTTCGCTCAATATCAAGGTATTGGGGGCAACAGGCACACTTCCTTTGGCCAACGTAAAACCAAATACCTCAAAGAAAGTAGGCTCAACGTACAACGTGTTAACCCGCAGCGATTTAAAAGGCGTCTTGAGTTCCCAACCAAAATCTCGTACCACTTTGGTCGCTTTTTCGATGTGGGTGTAGCTGTTTTTTAATTCATCCGACAACAAATAAGGCGATGACGCATACTTCGTAACGGTTCCGTCTCGGGTGACTTCGTTGGTTAAGATTCGGTAAATACGGTCGGCATGAGGATGAAAATTATCAAACTCAAACGTGCTTTGAAGGTGCATCAAGGCCAAAAGCGCAAACGGAATGGCAAGCCCCAGCCCCATAATGTTGATAAACGAGAAAAGCTTATTTTTCCAGAGATTACGAAAAGCTATTTTGAGGTAGTTCTGTAACATATTGATTGGCTTAATAAGTGATACTAACTTTAGTTTGCGTACGTGCCGCTTTATACACGGCCTCAATCACTTTCATGTCTTTCCAGCCTTCGAGCCCTCCGATGTGGTCGGGTATGGGTTGGTTATCTAAGAGTAATTTACTAATAGCGTCCATTTGAGCAGCTTGTTGGTTGATTTGTGGAAAATCCATTTCACCATTCGTTGACCGTCCTTTAAAAGGCCCGTAGCTGATTGCGGGGCTCAGTTCGAAATGCCCTTTTTCGGCCGACGCATACAAACGATCAATACCCGCAGCACAGGTCGTAGTGGAGGTGCAAATAGCGCCACTGGGGAACTGCATTTGCCACGTAATTGACTCCTCTACTTCGGAAAAAAGAGCCTTGCGTAGGACTGGCCCAAACTGAGCGGTTACGGCCATGGGGTCTTCACCCGTAATGTATCGACCTGCTTGGATACAGTACACACCCAAATTCATCAGTGGGCCACCTCCTGCCAGTTTTTTATTGAGACGCCATTCTCCTGCTTGCCCTGAAAAATAGCCCAATGATGTTTCAACAATCCGCACGGGGCCAAAGACCTTTTCTTGCCCGAGTCGTTTCATTTCAAGGTTGTAAGGCTCAAAATGGAGTCGATAGCCTACTGCCAGTTGAACCCCGTTTTCTCGACAAGCATTCATCATTTCTACACATTCGGCGGGATTGAGTGCCATCGGTTTTTCGACAATCACGTGCTTTTTTGCCTTCGCTGCCCGAATGGTAAATTCTTTGTGCATGGCATTAGGCAAAATAACATATACAATATCAACGTCGGGATTATCTTTGATTTGGTCGAAGTTTTGGTAGTTGTATCGGTTTTTCTCTGGAATATTGTATTCCTTACTCCATGACTCCGCTTTAGAAGGTGTGCCTGTGACAAGCCCACGAAACTCACAGTATTGGCATTCTTTCATCTGGTAAGCCATGTACTCGGCATAACGCCCTAATCCTACCAAAGCTACCCCCAGTTTTTTAGCAGGACTAGACATAGCAGCTAACGCGGGAGAGACAATCGGTAGGGCCGATGAGGCTACTGATACATTGCGAAGGAAAGTTCGACGGTTCATAATGAATGTTTTTTGGGTATATTGTGGGAGCGGTTGCTTACAACTGCGACGTTGGTAAAACGGGTAACCACTCCGTGGCAATGCCCTACGCCGATGCTTTTTTTCTACAAATGGGTAGTGCCTCTGGCACATTTGTTGTGAGAGCGGTTGCTCAAAACCGATTTGGAGATAAAACACATCGACGAATAACTCCCTATTGGGGTAAGGAGCTATTCAGATTTCAATGCTTTTACGGGATTTGTTAAAGCCGTTTTAAACGACTGGTACCCTACGGTCAAAAGTGCAATCAATAAGGCCGCTGCTCCCGTTGCCACAAACATGCCCCAACCAATGTCAATCCGATACGCAAAATCGGCTAACCATCTGTCTATCAAATAATACCCAATGGGCGAAGCAATCAGGAGCGCTATCGCCACAAGTTTCAAAAAATCTTTGGATAACAGAGCCGTTACCGAAAAAACCGAAGCGCCCAACGCTTTCCGAATACCGATTTCTTTGGTGCGCTGCTCCGACATAAACAAAGCCAAGGCAAACAATCCCAAACAACCAATAAACAAAGCCAACCCCGTAAAAACCATGATAATAGAAGCTGTATGTTGTTCGGAACGGTATAAATTGGCAAACGACGCATCCAAGAAATCGTACTCAAAAGGCACGTTAGGAATCGCCCGTTTCCACATGTCAGTGGCTTTCTGAATCGTAGCCTTTTCGGTTCCTGGCTGTAGGCGAACGGCGAGGTAAGAACCCCACGTTCGGTACGTTTTTGATGACTCGTGGAAAAGCGCCGTCGGGTCTATCACCGTCCGCACCGACCCCAAATGAAAATCTCGCATGACGCCTATCACCTGAAAACGCTGGTTTGCATTGCCTGGGTACCGCATCCATTTTCCAATCGGGTTTTTCCAACCAATAGCTTTCACCGCCGTTTCGTTCAGAATCACCGACGCCGAGTCGGCAGGGCTATTGGGGCGAAAGTTGCGTCCTGCAATGATTTCTAGTTTTAAGGTAGGCACAAAATGCTCGTCGGTCATAAACGAACTTATGGGTAAGTTTTGAACCACGGCATTGGCTTGTTCGCCCTGTTCGGGTTCGTAAAAATCGCCAAAACTCCCCAACGAAGGCAAAAAGGTAGAATGCGTAGCTTCGGTGACTTCGGGAAGCTGTTTGAGTTGTTGACGAAACACCTCCCGCTCCGACAGATTGGCAAAATGTCGCCCGTTTTTGATAATCAACACATTTTCTTTTTCCATTCCGAGTTTGGAATGTTGCGCAAAATAAAGCTGACGGTACATGGCCGTCACGCCCAACATGAGCACAATCGCCACCGAAAACTGAAGCACCACCAAGCCGCTCCGCACCAAGCTAAAACCGCCGTTGGCACTACCCGTCGATTTCTTCATACTATCGGTGGTTTTGAAACGCGACAGGTACAACGCAGGGTACAAACCTGCGACCAAACCTGTTATGATTGGCAACGCCACGATAATGCGCATCACCTCCATAGAAAAGAGCGCATCGGGCGTAAAGGCAATTTGGGTCAATTGGTTAAACAAGGGCAATACACTCCATGTAGCGACCGCTGCCAATAAAAATGCCACACCACTCAGCAGGGAAGACTCAACCAAAAATTGTCCTACCAAGCTGCCTTTTGAAGAACCCAAGGCTTTACGAACCCCGACTTCTTTGACACGTTTCATGGACCGCGCCGTCGATAGATTGATAAAGTTGACACAGGCCAACAACAAAATGATAAGCCCACCAAGGGCAAGCATCCGAACTTGGTTTCCGTCACCTATCGTAGTGAGGCGACTTGATAGCTGCGGATAACCCAAGTGAAGTTTTGTCAACGGCAACAACCGAACATCGTATCGGTCACCGCGTTTGAGTTGTTCTTCAAAATTCTGCCCTACCCGCTGGAAAGCCGAAGGCGCGTGTTTGCGCACCATGGCAGGTAGCTTGGTTTCAAGGGCGGTAATGTTGGTTTCGGTCAACGGTTGACGAAATTTCACCCACGTATCCACCTGTAGCCATATCCAGCTCCACATAAAGTTTTCAACCACCCGAAAGTCTTTGATGGGAGCCAAAAAACCAAAGCTAAGCGAAGCGTTTGTGGGCAGGTCTTTGACGACTCCCGTTACCTTAAACAAGCGATCGTTTAGCGAAAGTGATTTCCCCATGGCCTGCGTTGTTCCGAAGTACTTTTGGGCCATTTTTTCGGTCAAAACAAGGCTTAACGGCGCATTGAGTGCATTTTTATCGCCTTGTACCATCGAAAATTCAAACAATGATAAAAAGGTAGAATCAACGGCCAACGCATTGGATTCACTAAAAACGATGCTTTCCGCCCCTTCGCTTTGACGAATTAGGACATCGCCTAGCGCAAACGTCCGTGCCGTCATTTCGACTTCTGGGTATTCGGCCAAACGCATTCCCAGTGGCGGTGGCGTATTGGTCGTTATGCCTTCGGTATCGCCCATTTTCAAGTCTAAGGCCGCCGCTGCAATGCGATTGGCGTTTGGTAAAAAGGCATCATATTGCTTTTCGTGAAAATAATACGTCGCCAAAAGCCAACACGCTACCATACCAATGGTCAAGCCAACGACGTTGACCAGCGTATAAAACGGCTGTCGAACCGCATTTCTAAAAGCCAGCTTTAAATAGTTGGTTATCATAAAGTTATTCAGTTTTTAAACTTTTGACGGGATTAGAAAGGGCCGCTCCAATGGCTTGAATACTCACCGTCGCAAAGGCGATACCCACCGCAATGAGACCCGTTACGACAAAAATCCACCAGTAAATTGGGGTTCGGTAGGCAAAATCAGCAAGCCAAGCATCCATAGCCCACCACGCCAACGGCGACGCAATGACGATGGCAATGGCCACCATTTTGAGGAAGTCAATCGACAATAGCAGCGTAATGCTACCCACCGACGCTCCCAACACTTTGCGGATACCCACTTCTTTGGTACGTTGCGAAATCACCATGATGGCAATGGCAAATAAGCCCATGCACGAAAGCAAAATCGCCAACGTAGCCGCACTAAAAAACATTTGTGCCATGCGGGATTCGCTTTTATATTGGTTTTCAGCATTTTCATCCAAAAACGACCCTTGAAATTCCGATTTTGGGGCGATTTCGTGGTAGGTTTTTTTCAACAAAGCGATGGTTTCTTCGGTATGGTCAGGGGCAATTTTTATGAACAAATAATTCAACCCAAAGCCATTCATGAAGAATGTAACGGGTTCTATTTCGCGGTGAAGTGATTCAAAATGAAAGTCTTTGACCACTCCTATGACTTTTTCCTTACTCTCCGTATTGAGAATAACGCCCAGTGGATTTTTGACGCCCAATTGTTTGGCCATCGTTTCGTTGATAACCACCGAGTTGACGGTATCGGTAGGATATGCTTCCGAGAAATCGCGGCCATCTATCAATTTTAAGCCCAATGTTTTCACGTAGTCGTAGTCGGCAGTACGCATGTTGGTCTGAATGGTACGGCCATTTTGTTCAAATCCTAACATTGATTTAGAAAAAGACCCGTCTAACCCGCGTCCCAAATTGACATCACAGCCCGTCATGCTGTAAATGCGCGGCTGCCCCGCCAAACGGTTTCGAAAATGCTGCAACAAGCGCTTGCCCGACACCTCATTCCCAATTGGAATGCTATATACTTCGGACGTACTGAAACCCAGTGGTTTGTCGCGCAAAAATTTAATTTGAGTCCACACAATCATCGTACACGCAATGAGCAACACGGCCATGGCAAACTGAAACACGATGAGCGAATTACGAATTCCCCCCGAACGGCTACTGAGTTTGATTTTCCCTTTTAGTACTTCAATCGTATTAAAGCGGGTAACGGCCCACGCAGGATAGCCGCCCGCAATGAGCGTAATAAAGGCAAAACAACCCAACATGGCTACCAGCAAGATGGGTTCGGTCATGGTTTTGAGCGTGATGCTGGTTTTAAAAATCGCGTTGTATTGGGTATTCAGTAAATACGCAATTGCGATACCAAGCCCAAAGGCAAACACACAAATGATAAATGCTTCACCCCAAAATTGACCTACAATTTGGGTTTTAAGCGCTCCAAGGGCTTTGCGCATTCCCACTTCTTTGGCCCGCCCGAACGATTTTGCGATGGACAAATTGACAAAATTGATGGCCGCAATTAGTAAAATCACGATGCCCACAATCAACAACACATACGGGAAGAACTTGTTGATGGCGCGGCCTCGTCCCCCTACTTTGGTGTCAAAATGCGTATCCGACAACTTCATAATTCGGGTACTCATTACCTCGCCGCGTTCGTCTATTTTTGCACCTTCTTTTTTAAGCTGCTCGATGCTGCCTTTGTAGTATTTGGCCGTAAAAGCCTTTAACCCTTTCTCAAATGTATCTGGATTGGTTCCTTCTGCCAATTGGATGTACAACGAATTTTGGCTTGCATCCCAGCGATCTTTGTTGTTGTTATACTCACCTAGGTTCTCCATCCGCACCAACATTTCGTTGGAAATACTGGTATTCTCTGGACCTTTTTCAAGGATACCACTTACCACAAACGCATGAGGTAGATTGTCATAAATCAAGGTGACGGTTTTTCCCAAGGCGGGTTGTTCCCCAAAAATACTTTTGGCCACATCCTCCCGCAACACCACGTTGCTCAACTCGCTCAATGCCTTATTGGGGTCTCCTTGGAGCAATTTATACCCAAACATTTTGAGATAATCTTCATCCGTGAACGCCATGCCTTTGTTAATAAGTTTATCATCTTTTAACACTTGACCTGGACTTGTCACGATGCGTGTGGCAGCTTTTACCTGTGGGTAATCGGATTTGAGGGCAGTCCGCATCGGTAGCGGCATGGTATTGCCGTATTTGGTCTCTTCGGCATTATTGATTTTATCATAAACCCGATAAATATCTCCCTTTTTTTCATGAAACATATCGTAGGTGAGCATGTCGTAGGTAGTCAAAAACAACAAACTACTAACGCCAAACGCTACTGACATTCCAATGAGGTTGATGAACAAATAGGTTTTGTTCTTCCACAAGTTTCTAAGGGCAATTTTTAGATAATTTTTAAGCATGGCTTACTGAGATATGTGTTTTTTTACGTTACTATTTTTGGAGCAACAACGCGTGTTGTCTTTCTAAATCTTCTTTTTTGACAAAGGTAATAGGCACAAACTCGTCCGTAGGAGCTCCTATGTAATACAATGACCAATCGTGGTCATACGATGAAAGAATATGCCGCAGGCAGTCAGCACGGTCAACGCTGGGCAGGCCGCATTCGTCCCAATAAAACAATTCTACACGGTAATGCAGGGCTTGCTTTTGACCATTGATAGTTACCTCAATTTCAATGTCTTGCTTCCCTAGCTGGGTCGGAATTGGAATTGCAATGTGTGCCATGTCGTTAAGGATTTAGAAGTGAATACAAAAACGGTGAAAGCAGAATCAGTTCTTTTTTCCTGACAAAAGTCACTTGTATCGACTTGTCGGTGGGTAATCCGATGTAATACAGCGACCAATTTTGGTCATACGTTGAAATAATGTGGTTCAAGCAATCGGCACGGTTGGCGGGAGGAACCCCGTATTCATCCCAATAAAACGACTCCACCCGATAGTGCAAAGCCTGCCGCTGCCCATTGATGCTGACCTGTACATCAATGTCTTGTCGTTCAAGGTTCGACGGAATCGGTATAGCGATGTGTGCCATAGGGTAAATACTGTTTCATGTCTTAATCTACAGCACGAGGCAATACTTATGCCACGATTCTATTTTGCTAAAAATCAAAAAGTTATGTAAATGTATGAACGCAAAAATGTCCGTAAATGGACGATTTTTCGTTCACTTACGGACAGAGAATTTCTGATTAATCGTATTTGTTCAACCATATAAGACATATAAGAAATTATAAGTTAGGCTCTCAGCAACTTATATGCTCTTATATGTCTTATATGGTTCAAAAAACCTACTTCGCTTTGCGGATATAAATATTGCCGTGCATGTTTTTCATCATCACTTCGCTACCGCCACCATTGACCTTGCCTTGAATCCAGTCGTCGATGCTTACTTTGTACATGCCGTCTTTGGTTGTTTTGTTGGATTTTGGCTCGCTTTTGTCGGCGTCCACGTCAAAATCGCTGTAAATCTCGCCACGGTCAGATTTGAGTTTTACGTTAAACTTCGCCGAAGGTGGGAACGTCACGTCGATGCGACCGTTGAGCGACGTAAAAGCCATCGGAGTATCGGAGGTCACGCTTTTGAAATTGGCTTTCACTTCGCCATTGACGGTCGTAGCTACCGCCGAACCCGACACGTTGGTGAGGGTAATGGCGCCGTTCACGTTGTTTACCTCCAACGTCCCCGTTACATTTTCAACCACAATATCCCCTTGATTGATGGTGCCTACTTGCAATGAAAACTGCTGAGGAACCTTGATGGATAGCTCGACTGGGCGCTTCATAGAGTTTGACGTCACCTTTACGTGGTTATTGCGTTCTTCGGCGGTAAGTTCAATCCCGCCACGGCTCGTCAATTTTTTCATGCCCGTGGCCAGTTCATCGTTTTTGCCTTCAGTTTTCTTGCCGTTGTAGGCTTCAACTGTGGCGTCGATGATGACATCTTTACCCGAATGTCCCGTGATTTTGATGGAACCGTTGATAATTTTTAGCTGCAAACTACCTGGCTTAGAAGGGTCTGAAAGTGGAACGACCAATTGTTCCTTGATTTCTCCTTGGGCGAAGGTCGGTGTTGCTAAGTTCATGGCTGCAAGTGCAACCACCGCAAAAATGGTTTTGATACTGGTTTTCATACAATTATGATTGTTTCTTGATATAAATATTTCCGTTAAATGTTTCAAAGCGGAACAGCTTTCCGCCGTTTCCAATCCGAACCGATGTTTCGGTATTAAGCTTATAGACCGTGGTTTTATCGCCTCGTTGTTCTTGGTTTTTGACTACTTTCACTGGCAGGGTTTCCACGTTGTCAAAATCGGTGTAAAACTCACCTCGGAAGCTTTTAAACTCGCAGTCGGCCGACAATGCAGCGGGGTAACTGATACGGATATCGCCGTTGAGGGTTTTGTACGACGACTGGCCTGGCGGAATAGCCGTGTAGTTGGCGTCCACGTTGCCGTTGACGGTTCGTAACTTAGTCGCGCCTTTGACATTTTTCAACGTAATGGCACCGTTTACATTTCCAACCTCCAGCATCCCTGTCACGTCGCTCACCAGTACGTCCCCACCGTTGACGGTCGATACGTGTAGGTTCATCGAATAAGGCACTTTCACCTTAAAATCCAAATTGTAGCGGTATTCGATGTGCCGATTGTTGTTGCGGTCGTTCCAGCTACGGTTAGGGCGCGAATCGTACGGCTCAATGATGTACGCCATCACAGTATCCGCTTTTTGCTCCAGTACAAACTTAAATTCGGTTTTCCCTCGTTCCAAAATTTCGTTGGTTTTGCCCGAAATAGTTTTATCCACCTCGATGATTACTTTGTCACCCGAATACCCTTCAACTTTGATGGAACCGTTGATGTTGTAAATCGCCAGCGTACTACTGGCAGCGTTTTGGGTCAAGGTAAATTCCTTGGTGCTGTGTTCTTTAAATTCTTGATTTTGAGCGGAAGAATGGGCACAAGAGAGCACCACTCCCACTAACAAGGGGAGAATGATTTGTTTCATGGCTATACAGATTGGATGGTTAAATTATGATAAGTCTTTGATGGTTTGTTGAAGTTTGCTTTTCACCAAATCGTTTAAGTCATCGCGGCGAAGCATCTGCTTGAAGGCTTTAATGGAGCGTTTTTCTTGGAGTTTGACCATCACGTCGGCCAGCGCCACTTGTACCAAAGGTGAGTCCTGTTTTGTCAACGACAGCACCAACCCTTGCCGAACGTCGGGGTCATGGGCGAGTTCGGCCAATGCCTCCAGCGTCACGAGGCGCACGTTTACGTTCGGGTCGTTGTTGAGGGTTGTGAAGAGCGCTTGTACTACTTTATCGTCCACATCCGTAATTTCTTTGGTATAACTCACGGCTTTGAGGCGCTCGCTGGCCGATGGATTGTCAATCAGCGAAAGCATCATCATCTGACGCATTTCTTGCACTTCTTTGGTGAGGGTATCCATTTTTTCTTGGTACGCTACTTCTTTGGGGCGCATCAGAAAATACCCGCCCAGCACGCCCACACTCATCAAACACACACTATAAGCCACCCGCAAGGCCAAACGAGGCGTCCAGAGTTGCTGTATTTTCTCAAAAACCTCCTTCCACTGACTCCGACTCGATGGGACTTCGGTTTGTTTATAGGTTTCGAGCATGGCATAAAACCCTTCACGCATTTGCTCGGTGTTGGCTTTGGGCGCGGGGACTTTCCCCATGAGCTGCCACAGTTGGCGGTCGGCTTCAAACGCTGCTTTGCACTCGGCGCACTCTTTCAAATGAATATGTATGGCTGTTTGTTCGGACTCGGTTAGTTCGTTGGTCAGCCAGCCCGTTAGCCGTTCTTTTGCTTGTTCACAGTTCATGAGCTTTGCTTCCTTTTTCTGATGTCAAAAAATTCTTTTTCAATTCTCCCAGCGCTCGGTGTACCCGTACTTTCACTGCACCTTCGGTAATGTTCAGAATACGCGCAATTTCTTCGTATTTTAATTCTTGGTATCGGCTCAAAACCAACACTTCGCGGTGATCGGGACTAAGCCGCGCCATGGCTTGTTGCAGGGCATCCAATTCTTGTTCTTTTTCCAGTTGCTCATCAGCGGCGATTCCTCCTCCAAGGCGATCCGACAAGTCAGCAATATCGTAGGCGCGTCCGCCCCAACGTTCTTGTTGACGAAACGAATCGTTCAAAATATTCCGCGCCAAATGATACATCCACGTTCTGAACTCTCCGTCGCCGTTAAACGTATGTCGGTACTTGAGCATTCGGTAGAATACATTTTGTACCAAATCTTCGCAAGCGTGGGCTTGCCCCGTCATGTGGTACAAAAAAGCGAATAACGGCCGATGGTAGCGCTCAAATAGCAGTCCCATCTTGTCCAAATCTCCCGCTTTTACTTTAAGCATGAGTGCGTTATCCGATAGTGTATTCAAGCGATGATGGCTGTTTGTAGGTGATTTGTACGTGGAAACTCCCGAAGTGAAAGAAGGTTACAGGAAAATTTTATTTTTTTTCTAAAAAAGTTAGACTTCTGCGAAGTCATTCCTTTTGTTCCAATAATCTCTTCAATGCCCGTTTTCCATCCTCATTGTTTGGTGATAATACGATGGACTTTTGATACATGGCAATGGCCGCTTCTTTCTTGCCGCTTTGGGCCAATGCCTGCGCGTAGCTGTCGTAAGTATTACCGCTTTTTGGATAAAGCAACGTATTAATTTTAAATACTTCCAACGACAATTCATGATGATTGGGGAAGGGAGCTCTGAGTAAATCATAACCTAAACGATTCATTTCCAGCTCATCCACGTGATAATTTATACTATCATTCTTTAATTGATTAAACATAGCGGCGGCGGCGTCAATGCCTTTTGTGACCAACACCTCCCCATAGCGTTTTGCCAATGATTTAGTGAGCCGAACGGGTAAAGGTGGACTTCCGTTCAACATGTTGGAAATAGAAACCATGACTTGTATCGGATTATTGTCAGTGTTGTCATAAAAGATAATAGTCTGTTTTTTAGTGAGGTTTCGATGCAGGAAAGTAGTGAGACCAACAATACGCCCATCGTGAAAAATAGATGTATCCACGGGTTGTGTCTTGCTTGTATATACATTCCAACCGAAGCCATAGGAACGCGTGCTGCTGCCCATGCGAAACGGCTTCCCATCATTCAAGGTAACGGGCGTAAAGGCAGCATCCATCAATGCCAAAGGGATAAGCTTACCCACGGCAAAAGCTTTATCAAAACTCCATAAATCTTCTAAAGTGCTTACTATATTGTTAGAGCCTATCAAGTTGCCTAAATGATAGTATGTATAATGTTCCACAGGATTCAGCGAATCAACGTTGTGGTACGTTGGGCTATAAAAATTGAGCAAAGAATAACGCAATGTATTCACCATGCCAGCTTCTCGAACATACGTCTTGTTCATCCCAGCGGGCGTGAAAACATTCTTTTTCATATATGCAGCAAAAGAGGTTTGACTTATCTTCTCCACCAACATAGCCAACAAGAAATAATTAGCATTATTATATTGCCAGCGACTTCCCTCAGTAAAGTTCAACGGTTTTTTCAAGGTGAGTAGATGTTCATATGCTTTCTGATTACTAATAATCTCATTTGGATGTGCTTTAATATATTCATCTTCGTACTGTTCTACCACAGGAATGCCAGAGGTTTGGGTTAATAAGTGGCGAATAGTAATACCTGAGTATAAAAAAGTGGGAAAATAGGTAACAAAAGTATCTTCTAGTCTTAGCTTTCCTTTTTGTACTAATTGTAGCACAGCAATGGCCGTAAAAGGTTTGGCTAAAGAAGCCAAGTTAAAATGAGTAGTATCGGTATTGGGAATGCCACGCCCAAAATCAGCATATCCTACTGATTTTTTGTAAATAATTTTTCCCTCTTCGGCTACCAAAACACTGCCATTGAATAAATGATGCGTGGCCAGTGATGTTATAAAAGAATCTATGCGGGCTACTTTTTTACTCATAAGAGTTTCATTCTGAGCAAAGCCGAAGCGAACAGTAATCAAAAGCAATAAAACCTGACGGATAATGAAAATGATTTTCTTTTTCATACAAAATAATAGAGAATGGTTTTGGAAAATTTGTATGTGGAAACTTCTGTTACCGAAGAAGGTTACAGATCCACCTCAACTTCTTTGAGTTTCAGGTTAAACGCATTTTAAAACACATAGAGCACACTAGAATAGACACATAGAAAACATAGCTATGTGTTCACCCACAACATTTTGTAGATAAATTCAAAAAAAGTTACCAATCACTTGTAATGTTTTTTCGACTCGCTCGTCTATGCTTTTGAAATGGAACTCAAAGCGTTTACCCAACTCATCCTCCCGACGCAAGGCCGCCTTTTTAGGTTGGCCAAGTTGTTTCTTCGCAACCGCGAAGAAGCCGAGGATACGTTGCAAGAAGTATTGATGAAGCTTTGGTCCCATCGTCAACAGTTAGAATCGTACCAAAATGTAGAAGCGTTTGCCGTACAAATGACCCGCAACCTCTGCCTCGACAAGCTCAAATCAAAAGAATGGCAAAGTCGCGCAGGGGAAGCCAACTGGGAAGACGTCGAAGAGCAGAAAGTATCGCCCTACCAGCAGGTGGAGCTATCAGACAGCGCGGCGCTGATGCGCAAACTGATAGATGAACTACCCGAAACGGCCAAGTTGATTCTGCATTTGCGCGACGTAGAGGAGTACTCTTTTGAGGAAATAGAGCAAGTAACGGGGATGAACGTCAACCACATTCGGGTAGTGTTGTCGCGAGCGCGGAAAGAGGTACGGGATAAGTTTTTAAAAATTCAGGCGTATGAATCTGGACATTGAACAATTGATAGAAAAGTATTACGAAGGCGAAACAACCTTGGAAGAAGAGCAGCAATTACGCGCTTTCTTTTTGAGCGAAAATGTTCCTGCTCACCTAGAAAACGAGTCCAAGCAGTTTCGGTATTTTGCCCAAACGCGCAAAGAACAGCCTTCGGCAGGAGTGAGTTATCGCGCGGTGACACAGCTTAGCAAACAAAGCAAGGTGCGCTCGTTGAACTCGTGGGGCTTACGAATCGCCGCCAGTCTGACCTTGTTGGTGGTAGGTTTTGGGGCGGGGATTTGGTACACGCACCGCCAAGGAGGGCTTTTGGAAGAAAATAGCCAAGTGGCTGAAATGAAAAAAACCTTACAAGCTCCTGAGCAAACGTCGGCGAGTGAACGCATTTTGGCCGTCAATCAGAGTTACGAATTGGCGCAAGGCGACGAAGAAATTACGCAGATTTTGCTCAATACCATGAATTTTGACGAAAACGTCAACGTCCGTCTCGCGGCTTGCCAAGCGCTGCAACGCTTTGAAAATGAGCCGATGGTGCGCGAAGGGCTGATTCAATCATTAAAAATTCAAACCGACCCGAGTATCCAATTGGCGCTCATCGAGGCATTGGTGCTGATGAAAGAAAAACGAGCGGCCTCCGAAATGCTCCGTTTGGCGCAAAATCAAAAAGTACTGGAAATTGTACGCCTCAAAGCCGAAGAAGGGGTTTTCCACCTAAAACAAGAAAAACAAACGAATAATACCTAATAATTAACGGTGCGTAAGCACTCAACAACCATGAAATCAACCGTGTTAGTATGCGCCCTGTGGATGGGGTGCAGCGTAGGACTTTTTGCCCAAGAATTTAAAGCGAAGCTAGCCAACAGCAAAGACCGCAAAATCAGCATCGAAATGGATGCGAGCCACTTAAAAATTGAGGGCTACGACGGCGACGAGCTCATTATCAAGGGAAACGGGTTTCAGAACCCACCCGAACAAGCCAAAGGGCTACGGTCGTTGTACAACTCGGCAGTCGATAATACAGGCATCGGACTGGCCGTCACCAACCAAGGCAATGGCCTAAAAATCGAAAAAGCATCGCGCAAATCGACGTCGTATATCCTCAAAGTTCCCAAGAAAGTAGCGATTTTGTACGAGCAGGTCAACTGGAACGGAGGCAACATTTCTATCAGCAACGTAGATGGTGATTTGGAAATAAAAACCAACAATGGCAAGATTGATCTCCTCAACGTCACGGGACCCGTCGTAGCCAATAGTACCAATGGCGACATCAAAGTGGTGTATTCCAGCCTCAATCAAGAAAAACCAAGCGCCATTTCGTCCATCAGCAGCGCTATTGACGTGAGCCTGCCCGCCAATGCCAAATCAAGCCTTAGCATGAAGTCGATCAGTGGTGAAATTTACACCGATTTAGACCTTGACTTGAAAAATGCCAAAGAAGGTATGTCACGCGTTGGCGGTGGCCATAGCATCAATGCCACCACCAACGGCGGTGGCGTAGCGATTAAACTTAGCAGCATCAGCAGCAATATTTATTTACGGAAACAATAACCCTTTTCTACTACTCATATAGCCATGAAAACCCTCTCACTAATGCTCTTTGTGAGCACGTTGACCCTAACGGCTTGGTCACAAAAAATTATTACAAAACAATTTCCGTACGCCGCCGACCAAACCGTCAACCTTAACCTCAAGTTTGCGGATAGTATTCGGGTACGGTATTGGGACAAGGCCGAAGTGTCGGTTCGGATTTCGGTTCTTATCAACGGCGGCCGACTTAACGACGGGTTGACCGTAGAAAACACCACAACTGCCCAAGAGATTAGCCTAAAAACGAATTTTGACAACGAAATTCTAAAAAATGGCAAAGCCGAAGACTGCCCCGACTCAAAACACAGCTGGCGCACCCAGCGCGACGGCCAGGACATGTACGTTTGTAGCACGATTCATTATCAGGTGTTTTTGCCCCGCAATGCCAAATTAAAACTCGAAACCATCAACGGCAACGTGGACATTCAAGGGGCAGCGGCTCCCGTTTTTGCCAAGAGCATCAGCGGCTACATTGATTACAGTTTGCCTAAATCAAAAGGAGCGAATTTGGCCATGAAAACCATTACGGGCGAAGTTTATACCGACTTAGACATTGACTTCAAGTCCAAACGCCCAAAAAATCCGATAGTAGGTTACTTGTTAGAAGGCTCCGTCAATGGCGGTGGCCCCGACATCCGCTTGGAGTCGATTAGTAATAACGTATATGTTCGGAAAAAAGACTAATCCCGACCTAACCTCCACACCAACCCTTATAGTAGCAGCGCAGCACGCCGCAGTCCCCCTCTCCAGCAAGGAGAGGGGCTAGGGATGAGTTAAAAACCACAAGGAAAGTTCTACGATATAGCGAGAAAAACTCCCTTTCCGTCGAATATGTTTGGGATTCCACGCTCATCTCCCCAACTTAGTGATTTTACTTGTACGCGCATGGAACTAACCAAACCAACTAGCACACTCACGGTGGTCGTACACGTAGTTGTGTGGTCGCTGCTTGGCTTTATCGTTTTATTCTACCCTCCCATTACTTGGGATTTCAAAGTACCACTCGGTTTTTGGCTTAAACAATTGGCCAATTTCATCATGATGGTATTTGTTTTTTATTTTTCTGCGTATTACCTGGTTCCCAACTATTTGGTCAAAGGAAAGAAAATTCTTTTCTCCTTTTCGGCCGTTTCCTTGATTGTCCTTTATTTGGTCATTGCCCGCATCATTGAGGTACCTATTTTGCATGTACCCGAACAATTGGCTGCTGTCAGAGGATGGAAAAGCTCCAAGAGCATTTACAGCCTTGATGTCCATTTATTCATGGTCGTAACGATGGTAACGGCCATTAGTATCGGGTTTTCCATGATTCAGCGGTGGCAGACAGCCGTAAAAATGCACGAACTAGCCGAGAAACAGCACATAACTTCCGAATTGGCGTTACTTAAAGCCCAAATCAACCCCCACTTTTTTTTCAATACCCTCAATAACATTTACGCACTCACCTACTCCGACGTGCCGTTGTCGCGCGAGGCCATTCTGAAATTATCACGAATGATGCGGTATGTCCTCTACGATACCGTCCTTGACCGAGTATTGTTGAGCCAAGAAATATCTTTTATGAACGATTATATCGAGCTGATGAAGTTACGGCTGCATTCGTTTACAAAAGTAACCATCGAAGTGCCCAAACCCGACCAAGATTATTCGGTAGCGCCCATGCTTTTGTTGCCTTTTATTGAAAATGCGTTCAAGCACGGGACGAGCTCGCTTCACAAAACTGAAATTTTGATTGTGATTAAGGCACAAAATGGTGTTTTGGATTTACACGTTTGGAACCAAATTCAGGCCAATACCGATGCGATTCCCAACGCAGGCGGGGGGATTGGATTGGTAAACACCCAGCGCCGCCTTAATTTGGTGTATCCCGAGCGGCACGACTTGATCATTCACGAAGACACCAACCTTCGGACTTTCACCGTTGATTTGAAAATACAGCTATAATACTTACGCGTTCCAGCCATGAAATTAAATTGCATCACCGCCGACGACGAGCCGCTCGCCCTTGGGCTTATCAGCGCGTTTGTTCAGCAAACGCCATTTTTAAACCTTGTTGGTCAATACGCAAACGGTGTCGAAGCCCTGCAAGCCATTCATAACCAGCCTGTTCATCTTATTTTTTTGGACATCCAAATGCCCAATTTGAACGGCATGGAACTGGCCCGCATCATTAGTCAAACTTCTTCTTTGGGACAAACCAAAATCATCTTCACGACAGCTTACAACCAATTTGCCGTGGAAGGTTACAAAGTCGATGCGCTCGATTATTTGATGAAACCGTTTGGATACGAAGAATTTTTACGGGCAGCGACCAAAGCCAAAAACCATTTTGAACAATGGTCGGAAAACAACAGCCAGGGCTGCATGTTTGTGAAGTCGGATTACAAAATGGTGCGAATTGATTTTGACTCAATTCTTTACCTTGAGTCCATCAAAGATTACGTTAAGATTCACCTTACGCCGCCCCTAGCCCCCGTCGTTACGCTCAATCGCCTGAAACTTATCGAGGATAAGCTTCCACCTTCCAAATTTTTACGCATTCACCGTTCTTTCGTTGTAGCCATTCCCAAAATCGACTCATTAAGTCGCAATACCGTCCAGATTGGAAATATATCCCTTCCAGTTGGAGATTTATACAAAGATACCTTTCAGGAACTGATGGGTTTGTAAAAAGACGGGGTTTACGAGAAAAATTTGCGTTTCTGTCCATAAATACTGCCCTTCTAACTGGTTTTAGTTGTCAGCATCCGCCTTGAGACGTACCTTTGGATGTTTATAAATAAATAGAATGGTAGTGCATACACCGCTTTTGTGATACATTGGCGGTGTTTTAATGCCATTTTTTGCTTCTAAGGGATTACCTTTGCCTTTATTATCCAAATCTTCATTAACACTTTTTCTATGCAAAAATCCCTAGGCAAATCCATTCTCATTGGCCTGTTTAGCACTTGTTTTGCCATCAACATCATGGCCCAAAACCCGTTTTTTGACACCTACAAAACGCCTTTTGGCGTGCCTCCTTTCCACCTCATCAAAAACGAACATTTTGAACCTGCGTTTGTGGAAGGAATCAAACAACAAACGGCCGAAATCGCCGCGATTACCAATCAAAAAGCAGCTCCTACCTTCGCCAACACCATTTTGGCGCTGGAAAATAGCGGGGATTTGCTCGACCGAGTGGGTGCGGTATTTTACAACTACAACAGCGCCAATACCAGCGACGCCCTCCAGAAAATCGCTCAAACGCTTTCGCCCCAACTCTCGAAGCACCGCGACGATATTCAGCTCAATGCCGAGTTGTTCAAACGCGTTAAAGCCGTTTATGACCAACGGAATCAGCTCAAACTGACCACCGAACAACTCACTTTGCTCGAAAAAACCTACAAAGGGTTTGTCCGAAGCGGGGCTGCCTTGCCTGCTGACAAACAAGCTCGTCTGCGTAAAATCAACGAAGAATCGTCGTTGTTGACCCTCAAGTTTGGGCAAAATATTTTGTCCGAAACCAACGGTTATAAACTGGTTATTGACAAAAAAGAGGACTTGAGTGGTTTACCTTCGTCGCTCGTAGCCACTGCGGCCGAGGATGCCAAAAAGCGTAAACTCGAAGGAAAATGGGTGTTTACGCTGCAAAACCCGAGCATCATGCCGTTTTTGCAGTACGCCGACAACCGCGCCCTTCGCGAACAAATCTTCAAGGCGTATTTGGAACGTTGTAACCACAACGATGCCTCCGACAACAAGGCCATTATGTCTAAAATCGTAGCACTACGGGCCGAAAAAGCAGCGCTGTTGGGTTATGAAAACCACGCGGCTTACGTGCTAGAGGAGAGCATGTCGAAAACACCCGCCAAAGTGAGTGAGTTTTTAAACCAACTTTGGACTGCTACCGTCCCAGTTACTCAGCAAGAAGCCTCCGAATTGCAGGCACTGATGAACAAAGAAGGTAAAAACGAAAAATTGGAAAGCTGGGACTGGCGCTACTACGCCGAAAAGCTTCGCAAGCAAAAGTACGACCTTGACGAAGAAGAACTTCGCCCGTATTTTCCGTTGGAAGGGGTGCGTCAAGGGATTTTTACGTTGTGCAAAAAACTATACGGTCTAACGTTTGAACGCCGCACTGACATCCCTGTTTACCACGAAGAAGCAGAAGCTTTTGAAGTAAAAGAAGCCAATGGACAACACGTTGGGGTGATTTACATGGATTTTCACCCACGAGCAAGCAAACGCGGCGGCGCTTGGATGACCAGTTACCGCAAGCAAGAAACCGAAAACAGCAAACGCTCTGCCCCCGTGGTTTCTATCGTTTGTAATTTTTCTCGTCCTGCGGGAGATGCTCCTGCTTTGTTGAGTTTGGACGAAACGCGTACGTTTTTCCACGAATTTGGACACGCACTTCACGGATTGCTTTCCAACGTGACGTACGGTAGTTTGTCGGGTACTTCCGTTCCTCGCGATTTTGTAGAGCTGCCTTCTCAAATCATGGAAAACTGGGCGACCGAGCCTGAAATGTTGAAGTTATACGCCAAACACTACAAAACAGGTGCCGTCATTCCTGATGTACTTATCGACAAAATGGAAAAAAGCAGCTTGTTCAACCAAGGGTTTGCCACGAGCGAATACTTGGCGGCATCGTTGTTGGACATGAGCTATCATACCCTCAAAGCTGACCAAGCTCCTACCGACGTATTGGCGTTTGAAAAAGCGGCCATGGATAAAATTGGATTGATTTCGCAAATTCCTCCTCGTTACCGCACTACTTACTTCCAGCACATTTTTGCGGGCGGGTATTCTGCGGGGTATTACAGCTACATTTGGTCGGCGGTCTTGGATGCCGATGCCTTTGAAGTGTTTAAACAAAAAGGCTTATTTGATCAAAAATCAGCTCAATCGTTCCGCAAAAACGTCCTAGAACGCGGCGGAACCGACGAACCGATGAAGCTCTACCGTAATTTCCGTGGGGCAGAACCTGATATTAAACCACTACTTCGTCGCCGAGGATTGCTGAGAGAAGCCAATTAAGGAACGTAACGTAAGTAACCTCATCCAAGCTCTTCTCCTTTTAGGAGAAGAGCTTTTTTTATGTAGTACTTAAAAATGATGCTCATAATAGGTGTTTTCTACGCTGCCATCTTCGTATAATTTCAAAATCGCGTAGCCTGGTGGCGTTTCTTGATAATAGCCTGGGTGAGCTGATTTTGCATCACCTTTATCCCACCAAAAACCGCTCATCGCGCCGTTGCAGTAATAATGAACGTTGTTGTACACGGCGGCGTCAAGCAAATGCTGATGGCCACTCAAGCACACGCGCACTTTGTCTTTATGCTCATAAAATAACGCTTTGAGTTCTTTATGGTCTTTGTGCTGTCCGCCTTCCCACGAGGCCGTGACGGTCAGGATAGGATAATGCGACATGAGCAAAACAAAATGACCTTTGGGGACGGCTTGGAGTTCTTTTCGCAGCCACGCCATCTGCTCGTCGTCCAGCGAAATGCCTGGGTTATTGCCATCCAACACCATAAAGTGCCAATTCTTTTTACTGAAACTATAATAGCGGTGTGGCATCCCAGCTCTTTTTACGACATAGTTGATGCCATACATTTCATCTTCTTTGGAAGGAGCAGCCCACCAAGGATCATGATTTCCGATACAGGTGTAAAGTTCATAGCCATCAAAATTCGACTTACATTCGTCCCAAGCAGCCCATTGTTCCAGTACCCGCTCACGGGTAATATCCTTGTAGTCAGCGGCATGTATTGAATCGCCCGTATTGAGAAAGAAGTCCACTTTTTTCCTTTTCACCTCCTCCAAACATTTTCTAAACCGCGCAGGAATGCCATTTTCGGGGCGAATATGAACGTCGGTAATGTGAGCAATCGTTAGGACAGGTTTAAGCGCAGACGCCGTAGGAGGATTAATCGACGAATTGACCCCCGTAGCGGCGGTCATGGCTAAAGGAAAGTTCTTGACAAAATTTCTTCTTTTCATGGAAATGGTTGCCCTATATGAGCTTATAATTCTTATATGGTTCCAAAAACTGCGTCTAAAAAATCAAAGATAGTTAACAAATACTAAATAATAGTTTACAAAATCAAATACTAGCCCCATTCATCCATTTTCCTGCGTGTTTATCCGCCCCAAAAAACTTTTCATCAGTCCATAACGGCATTTTATCCTTTCGATTTCAGGCTTTATCCTTTTTTGTTTCCCAGATGCCTTTTTGTGTCCCAACTTTGTAACGTTAAAACCAAACGGCCATGAAACAAATATCTTTACTTCTCGCCATTACACTTTGTATTTCTACTTTTTCGGGTTCAGTACACGCCCAATTTCCAATGGGTGGAGCTGCTCCTGTCAAAGCACTCCCTGGCACAGCAGGTGACCAAACACCTAAAGGCAGCGCCAAAATCACAGGCTTCGTTGTTGATTCTTCAGTGACCAAAGCCGTTGAATTTGCGAGCATTGCGCTTTACAACAAAGCTACGGGAAAAGCCGTAGACGGTACCGTTGCGGATGAAAAGGGAAAGTTTGTATTGAATAAAATCGCCGATGGAAATTATCAAATTTTGATTTCTTTCCTTGGTTTTAAAAACAAAACCATCGACAACATCACTTTGGCCAAAGGACAAGATCTTGACTTGGGCGTTATCAAACTTTCACCTAACGTTCAAACCCTCAGCGAGGTAGTTGTAACAGGACAGGCCGCCATCATCGAAGAAAAAGTGGACCGCTTGGTCTATAACGCCGATAAAGACATCGCAGCCAAAGGCGGTGACGCCACCGACGTGTTGCGCAAAGTACCTTTGTTAACGGTCGATTTGGACGGAAATGTATCACTTCGCGGTAGTTCAAATATTCGCGTTTTGATTAACAACAAGCCAAGTACTATCATCGCCAGCAGTATTTCGGACGCGTTGAAGCAAATTCCTGCCGACCAAATTAAGACCGTAGAGGTTATCACCAGCCCATCGGCCAAATACGACGCGGAAGGTTCGGGCGGAATTATCAATATTATTACCAAAAAGAACAGCTTGCAAGGTTTAAACCTTAATGTGGATGCGGGTGTTGGTAACCGTGGTTCGTCGCTGTCACTCAATGGCAACTACCGCAAAGGAAAAGCTGGACTTACGTTGGGAGGTTTTGGCCGTGCCAACTACAACACCATCACCAAAACCAGCATGGACCAAACGAGCATTTCAAATGGAGTTTCGACGCTCATTCGCCAAAAAGGAGATGGATACAGCGAGTTTTTGTTTGGCCAATACAACTTAGGGTTTGACTACGATTTGGCCAAAAACCAAAGCCTAACAGCGGGGGTTCGTTACGGCGCTCGTAACATGAAGAGCCAACAAGATTTGATTACTGAACTTTACAACAATGGCGTAGCAGGCACAGGTTCTCGCCGCGACGTGGATGTTAAAAACTTGTCGGGAACGGTCGATGTCAACTTGGATTACCTTCATACGTACAAAAAACCACAGCAAGAATGGAGCGTATCGACGCTGTATAGCCGCAACGATTTGACCAACAACTTCGACGCTAACATTTTGGGTGGAGAAGGCAATTTGTTGAGCCGTCAGCGCAACTTAAACTCAAACTTGAACCAAGAGTTTACCCTCCAAACGGATTACCAAACGCCCATCAAGAAAAACCAAATGGTTGAATTTGGGGGAAAAGGCATCTTCCGTCAAGTAAACAGCGATTACCGCTTTTTGGCCGCTGGCTCAACGGGAGATTTTACGACCCAAACAAGTCAGCCTGCGGGTGAGCTGCTTTACCACCAAAACATTGCCGCAGGATATACCTCTTATACTTATACCACCAAAAAGCGCTACACTTTCAAAGGAGGTTTGCGTTATGAGCATACGTTTATCGACGCCTCTACTCGCGAGGGTGGGCCGATTGGGGTCGCAGATTATGGCATATTAGTCCCTAGTTTGAACGCCTCAAAAACCATCAAAGGAACTACCCTAAAATTAGGTTACAACCGTCGTATCCAACGCCCAGGTTTGCAACAATTGAACCCTAACTTCAACTCTGCTAACCCCCAAAACATCAGCGTTGGAAATCCAGCATTACGCCCTGAGTTGACTGATAACATTGAGTTAGGTTTGAGCAAAACCATCAAGAAAGTATTCATCAATGCCTCGTTTTTTGGACGTTATACCGACAACGCCATCACGCAAGTTCGTCGTCCTTCCGATACCTTGTCGGGTGCTATCATCACCACTTTCGAGAACATCGGTCGTCAGCAAGCGTATGGAACCAACCTATTTGCCAACATTGCTTTTACGTCGAAGTTTAACATAGGATTGTTCTCCAACATTTTTTACACCAAAATGACAGGACAAGCCCTTGGTTTGAACGGGGTTACCCAAGACTTCACCAACGATGGCGTCAACGTAAGCGGTGGTTTGTTTTCACAAGCTCAATTCAAAAATGGTTGGGGAGTACAAGCCTTCGGGTTTCTACAAGGCCGCCAAGTGCAGCTTCAAGGCTACCAAGGTGGGTTCGCGTTCTATACGTTTGGGGTTAAGAAAGATTTCAAGAACAAAAAAGGAAGCCTTGGTTTAGCGGGGGAAAACTTCTTCAGCAACCGCTTCAATATTCACTCGGAGCTCAAATCACCTGTGTTTAATCAAGTGAGCAACGTGTATCTTTACAACCGTGGGGTACGTTTGACCTTCACGTACAAACTCGGAAAAATGACCACCGACGCTCCGAAGAAAAAAGCACGCTCGGTCAACAATGACGACGTGAAGTCGGATGGTGGACAAACGGGCGGAGCTGCTCCTGGAGGAACCCAACAACGCAACCGATAGTCACTTTTTAACAAAACTTTCGTCTATACACAAACAACCATAACTAAAATGAAAACTAACAAATTCCTTGCCGCAGCCTTCGTTGCCTTTGTATCAGTAGGTGCTTATGCCCAAAATGTAGATGAAATTGTCGATAAACACGTTGCTGCTTTGGGTGGCGCGGATAAATTAAAGAGCGTCAACAGCCTCGTTATTGAGCGCTCGCTTGCCGTACAAGGGATGGAAATTCCCAACAAAACTATTTTGGTGGTGGGCAAAGCAGCCCGTTCGGAATCTACCGTCATGGGAAACACCATGGTTCAGGTATTTGATGCTACCTCGGGTTGGATGATTCGTCCGACGATGATGGGCGGAACAGGCGAGCCCGAAGACATGCCTGCCGAAATGGTAAAACAACAAGGCGGTCAGCTAGATCCGTTTGGGGGATTGGTGAATTACAAAGAAAAAGGCAATAAAGTAGAATTGATTGGCTCAGAGAAAGTGGATAAAAAAGATGCTTACCACCTTAAACTTACCACCAAAGATGGCCAAATTGTGGATGAATACATCGATGCTAACTCGTACATGATTGTCAAAATCAAAGTATCGGCAGGTGGCCAAGACAGCGAAATTGCTTTCTCTGATTACAAAGCAGTGGACGGTATTAAGTTTGCCAATACGATGGAAATGACGAGTCAAATGGGTGCTTTGACCTTCATCACAACGAAAGTAACGATTAACCCTCCCGTGGATGAGTCTATTTTTAAGAAGCCTGTAAAATAACTAGCAAGCGCGTTGACCGTTAATTGTTATCAGTTAATCGCTTTATAAACACAAAAGCCACCTCGGACGGGGTGGCTTTTGTGTTTATAACTTCATCGTTTTTTCAAGACCGACTATCCTCTACGGTAAGGACGGTTGTCAAAACGCTGTGAGTGGTGGTAGGCCGTCCAGCGGTCGCGTTGGGCAGGAGTCAACACCGACCAAATGTCTTGCTGCTTTTCGCGTTGCAAACGTTGGTATTCAAACTGACTCAACCGACGATTTCTGAACAAACGGTCATAACGGTCTTCAATACGTTTGATTTCATTTTCTTGCTTCCGCGTCAACTTCACTACGTTGTCGAGCCTGTTGATGTTCAACTCTTCTAAGGCGTTATCAACACGAGGATTGGCTGCCTGAGGAGCTGCTGGAGCTGGACGATAATCGCGTTGAGCGTTTACGTTGGCGATGCCCAAAATGGCGAAAGTGGCGATGGCTAAGATTGTCTTTTTCATGGTTGCTGTTGTTTTAAAATGTGTCGTGATTAATTGGTTTACGATTCTTAGAACAACAAAGCCCTCCATGGTTTAATGTCTCAATGCTTCCAATCTGCTAACTACTGTTTCGTATCGATGGCTAGGAAAAATTGACCGATGAATGAACGATGAAACTATTTTGGTAGCACGTAGCTATACACCTTATAGTCCAATTCACTCCATGCACTTTGGGTTGGGAACGGCGTCCCAGGAAATAATTCTTGGTGATTTGGAATAAATTTTACCTTCACCCGTAGTTTTGATTTATCTTTTGTCAATTGGGCGGGAACCAAAAACTCATCTTCTCGTAGCTGTCGATTGGAGGTTTGGGCTTTCAAAAAACGCGGGTCAAGTTCACCTCCTGGGTCGGAATACATGCAGGTATTGGCTCCTGCCAAGTACCAAATCCCCGCACGGCTCCATTTTCCTTTTTTGGCATCGGCTTCCTCTGCAATGAATACTTCGGCTGTTTGATTGGGAAAACTATAATCCAGCGTTCGACGAAGCAAAATTCCTTGATTTGTGGGGGCAACCTTAATCGTAAACTCTGAGGTGCCTCGCGTATAACGCCCCTCCAAGGTTTCTTCGGGATAAATCTCTTTGCCCATCAAAGCCGAATAGCCTTCAATCGCTGCTGCGTCGATGCGCCACGGCTTGTCAGGAAATACGTCGATGCCCGCCTCAAATCGTGAGGTGAGTGGATACACTGCCGACGCCTCGGGCGAAACATAGCCGTGCGTTTTTTCGCTGGCAAGGTTTCCCACGTTGAGCTCGTCTGTCAGTACCAGAGAAGGTTTAGGAAGGCCATACCAATAACAAACCGCTTCATAGTGCTCGGGGTACAGGTTTTCGCCCCCGTGTTCAAACTGAATGACGGCTCGTTTCCCAAAAGGCATCAAATCGGCCAATAAAAACCGATAGGCAGATTCAATCAAGTCTTTTTCGTGCTTGGCTGTTTCTTTACTAACCGCGCCGCAGGGGTGCCCCGCCAATGGCAAAGTCATGTTAAGCCCGCCCCAGTAGTCGCCGCCACCGCCCCATTCTTCGGTGCCTGTACCATACGCTTGGGGGCTTCGACTATCGTCAAAATAAAACCGTGGGTCGCCTTCGAGCGTGGCCAAGTTACCATTGTGCGAAAATACAAACGAATTTCCTACAAAACTTCCCGACCATTCATCGTGCCCTTCGATACCTTTGGTGTCCAAATACACCAAATCTTTCCCAGGTTTGGGCGATGGAATGTCTTTGTAGGTAGCGTGAAAATAACTGCTGTGTTCGGGGGAGGTTTTCAGCGGTTCGTAGCGAAGTTCGTAGTCAATAGACGCGTTTTTGGGGGTAATGCCTGCCAACTCAATGTGAGCAGATTGAAAAAACGGCATAGGAAAATAACAGCCCAATTCAATCTTTTTATTGGGATAATCAAAGCGGATATTGACGGGTAGTCCTTTGACTAAGTATTCCTGTTGCTCGCGATTGTACAACGTTCCTGCCCCAAAAAAGAGACACAAGGGAGCATCAATAGACGGATGTTTGGCGCCATCCCAAGTCGCGACCAAGCGAATGCGCTCCAAATCAAAGGCTGATTCCAACGGCAGAGTTAGCTTCAAAGCCCGTATCTGTTGCGGACTGGAAGTTTGGATGTCGGCCAGTACCACCTTTTCGTTGTCAAGCCGAAGCGTACCTGTTTTTTTAACAATGTCTTGCGGGGCAATGTCCGTTCCTGCCCGTTCCAACAAATTCAATACCTCTTTTTCGGGCGTATGACGAAGTAAAAACGACTGGATAGGGCGTGAGAGTTGCGATTCGTTGGCATAAAGATGATAAATATAATACCCCGTTCCGTAACGTGTTCGGGAATACGCAATGCGCATAGACTGCTCAAAAGGCATGGGTGTCCAAATCAAATCGGCTCCTTTGGTAACCTCCCACGTCCAGTTGAGGGGGCGAGGATAAGTAGTTTCAGGAATAAAGTTGGAGACTTTAAACTTTCGTTTGGCTACCGTGGGTTCGCTTGTGCCTGTTTCACTCACAAGGTGGTCAACGCCATCGACCATAAAGTGCCAAGGGCTTCCGTGCCAGTGATTGGCCCGAAAAAAATACAACACACCTTTACCTTTCACATCGAGGGTAACGTTCTCGTTTTCGCCGTTGGCAAATAAAAAATGGGAGGCATCGGCCGACTCATTTCCGCCCGTGCGGTCGTAGGTAGAGCGCATATACGCCCGAACGCCCAGCCGTTGGGTAGGCCATTGGTCCCACTGTTTATAGGCATCGAGGCCCACGGGAATCGTGGGTAGTTGCTGGGCCTTGAGCAAGGTGCTAATAAAAAAGAGAGCAAAGCCCCCCAAGAGTGAGAAAAACAAACGACGTTTCATCGCAGAAAAAGAAAAGGGTGTTTTCTTTAAAAGCGCTTAACGTGTTATTTTTCTTAGGGTTTTGGATTATTTTTTCTTTTCGGAGAATACTTTGAAAAGTACGGGGAGTGGCCAAAAAAATGCCAAATTGAAAGCTCGTGCCCAGCTCGGATTACTTTTTTTACTTTCTCTGGCAACGTACCAAAGCAATACTATTCCTGAAATAATGAAGGCAACCGTCATTTTATTTGTGGATTTTGTTTAATCAAATATAGTTCTTTCGTATTAAACACTTGTCTAGAGTTTTACCATTGGTAAATACTTGATTATGAGTGGTTGAACCCAATTGGAGCGTCATTGCTCCTGTAGAGATAATAAAAGGCCAACGGAATAGAGAAGATTCTATTCTAGTAACTTGGTCAATACTGTTTTAATGGTATTTCCAGAGGAAGGACGAGGTGCTTGCCTATTAATAATTTGTCCTTCTTTGCTGATAATCATATACGTAGGAAACCCTTCTAATTTCAGCCTGCTCTTTAGTAATTCTGATTGATCTTTGTCAAAGAAATAGTTTTCTCCCGCTATTTTTTGTTTTTCAATCGCGTTTTTCCACGCTTCTCGATCAGATAATAAACACAAGTTTACAAACACGATGGGCTGATTTTTGTATTGATTGTGCAAATCAATGGCGTGCGGAACTTCACTTCTACAGGGGCCACACCAAGTAGCCCAGAAATCGAGATAGATGATTTTCCCTTTGTGTTTTGAGATAAGGCCATTCATAAAATCACCGACAATTTCTTTTTCTTCTTTAGAATCTGACTTAAAAAATGAGATGTGATACTTGGCGTGATTATCGTCTTTTGTCATCTTTTCATTTAGAATCGACGTCAATTCTTTGGTCGATACGTACATCTTACTATTTTTCATTAGCTCCCGAAAAACGTCATTTGCTTCTTCGGAAAGCATGTACAAAATTTGGTAGCAAACAATATCTCTGCCGATGCCAGGTTTTTCTGTTGCCATGATTTTTTTTAGAACAGCACGATACGCTTCTCCCTTTTTTTGTTCTTTTAAAAGCTCCAGAATCACCGAATCGCGTTGGATATATTTACTGGTAGCATACTGCCACAGATGGTACTGGTACCAAGAAGAAACAATGGCGTCTGTGTCATTGACAGGAAACACATTGGTGTCATAAAGTATGCCTTCAAACGTCGTTTTTTGCATCGAATGATGGTATTCAAAATCAACGAGGTAATTGGCATTGCGGTAGATAATATCCTTTTTTGCCCAAACTTTGAATGCTGCTGTCGGTTGAAATTTTAGGTTAAAAAGGGCAAGGAGGGAATCTTCGGTAGCAATTCGGCGTCCAGCTACGTATTCTTCGGTGGTCTTGTGAGCGGGGGCAGGTTCAAAACGTTTGAGTTTGTTAAATAAACGATAGCTCAGCATGTCCTTCGATGTTTGAGCATTTTTTCCAGAAACAACAAAATCTGGGTATTGATTTTGTTGAAAATTCTCCGAATTTAATTGAACATGCAAGCTATCTAACGGCCTGATGTACAGCAGTGCAGTTCCTTTTTCATACCTTAACGTAATATCATGCGGATGTAGAATTTCAAACTCAAATTGGAAGTATCCCGTCGAATCAAGAATGGCGCTCAATCGGGTTGGAGAAGCTGACAATTGTGAATAAATCAAGGAAATAACCTTGGAAGAGCTTTTGGCCAATTGTACATGTCCATTGATGATGACTTTGCCCTTTTTGACTTCGGTGGCTTCTTTCGCAAAACTATAAGAAATGCTCAATGCAAGTACGAATATAAGCACAGGCATTGTTTTAAAAGACTTATTTGGGGAGATGACCATGGTGCGATTCCAGTAGATGAAATATAAAAATAAATTATATATACAAATAAGAGATAGCTCTTATACATCTACTGGAATTTCACAAAAAATAAGCTTGCATGGCTGGTTGCCAAAGCGTTTACCGTTTCTTCTTCAACTGCAAATAATCTAAAAAGTAAATCACCTTTACCGAAATGTTGTTGTTTTGGTCGGCTTGAAGGGTGTTTTGTAGGTTGTCAAAATAGCGTTCGTCCACGAGGTTAGAGCTATGGAAAGTAGCGTTTTTCCAAACGGCATTGAAGAAACTACCAGGCGCAAATTGCCACGTATAAACCATGTCCACGTTGAAAAAATTGACATTTCGGTTGAGCGGGTCGCTCAATTTGGCGCGCGACTCCAGCGAACCGTCTTTCTTCAACGTAAAAAACTCTTTGTTGTTGACCACACTCGAATAATGCCGCGCCCGAAACGTCAACCACATTTTGTTGGTAAAGCTATATTTGAGGTTCACAACGTTGTTGATGGTATTGACTTTACGCAGTGCCATCACGATGCTGTTATCGTCCAAAATCGTGGTAAAACCAATGCTCCGCGGCCGAGGTTCTAAGCCAAGTAGGTGACTTACCGACAATTTACTGTTGAATCGGTAGGTTTGGTTGATGTACAAATCCAAGCCGTTTAGCTGGTAGAAATTGACGAAAGCACGCTCAAATGCCTCCACCGAATAGGAGTATTTTTTGGCAGGGTTACTTTCTATCCAGCCCCCAACGGTCACGCTATTGCCACGGGCGTACATGTAGCCCGTTTTGCGTGGCTCGTAGAAATCGTTCTCTTTCGGGCGGAAATTAAGCATCAGGCCAAACCAAATCAGTTTTTTGGTTTGGGCATTAAAATTAAACTGCACCCGCGATTGCTGGTACTTCGACTTGATGTCGCCGATGGGCGAATACAACGAACTTATGTTGGCATTAAGATTTAAAAAAATGCGGTTGTACCATCCTTTGGGCTCCGTGTAGCGGTAGCCGACATACATGCGGTGGTTGATGAAGTTATTGTTGGTAAAATACCCTAAGTCATTGCTCGTGAACTTGGTATCCGTCAACTCTTGGGCTGCATTAAACGTAAAACGGCCACTGGTTTTAGCAAACGAAATGGTATGGCTGTAACCCGTACTGTTGTCGGCCGCACTTTTAAAATTTAAGCGACTGATGGCGGCGCTTCCCGCCAAGTTGTAGGTATTGGTTTTGTCAAAAAAACTAAACAAACCCGCACTCACGTTGGCGTTGTAGTTGTTGTTGCCGCGAATCACGCTCGTGTTGACAAAACTCACGCTTGAGTTATGTTTGAAAGTCTGGTCTAATACCGCAATGTTGTAATTGGTGGTTGGGTCGGTTTCGAAGCGGCGGGTTTCGCCCGTTTCAGTATTTTCAATCACGGCGTATTGGGGTCGAGTAATCGCGTTTAGAATCCCAATTCCCAGCCCACTTTTGGTACGTCCCGAAATTTTGGTGGCATTGAGTAGCTTTGATTCTGTGGGGTTTTTCGTCACCCGCTCTCCCGCTTCCAAATCGTCGTACGCTTTTCCCAAATGAATCGGTGTTCCGCCAATTCGGCGCGAATAAAACAAATTTCCTTTGTTGAACAACTCCGTTCCTTCGGTAAAAAAGGTGCGGTTTTCGTTGAATTTTACCTCAAACGGACTCAAATTCAATACTTGATTATCGCTTTGAACCTGCCCAAAATCAGGTATGAGCGTAGCGTCTAAGGTAAAAGCTTGGTTAAGACCTAGTTTTACGTCCATTCCTCCTGATACTTGATTCATCCAGTTTTTTTGGTCTGCTTTATTGGCAGGAAAATGGTTGGCATACACCGAAAAATAAGGCGAAAACTGCAAGCGCAACGGCGGTTTAATGTCCGTAATACCTGTCCAAAGTCCTTCTTGCGTCAAGAAGCCATTTACGTTGGGGTTGATGGCATTCCAGGTATATTGTTGTTCGGTTTTTCGGCGGCGGCGGGTAATGTTCAAACCCCAATCTTGAATTTTGTCTTTGCTAAAACGAATAGCTGAGTAGGGTAAAAATACCTCAAAAGACCAGCCTTTGTCGTGCATCACCACGGCACTCTGCCAAACGGCATTCCAGCTAAAATCTTCGCCGCCGTTGTCGCTGTCAGTATTTGAGGTCATTTTAGCGTCCCATTGTTCGCCCAGCGGAGTGACAAAGTACTCAAAGCCATTGAGTTTGTCGTTGTAGGTGTCGAAGATGATGCCGATGTAATCGTTCATCCCAAATCCGTCTCGCCCTTTCAGTTCTTTTGAAATGCTATCGAGGCTGCGTTCGTAGCACGTTCCTCCAAAATAAATACCTTCATCGTTGTACATCAAGAAGGTCTCGGTATGGTTGCCTTGCTCTTCTTTGCGCCCAATCACGGGGCGAAATTCGGTGTAATCGTCGGCTTTGGCGGCTTCCTTCCACGCAGGGTCGTTTAGTTTTCCATCAATCAATACGGGCAGGGTAGTGCGTTGGGCGGGCAGTTTTTTTGAAATTACTTGACCCATGAGGAGAGAGGTTTGCACAAACGCAAACACCCAACAAAGCATAAATGTCTTTTTCATCGACTGTTTAGGTAACGAGAATGGCTGTAAAAATTAAGTACACAAAGCTACTTCAAACTTTATTGAGGGGGCTGTTAAAGAATCTTAAAAAATGGCTGTTGGAGTATAGATGTATTTTGGAGTGCATTCGTTGCACGGTTCAAAAAAAATTACCGAAGAATCTTTCTTTCCTCGGTAATAGGTGGATGGTAGATGGAGTTACAATGTACTTACTCCGATTTCAAACTCTTGACAGGATTGGTCAACGCCGCCCGAATCGACTGATAACTTACCGACGCAAACGTAATGACGAGGGCAATGACACCCGTAGCGATAAAATACCACCATTCGATGGTCGTTCGATACACAAAATCATCGAGCCACTGCTTCATTAAGTAATAAGCGACGGGAAAAGCAATGAACATCGACACCACCACCAGTTTGATAAAATCTTTGGAAATCATCAGGGTGATGTGGCTCACGGTGGCTCCCAGCACTTTCCGAATCCCGATTTCCTTGACGCGCTGTTCGGCCACAAATGTCACCAATCCAAATACCCCCAAACAGGCAATGAAAACAGAGAGCATCGAAGCAATGCGGTATAACAAACCCAGTTGCTGCTCAGTTTTGTAGTATTTCTCAAGTTTATCTTCGTAGAAATTTCCGTTAAATACTACTTCTGGAAAGACCTCGCTGTAAATCTTTTCGATTTTGGCAACGGTTTCGGTAAGGTTAGCCGACGTTATCTTGATTCCACTTCTCCAATGGTATTTTTCTAATTTGGCAATCATCACGGGACGTATGGCATCGCGGGCTGTTCCCACCTGAAAGTCTTTAACAACTGCGACAATCGGCGCGGGATCCCACCCTCCTATTCTTATCATTTTACCAATGGCTAATTCTGGATTTTTGACGTTCAATTTTTTCAAAATCGTCTCATTCACAATAATTTTACGCAAAGTATCGCTCACCAAATACGGGCTACCTGCAATGATTTTTAAGCCGTAGGTAGCGGCATAGTCCCCATCGGCAAGCTTCAAATCTGAATTAAAAGGGGCATCTTTGGGCGAATTATCGTACGAAAAATTAGTCTGCCAATTGTTTTCCGACGAAGGTTCATCGCTCGAAAACGACACGGCTTCTACTTCCGAAAGCTGCTTGAGGCGGTTGCGGAACAGGTCATAACGGTTTCGGTACTCCACATCCATCGCCAAGGTATATACGCCCGTTTTTTTGAAGCCCAAATCCATTTTGCTGATAAACTCCATTTGCTGAAAGTTGACAATGGTGCCAAAAATCATCACCAAGGCAATCGTAAATTGGAAAACAATCAGCCCCTGACGCAACGAAACCCGCCCTGTCCAATTGGTTTTGGCTTTTTGCCGAAACGCATCCAACGGTGAAAATGACGAAAGAATAGACGCAGGATAAATGCCTGACAAAATATTAATCACCAAAAACAACGCCCCCACAAACACCCAAAGAATGGGTTCTGAAAAAGGTCTGGCTTCGCTCGGGAAATCGAACAATTGGGTAAGCAAGGGCAACGCCATCGACGCCAAAGCCAGCCCCAACCCTATCGAAATACCGACCACTACCACGGTTTCTATCATAAATTGACTTACCAACTGACGGTTGGCACTGCCGAGGGTTTTGCGGACGCCTACTTCTTTGGCGCGCTTGCTGGCAATGGCCGTAGAGATGTTAATAAAATTGATGCAGGCCATCAAAATAATCAATACGCCCACAAGTGCCACCCCGATAAGCTTGTTTTTGGAAACAACACGGTCGCTGAAATTGCCATAACGGTCGTCGTAATGCACCGTTGACAACGCCACCACAGAATGTTGTTTTTTATCGTTGGTATCGTCGGTGTAGTGCTTTAATCCAAAGGTTTTGAGCAATTTATTGGCGTTTTCGGCCGAAAACCCTTTGGGCAACAACACATAAATATTATCCATGCTGCTGGTCGAGCCCCAATTGTCAAACGTACCGAAACCAAAGGTGGCAGGGCTTTTCCGTTTTGACTCGTACGAGAAAAGGATGTTGACGGGGAAGTCGGTATTGAGGGGAATGTCCTCCAAGATACCTGCCACGCGCATCGTTACTACGTTGTTGACTTTTACGTATTTCCCTACGGCATCCGTATAATTTCCAAAGTACTTATTGGCGTATTTTTTTGTCAACACCACCACGTTGGGCTCTTTCAGTACCTGAGGTGTTCCGATAAGCCATTGATAATCAAACACGTCGAAAAACTCAGGGCCTGCACAAATCCCTTGCTTATCCTCGTTGAACTTCACGGAGGTATTGGTGCTTTTGGGGTCGTTGCCAAGCACCGTAATCTGCGGTTCGATGGTGCCGCACAAAGGCACTACTTTTTCAAACTGCGGGATGTCTTGCGGCAAGGCATCCACCATGGCCAAAGGCGCTCCCGAGGTGTGTTCTACATTGCCATCAGCGTAGGTATTTGTCCGAATAATGCGGTAAATGCGTTCGTGTTTTTCGTGAAATGTATCGTAGCTCAGTTCAAAATGAATTAAGGAAAAGAGGAGCACAACTGCCGCCACGCCAATCGCCAATCCCGCCACATTAATGACCGAATAGACGCTATTTTTTGAGAGATTCCTCCACGCAATTTTGAAATAGTTCTTTAGCATAGGTATATAGCAACGTTAATATAGAATACTTTCTAAAAAAACGTCAAATAGCTTGCCAGAGATTTTTAACAGAAACAATGGTTTGTTTATCAGGGATTTATGATTGAATTTATGAGGCGTGATTGTCCGTTTTCGTACACCATTGTACGCCAAAGGACAGGTAGAGACGTTGCGTGTAGAGACGTTGCGTGTAGAGACGTTGCATGCGGTGGAGACGTTGCATGCAACGTCTTTACTCCGATTTTAATGATTTGACGGGATTGACGATGGCGGCCTTGATGGCTTGAAACAAAACCGTCAGCAGGGCGATTCCAACTACCAATAGACCCGCAGCGGCAAATACCCACCAATGCAATTGGATCCGATATTCAAAATCTTGAAGCCACTGATTCATGGCGTACCAAGCAAGCGGTGTGGCGATGACAATGCCGATGAGTACGAGTTTGAGAAAACTGCCAGACAGTAAAACCACCAAGTTAGGTACAGACGCTCCCAGTACTTTCCGTATGCCGATTTCTTTGGTGCGTAATTTCGACTCGTGCGCTACCACCCCAAATAACCCCAAACAAGAAATAATAATGGCCAAGCCCGAGAACGCATTCAGAATTTGGCTCATGGTGTCTTCCTTTTTGTAAAGCGTAGCCATTCGTTCATCCAAAAAGGTATAACTAAACATCGTATTAGGCGCTACTTTTTCTACCGTAGTTTTCAAAAAATGGATGGTTTCTGGGATATTACCTGCGGCAACTTTAACCAACATATTGCCCGTCCAGGCGGGTTTGTATTCCAACACCAGTGGCTCTACTTGGCTGTGAAGAGAAGCAAAATTATAGTCCTTGACTACTCCAACTACTTTCCCTTGTATTCCCATTGAGTGGTTAACAATGATAGACCCTACTGGATTTTTTAATTCCAATATTTTGGCGGCTTTTTCATTGATAATGAATGTTGCGGAGTCGTTGAATTGGCGAGAAAAATTGCGTCCTTCTTTCAATGGAATATTCAATACCGTTAAAAAATCTTCATCAATGCGACTAACTTTAAAAGATGGGTACTGCTTCCCAGCAGGAGGGTTCAGCGGCGTAACTCCCTCTACACTTAAATCATCCCCAATCAAATTGGAAGATTGACCTACGGCTACAATGTTGGGATTGCGAGTAAGTTCATTTTTGAAAACCGCTGCATTAGCCAATACTTTTTCTTTTAAGTTTCCGTACAATTTTATCGCAATTACTTGTTCTTTGTCAAAGCCTAACTCTTTGTTTTTGAACAAGTTCATTTGCTGGTAAATTAAAATCGTAGAGCTGATTAAAAATCCAGAAACGACAAATTGCAACACGATGAGGCTTTTGCGTAACACCGTTGCGGATGATTTAGGAAGTTTTTCTGATTTTAGAGAAGCAATTGGGTCAAATTTTGAAATAAACAAGGCTGGAAACAGGCCTGATAACAACCCAACCAATAAAATCATCGTAGTCATTATCAACAAATTAGTAGGCTGAAGAATCTCCCAGCCCGAGAGTTGTTTGCCTGCCATTGAATTATAAAACGGAATGGCAAGGCGATAGAGACAAATCGCAATCAGTCCTGAAAGGATGGTTAACATAAAAGCTTCGCCCAAAAACTGCGTCACAACCTGCGTTTTTTTGGCACCCAATGCCTTCCGCATTCCTACTTCTTTGGCGCGTTTGAGCGCTTGCGTGGTAAAAAGATTAATGAAATTAACACAAGCAATAATTAGGATCAGAATTTCGACGGCTATGAAAATATAGACATACAAAATACTGCTGTTTGGCCCCATTTCCTGAATCAAATTGGAAGTGAGGTGAATGTCGGTCAGTGGCTGAAGGCGAGCGGTACTGGCAAACTCGGCTACTTTTTTCGTCTCTTCCTCGCCGTTAGGTTGGTAAAATTTAACGTAAAAGTCGTTCAGTCGTTTTTCTATTTTGTGGGCATCTTTGGCGTCTTTGAGTAAAATATAAGTCCATCCAAACATCCAACCTCGATTGTTGGCCAGGTCTGGGGAAACTTGTTTATAAAACGTAGGCATCGAAACCAAGTAATCAAACTTGAGATGGCTATTACTGGGTAGATTATCCACAACAGCCCGTACCCACAAGTCTTCATTACTATCAAAAGTCAATTTTTGACCAACTGGATTTTGTTTTCCAAAGAATTTTTCCGCCATTGCCTTCGTAATCACCACCGCCTCAGGCTCTTGTAATGCTTTAAAAGGATTACCACTGATGGGTTTTAAATCAAAAACAGTCACTACGGAAGAATCTGCATAATAGCCCGATGTTTCGGCCTGTTTGTCGGGGCCGTTGTTGGTGATTTGTGGCCCTCTGCTGGAAAAACGAACGGCATCTTGAATCTCAGGAAAGAAGTTCATCATTTCGCTCGCCAACGGAGGTTGCGATTTTGACCACTCAGTAGTAGCCATTCGGAAGATACGCTCATGCTTTGGGAAATCTTTTTCGTAGCTCAATTCTTCTTTGATATGTAACGTCAGTAACAAACCGCAGGATAGCCCAAGAGCCAAGCCAATAAGATTGAAAGAACTATAAAGCTTCTGTTTGAGAAGATTACGAAAGGCGATTTTAAAATAATTACGTAACATAGTCGGACTGTATAAATAGGTTCTTGGATAATGATCCCGTTTGTCTTTGGCAAACGGACGTAAAAGTTTGATGGTATTCAAGGCGTATTTCCAATTGGCGCTTCGCTTGCCAACGGTTTCTACCCAATGGTTGTATAATTCTAGCAAATCGCCCTCCACTTCTTCGGAAGTATTGGGGTCGGCCCACCAACGTAGTAAGGTCGTGGCCCAGCGGGGAGGGGTATGTTGCATAAATGGTATTATTCCGATTTCAATGATTTTACGGGATTTACCATCGCGGCCTTGATGGCTTGATAGCTGACCGTTAGGAGGGCAATACCGACGGCCAATAGGGCGGTTACTACAAAAATCCACCATGACATCTCAGTTCGATAGCTGTACTGTTGCAACCAACCATTGGCAAAATAATACGCGACAGGCGACGCAATAAAGAAGGAGATAACCACCAACGTGATAAATTCTTTCGATAATAGTCCCCAAAGAGTAGGAACAGAAGCACCGAGTACTTTGCGAATCCCGATTTCTTTGGTGCGCTGCTCGGCCACAAAACTTGCCAACCCAAATAGTCCCAAACAAGAAATAAAAATGGCCAAAATCGCAAAGAGCCCCGAGAGGGTTTTAAGCCGTTGTTCGTTTTCGAACTGATTGGCGTATTCTTGGTCTATGAATTGATAATCAAATGGATAGTTCGCATTGTATTTTTTGAAAATTTGCTCGGCAGTAGCAAGGTTATCTGCCGTAGGATGATTAGGATTTAATTTAATATGCATCGTATTGAACCACGCCCCTGGGCCTTCAATCACCGTAGGAGGTATCTCTTCGTAAGGCGACCCCGTCAGATAATCTTTCACTACTCCCACTACTTTCCACTGGGTTTTTCCAGATTTGCTAAATAAGAGTTGACCAATTGGATTTTTAAAGCCCATCAGCTTAACCGCCGTTTCGTTCAAAAGCACCGAAAAACTATCGGTAGGGTATTTCGTGATGTCAATATCTCGTCCTTCTACCAACTGTAAGCCTGCGGTTTTTACAAAGTCTGCGTCGGCACTGAATAACGTAAGAGCCGTGTTAGTGTCCTTGGGTGCTTCACCCGCCCATCGTAACCCCCACGTCCGTGAGCCACTTTCTGTGAGTCGGTTCATGGTTTTGGTCACCGAAACTGCACTGCCTGAACGTAGCAGCTCTTGCTTGAGCAACGCATAGTTTTTGTCAATATCACCCACAAAAGGAACGTAAATCAAGTTGTTTTTTGAATACCCAACGGCCCTATTTTGCGCGTGTTGTATCTGATTTCTTACCACCAGCGTAGAAATGATAAGTAAAATAGCAAATGTAAACTGGGTTACTACCAGTACTTTGCGGGGAGAAAGCGCGGCTTGCGTTTTTTTGAATTGTTTTTTAAAAATTCCAATGGGGTTAAAAGACGACAAGTAAAAAGCAGGATAACTCCCTGCCAACAAACTTGTAAATACCAAAAAGGCCAGTATCCAGAGCCAATACGATACATTGGCATAAGGAATGACGAGTTGAGTATTGATGAGTGTATTGAACGATGGAAGCACCAACTGCACAATCAGTAGTGCAAGAAGACCTGCAATGCCCGCTGTCATAAAGGCTTCCATCATAAATTGTCCTACGAGCAGCCCTTTTCCTGCCCCCGCGGCTTTCCGAATCCCCACTTCTTTGGCACGTTTTTCGGAACGAGCCGTGCTGAGGTTCATAAAATTGATGCAGGCAATCAACAAAATAAAAGCAGCAATCAACCCAAACATTCTCACCATATCAATGCGCCCACCGACCGATTGCCCATTTTTAAATTCATCGTACAGATGCCAGCGGTCGAGCGGAAATACAAAATGAGTCCAAACATCATTGCGTCCTGCGTAGCGACGCGTCACGTCTTTGATTTTTGTGTCAAAGGCCACCACATTTGTATTGGGTTTTAAGAGCAGATACGTCGGGGTATTGTTACTGAGCCAGCTTTCATTGATAGACCCATCGCCGCGTTTTTTTAAGTAATCCCAAGGCAGTAAATACTCAAAATGGAAATCGGTATTGGAAGGCAAATCCTTTAAGACGCCCGTCACAGTAAAGTTATCGGTGGCATCGATTTGAATGGTTTTATTCAAGGCATTTTCGTCTCCAAAGAGCTTTTTTGCCAATTTTTCAGTAATGACAATGGAGTTTGGATTAACTAACTGCTTCATTTCTCCACCTTGCAGCAGAGGAAAACTAAATAATTGAAAAAAATCAGGGTCAACAATGTTTCCTTCAACCCCTGAGATGCTTTTATCGTTGGCTGTAATCAAAAAACGGTTAGTTCCCTTCACGCGAGCAAAGGCTTCTACTTCGGGATACTCCTTTTTTAAGGTTGGTCCTAGTGGTTGCGACGTTACAGGAATGGCGTACGCTTCGCCCTCAACGTTGGCCGCTAGACCATATACTTGGTAAATACGGTCTTTGTTTGTGTGAAAAGTGTCAAAGCTGACCTCATTTTGCAACCACAATGCTATCAAGCACGTACCCGCCATGCCGATAGCCAAGCCAGTAATATTGATAAAGGAAATTCCCTTTCCTGCGACTAAATTTCGCCAGGCGATTTTGAAATAATTACGTAACATCGTTGGACTGTATAAATAGGTTCTTGGATAATGAGCCCGTTTGTCTTTGGCAAACGGACGTAAAAGTTTGATGGCATTCAAGGCGTATTTCCAATTGGCGCTTCGCTCGCCAACGGTTTCTACCCAATGGTTGTATAATTCTAGCAAATCTCCCTCCACCTCTTCGGAAGTATTGGGGTCGGCCCACCAACGTAGTAAGGTCGTGGCCCAGCGGGGAGGTTGATTCCTTTCCATGACTGCAACGGTTTTGGGATTACTCAACTTTAAGGGTTTTTGCAGGATTAGCCTGCACGGCCTTCCACGAAAAGTACCCTATGATTGCCAATGAAACCCCTAAAACAAACAACAGAAGAAAAGCCATTGTCAAATGACTTACCCCATTGTGGAAAACAAGATAGCTATTCATGTACAAGCCCACCGCTACTCCCAATGGTAGGGCAATGACTGCGGCAATGGTGAGGAGTTTAATAAAATCACTTATCATCACCTTTAGAACTTCCTCCGTTGTAGCACCCAGTACTTTCCGAATCCCAATTTCTTTGGTTCGTTTTTCTAAACTGTAGGTAAGAATACCAATCAGCCCTAGAATGGCTACCACAAAAATGACAATGCTCTGCATACCCGCAAACTGCATGTCTTCATAGGGATAATAACGCTCATACATGTCAGTATCGAGCCATGAAGCATTCATTTCTACGTATGGGTTGTGTTTCTTCCAAAGTGCTGCCAAGGTAGTTTCGAGGGCAGCTCGATTGTCAGTAGGGGTTGTTTTTAAGCACATCAACTTGAACGAAGAAGGCTGATATTGAAAAACGAGGGGTTCGATTTTGTGTTCGTAGTCATAGTGGCAAAAATTGGCAACTACCCCCAATATCGTCGCCGAGAGGGTATCATTCAAGACGACGAGTTTCCCGATGGCCTCTTGGTCGGTGCCCAAACGTAGCTGTTCGACGGCCTTCTGATTGACTACAATCAAGGGTAATGCGGCTTCTGATTGACTCTCGGGGAGGTTTTTGCCCGCAATCATTTTGAGCCCCATGTTTTCTATAAAATGGCGGTCAGCGGCGTAGAAAAAAGCGGGTTTTGATGGCTCATTTTTAGTGGTTTTAATCCCAATATAGGGAGGGGTATTGCCAAAATTAAGCGAGGTGTATCCGATCTTTTGCACCTCCTTGATTGCACCAACTTCGGTCGCAAAACGCTTATTGGGTGTTCCTACCAAATGAATGCTTAAAATATCTTCTCGTTGGTAATTGGTATTGTCATTGGCCATGTATTCTATCTGATGATACATGTGCCCGATGAAAAAGATATACACCAGTGCAATAGTGAACTGTAGGATAATCAGCGACTTACGGAAACCTATTTTACCAAAACTAGCGGGGGAAACCGCTCCTTTCAGGACTTTGACGGGCTGATACGACGATAGTATCAAACTTGGAGAGATTCCTGCGGCTATTCCTAGTATAAAATTGAACCCCACAAAGAGCAAGATAAGATACTCCCAGTGGTCAATTTCCCACGTAAGCCAAGACACATGAATTGTTTGTTTGATAAGCCACAATAAAAATAAACCAATGCCAAGTGCTACGTAAGAAATCACGACCGATTCGGTCAAAAACTGAAAAATGATTTGGGACTTAGTTGCTCCTGCTACTTTTCTCACACCCACCTCGCGACTCCGATTCATTGAGCGTGCCAGCGTGAGATTGATGTAGTTTAGGGCAGCGAGAACGAGAATAATTAGCTGAAACCCAAAGTTGATGTAAATGCTTCGGACGTCTTGAACGTACGGGTCGTTTTTCAACTCATTTTCCGAGGGAGAAATATCCCCCAAGACCTGTGCCTGAAAAGCCAAACCCTTTCCTGCCGTTGCGTCCAGTAATTTGTTGACTTCGCTCGAAGTTGCGCCCAATTGTTTGTTAAATGACGCGATGCTCCGCCCTTTCGATAGTTTGACAAAGGTATGGGCATTTAATTCCGCCCATTCTTTTGGTTTGTCACTACCGTTCGAGTACCCCGCTAAAGGCACCAGCACATCGGTTCTGAACTGCGTTTTTTGCTGGTTAAAAGGCTTGAGAACGCCTACTACTTTAAAACCACCGTAGGTAGGGTGTTCCAAAATACGCCCGATTGGATTTACTTCTTTAAAAAACCACTCGGCAGTTTCGTGGGTCAGCACCACAGTATTGGCTTCGACGGGATAACTACCTTTTTCCAAAGGGAAATGAAAGACTTGAAAAAAAGCCGCATCAGTGTAAATCGCACGTATGTTTTTGGTTTTGATTCCGCTGCTCAACACCCATTTAGAATCACGCACAAGCGTCGTGGATTGTTCGATACCCACCCATTTTTCTTTGATGTATTTCCCCAACGCTACGGGACTTGACGCCCAGTGCGTTATTTCTCCATCTTCTTGTTTTTCATCGGTGATGATTCGGACGATGCGGTCGCTGTCTTGGTGAAAATTGTCGTATTCGTAATAGGAAACGATTTGAATCAACGCCATTAGCGCCGACGGCAAAGCAAGACTTAATCCAAGCAGGTTGATAAAAGTAAACAATTTGTATTTCAGCGCATTACGAAAAGCGATTTTGAAATAATTACGTATCATCGTTGGACTGTATAAATAGGTTGTGGGATAATGAGCCCGTTTGTCTTTGGCAAACGGACGTAAAAGTTTCAACGCATTCAAGGCGTATTTCCAATTGGCGCTTCGCTCGCCAACGGTTTGTACCCAATGGTTATATAATTCTAGCAAATCGCCCTCCACCTCTTCGGAAGTATTGGGGTCGGCCCACCAACGTAGTAAGGTCGTGGCCCAGCGGGGTGGGGTATGTTGCATAAATGGTATTATTCCGATTTCAATGATTTTACGGGATTGACGATAGCGGCTTTGATGGCTTGATAGCTGACCGTTAGAAGGGCAATACCGACGGCCAATAGGGCAGTTACCACAAAAATCCACCACGAAATCTCGGTTCGATAGTCAAACTTTTGCATCCAATTGTTCATCGCGTACCACGTTATTGGCCCAGCGATACCGCAAGCTATCACGACCAAAATCACAAACTCTCTCGACAAAAGTCCCCATAGGTTGGATACCGAAGCGCCCAGTACTTTCCGAATTCCAATTTCCTTTGTGCGTTGTTCGGCCACAAAACTGGCTAACCCAAATAGCCCTAGGCACGAAATGAAGATGGCCAAAATGGTAAAAGAGGTAGCAAGCTTGCTGATGCGCACTTCATCGGTGAATTTTTTGGCGTATTCTTCATCAATAAACTGATACTCAAATGGTGCGGCGGGATTGTGCTTTCGAAAAACCGCTTCGATTTTAGGTAAGGCATCGCTAGTATTGGTCGTCGCGTTGATTTTGAGATTAATGACACTGGCATCGTTGTAATCTAACACAAAACTGGTACGGAAAACGGGTTGGTACGGCGACTGCATCACCAAGTCTTTGACTACGCCGATGACGTGAAACACCTTGTCATCGATTTTCACAATTTCACCCACGGGCTTCTTCAACCCCATAAACTTTACGGCAGTTTCGTTGAGAATCATTGCACTAGAATCGGTGGGGAAGTCTCGTGAGAAATCGCGGCCTTCTTTCAACTCCCACCCAATGGTTTTCCCGAATTCGTGCGTTGCCGATACCGCCGCAAAATTGCCTTGAATGCCTGGATCTTTTCCTTTCCAACTGTAGCCATTATTAATTGCCCAAACGCTCGTGATTGGACTCGAAGATTCGGATACCTCGGCAATAGCACCCGTTTTTAATAAATCATTGCGTACTACTTCGTATTTATTGGCCAAATCGGGGGTGGAAATAGGCACATAGAGGAGTTTGTCAATGGCATAGCCTGCGGGGCGTTTTTTGGCAAAATCTATTTGTTGAAAAACCACCATCGTTCCAATAATCAACGCTACTGACACCGTAAACTGAAGGGTTACCAGTACTTTGCGCGGTACAGAAGCAAAACGCCCTACTCGAAATGTGCCTTTTAAAACCTGCACGGGCCGAAACGATGATAAGTAAAAGGCAGGATAACTTCCCGCAATGATACCCGTAAGGACTGTAAAACCGATTCCCGAGAGCCAAAACAAGGGTTCTTGCCACAATACCGTTATTTTTTTGTCGGCCACTTCGTTAAACATGGGCAAAACAAGCTGTACTAACAAAATAGCTAATCCAAAGGAAATGAGCGTTACTAACAACGATTCACTCAGAAACTGGTTGATTAATTGTCCGCGTACTGAACCAACTGCTTTCCGCACACCTACTTCTTTGGCGCGCTTTTCGGAACGAGCCGTGCTGAGGTTCATAAAATTGATGCAAGCCAACAGCAGCACAAACCCGCCAATAATGCCGAACAACCACACAAATTGGATGCGACCACCAATGTTGATACCGTCTTTGAACTCCGCATACAAATGCCATTTACTCATAGGCTGCAAAAACACGACGGGCTTGAACGCACGTTCTTCGGCACGTACTTTGTGGAGTTTCACATCTTTAATTTTGGCCGAAACTTGGGCAATATCAGCGTGGTCGGCCAGCATGGCGTAGGTCTGGGTAAAATTGCTGCGCCACGGGTTGGTCATTTCTTTGATCCAAGGCAAGTTGCTGATGTACAACGACCAAGGTAAAATGAAAGTCAAATCTTTGAAGTCGGAGTTGTACGGCAAATCTTTGTAAACGCCCGTTACTTTAACGTCGTTTTTGTTATCTACCTTCATTACTTTACCCATCGGGTCTTCGTTGCCGAAATAAGCTTTTGCCGCCGATTCAGACAAAAGAATCGAATTGACGTCGTTCAAGCCTGCCCGAGAGCCCCTCAGCATTTGGAGACTCAACATTTCGGTAATGCCTGGCTCAAAGTAATTGCCCGTTTTAGTTAGTTTTTTATCGCCGTAGGCCAAAATATGACCGTTTGTCCACGACGACATCACAATGTGTTTAAAATCATTGCCGTACTTATTTCGAATTTCTTCTCCCATCAAATAGGGATTAGCCATTTGGGTATTCACCTGACCATCAAACGTTTGGTGTTGCATCACCTGCACGATACGGTTGTAATTGTCAAACTGTTTGTTGTATGATAACTCATCGTATAGCCACAAACCGATAAGTATGGCAACAGCCATCCCCGTAGCCAATCCTGTGACATTAATAAAGGAGTAGCCCCTGTATTTGAGGAGATTGCGAAAAGCGATTTTGAAATAGTTACGTAACATAGTCGGACTGTATAAATAGGTTCTTGGATAATGAGCCCGTTTGTCTTTGGCAAACGGGCGTAATAGTTTGATGGCATTCAAGGCGTATTTCCAATTGGCGCTTCGCTCGCCAACGGTTTGTACCCAATGGTTGTATAATTCCAATAAATCACCTTCTACTTCTTCCGAAGTGTTGGGGTCGGCCCACCAACGTAGTAAGGTCGTGGCCCAGCGGGGTGGATGATGTCTCATGTTAGCCGCCCATTAATTGCAAGGTTTGAGGGGGCAAAGCTCCCCAAAGCTCTTCTCGCACTTGTTTGACTTCCACCAACGCTTTTCTACCTGTGGCTGTCACCGTAAAAAATCGCTTGCGACGTCCACCTCGCTCGGCCGTTGCGCCGCCCATTTGAGAGGTTAGAAAACCTTTCTCTTCCAGCCGTTGGAGGGTGGTATGCACCGTGCTAAACCCCACCGAACGTCCCGTTTTCTGTTCCAACTCTTGTGTGATAGTCACGCCGTAGGCTTCTTCACCCAAAATGGCGACCGTCAGTAGAACGATTTCTTCAAATTCCCCCAAAAAAGTTCGTTTCATTGGATTTTTGTATTTCTTCCGATAATGTCGATAAAATAGTGTGCCAAAAATAAAAAAGCCCCTTTTGAGGGCTTTTTTCAGGTTTTTCAACCAAAACAATTGTCCGCTTTTGGACAGTATTCCGTGTATTATCGGACAGGTGGGGACGTTGCATGTTGTAGCGACGTTGCAGTAGAGACGTTGCAATGCAACGTCTCTACTCCGATTTCAATGATTTCACAGGATTGACCAACGCCGCCCTGATGGCTTGAAAACTGACCGTTGCCAACGTGATGCCGATGGCTAACACGGCCGTAACCACGAATATCCACCATTCGATACCGATACGGTACTCAAAATTTTGGAGCCATTGGCTGAGCCCGTAGTGGGCCAATGGAAACGCAATGACGTTGGCAATCACTACCAATTTGATAAAATCTTTGGACAACAGCCCCGTGATATTGGCAATGGAAGCTCCCAGTACTTTGCGAATACCAATTTCTTTGATGCGTTGCTCGGTGGTGAATGTAGCCAATCCAAATAACCCCAAACAGGCAATCAAAATGGCAAGAATAGAGAAGCTCAACAGCAATTGTCCCGTGCGTTGCTCTATGGCGTATTGTCGGTCTAAGTCCTGATTGACAAACCCATAGCTGAAAGGATGGTTGGACTCCAACTGTTTATAAATACGGGCCATATCGGCCAAGGCTTGTTCGGTTTTACCGGGCTGTGTTTTGACCAACAGGCTGAAATAAAATTCTTTAGGTCGAAAGCGAACGATGAAAGGCTCAATTTTGACGCTCATTGGTCGGAAGTGAAAATCGCGCAATACTCCTACAATTTCGCCTTCCAACCCCCAGAAGTTTACTTTTTTACCCAATGCCTGCTGAGTCGTCCAGCCCAAGCGTTTGGCGGCGGTTTCGTTGATGAGGTACGTTCCAAATTTATTACTCGTATCGCTTACGATGGTAGAAGAAAAGTTGCGCCCAGCGGCTAATTTCATACCCGTAGTTTTCAGAAAATCGGCATCTACGTTGATTTGCGTAATCAATACTTCATCTTTGGGGCTTTTTCCAGGCCATTCGATATAAGAAGTGTTTTGAACATCTACCAGCGTATTGGTCGTGGCCGAGACCGAAGCAACACTGCCTTGTTCAATCAATAACTCCTTCATTGTCAACGATTTTTCGCGCAGGTCACCCTTCAGACGCACGTATAGCAACTGTTCTTTATCAAAACCCAATTTTTTGTTTTGCATAAATTGCAATTGCTGGTACAGCCCAATGGTACCAATGATTAAAACAACCGACATCACAAACTGCGTCACCACCAGCGTTTTCCGAAAACTTGTGCCTGATTTTTTATCAAAAACTCCTTTCAAAACGTTGACTGGACGGAAAGAAGAAAGGTAAAACGCAGGATAAAGCCCCGTCAAAAAGCTGATAAGTACCAAAACAACCGCCATCGAAGCCCAAAATAAAGGCTCGTGGAACGGCAATGTCATAGGTTTACCCGACAATTCACTAAAAAAAGGCAGCAGTAAATTCAATAGTACAAACCCAACTCCCAGTGCCAAACTGGTCATGAGCAGCGATTCTCCCCAAAATTGAGCGATAAGACTGGAACGCAACGCACCTACGCTTTTGCGTACCCCCACTTCACGCGCTCGTTGGGTAGCTCGGGCGGTGGATAAATTGATAAAATTAAACAAGGCAATAAACAACACAATCAGCCCTACCGCAATGAAGATCTGGACGTAACGGATGTTGCCACGTTTGCCCCAATCCGTTCCAAAATCGAAGTCAGAATACAAATGAATGTCTTGTAAAGGTTGCAGCAAAAGGAGCGTTTCGTTGTCTTCTTTGTATTTTTTTAGCTGTCCTGCCAATTTTTGAGCAAAAACAGCGGCATTGGCATTGGGGCTGATTTTGAGGTAGGTATGGTAGTTATTACTGTTCCAATTGTAGCTCCATTTGTCGTTCAATTGAAAATAGATAAAAGGCAACAACACATCGTATTGAAGGTGCGAACGGGCTGGTGCATTTTCGACGATGCCCGTCAAACGAAGTGGCCGCTCTTGATTGTGCTGAATCGTTTTCCCCAAAATAGGCTGAGAGACCCAGTTTTTTCCAAAAAAACGTTCGGCAACAGCTTCACTGATGACGACTTCATCGGGCGATGATAAAACGGTTTGTGGGTTTCCTTTCAAAAGTTTAAAACCGAAAAAGGACAAAAAAGAGGCATCGACTACCCGCATCGCTTCGGGCTCGACCGTCTTTTGCTCGTACTGAAGTAGCCCCGACCACGCTCCGACGCGAGCGGTTTCGGTAATTTCTGGAAAGTCATTTTTGAGCGCAGGAGCCAGCGGTCCAGGCGTTACGGCAACATTGTAAAGTCCTGTGGCTTGTTTTTGCCTTTCAGTGATTCGGTAGGTGTGCTCAAACTGCGGCACGGCACGGTCGTATTGGTATTCGTCCCATACATATAAGCCGATGGCCATACAACAAACCAGCCCCATGGCCAAGCCTGCGATATTAATGAGCGAAAAAGTAGGGTGCTTCAACAGGTTCCTAACGGCGATTTTGAGATAATTGCGTAGCATATTGAGGCTAAATAAGTAGGTTTGAGGATACTGAGAGGGTTTTCGTTTGATATACCGTGGCTGTAAAAAGCCCAGCACATCGCGCCAGTAGCGCCAACGAGCGCGCCGCACACCTACGCGCTCGACTTGGTACTCAAATTCTTCATGCAAGTCTCCTTGCACTTCTTCTAATAAATGAGGTGCACAGAAAAACTGCAAAAAGCGGTCGGCGAGGCGAGGGGGATTCTGCATAGGGATGGTTGGTAGGGACGTTGCATGCAACGTCCCTACGCGTGGTATTTATTCCGATTTCAACGATTTCACGGGATTCACCAAGGCGGCTTTGATGGCTTGGAAGCTGACAGTGAGCAATGTAATACCCAAAGCACCTATACTGGTCACACCAAAAATCCACCATGAAACCTCGGTTCGGTAAGTATATTTTTGTAACCACCCATCCATGAAATAGTAAGAAATAGGCACCGAAATCAGGCATGATATAATTACTAATACTACAAAATCCTTGGATAACAATTGCCAAATACCAGCGACCGAAGCACCCAGTACTTTACGAATGCCTATTTCTTTGGTACGCTGCTCGGCCACAAACGATGCCAGTCCGAATAAACCCAGACAGGAAATAAAAATAGCGAGGACAGCGAAGAAAGTAGCCAGTTTTCCGATGCGTTCTTCGGCTTTAAATTTGGCGTTGTATTCTTCATCTACAAATTGGTAATCGAAAGGAACGGTAGGAACAATTTTCTTAAAAACAGCCTCAATTTTTGGCAATGCCTGGCGGAAACTTACCGATGGATTAATTTTGATATTCAACCAGTTAGGCTTTCCATTAACGGATTTTATGTAAAAAATAGCTGGTTTGACAGGTTCGTAAGGAGACTCCATTACCATATCTCTTATGACACCTATCACTTGAAAGTAGGCAGTGTTTTCGCGAAACTTCCAACTGATTGTTTCACCAAGAGGGTTTTGTAATCCCATGTATTTCATGGCAGCTTCATTAATGACGATACCCGAAGAATCAGTGGCATAATTCCTCGAAAAATCTCGACCTTTTACAAACTGCCAGCCTACGGTTTTTCCGTGTTCGTGGGTAACGGTTAAGGTGCTGAAACTTTTGTCTTGCTCGGGCTTCTTCCCTTTCCACTCCAAACCATCATTGTTTGAAGACACCTGCGTCATTCGTCCCATTGATGCCGATATTTCGGACACGACACCTGTGTTTTTCAGTTCAGTTCTAAGTATTTCATGTTTCCCCGAAAAAGCATCAGATTTCATTGCCAACATCAATAAACCTTCGCGGGTATAGCCCACAGGGCGGTTTTTAGCAAATTGAACTTGGCGATACACCACAATCGTACTGATAATGAGGGTAACTGAAATGGTAAACTGAAAAACAACCAAGACTTTTCGGGGCGCAAATGCAAAGCGATTGACAACGTTTATCCCTTTCAAAACTTTGATAGGCTGGAAAGAAGACAAATAAAAAGAAGGATAACTACCTGCTAATAGCCCAGTTACAAAAATAAAAAGCAGACAAAACAACCAAAAATAAGCATTAGTCCAAGGTATAATTATCGCTTTGGCAGACAAATCATTGAACCAATTAAGCGTAAATAGCAGCAGAAAAAAAGCGAGAAAAAAGGATAGCAGAACCACTAAAAAAGACTCGCTAAAAAACTGGCTGATTAATTGCCCCTGAACCGACCCAATCGCCTTGCGAATGCCCACTTCTTTGGCACGTTTTTCGGAGCGAGCTGTACTTAAATTGACAAAATTAATGCAAGCCAATAGCAACACGAATGCCCCAATAATACCAATTAGCCAAACCATTTGGGTAGGTTCGGGATTTAAGGCTCCGTTCTTAAACGGATACAAATGCCAATTGCGCATCGGATGTAAAAATACCTGTGGATTTTCAGCGACCTTGTCTTTTAAGTCACCAATATTTTTCAGTTCAGCATCTTTGATTGTTTTGGAAACGAGCTCAAAATCCGTCGTTGGTTGAATCTCTACGTACACTTTCAAAAAATGGTTGTGCCAATTATTAGCAGACTCTCTTACCCATTCATTATCCGATACCCACAAGTCAAACGGTGCAAAAAAGTTGATGTCATTAAATGCTGAGTTAAGTGGTAAATCTTCGTACACGCCCGTAACGGTGACATCCAATTTATTATTGATTTTCATCACCTGATTAAGTGGGTCAGTATTGCCAAATAATGCTTGTGCCGTTGAAGCCGAAATCAAAATAGAATGAGGGTCATTAAGGCCCGCCCAATTGCCATAAATCATTTTTAGGGAAAGCATTTCGGGTGCTTTTGCTTCCATAAATTGGCCTTTCCTTATAAATTTATTCTCACCTGCTGTCAGAATATAATCTCCTGCATTGGAGGCCGTTACGATATGTTTAAAGTTGTTTTGATAGTTTGTTTTTAATTCTGTTGCCAGCGGATACTGCACTGAATTAGAATAACCTACTTTTCCTTCATCTGTTTCTTTTATCATCACTTGGGCAATCCGCGCATAATTTTGGTGGTATTGGTTGAAACTCAATTCATCCCAAACCCAAAGCCCGCTGAGGATAGCCACGGCCATGCCTACAGCCAAGCCACCGATATTAATAAAAGAATAACCCTTGTTTTTTAACAAGTTCCGAACGGCGATTTTAAAATAGTTGCGTAGCATATTGAGGCTGAATAAATAGGTTTGAGGGTATTGAGAGGGTTTTCGTTTGATATAGCGTGGCTGAAAAAAGCCCAGTACGTCGCACCAGTAGCGCCAACGAGCGCGCCGCACACCTACGCGTTTGACTTGGTACTCAAATTCTTCGTGCAAGTCTCCTTGCACTTCTTCCAGCAAGTGAGGTGCGCAGAAAAACTGCAAAAAGCGGTCGGCGAGGCGAGGGGGATTCTGCATAGGGATGATTGGTAGGGACGTTGCATGCAACGTCCCTACGCGTGGTATTTATTCCGATTTCAACGATTTTACAGGATTCACCAAGGCGGCTTTGGTCGCTTCGTAAATTACTGTCAGGGTAGCGACAAGCAGCGTGATGGCAATGGTTACTACGAATATCCAAGGCTGAATCGTGATGTGAAACTTAAAATCTTGCAGCCATTGATTCATAAACCACCACGCAATGGGCGCCGCAACCAGAAAGGCCACGACAATCAAACGGGCAAACTCTTTTCCAAAAATCCATAAAATCTGTGCAAGGCTACTGCCCAATACTTTCCGAATCCCAATTTCCTTGGTTTTCTGCGCTGCCATGAAACTCACTAACCCATAAAGCCCCAAACAGCCAATAAAGATGGCGATGAGCGAAAACAGAGTCATCAATTTCAAAAACCGTTCTTCTGTTTCATAAAATTGAGCGATGCTTTCATCTAAAAACTCATACTCAAAAATCTGGTCGGGAAATTTTGCTGTCCATGCTTTTTCGATAGCGTTTAAGGTGGTTTTAGCTGTTGCCATATTTAATTTAATGGCATAGTTTGAATAATCGTCTTTGTTAGTGGTGAGGGCTACCGCATTGATTTCTGCGTGAAAAGACAGATCGTGGAAGTCTTTGATAATACCGACAATAGGCCCCCTCATTGAGCCTCCATTAGCTGCAATCACTTTTCCAATAGCTTCTTGAGGAGAACTGAAGTTGAGTTTTCGAGTAAAAGTCTCATTGACCAAAAATTCCTTTACTGAATCAGATGGAAAAAGATTTCTGCCAGCAACCAATTCCAAGTCAAAAGTGGACAGATAAGCCTCATCGCCCACTTTCATATTTGTTGCGAAATTTACCTGTTCGGTCTGATTATCAAATCGGATACTATTGGTCCAGACATTACCAGAAGAAGGTGCCGCCCGACAAAGTGATATTTTTTCTACACCAGCAATAGTTGAAAGATCATGTTTCAATGACTTCATTTTTATATCCGTTGAGTCGGCGCCTACCCGAACCATAACAATGGCGTCTTTGTCAAATCCCAAATCTGATTGCTTGGCATATTGCATCTGCCTGATAATTACCACCATACCAATAATCAGTACCTGTGAAATAGCGAATTGGGTAACGATCAATGCACGTCGTGTGTTGAAACCGCCAATGGTTTGATGAGACAATTTCCCTTTTAAGGCAATAACTGGTTGGAAACCCGCCAGAATAAGCCCAGGATAAGAACCCGCAAAAAAGGTAACAATCACTCCCAGAGCTATAATAAAAAGGGGTAATTGGCTGTCCGAGAACAAATTGAGTGACATTTGAGCGTCAAAAAAATCGTTAGCATAAGGCAAGATTAAAAACGAAAGCAAAATTGCAATGACAACGCTAATCGCTGAAATAATGGCGGTTTCTGTAATAAATTGCCCGAAAAGCTGCCCTTTAAATCCTCCCAATACTTTTCGTACTCCTACTTCTTTTGACCTTTTAAGTGCTTGGGCGGTGGCTAAATTGATGAAATTTACACAGGCGGTTATGATTAAAAAAAAGCCGATGATGGATAGTATCCAGAGATTTTGTTTATCCATTGGCCCATCATAAAGTGTGCTGAAATGGATGTCAGATAAAGGCTGTAATTTATAGTGGTGGACATTTTTGCTACTGGGACGGTACTTTTTGGGATAAGGAGCCATCGCATTTTCTGCTTGTGTTGCCGAAACGTTAGGGCGAAGTAGCGTAAAACACTGCATCGCATCATCCACCCCTCCCCATGAATCATCACTTGCCAACCACGAATTGTATGATTTTAGGGTAGGATAAGAAACATAGATCTCGGTTTTTCTATCCGTGTTGGGAGGTAAATCTTTTAGAATTCCAGTTACGGTAAACACGATTCTATTTTCCAACCAAAACTCCTTACCAATCGGATTTTCGTCTCCAAAATACTTTTTGGCCATTTTTTGGGTCAAAATAGCGGTATTGGGTTCAACTAACACGGTGTTTTTGTTTCCCTGAAGCAAAGGATAATTGAAAATATCAAAGAAACTTGGCTCGGTAAAAGCGATTCCTTCTGGCTCTTTTAACTTTATTAGTTCACTCCCTTTTTTTAAAATAATGAGACGGTCGGTAAAAGTAGCTATTCGGGCTGTTTTCTCACCAAAAGAGTGCTCATTTCTAAAAACCTGTCCCAAAGGAGCTGGTACACCTCGATCATAGGAAACATTCTCCCTGTGCATTTCAGTGACAATACGGTATATTCTATCTGAGTTTTTGTGAAAATTGTCAAAACTCAGATGATAGTTGACCAACGTAAAAATGAGGATTCCACATGTCATGCTCAAAGCCAAGCCTAACACATTAATAAAAGCGTAAGCTTTGTTTCGTTGGAGATTTCGGTAGGCGATTTTAAAATAGTTGCGTATCATATTGAGGCTGAATAAATAGGTTTGAGGGTATTGAGAAGGTTTGCGTTTGATATACCGTGGCTGTAGAAAGCCCAGCATATCGCGCCAATAGCGCCATCGCGCACGCCGTATCCCTACGCGCTCGACTTGGTACTCAAATTCTTCGTGCAAATCTCCCTGCACTTCCTCCAGTAAATGAGGTGCACAGAAAAACTGCAAAAAGCGTTCGGCGAGGCGAGGTGGTTTCATACTCAGACAGATAATTTGAGAGGATTGGCTAAACGATTCCAAAAACTCGCTCTTACTTCTTGAATTTCATGTAGGGTTCGTTGCCCGAAGGCCGTAACCGAAAACAAGCGTTTGCGACGTCCGCCGCGCTCGTTGGTAGGCTCTCCCATTTCCGAGCGGACCATCCCTTTTTCTTCGAGCCGTTGCAAGGCCGAATGCACTTGATTCAAGCGAACGCTGCGGTCGGTTTGTTCAATGATTTCGTGCATCAGCAATACCCCGTAGGCTTGGCCGTTGAGTACAGCCACGGCGAGTAAAACGATTTCTTCAAATTCTCCTAAGTACGTCCGTTTCATTCGATGTTGATTATTTCTATTTTTGCTGATAAAATACCTTGCCAGCAACAAAAAATGATACAATCACTTGATTTTCAGCAATATAAATAACATACAAGTTTATTTTGTTTGTCCATAATCGGACACGTTTGTACGCGTTAGGACAGTGATGTTTGCCTTTATTATTCTTCAAGAAGGAATACAGATGCCCCAGATTCCTTTGGAAACACGGATAAAACCCCTTTCCAAAGGGTAAAGAGGGTCGCCTCCTTACTTTTGTCCAAAAAACAAATCATTGATTTTATGAAACATACTGCCAAATACTTCTTGTGCGGACTGTTGCTTTCATTGGGCGCGTTTTCCGTTCAAGCACAAAAAAATCCAGAGGACAAAGCAGGCTGGCGTTTAGGCGCTCAATCGTACTCGTTTCGTTTGTTTTCCTTTGCCGACGCACTGCGCAAAATCGACAGCTGCGGCCTGAAATACGTCGAGGCGTTTCCAGGACAGACCATTGGGGGCGGTATTGAGGGAAAAATGGATTTTACGATGGATGCGGCCAAGCGTCAACAAGTAAAAAAACTCATCAAAGACAAGGGCATTACCATTGTGGCCTACGGGGTAGTAGGTGCCAAAACGGAAGAAGAATGGAGAACTTTGTTTGAGTTTGCCAAAGACATGGGCGTGCTCAATATCAACTCGGAGCCCTCGGCAGCCCAAATGCCCATGATTCGGAAGTTGGCGGAAGAATACAAAATCAACGTAGCGTTGCACAACCACCCCAAACCTTCACGCTACTGGCATCCCGATACAGTGATTGCAGCCATTGCGGGTAGTAAATACGTAGGAGCTTGCGCCGATATTGGCCACTGGGTACGTTCAGGACTTGACCCCGTCGAGTGTTTGAAAAAATTGAACGGACACGTGATTGGTATGCACTTCAAAGATGTGAAAAAAGATACGCCCGACGGAAAGTACCACGATGTGATTTGGGGAACGGGAGATTGTAAAGTGGAAGCGGTACTTGGTGAATTAAAACGCCAAAAATTCAAAGGCCCGATTTCGGCCGAATACGAGTATCACTGGGAAAACAACGGCCCAGAAATCGCCGAAAGCGCGAAAAACTTTCGCGAAATTTATACGCGGGTAAAAGCTTCGCAGTAGGGGATAGAATATTAGACTTTCCAAGACTGGGCGTCCTCGCTTCAAAACTTGGAAAGTCTATTTATAACCCTTGTTTATCCATCTTTTCTTTCTCATAAGCCCCATCTTCGGCGGGGTATCGCAATACATTATCAAACATTCCCGTTTGTTTTGCCAAGGCCCAAATGAGGCTTTCGCCAGCAGGAATAGTATTGGGAACCTCTTTATAAATGGGGTGTTGGTAAGCGATGTCGGGACTGATTACCTCCCAACCGTTATCTTTAAAGTGCTGAATCAAATCACCCAAAAATAAAGCCGCAGCAAGGTTATGATGTAAAAGAATGACATGACTAACAGGTCTATCAGTGAGCTGATTCGCCAAAGAGTCGTAGTACATGGCACGATTCATCAGGTGGGTTTTGTAATAGTCCCTAAACCCAGAAACATCGGCTTTCGGATTTTCTCTGAGACGCTTTACCAAACGGCTATCAATGTACCAATCGGAGGCATCAATAGTGACGTGCCCATTTGTATAGCCTTTTTCCTTCATAAAAGCCCTAAATCCTTCCACCTTTTCTTTGGTATTTCCCTCTTTCAGGTACGGAAACCTGAAATAAGGGTAGAAATTGGCGTACTTTCTGATAATGGAATCATTGACCATGAGCTCCCATTCAAAATCTTGCAGGCTGGTATTTTTACTGTTAAAGTTGGGGTGGGTAAACGTGTGATTCCCAATCAAATGCCCCGCATCGTTCCATGAACTTAACAGGTATTTTCCTTTGGCCGTTTTTTTGTTGGCACCCGATGAAAACAGAACCGCTTTTACTTGATGTTTTTTTAGGTGGTCAAGCAATAACTGATTCCAAGTAGCAAGTGGGTATCCTGCCACATCATTGGTTTGCCCATCGTCAAATGAAAAGGCAATTTGAGGTTTCTGTTGAGCTTTGGTTTGGCCAAAGGCGTGAAAATACGGCATTGTGGCCAAGCCAAGAAGCAGCACTGCTACAAACATTTTCATTCTACTTGTTTGTTTTTATTCTGATTTTAAACTCTTCACGGGGTTCATCAGCGCCGCTTTGATGGTCTGAAAACTGACTGTCAGCAAGGCAATCGCCAAAGCACCTGCGCCCGTCAAGGCAAAAACCCACCACGAAATCTCGGTGTGATAGGTGTATTTCTGTAACCATTGACCCATAAAATAATACGCAATAGGCGACGCAATAAACAACGAAAGAACGACCAACCCCACAAAGTCTTTCGACAATAATCCCCACAAATTGGCAGTCGTTGCCCCAAGTACCTTACGTACCCCCATTTCTTTGGTACGTTGCTCGGCCACAAACGACGCCAACCCAAACAAGCCCAAACAACTGATGAATATCGCTAAAATGGCAAAAATGGAGGCTATTTTGCCCAAACGTTCTTCATTGGCAAATTTTTTGGCGTATTCTTCATCCACAAATTTGTAATCAAACGGCACCGCTGGATTGTACTTTTGAAATACCTCCGCTATTTTGCCAACGGCGGTAGAAGTGGCCATTGTTTGGTTTAGTTTGATGTTAATCGTGTATTGGTTGTTGTAATCCAACAAAAACACCGTAGGTAATATCGGCTCAAAGGGCGAACCCATCACAATGTCTTTGATGACACCAATCACCTCGTAGCTTTTCCCGTTCCACTTTACCGTTTCATTAATGGGGTTTTTCAAGCCCATGTACTTTACGGCCGTCTCATTGATGACAATGGCCGATGAGTCTGTTGAAAACTTTTTGGAAAAATCGCGTCCTTCCCTAAACCGCCACCCTACGATTTTACTGTAATCGTGCGTCACTCGGAAAGTCGCAAAATTATCTTCAAAACCTGGGGCTTTACCTTTCCATTCAAACCCACTTTGGTTTTCCCACACATCCGTAATGGGAGAAGAAGAGATTGCCAAATTAGTCACTGCTCCCGACTGAAGCAGCTCATTTTTAATTACTTCGTAGTTTTGGTAAAGGTCGGGCGTAATCATATAGACGGCCATCAGCCCTTCTTTATCATAACCCACGTTTCGGTTTTTTGCGTGCTGGATTTGGAGATAAATAACACTCGTACCAATGATTAGCACAATGGAAACCGTAAACTGTATCACTACCAAAATTTTTCGTGGCGTCGGGGCCAAGGCTCCTCTCCGCCAACGCGACGATGGAAAACCGATTCCTTTGAGCACTTTTATTGGCTGAAAAGAAGATAAGTAAAACGCAGGATAACTCCCCGCCAATAAGCCGGTAAATACGCTAAAGCCCAGTACCGACAGCCAAAAAACAGGGTTTAACCACAAAATCGTTATCTCTTTGTCGGCCAACTCATTGAAAAAAGGCAAAGCCAATTGCACCAAAAGCAACGCAAAACCCAATGCAATAAAAACAACCAAGAACGATTCGCCGAAAAACTGTGCAATCAATTGTTGGCGAAGCGATCCCATCGACTTCCGAATCCCGACTTCTTTGGCGCGCTTTTCGGAACGTGCTGTACTCAGGTTCGTAAAATTGATGCAAGCCAACAACAGCACAAACACCCCAATGATGCCATACAACCAAATAAATTCAAGTTGGTCGCTCATCACACTTTTTCGGTTGGCAAACTTGGAATACAAATGCCATTGGCTCATCGGGTGCACAAACAATTCGGGATTGTACGCGACGCGTTTTGCATCCAAATGCTTCCGTTTTATGTCTTTAATTTTGGCCGAAACACCCGCAAAATCAACGTTAGGAGCAAGCTGAACATAAATCTTGTAGGAGTTATCGTTCCAATCGTTTTCTTGCTCTTTCATAAAACTCATGAAAGAAGCCAATAAATCCCACGGCCCGATAAAGGTCAGGTCTTGAAATTCGGAATTTTTGGGCAAATCCTTATATACACCCGCCACTTTTGCCTCCATCCGATTTTTTATCTTTACGATTTTATCCAACGGATTTTCATCACCAAAAAGCTTTTTGGCGAGCGATTCAGAAAGTAAAACCGAATGAGGGTCTTTAAGCGCGGCACGGGTACCATGCACCATATCCAACCCAAACAGTTCGGGGGCATCGGGCTGCATAAAACTGCCTGATTGGAAGAATTTTTTGTCTCCCGAGAGTATCGCATACTTCTGCGTGGAGGTAGTCATGGCGATGTATTTAAAATCAGAACCATACGAAGCGCGCAGCTCGGCGGCCAACGGAATCGGGTTTGTCATGTACGTACCTTCGCCATTATGCACCATTATTCGGCCAATACGGTCGTGGTTTTTGAAGTTTTTATTAAAACTCAACTCATCCCATACCCAGAGTCCAATGAGCATCGCCACGGCCATGCCTGTCGCCAAACCAAAGATGTTGATAAACGAATAACCTTTGTATTTCAACAGGTTACGAAAAGCGATTTTGAAATAATTACGTATCATAGCGGGGCTGTAGGTGTAAGAGGTTGAATACTTAGATTGAGCACGAAAACGGCGTTTCAGAAAATAAGGACGACAAAAACGGATGACTTCAAAGAAATACATCCAACGGGCTTTCTGCTCACCTAATTCTTGGATTTGGAAAGCAAACTGCTCGTGCAAATCCCCCAATAGCTCTTCGTAAAGCTCCGAGGGGAGAAATCGTTTGACCAGAGCGTCAAGCCAAGCGGGTGGTTTGTTTTGCATGGGCTTGTTTATTCTGATTTTAAGCTCTTTACAGGGTTCATCAAAGCGGCTTTGATGGCTTGAAAGCTAACCGTTAATAAGGTAATTATTAATGCCCCCGCACTTGCAGCTACAAAAATCCACCACGAAATCTCGGTGCGGTAGGTGTATTTTTGCAACCATTCGTTCATAAAATAGTAGGCAATCGGCGCGGCAATGACGCAGGATATAATGACTAATACCACGAAATCTTTGGAGAGCAGTTGCCAAAGATTGGTGACTGTGGCACCCAACACTTTGCGAATTCCAATTTCTTTGGTACGTTGCTCTGCAATAAAGGAAGCCAAGCCAAAAAGCCCTAAACAGGAAATAAAGATGGCAAGGAGGGTAAAAAGACTTATCAAACTTGACATTCTTTGCTCTCTAAAAAACTTTTTATTAAAATCTCTATCGGCAAAAAGGTAGTTAAAGTCACCCCCTGGGTCATATGTCTTTAAGACTTTTTCCATTCTGGCTACTGATTCTGATGCACTTAGTTCAGGCTTTAACTTTATGGTTATGAAAGGTGCATTCGCTTTGATCATTTCAAAAACCGTGGGACGAACTGGCTCAAAAGGTGAATCCATCACGATGTTTTGCACTACACCTACAACCATAAGCGGCTTTCCATCTTTTCTTATCAATTGGTTAACAGGGTTTTTCAAACCCATTAGTTTTACCGCTGCTTCGTTCAAAATTACGGCAGTCGAATCGTCGCTAAAGTTTCTTGAAAAATCTCGCCCTGCTGTAATTTTCCAATCAATGGTTTTCCCAAATTCAGGGGTAACATGTAACGAAACTAAATCTTCGGCATTGGCGCTTTTTTCTGGCCAGCTATAATGACTTGAATAATGCCAAGACTCTGAGATTGGACTGTTGATTTCAGCCATTTCTACCACCGCCCCAGAGTTGAGTAAATCTTGGCGCATGGCATAAAAATTCCCCCTTAATGCGTCATTATTTTTGCGTATTTGTACCAATCCTTTGGTATCATAACCCAATGGACGGTTTTTAGTAAACCAGATTTGTTTATAGATGATTGTTGTCGAAATAATCAATGCAATAGAAATACTAAACTGAAAAACCACTAATCCTTTTCTTGAAAATAACTCAAAGGTGCTGCTTTGCAATTTACCTTTCAGTACTTTAACTGGATGAAAAGAAGAGAGATACAATGCTGGGTAACTTCCTGCAACAACTATCACTACCCCAGAAAATAAAGCAATCGCTAACCAAAAAAGTAGATTTTCCCAAGGAAATTCAATCTGTTTTTCGGCCAATTGGTTAAAAAAAGGTAAGGCAAGTCGAGCTAAAATCAATGCCAATGAAGTACTTAATACGATTGTTAAAAACGTTTCGGCGTAAAACTGAGCGATAATTTGACCTCTGTTTGAGCCTATTGCTTTACGAACTCCGATTTCTTTCGAGCGTTTTTCGGACCGAGCAGTACTTAGATTCATGAAATTAATGGCTGCTAATACGATAGTCAACAAGCCAATGAAGCCCAAAATTAAAATAGTATCTTTCCCTGTAGCAACCGGAAGACCATCTTTATATTCGGGATATAAGTGCCAGGTCGCCATCGGGTATAAAAATAAAGAAGGCTTTGAAGGGTCTTTGGTGACCTTATAGATTTCGTCTTTTATCAATGCAGAAGCCTGTTCTGCCGAAACATTTTTGGCCAATTTTACATAGATTGGAAAGGAGTTTTCGTCCCAAAGAGTTTTGGCATTGACCCAATCTTCTTTTTGTAAATAAGAGTCCATAGATGCATAAAATGAAGTACTACGGTAAGTAGCATTTTGCGGTAAAGCTTTGAATACCCCTACGATTTTGAATGGTGCATTTTTATCTAAATAAATGGTTTTATTTACCGCGCTTTTGTCGCCAAATAAAGCATCTTCTGTTTTGTCAGAAATCAATATTTCAAATGGTGCTAAGGGAAACTTTGGGGAGCCTCCCAGTATCTCTAAATCCAAAATTTCTTCACCTCCTGGTTCCATAAAAAGACCTCTTTTTATGATGGTTTTATCCTCAAATGTCAAGCTCTTTTCTCCCCCATAACTTGAAGCCACTACTTCGTCAAAATAATTACCATACGATTCTCTTAATTTAGCAGCCAGCGGAAGTGACATGGACTGTTCGGTAATAATATTGTTATTGAAGCTTCGATTTTTCTGCAACAAAGCAATGCGGTCGTAGTTTTTATGGTATTTGTTGTAGGATAATTCATCCCATACCCAAAGTCCAATGAGCATCGCCACGGCCATGCCTGTCGCCAAACCGAAGATGTTGATAAACGAATAACCTTTGTATTTCAACAGGTTACGAAAAGCGATTTTGAAATAATTGCGTAGCATAGTGGGGCTGTATGTGTAAGAAGTTGAATACTTAGATTGAGCGCGAAAACGACGTTTCAGAAAATAAGGACGACAAAAGCGTAACACTTCAAAGAAATACATCCAACGGGCTTTCTGCGCTCCAAGCTCTTCGGCTTGAAACACAAACTGCTCGTGCAAATCCCCCAGCAGCTCTTCGTAAAGCTCCGCAGGGAGAAATCGTTTGACCAGAGCGTCAAGCCAAGCGGGTGGTTTGTTTTGCATTGGCTTGTTTATTCTGATTTTAAGCTCTTTACAGGGTTCATCAACGCCGCTTTGATGGCTTGAAAGCTGACGGTTAGTAGGGTGATTATCAACGTTGCTACACCCGTTGCCGCAAAAATCCACCATGAAATAGTTGTGCGATAGCTGTATTTCTGAATCCAATTTTCCATCAAATAATAAGCAATGGGCGAAGCTATAAAAAGAGAGACAAAGACTAACTGAACGAAGTCTTTGGACAGTAATCCCCACAAATTGATGACAGTTGCTCCCATTACTTTACGTACGCCAATTTCTTTGGTACGTTGTTCTGCCACAAACGACGCCAAACCAAATAAGCCTAAACAGGAAATAAAAATAGCGAGAAGAGCAAAGAAGGTAGCCAATTTGCCAATACGCTCTTCTTCTGCAAATTTTTTGGCGTATTCTTCGTCCGCAAATCGGTAGTTGAAAGCCGAATTAGGAGCAAATTTTTTAAAGACCGTTTCTATTTTTTTGATGGCTGTAACAACGGAAGTTGCAGCAGACAGTTTAAAGTTGATGACATTAAATGACCGTTCTTTGTCGTTCATCATAAATACTGTAGGAACAGCGGGTTCAAACGGCGATTTCATCACCATATCTTTTACAACACCGATGATTTTCCAGTTTTTACCATGCCATTTTACGATTTCACCAATCGGCTCTTTTAGTCCCATTTGTTTAATAGCCGCTTCATTGAAGACAAAACTCAGCGAATCGGTTAAGAATTGATTGGAAAAACTACGCCCTTCTTTGAGTTTCCATTCCACTACATTACCGAAATTTGGATCAATCAACACCGTTCCAAATATTTCTTGTCGATTGGGGTCTTTACCCTTCCAATCTAAATTATCGGCAGAAGACCAAATTCCAGTTGTTGGGTTCGAGGACGCCGTCATCTGAACTACTGCGTTGGTACGCATAATTTCATCTCGAAACGCATTGTAATTGGTGATTTCAGAGGAGTTGAAAGGAATGGATAGAATACCATTACGATTGTAACCAATCGGGCGATTTTTAGCATATTGGATTTGTTGAAATACAACTAGGGTTCCGATAATCAAGGTGATAGATACCGTGAATTGAACTACCACCAAAGCTTTGCGAGGAAAAGATGCTAAGCGCCCCACTCGAAAGCTCCCCCCTTTCAATACTTTAATTGGCTGAAACGAAGACAAATAAAGTGCTGGGTAGCTGCCAGCAATCAGACCAGTAAGTAAAGTAAAACCAAGACTAAACAACCAAAAGAGAGGAGTGGACCACAAAAGAAACATTTCTTTCGCGGCCACTTCGTTGAAGGTCGGCAAGATGAGTTGCACAAAAAGCAGAGACAATCCAAAAGCAATGGTCACCACTAACATAGATTCGCTGAAAAACTGCCCGATTAACTGCCTCCTTTCCGAACCGACTGTCTTACGAATACCTACTTCTTTGGCTCGTTTTTCAGAGCGAGCTGTGTTTAGATTCATAAAATTAATACAAGCCAACAGCAAGACAAAAATGCCAATAATCCCGAATAGCCATACAAATTCAAGCCTGCCGCCTACATTTACTCCATTTTTAAATTGATACAAATGCCACTTCTCCATTGGATACAGAAAGAGCACGGGTTTGGCAGCATCTTGATTATGCTCGTATAGGACAGTCTTAATTTTAGAGGAAATAAACTCGGCACTACTATTGGGTGGAAGAAGCGCATAAATTTGAAAAGAGCTACTATACCAGTTATTGATATTGGCCTTGTTGTTACCAAAAAGTAAATCAATAGGAGCAATAAAATGCAGGTCATAAAACCGTGTATTTTTAGGCAAATCCTTATAGACACCAGCCACTTGCACGTTGTAAGCGTTATTCAATTTTATAATTTTATGAATAGGGTCATTATCCCCAAAAATTGCTTTTGCCAGCGACTCGCTGATTAATAGCTCATTAGTGTTTAGGGCTGATTTTGAACCTTTCTTCATATCGAGGCTGATAATGTCGGTAAATTGAGACTCTGCATAGCAACCTAATTTTGTAAAAGCGTTCTCATCAAACGAAACAACCTGCTCATAGGTTAGGGTAGAAGCAACTTTCTCAAAGTCATTGCCAAACTTGTTCCGAAGTTCAGCCGATAATGGTATAGGTAGCGCCGATTCTGTAGAGATACCCTCCCCAATATTGGTATGTTCCATTACCTGTACAATACGGTCGTAGTGTTGGTGATATTTTTCAAAACTCAACTCATCCCACACCCAAAGTCCAATGAGCATTGCCACGGCCATTCCCGTCGCCAAACCGAAGATGTTGATAAATGAATAACCTTTGTGTTTCAGCAGGTTACGAAAAGCGATTTTGAAATAATTGCGTATCATAGCGGGGCTGTAGGTGTAAGAGGTTGAATACTTAGTATCGGCGTAAAAACGACGTTTCAGAAAATAAGGACGACAAAAACGGATGACTTCAAAGAAATAGATCCAACGGGCTTTCTGCTCACCTAATTCTTGGATTTGAAAGGCAAACTGCTCGTGTAAATCCCCCAACAGCTCTTCGTAAAGCTCCGCAGGAAGAAATCGTTTGACCAAAGCGTCAAGCCAAGCGGGTGGGGTGTTTTGCATTGGCTTGTTTATTCTGATTTTAAGCTCTTTACGGGATTCATCAACGCCGCTTTAATGGCTTGAAAACTGACGGTTAGCAGGGTGATTATCAAAGCACCAACTGCGGCCAACGCAAAAATCCACCACGAAATCTCGGTGCGGTATTCATATTTGTGCAGCCAACCGTTGAGGTAATACCACGCAATCGGCGTAGAAATAAGGCAGGATATAATCACTAACACGACGAAATCCTTAGACAATAAGCCCCAAAGATTGGGAACAGTAGCCCCAAGTACTTTTCGGATACCGATTTCTTTGGTGCGTTGCTCGGCCACAAACGAGGCCAAACCAAACAGCCCCAAACACGAAATAAAAATAGCCAATGCCGCGAAAATCCCCGCTAATTGCCCAATGCGTGTTTCGGTCGCAAATTTCCGCTCGTATTCTTGGTCAGAAAATTTATAGTCGAATGGACTGGCTGGATTAAATTTTTGAAATACGGCTTCTATTCTTTTGAGTGATTCGGTGGCACTTAGTGCTGGATTTAACTTGATATTGATAATCCCCGCCCAATTATAGTCCATCATAAAAACAGTCTGATAAACGGGTTCAAAAGGAGAACCCATGACCATATCCTTCACAACGCCCACAATTTGAAAAGGCTTTCCATTCCACTTCATAATTTTACCTACTGGGTTCTTTAGTCCCATGTAGCGCACGGCGGTTTCGTTGAGTACCATGCCCGACGAATCAGTCGAGAATTTTCGAGAAAAATCCCTGCCCTGCACAAATTGCCACCCGACTGTTTTTCCAAAATCGTGCGTTACCGCAATGGTTCCAAAGCTATCCTTAAAGTTGGGGTCTTTACCTTCCCACTCAAAGCCGTTGTTTTGTGAATTTAGGTTTGTAGCTGGCGTAGAAGAGGTTGACATTTCGACGGCTCCGCCACTTTTTATAAGCGCGTCTCGCAAAGCATTATAGTTTTGGTATAACTCAGGCGTATTCATTGTCACCGTAATCAAACCGTTGCGGTCGTATCCAATCGGGCGATTTTTGGCATGTTGGATTTGGCGAAGTACGATTGTTGTGCCAATAATAAGCGTAACGGATACTGTAAACTGTATTACTACGAGTACTTTACGAGGAACGGCCGCAAAACGCCCTGCCCTGAATGTACCTTTTAGCACTTTTACTGGTTGGAAAGAAGATAAATACAACGAAGGGTAGCTTCCCGCAATGAGGCCCGTCAGGATGCTAAAACTAACTCCCATTAGCCAAAAAATGGGATTTGTCCATAACAAAGACAGTTGTTTATCGGCTACTTCATTGAAAATCGGAAGGAGTAGAATCACTAACAATAAAGAGATTACAAAAGCACAGGCTACTACCAGCAGCGATTCGCTGAAAAACTGACTGATGAGCTGCGAACGTACCGAACCAACGGCCTTGCGAATGCCTACTTCTTTGGCCCGCTTTTCGGAACGGGCGGTACTCAAATTCATAAAGTTGATACAGGCAAGCAACAACACAAAACCACCAATCATGCCAAACAACCAAACGTACTGAATGCGCCCGTCTGGTTCACCCGTTTTTTTCCAACCCGTGTATAAGTGCCACTCACTCATGGGATGAAGAAATATTTCATTTTTAAAGACGGCTACTTCTGGAACATGCTTTATTTTCACGCCTTTGATTTTTTCCGTAATCGTCTTAAAATCAGTATTAGGTGCAATCTGAGCCAGCATTTGCCACGAATTATTATTCCACTCGGCATTGTCTTTTGCACGCTTCACCCAACCTTCTGTCGAAACGTAGAGATCCCAGGGGGCAATGAAGGTCATGTCTCTAAACTCGGTATTATAGGGCAAATCTTCATACACCCCCGTTACTTTGACGTCTAATCTGTTGTCAATTTTTACAATTTTCCCCAAGGGGTCGTTATCACCGAAAAGCGCCGCCGCTACCGATTCAGACAATAAAATAGAATTGGGGTCTTTTAAACCGTTTCGAGCACCTTTGGTCATTTTTAAGCTAAACATATCGGGCGCTTCGGGGCTTAGGTAGTTGCCCAATTTGGTAAATTTCTTTTCACCATACGCCAAGATGTGTTCTCTTGTCCAAGAGGACATAATTATGTAGGTAAAATCAGTACCATACACAGTGCGTAGTTCATTTTCCAACGGAATAGGCATGTAACCTCCTGCGCCAAATTCACCGTTATATGTGCCGCTTTGCATCACTTTCGCAATGCGGTCGTAGTTTTTATGGTATTTGTCATAGGATAATTCATCCCAGACCCAAAGTCCAATCAGCATCGCAACGGCCATACCCGTCGCCAAACCGAAGATATTGATAAACGAGTAACCTTTGTATTTCAACAGGTTACGAAAAGCGATTTTGAAATAATTGCGTATCATAGCGGGGCTGTATGTGTAAGAGGTTGAATATTTAGAATCGGCGCGAAAACGACGTTTCAAAAAATAAGGGCGACAAAAGCGTAACACTTCAAAGAAATACATCCAACGGGCTTTTTGCGCTCCAAACTCCTCAGCCTGAAAGGCAAATTGCTCGTGCAAATCCCCCAACAGCTCTTCGTAAAGCTCCGAAGGAAGAAATCGTTTGACCAGAGCGTCAAGCCAAGCGGGAGGTTTGTTTTGCATGGGCTTGTTTATTCTGATTTTAAGCTCTTTACGGGGTTCACCAACGACGCTTTAATGGCTTGAAAACTGACCGTAGCCAAAGCGACTACGATTGTAATGGAGGCCGTTAATACAAAATCAATCATGACAATTTCGATTCTGTAAGGATAATTTTGAAGCCATTCAGTGACCGAATAGTAGGCGGTTGGGAACGAAACAATGAAAGAAAGAGCCACTAACTTGATAAAGTCTTTGGACAAAAGTGCAGCAATACTTACTCCAGAAGCCCCTACTACTTTACGAATCCCTACTTCTTTGGTGCGTTGTTCGGTCGAAAGGGTTGCCAACCCAAAAAGGCCAATACACGAAATAAAAATGGTTAAAAATGCCCCTAGCAAAAAAATCTGCTTCCATTTCTCTTCAGATTCATATTGCCTTTGGTTTTCTAAATCTTTGAATTTATAGACAAAGGCATTTATAGGAAAAAGCTTTTTAAAGGTCTTTTCAATGTGGGCAAGTGCCTTAGTTTCCGTATTGGGTTTTATTTTGACATTTAGCATCCCAAAACCTGTGCTTTGCATCACAAATAACTGCGGCTTGATTTTATTGTTAAGTGCCTGATAATGGTAGTCTTTTATTACACCTACTACCTTCATTTTTTTACCCTCGTTGAAAGGGTAACTTATGACTTGTCCAAGGGGATGTTTCCAGTTGGCGGTCTTTACAAACGTCTCATTTACAATCACTGATTGAGCAGAATCCGCAGGAAAATCTTTTGAAAAATTTCGCCCCTCGACCAACGGAATTTTATACAAAGGCAAAAACTCTTCATCAATTATTCCTAAACCAAATTGGATTTTTTGTTCGCCATTTATTTTACCAAGATCCTCCCAATACTCACCATTTTTAGGCGCAACTTTCAGGATATTTGGATTTTTGAGGAGCTCTTCTTTTAAAACCTCAGTGGTTCTTTTGGTCAAATCCCATTTTTCGACCACAATAGTGTGGCTATCATCATAGCCTAAATCCTTGCTAATAAGAAAATTGAATTGAGCGTAAAAGCTAAAAGTGACAAGAATGAGAAATGAAGCCAAGCCAAATTGCACGATTACCAGTGACTTCTGTAGGTAATTTTTACCCGAAAAAACCATTTGCTTATACAACGTCTTAACAGGGCTGTACCCCGACAGAACCATAGCTGGATAAAAGCCTGCTAAAAAGGAGGTTAGAACAAAAACCAGAACATACCCCAGTAAGAGTTGAGTATCAAAAAGATAGGAAATTGACAGCGATTTATTGGTAAAAAAGTTGAACGTTGGCAACGTAAACTGAACCAACAAAAGCGCAACTATAAAAGCTATAAGACTAAGCAAAAAAGATTCTCCCAAAAATTGCCCCACTAATTGGTTGCGACTACTTCCTACTACTTTTCTAACCCCAATTTCTTTAGCCCTTTTGAGAGACCGAGCCATAGTAAGATTAACAAAATTGATGCAAGCAATGAGCAAAATAAACAGGGCAATGGCGGATAAAATATAACCATAGGTAGGGTTACTGGCATCGACAAGGCCATATTGGGCAGGCAGGCTAGTACTGAGATGTATGTCTTGTAGAGGTTGTAACTTGAAGACTAATTTTTCTTTGATTTTATATTTGTCAACCAAAATTTTATTGGCCTGTAGCGCGTCCGTTTCATTAATTTGTTTCATTTTACGCACCACGCTTTCTAGGTTTGCCTTAGGGTTCAATAAAACAAACGTGTGAAAAGAGAAATTGAGCCACCATTCGCTCCCTATGGTTTCTTCGGGGTTTACAAATTTTGGTAGTAAAAAATCAAACTTTATCGAACTGTTTTGAGGACTCTTTTTGGTCACGCCCGTTATCTGATAATGACTAAACTGATTGTTACCACTGATTTCCAGCGTTTTACCAACAACTTCGGTTGAATTAAAAAAAGTAAGTGCCATTGCTTCTGAAATCACCACAGAATTGGGCTTTGCAAGCGCCGTTTTTGGATTCCCCATGAGCATAGGAAAATCAAAAACCGAGAAAAAGTTACTATCAGTGTACATCATCTCAAAGCTTTTCACTTCTCCCTTTGCTCTGACTTCTCGAAAACCGCTTGAATAGCGCACAAACTCCTCAATTTCAGGTATTTTTTCTTTAAATATTGGCCCTTGCAAATTGCTGGAAAGACCATCTCGATGCTCAAGGGAGCCATCAGGATGATACCAATCACTTACAATACGATAGATATTCGGGCTTTTGCTATGAAATCTATCATAACTCAAATCGTCTTTAACATACAGTAACATTAGTATAGCTGCCGCCAAACCGATAGCTAAACCCATAACATTGACAACAGAATACGCCCTGTATTTCAACAGGTTACGAAAAGCGATTTTGAAATAATTGCGTATCATAGCGGGGCTGTATGTGTAAGAGGTTGAATACTTAGAATCGGCGCGAAAACGACGTTTCAAAAAATAGGGGCGACAAAAGCGGATGACTTCAAAGAAATACATCCAACGGGCTTTTTGCGCTCCAAACTCCTCGGCCTGAAAGGCAAACTGCTCGTGCAAATCCCCCAATAGCTCTTCGTAAAGTTCCGCAGGGAGAAGCCAACCCAAAAATCGGTCGGCCCAGCGGGGTGGATTGGGTTGTTTTTCCATCACTCAAGAAAATGAAGGGTTTGGAATGGCATCCCAAAGCTCGTTGCGCACTTGTCGCATTTCGGCCAAAGTACGTTTGCCCAAGGCCGTGATACGGAAAAAGCGCTTTCGACGCCCGCCACGCTCGGAAGTAGCTCCGCCCAGCTCAGATACAACAAAGCCTTTTTCCTCCAAGCGATGCAACGCAATGTGTACCCCACTCAAACTAATGAGGCGGTTGTTCATGCGTTGTTTTAATTCCGCCGCAATCGTGACGCCGTAAGCCGTTCCTTCCAGCACAGCAACCGTGAGTAAAACCAATTCTTCAAATTCACCTAAGTAAGAGCGCCCCATGGGTATGTTAGCGTGTTTTAGTATTTTATTATTATTTGCTAAACAAATAACCATGCCATGAAAAAAACAGCCCCAAAAAGAGCTGTTTTCAAAAACCTGTGTCCGAAATCGTACAGAAATTGTCCGCTGGTGACCAAAGACTTTCCAAGTTTGGATGAACTTGGAAAGCCTATCCGTCGATGAAAAAAGACCTTCCAAGTTTTTGAAACTTGGAAGGTCTTTCACCTTATTACTCCGCCCTTAAACTCTTCACGGGATTTACCAAAGCCGCCTTAATCGCCAAATAACTAACTGTCAAGACCGCTACGACTGTAGCCAGCACCCCCGCCAGCGCAAAAGCCCACCACGGCAGGTCGATTCGGTAGGCAAAGTCGCGAAGCCATTGACTCATGGTATAACCCGCAATCGGCGATGCAATGAGGGTAGCAATAAGAATTAATTTGAGGTAATCGGTCAATAACAAGGTCACAATTCCCGTCACGGAAGAACCCAGTACTTTGCGAACCCCAATTTCTTTGGTGCGTTGGTGGGTGGTGAAGGCCGCCAATCCGAATAACCCCAAACAGGCAATCAGTATGGCTAATCCTGCAAAAACGGCAAATAACTGGCTGATATGCTGCTCTGACTGGTACATTTTGCTAAAACGTTCGTTTAAGAACGAATACGCAAACGGATTATCGGTAGTGGCTTTCCATTGTTGTTCTATCTTTTGGAGAAGCGTCGGAATATCGTTGGTCTGAATGCGTAATGCAAGCTGATCGTTGTCTTTGCCGTAGAAAATAACCAAGGGAGCGATGTGCTGGTGCATGGATTCAAAATGAAAATCTTTAACCACGCCTACCACCGTGTAGGTATGTTTACTACCCTCTGAGCCGTCGCCTACGGTAGAAATTTGCTGACCAATCGGATTTTTGAAGCCATAAGTCCGAACGGCGGCTTCGTTGAGCAAAACTGAAGAGTTTTCGGTGGAAAAAGCTTTGGAAAAATTACGCCCCTGCGCCAAGTCAATCCCCAAGGTAGGTAGGTAATCTTCGTCGATGTAGTAACCTTTTGTGCGATGGGTTCCTGTGCGTGTTCCGTCTCGAAACTGAATTCCATCAACGCTTTGGCTGGTATGCCCCGCTGGCAAGAAACCAGCAGATGCCACTTTCACAACCGATGATAATTTCGCCAGTTCGACTTTAAATGCCTCAGTTTTAGCACCTAACACGTGCGTATCGTGCAGCACCAGTACTTGCTCTCGGTCAAACCCCACTTTTTTGTTTTGCATAAATTGTATTTGACGATTGGCCACGATGGTCGCAACAATCATCCCAATGGAGACCACAAACTGGGTGGTTACTAAGGCATTGCGCAACCAACCACCCCGCCCACCAATTTGTAGCTTGCCTTTTAACACCGTGATAGGTTTGAAAGAGGCCAGTACAAACGCGGGATAACTTCCCGCCAATAAACCAATCACCAATGAACACACTACCGCTCCCATCAGAAGGCGTCCATTGACCAAGTCGCTAACGGTAAACTGTTTGCCCGATAACACATTGAAACTGGGTAAAAGCAAAAAGACCAAAACCAGTGCCAGCACCAATGCAAAAAAAGTAAGCAAGACCGATTCGGTCAGAAACTGGCTAACCAATTGCGTCCGTACCGAGCCCAATACCTTGCGTATTCCAACTTCTTTGGAACGGCTGGCCGAACCTGCCGTCGATAAATTGGTAAAATTGATGCAGGCCAGTAACAGTATAAAAAACGCAATGACCGAAAAAATATAGACGTATTTGGCATCGCTGTTGGCTTCTAATTCATCGTCCAAATCAGAATGTAAATGAATATCCGTAATCGGTTGAAATTGAAAGCCAAAACGATTGCCTTTTTTCTGAAATGCGGTAAAATCCATGCCGAAAAACTCTTTGATTTCGGGGGCAATGTACTTACTAACAAACCCCCGACTGATGGTTTCTACCTGTGCAAGGGAATGTCCTTCCCGAAGTCGTACGTACGTATAAGCGCCACTCGACAGCCATTTGCTTCCCGTTTTGACGGACGCAAACGACCCAAACATGTTGTATTGAAAATGGGTGTTGGAGGGAACATCTTCACAAACCCCCGTTATCCGAAAAAGCCCTAAATTTCCCAGCGAAAGCGATTGACCAACTGGATCTTGTGTGCCAAAATACTTATGAGCAATTGTTTTTGTAAGGATCAGCGTATTGGGTTCAACAAGTGCCGTTTTGGGATTTCCTTTGACGATTGGAATGGTGAAAACAGAAAAAAAGTTGGAGTCAACAAAGGCAATTTTTTCTTCTTTTATGATGTCCTGACCATGTTTGACCAAAAAAGCCCCTTCTTGCCGTAATCGCGTAACGGCCTCTACGCCTGGCGAATCGCGCAAGAGCGCCTGCCCCGCAGGGCCACTTGAGTAAGCTAAATTAATGTCTTTGTTGTCCATTCGAGCGTGCATGGTCATTCGATAGATGCGGTCTGCGTGCGCATGGTAGCTGTCGTAGCTCAATTCGTGCAAAACATAGAGTACAATCAGCAGGCAAGAAGCGAGCCCTACCGATAAACCGACGATATTGATGGCTGTAAATGCCTTCTGCCGCCACAAGTTGCGGAAAGCGATGGTTAAATAATTGGATAACATGACTGTAGAGGGTTGATTGGAATAACTGGATTTGACGGTTTGTCGTTTGGTAAAAAAGGGCGTAAGGCAATGGAATACAGCCCACAGGTACTCGCGGCGGGCGCGAGCGATGCCTACTTTTGCTACTCGCTTATGAAAGTTTTCGTGCAGGTCACCCTGAATATATTCCAGTAAATGCGGTGCAACAAACCACTCCAAAAGCTGATCGGCCCAGCGGGGAGGTTGGTTTGGTAAAGGGTTGGTTGACTTTTTCATACGGGCATTTAAAACGGATTGGCTGATAAACCTATGAGTTCAAGTTTAGCTTGCGGAATCGACTGCCAAAGTCGGGTGCGGGTTTGTTGGATTTCCAGCAATACTTCACCACCTGCAGCAGTCAGCGCAAATAATCGCTTGCGCCTCCCCCCTCGTTCGGCCGTTGCCCCCCCCACCGAGGACGACAAAAAGCCTTTTTCCTCCAAACGATACAGCGTAGTGTGTACCGCGCTGATGGTAAAGTCGCGGCCCGTTTGCTGCTGAAGCTCCTCCATAACGGGTACGCCATATACGTCTTCATTGCAAGCGGCAACCACCAGTAGCACCAATTCTTCAAGTTCTCCCAGTATTGTTTTTCTCATAAAATGGTCGGGGATTAATTAGATACAATTTTTTAGATGAAATAATCGTGCCACAACAAAAACCACCTTTGTTGAAGTTATTTTCAAGAATCAGTGTCCGAAATCGTACAGAAATTGTCCGTTGATGAAGTAACAAACGACATAAGTAACAAGGCCATTCAAAAACTTAGAGGGTGTTAGTAGCAATTTAAGGCAATCTAAATTTAGTTTGCAATGAAAACACTTTTATAAAACAGACCAATGCCCTACTTGCTTTATCTCTGTATCAACGACGGCTCGGATACCAGAATCAACAAAGAAATCAAAACGTTATCGAAACACTTTGATATTATTTATCTAGGCATTGGTCGTGATGAATCTCAATCGTTTGTGAAACCACTTTGCCACGAGTTTCATTTGGTCAGAGGCCATCATAAGTCCATCGGAACGTTGATTCGGTACGTGGGAACGTTTCTGAAATTATACTTTACCCAATCATACGACAGCATCCACGTCATCAACGAACAGCTTTTGGTGATTTTTTATCCGTTGTTGTGGTGGAGTCGCCGCCGCTTGGTGGCCGATATTTTTGATTCTATCTTTTTGCGCTCCAGTAGCGCTTTGGTGCGGTCGTTACAATCGTGGGTGTACCGCCTTCCTTCGGCCATCATTGTTACCGACGATAATCGTTTACAGCTAGTCCCCGAAGGCTTTCGGAAGAAAACAGTCGTCGTAGAAAATTATCCTTATGCCTTTACGGACGTCCAGCCCAAAGCCGCCAGCGACGACGAATTACTAATTTTGTACAGCGGTTCGTTGGGCGTAACGCGCGGAACCCAACTGCTGAACGACTTGGTGACGCTTTCTCCCAAAGTACGCGTTTGGGCCATTGGTTGGGTATATGACGAGCCTACGCGTCAACTTTGTCAACATCCTCAAGTGACGTTTTTGGGAGTTAAAACGCAGCAAGAAACCATGCGATTGGCCTCAGCATGTGACTATATTTTGTCGGTCTATGAACCCATCAACGACAACAACCTCAACGCCAGCCCCAACAAAATCTACGATGCGGTTCAGGCACAAACGCCCGTCATCATCAATGCTGAAATCAAAGTAGCTTCTTTTGTCGAAAAAGAAAATTTGGGCTACGTCACGGATTCATACTACGTAACTGATATTCAAAAGCTGCTCGAAGAATTGATTTCACGAAAGAAAACCTTTGTTTTTGACCAAAATCTAAGCCAACGTTACACGTGGGAAGCCGTAGAAGGGAAGTTGTTAGGGGTGCATCGGTCGCACTCGCTTACCCAAAAGCCAAGCAAAACTCCGTCCCAACGTTAGGCGTGGGGTTCACTGTGATTTTGCAGGAAATCGCTTTGGCTAAGTCGCGAATTAGGTGTAAGCCAAGACCCGATTTTCCACCCAAATGAGCTGTTTCCGAATAAAGTGCCCCCAGTTGTTGTTCCGACACCCCGCCCGCGTTGTCCGTAATGGCAAGAATTACTTGGCCTTTTTCTTGGCGCGCTTCCCAACGAATGTTGCCATTAGGAACGTTTTTGAGCGCTTTTAAGGCATTGCCCGTCAGGTTTTGCATGATTACTTTGAGGTAATCCTCGTCCGTTACTACGTTGAGATGATTGGGGTTTTCAAACTGAAACACTACTCCCGTATTTCCCGAGAAGAATTTTTGCAAATACTCAAACAACTCATTTACAGCTACTTCCTTTACCTGTGGTCGAAAGTTTTCCATTTGGCTTTTGCTCCACAACAGCATCGACTCCATCGTATCGAGTAATCCTTCGGCAGCGGTTGTGATGCGTTGCTGGTGCGCGGCGGCCAATTCAGGCGAAAGCAAATCTGGGGCTTCTTTTTGGAGGTTCAAAAAACTGATAAGGTTCGATACGGGGCTTCGTAAGTCATGGCTCAAAATGGCAAAAAACTTAGCTTTTACTTTGTTGGCTTCGTCCAATTCGTTGTTGAGGTGCAACAGCGTCGTATTGGTACGCTTCCGCGTCTGGTTTTGCCAGTACAGCAACGCCCCAATCACTCCCAACAGCACCAGCCCAATCACAAAACCTACTCGCTGTTTTTTCTGACTTTCCAACTCCAACCGATTGATTTCAAGCTGTTTGTCTCGCAGTTCTATTTCACGTTTGCCTTCTACTTCGGCTATTTTGTTTTTATTTTCTTGGGAGTAAATGGAGTCTTGCCCCGACTGAAACTCCCTGAAATTGAGGTATGCGTTTTTATAATCTCCTCGTTCTGCTTGTAATTCTGCTAAAGCGCCCGTCCAGTACGATTGATTACTCACCTCCCCCTTCTGTTTGCTTCGGTTAATGGCGATTTGGAGGTACTTTTCGGCTTGTTGTAGCAACTCTTTTTGTTGACTCGGATGGCTTTTGGCTTTTTCAATGTAGGCTTCACCAAGATTTCCCACGTTCTGAATCGCATCCGACTGCATGGGATTCACTTTCGACCACGCCTCAAATGCCTTGAGGTTATAGCGAATTTTACTATCTACGTCTTTCCCCGAAATAATGCCTAAGTTACCGTACGCATTTGCTAACCCTTCCAAATTTCCCGTTTTTTCAAACAGAGAAATGGCTTGAAAGAGGTATTTTTTTGCATTTGTATAGTCTTCTTTGGCGATATAAACCGCAATCACCTTCATCATCGACTGCCCTACTTCCCGTTGGGCTTCGCCTTCCGACTCCTTGGTTTGTTTTTTTGCTTCCTGTAGCCCTTTAAGCGCATAAGCTAGTGCTTTTTCGTAGTTTTTTTGGGCTAAAAATGTGGTGGAAACATTACCCAACGCCACCGTTTTCAGGTAAGCATCCCCCAGCTCTTCGGAGATTTTTAATGCTTTTAAGTAATAGTCGATGGCTTTGGGATAATTGGACGCAATGTTTTGTTCCGCCGCCCCCAGATTATTCAAAATTGAGGTCATGTTCCATTTATCATCAATTTCGCGGTACACTGCCAGTGCCCGTTGAAAATACAATTGACAAGAATCGTACATCCCCTTATCACTGTAAGCCCGCCCTATTGCACCCGTAAACACGCCAATTCCCCGCTTCCACGGCATTTTTTGCGCGTGTTTCAACCCCAATTGACTGTAATAAAGGGCTTTATCTGAGTTAATAAAGAAGTATTCTTCCGCAATGCGTTTATACGTACGGGCTTTTAGGGTATCGTTTTTAATCGTAGGCAAAACTTTCACCAACGAATCAGCTAGGGCCTGTCCTTGTTTTTGGGCGTGCGTGACGTTCATTAGTCCCAATAGAAACAAAATAATCCCGCACCCCTTTTTTAACGTCTTCATTTTAAGTTCAGTAAAGCCTCTTTGTAACTTCTTCCCACGGGCAACGCGTATTCCCGAACCTGCACCTGCTGCGCCGATACCCGCTCGATGTAGTGTTTCTGCACGGCATAACTACGGTGAATCCTGACAAATGACTGGAAGGCTTGTTCTTGCAGTAGGAGCCCAATCGACGCCAACACGCTGTATTTTTTGGTCGGTGTCACAATCCGCGTGTAGTCTTTGAGGGCTTCCAAATACAAAATTTCGTGCAAGTTCAGCTTGACTTGCTGGTGACCATCTTTGATAAAAACCGTATTTCCTCCCAAACTGTATTCAAAAAGTTCGGCTTTTCGCTTGAGCGACAGGTAACTCTGCAAACGCATCATGCTGTGGTCAAAACGGTCGGCTTTCAATGGTTTTACCAAAAAATCAAACGCATCGACGTCAAAACTCTCGGCGGCATAATCGGGATAGGCCGTGATAAAAATGCACACGGGAATCGCCCTAAACTGCGCTCGAAGCGCTAGCCCAGAGGTTTCGGGCATGTCAATATCACTGATTAACACGTCTATTTGTCCTTGTTGCAACACGGGAATCGCCGCTTGGGGCGATTCAAAAACCCCAACCACGCGCAGCATCGGGTATTTTTTGGCATACATCAGTGCCGTCAGACGATCGATTTCATTATCGTCAATGATAACACAGCTATAAGTAGTATCCAGGTTCATGTAATAGTAGCACTTGACCAGTTAAAGATAGATGCTTTTGGGATAGAAGTATGCGTCTATCAGGATTTATTTACTTTTCGGTACGCTTGATTTCCCCTTCCATTCTGTCTTTTGTCTATTAAAACTGTTGTTGGTCGAGTACCGATTGATACCCCACCTTCTTCTGTATAGTTTTGACTTGCTTAGTTCACAAAGCAATTATTCAAAACGAACGATACCATGGAACGACGAGATTTTTTACTCAATTCAGCCCTTTTGACCGCCTTTACTGGATTATCACAAACGGCTTTTGGAGAAAGCAACAATGGGATTTTACCAGATGGTATCAAGCCCGTTTTGCTACCATCTTTACCTCCACTCGACCACAAAGGCAGCTCAGACATACGGGTTTGGATTCGGACTTCGATGACCAACGGGCTATTTTCGAGCGTGGAATGTGCCGTAGCTCCCAAAACCATGGGCCCCGCCCCACATTGGCACAAAGAACTCGACGAGTTGATGTTTGTTCTTGAAGGCACAGCCAGCGTATTGATAGGTGATGAAGTAGTTCAAGTAGAAGCAGGCGGGTGGCATCTGCGCCCACGCATGATTAAGCACACCTTTTTTAATGCCTCCGACAAGCCACTTCGCTTCGTAGATATGTACTTCAACCAGCCTTTTGAGGAGTTTTTAGAAAAAATCTTCCACCAACTCACCCCCGAAAACGGTTTTCCGCGTGGTTCGGCGGCACTGAGTCGGGAGCGTGATGTTCTCAATGAAAAGTTTGGGCTTTTTTATGGTGCCAACTCAGGCGAAGAACGGGCAGCTATTGTAAAGCAGTATGGATTAAAATAGTGAATGAGAGATGAAAAAGTTACTATTGTTTTTCCTGTTTGTCCATAACCTTTACGCTCAAATGGGGCTATTAAGCCCTTATGGAGTTGAGGTTCCGCGCTTTTCAGCGGCAACTCGCCCTGCGCCTAATACCGTTGGAATAGGCACTATGCTTTTCAACTCCACCAACGGCACGCATCAATATTCGGATGGTAGTGCTTGGCGCAATCTATCCTCCCTCCCTCCTGCTGGGGCACTTCATCAAACCCTCCGATATGATGGCAGCAATTGGGTAAGCTCTAATTTAATAGAAAATACTGGAACGAAAATACGGATAGCGGTACCTGATAATATTTTTTTCACATCTACAGTGGGCATATACAATATTGGAAATGAATCCGATTTTGGATTAGGAGTTGCATCAAAAGATAAGGGAGTTTTTATTGAAGCAGTTAAAACTGCCATTGATGCTTATTCATCAAATAGTTATGCTCTTTCTGCAAAAACACGTGATGGGGGGTACAGTGCTTTGTTTGGTGGAAGAATGATTATAGGTAAAAGTGCCAATAGTTCCTTGGAGGGTGGAATAGAGTTTCGAGATGATGTTGCTAAAGGTAGTCTGGGCTTCATCGGTATGCGTGGAACAACTGAGTTAGCTGTTTACGGATATGGCTACAATAATTATATCCAACGTTGGAACATCAATACAGGAAGTATTTGCTATGCTACGACTCCTACTGTTTGTTCGGATATACGCCTCAAAAAAGATTTTCGCCCGCTTACCCACTCCTCCCAAAAACTCAATCAACTGCAAGGGTATCAGTACTACTGGAAAAACGAAAAAAGCCCTGATTTACAGACAGGTCTTATTGCCCAAGAAGTGCAAAAAATCTTTCCTGAATTGGTCAAAACCGACTATGAAGGTATGCTCTCGGTGGATTACGTAGGGCTTATTCCCCACTTGATAGAAGCCAACAAAAGCCTTTCGGCACGTATCGAAAAATTAGAAGCTGCTTTACTAAAACAACATTGAGTGATGAAAAAAATACTGCTTTTAGGGGCATTGATGGGAATGCTATCTTGCTCCAGCACCTCAGAAACGCCCGATCCCGATAACACAAATAATCCCTCTATCCCCACAGGAGGCAATGTCATGGGCAAAGGTCAACCTGGCGTAGTTGGTACGGCGGGCGTTCCCGACTGGGACAAACTTTCAACTTCCGAAAAAGGCCGCATCATGGGCTGGAACACCCTGTTTTTACACCAATCTGTCGGGCAAGACTTAGAAGAAGGCTGCAAAGCCAACGGCTATCCTTTTGACTATTACGGCAAAGGCGACAAAACCGACGGAGCGGCCTCAGGTAAAGGGCTAAAAGGCGGGATTTTTGTGGATGTGGGTGGTATTCCAAACGGAAACCCTTCCGAAAAAATCAGGGTATTTCGTGAAAACGCGACGCGCAACAAGGATGTACTCCAAATCATGATTTTTAAGTTTGGCTACGCCGACATCATGGACGATAACTACGAAAAAGTACAAACGGAGTACAAAGCCATGATTGATGCCCTTCGTACCCAAGCGCCTTCGCTACGTTTTGTCCACGTAACCCCGCCGTTGGTGTATTCCACTTCTTCGTACGAGGGCAATGCCGCCAAAATGAAGGTAGGTCAATGGATGAAAGATACGTTCAAAGGCACTGATGTCATTTTTGATTTACAGGCGCTAGAAGCCAACGACGGTAGCTGCCAACAAAGCAACGTATGGCGCATTTGCCCCGACAACCGCAACTCGTCCGCCGACCCCAGCGACGTAAACGGAGTGGATACCTCTGACGGACAAGGCCACATTGGCAAAAAAGCAGGCCAACGCATCAGCAAAGCGCTGTTAATGAGCATTTACAACGCAGGACGATAAACCCTACAATTTCTTTCAGATGAAAAAGCTATTTTTAATATTTTGTTCGATTGGCTACGGAATGTTGCACGCCCAAAACCCTGTCGTAGAAATACGCACTTCGGGGAGTACCGCCATTACCTCCAAAGCCTCACTTCACGCACTTTATGCCACCTCTCCTTACATTCCCATTTTTTCACAGGCATCTGGTACGGGGATTTATTCCCAAGAAGGGCTGCACGGAGAAATTACGCCTGACGCAAGCAACCCTAAAAACCAATTTATAGGAGTAGTCGGACTAGGCAAAAACGCTCCTTCCCTTGGTGGAAATGGCGCATACAACGTTGGCGTATTTGGTTCTGGAAAACATGGGCTTTTTGGAAAATCCAGCGAATCTTTCGGTTTTGGCGTCTATGGTGACGGACATACGGGGGTACTTGGCATATCGAACACGGGAGGGGTCGGAGTACAAGGGATTAGTTACGGGGTTGGGCTCGCTGGGTCATTTTTGGGAAATGTCGCTATTTCTGAGCGCCTTGGAATAGGAATTAGTGGAAATATTCCAGATTTCACGCTGGATGTCGGCGGGCGGGCTCGTCTTCGGAGCGGAGGAAGCAACGAAACCAGCGCAGGAGTATGGTTCAACAACAACCTCAACAACCAACTACGTGCGTTTATTGGAATGCGTGACGACAATGAATTTGGAATTTATAGCCCTTTTATGAATCAATGGCTCCTGCGTTTGAATATAGGACTTGGGACGATTTGTTCGTATTCTAGCATCACCAACTGCTCCGATATACGCCTCAAAACCGACATTTCGCCCATTCAAAATTCTCTTACCAGAATTCAGGCTCTAAACGGCGTTAATTACCATTGGAAAAAGCACCCAGAGACATCGCTCCAAACGGGGTTCATTGCCCAAGAAGTCCAGAAAATTTTTCCTGAATTAGTCGAAACCGACCAAGAAGGCTTTTTGAGCGTCAATTACATCGGACTGATTCCCCATTTGCTGGAAGCAATAAAAGACCTAAAACACCAAGTGGAAGCACACCGCACCACGAGCGAAGCACTTTTAGAAATCAACAATGATTTGAAAGCACAAAATGAAAAAAACGAGGCACGCCTAAACGCGATAGAATCAGTGCTGAAACAACTATCTACTCCCTCCGAAACAGTAGGAAAATGAGCAACAATAGCAATCAAATAGAGTCGAACACCTACGAAACCATCGAACTATGCCCAAAACTTCAACGTAAACAACCCATTTATATTGAAGAAATAGTCTGGCTTGAAGGGTTGGGCAATTACACCATGATTTATTTCCGAAATGGCCAAAAAATATTAACGTCCAAAACGTTGGGTCTTTTTGACCAGCAACTACCAAAAGAAATTTTTATGCGAGTAAATCGGTCGTATGTGGTACGCCTTCATGAAGTTTCTTTAACTCAAACCTCTACCAAAGCTTTGCAGATTATTTTACCCAATGGCCCGATGGTAGAAGTATCAAGACGTAAAAAACGAATAGTTCGTCAATTTTTTAAGCTAAATCTCTCAAAATGAAAAGCGTCTTTAAAATCATTTTTATCTCATTGGCTTTTTCTATGATAGACAATGAGACATTGGCTCAAAATATAGTAGGTCAATGGAAACGTACAGCGATTATTACGACCTACGACAATGGCAAAACTGTTGACGAGATGGCAGAACTCACCAAAACGATGCCCTGTACGGCTGATATTGTATATGTTTTTGAAGCCAGTGGCAACCTCACCATGCGTGTACCCAAAGGCTGCCCCATCCCCGCTGTACTTTCTACTTGGAAGCTCAACAGCTCTACCCTAACCACAAGCATGAAAGACGTTACAAATACCGACCAAGTGAGCATCTCTGGCAACACCATGACCACTACGCACGCGTATAGTCCACAAGACAAGTATGTACCCAAAGGGGTAAAGTCATTGAAAGTAGTTTATCAAAAACTATAAAATCATAAGTACATGAAACCACTACTCATATTATTGCTCATTGTAGGAATCGCTACGAGTTGCAAAAAAAATGAAATAGCCCCCACCGCGTCGCTGACCCATACGATGTGGACAGGGATTTTTAGGTACAGCCCAGTCAAACACAATCAAATACTTCAACATACTCTTGGTCAGTGCTTTGCAATGTCATTTTTGCCAAATGGTGTATTCAAATTTTATGAGGCATTGGGCGAATCGGGCGGAAGTTGGACGTTGAGCGATGATAATATTTTGACCATTACCCAAGCTAACAAAAATGTTATTCAATTTGAGTACAATGCCACTACTGAAACCCTTACTTTCAAATCTATCACGGGGCCACCAGCTGAATGGACAGCCCTGAGCCTTGAAAAATCGAATCTTGATAAGGCCGACCAAATGGAAAACGTCAAATGGTACCTCCAAAATTCAACGCTTTTTATCATTTTCAAAACGGATGCTATCAATGGTAGTTACATAGAAAATAATGCGGGTAGGCAAGCCATCAAAAAGATAGAAACAGTGGCATTGAGCTCTGCTACCATATATATCTACCGAAACAGTGGTGAGGTTTATAGCACCGTTTTAACGGGAGGTTACTCGGGTCTTACCTACATATTCAGCAAAAAACCATAAAACCAATCAAAATCATGAAAAAATCACTCATTTATATCTCATTCAGTTTTATTTTACTGATCAATACCGCCGCAGGCTGTGGCTCAAACACCGAAGACCCCCAACCCGATAATTTCACATCGCTCCTCGGTAAATGGGAAGCCATACGTGCTCGCTACGAAATCACGAAACAAGACGGAACCGAACTAAGTACGGGGCCTGAATTTAAGTCAAAAGGAGTTGTTATTATTTGGGAGTTTTTCAAAGACGGTCGCCTTGTTGCTACCATGGATGGTAAAAGCCGAGAGGTGCGCTGGGAGCTGAAAGTAACCCGTACCAGTGGCACCTCCATTGACGTGGGAGAGCTAAAAATCATTGGCGATGAAGAAAAACAGCTCGCTCAAAGCTTGGGACAAAGTGGAGATTTGACGTATAGCATCGAAACATCTGGCAATATCATGCATCTAAAAGTAGATGCTACCAGTCAAGGGCCTTATAAGAAAAACATATTAGTCTATACCTATGCAAAGCTCTAAACTATGAAGAAAGGAGTGTTAGTAGTTGGAATTTTGGTTTTATTGAGTTGGCTTGTTTACGAATGTAAGTACTACACAAGTTACTGGCTCGATACTTCCAGCCGCCCTTGGGCTTATAGTACCGATAAAAACACAAAGTTATTGGTAGGAAAATGGCAAGGGAGCTTTATTGACCCTAACAATGTAACAAAAACGCTCGAAATAGAAGTGGATGAACCCGTGACGGAAGAAGAACGTGAACGTAACGCAGCTCGTAAACGTAGTAACCGAAGAAGGGACAACAAACGTGCTTTTGACGGCAAGGCTATCGCCAAAAGCCGATTAGGTACCGAAACATACGAAATTTATGGCGCCGTCGAAAAAGACGATTTCCATCATCTTCACTTTAATTTCCGTCCCGAAGATGAGAAAAAACGCGTTCTTCCCAATTTTACCTTGTTAGAGGCTAAAACAGGTCATTGGCAAGACGACAAAATGACCCTAACGCTTTCTTTTACGTATCATAACGCCGACGGTTCTAGCACTTGGAAAAGCTCCGACCCTCGCCATTCTAAAAAAGTAACTACTACTCTGAGTCGAATTCCCAAGTAATCACTTTTTCAAGGTATTTTTTATCAATAACGAAGCCATTTAGACTTCGCATAGCTACGCTTTTGCCTTTATTTTTCATACATCGACACTCTTTTTAATTCATACTTCGATGAATCATCCCTCTTTTTACATCACCATTTTTTTGTTGCTGGGTATTTTTGGATGCAGCAAAGAAAACATCGAAACCGATGAATGCGACACCGATCCTACAGCCTGCGGATGTTCTCAGGCTCCGCCCAATTGTGATGGTGGCAGTGGCACACTTAGTGGCATTGTTTACGTTTCCCCATCGGGTAACGACTCCAACGACGGCAGCGAAAATAAGCCGTTTAAAACCATTCAAAAAGCCGCAGACGAAGCTGATCCTTCCAAAGCCTTAGAAATCGTTCTGAGAGGTGGAACGCACGAAAGCAAAGAAATTAAATTTCGCACCTCCAACATTTATCTTCACTCCTATCCTGGTGAATGGGCCGTTATTAAAGCATCCACAACCGTTGAAGACATCACAAGCTGTTTGTGGTTTCGCGAACCGACCACTGAAAATATCACCATCGAAAACCTCGAAATAGTTGGTGGTTATCTTTATGGGGTAAAGTTTGAAAGCAATTGGGATGACGACCGTAGCGTACCTTTCACCAAACGAAGAGGCGTACGAAATGTAAAAATATTGAATTGTAAAATCCACGACACAGGTCGGGACTGCATTAAAATTGCGCCAGGCTGCCAATACATTCAAGTTCTTAATTGCGAAATCTATCGCTCGGGAATTGGGCCTGCCAATATTTCGGCTCAAAATGCAGAAGGAATAGATAACGTTAATGGATCTAATATGACCGTCCGTAATTGTTACATCCATGATATTGCCACCAACGGCCTTTATGCCAAAGGAGGCGCTAAAGATTGTGTTTTTGAGCAAAATTTGCTCATGAATTGCGGCGAAGGAGGTTTAATCGCAGGTTATCTCGACACTGATGCCGAGTGGTTTGATACCGATAGTAACCCCAATTATTACGAAAGTATCAATATAATCATCCGAAATAACATTGTTGTGAATACAAAATGGGAAGGAGTGGGGCTTTATGCTGCCCAAAATGCGCAGGTATATAATAACACGTTTATCAATGTAGCACAAAATGCCAGTGCGGCGTTACTGATTGCACGGGGTGAGATATACGGCACTCCAAAAGGTGATAGATTTCCAAAGTCTAAGGACATCAAAGTGACTAATAATATTTTTGTGCAAGCCGCTTCGGCCCAAGGACACATGGCGCGTTTACGCGGTTTGCCCGAAGGGACAAATGAAATAGGCTACAATGTTTATTACAAACCCAGCCAAGTTTCGTATCGCATAGATAAAAATGACGACGAATACGAAGAGTTTGTAGGATTCGATAACTGGAAGAATAAAAGTAAATTTGATAGTAACAGTTTTCTTACCAATCCTAAACTTGACAATTCCTATCATTTAGCCGACGGTAGCCCGTGCATTGGGGAGGGTAAAATACTGCAAAGTTTGGTAGAAAAAGATTATGACGGCAAAGCGCGGGGTGCTAAAATAGATATTGGCGCTGACCAGTACAACAATGGTTCTTCATTGAGTGTGCCACCCGTAGTCGTTCCAAACGGCAGCCGCGGCACTGGTGGCGAGTAAAATATAGCACAAAAAAAGAGGAGCTCGTTTCTGAGCTCCTCTCGGATTAATATTGTGGCGGCTACCTACTTTCCCACATTTTATTGCAGTATCATCGGCGGAGTGGGGCTTAACTTCTCTGTTCGGAATGGGAAGAGGTGAACACCCACCCTGTAACCACCATCAAGGCTTTCTGATTCGGATTTACAAGAGGTGAAGTCGTACGCGACTCCGAACCCAACCTGTAACCTTCATCAATTTCTTTAGCTATCTCGTCTTTCCAATAAGCAATTGACATTGGCAGAGAATTATTCATAAAATTTGTTTTTACAAAGAAGCTATTGGGCAATTAGTACTGCTCAGCTTTGATGTCACCACCTTTACACTTGCAGCCTATCAACGT